>JAESGH010000455.1_pt1 | contig 21439 bp, 17 predicted proteins | sample 9269641 | NCBI WGS metagenome assembly JAESGH01 (sample SAMN14515345, study PRJNA621665) | algae metagenome | isolation source: Phormidium tanganyikae FI6-MK23 and co-occurring heterotrophs from granitic... | place: USA: Fort Irwin, California | collected 1998-05-24
TCTCCCACGGTCTTGGCCACCACGGGTAGGGGCGGGCTCCCCGCAGAGACCCCGCGAGCCTCAGCATCAAGGCTCACGCCTCTACTACACACAAGGGTTGGGAAGGGGCAGCGCCGAGGCTGGTCGCCAGCGCGCGACAGCCCCACGCCCGACGAGGCTTGACGAGATAGCCTTGGCCGCTTCGACTGGCAGGACGGGTCAGGACGGACCCGCTTTGACTGCCGGAGCCTTCTGCCGTGACCGAACCCTGCGATCTCGACGCCGTCACCGCCCGCCGCCTGATCGGTGAGAAGAGGCTCTCGGCGAGCGAACTGCTCGAAAGCTGCCTCGCCCGGATCGACGCGGTCGACCCCGCCGTCAACGCCATGGTGGCGCGCGACGACGAGCGCGCCCGCACCACGGCGAAGGCGGCCGACGCCGCCACCATGCGCGGCGACGATCTGCCGGCGCTGCACGGCCTGCCGATCGGCATCAAGGACCTGGAGGACGTCGCGGGCCTGCGCACCACCTATGGCAGCCCGCTCTTCGCCGATCATGTCCCGACAGAGGACCAGGGCATCGTCGCCTCGGTCCGCAAGGCCGGCGCCGTCATCGTCGGCAAGACCAACACGCCGGAATGGGGCGCCGGCGCCAATACCCGCAACGCCGTCTACGGCGTCACCGGCAACCCGTTCGATCCCTCGCGCTCGGCCGCCGGGTCCTCCGGCGGCTCGGGCGTCGCGCTCGCGACCAATATGGTGCCGATCGCCACCGGCTCGGACACCGGCGGCTCGCTGCGCAACCCGGCCGCCTTCAACGGCATCGTCGGCTTCCGCCCTTCGCCGGGCCTGGTGCCGAGCGACAAGCGCCCGCTCGGCTGGAACCCGCTCTCGGTGCTCGGCCCGATGGCGCGCACCGTCCCCGACCTCTGCCTTCTGCTCTCGACCATGGTCAGCGACGACGCTGTCGACCCGCTGGCGACGACCATCCATGGCAAGACGGTCCGGCGGCCTGAGGACTTCGCCCGGCCGGACCATTGCGATCTCGCCTCGCTGAAGGTCGCGATCACCCCGGATTTCGGCTTCACGCCGACCGAAAAGCACATCCGCGAGGTCTTCGCCGACAAGGTCGGCCGCTTCAGCAAGGTTTTTGGCCGGGCGGACGAGGCGACGCCGAACTGTGCCGGCACCGATGAGAGCTTCGAGGTGCTGCGCGCTGTCTCTTTCCTCGCCAGCCATCACGATCGCTCGGTCAAGACGCCCGACAAGGTTGGCCCCAATGTCCGCGCCAATGTCGAGGAAGGCCTGCGCTATGGCGCACTCGACGTCACCCGCGCCCTGAAGCAGCAGACCGTGCTCTATCATGAGTGGCAGCGCTTCTTCGAAAGCTACGACGTCATCCTCTCGCCCGCGATGACGCTGTCGCCGCGGCCCTGGTCCGAGCTCTATCCGGCCGAGATCGACGGCAAGCCGACGCGGACCTATTTCCACTGGCTGGCGAATGCCTATGCGGTGACGATCGTCGGCCATCCCGCGATCTCGCTGCCGGTCGGGCTCGACCGCAACGGCATGCCCTTCGGCCTGCAGATCGTCGGCCCGCGCGGCGGCGATGCCAAGGTGCTTGCGGTCGCGGCGGCGCTCGAGTCACTCTTGGCCGGCGATCCGCTGACGGCGCGCCCTGTGCCCGACATCGCCAGGCTGAAGGCCGCGCCGAGGCTCGCGGACAGCCCGAATTTCCTCGGCTTCGACTAGTCGAAGCCTCCAACCTTCCAAGCCACGACAGCAGGACGAACAGAGTTTGTAGCCGCACGATCCAATCATAAAAGGGGAGAGACCATATGAAGCGTCGTCAGTTCCTGCAGGGCACGGCAGCGGCCGCCCTGTTCGCTCCAACGCTCGCCCGGGAGGCGATGGCGCAAGCAGCCAGCGCGACCGTGCTCAAGATGGCGCCGCAGGCGAACCTCACCTCGCTCGATCCGATCTGGACGACGGCGACCGTCACCAACAATCACGGCTACTACGTCTTCGACACGCTCTATGGCGGCGATCTCGACCTGAAGCCGCAGCCGCAGATGGCCGAGGGCCACGAAATCTCGGCCGACGGTAAGGTCTGGAAGATCAAGCTGCGCGAGGGCCTCGCCTTCCATGACGGCCAGCCGGTCCGCCCGGCCGACTGTATCGAGAGCCTGAAGCGCTGGTGCCAGCGCGATCCCTACGGCCAGCTCCTGATCAAGGCCGTCGAGGCCTGGGGCGCGCCGGACGAGCGCACCATCGAGATCAAGCTGACCCGGCCTTTCCCGATGATGCTCGACTGCATGGCCAAGGCCGACAACCCGCCCTTCATCATGCCGGAGCGCCTGGCCAAGACCGAGGCGACCAAGCAGGTCACCGAGATGACTGGCTCAGGGCCCTACAAATTCGTCGCCAGCGAATATGTCTCGGGCAGCCGCGTCGTCTACGAGAAGAACGAGGCCTACAAGCCGCGCAGCGAGCCGCCGAGCCGCAACGCGGGCGGCAAGGTCGCGCATTTCAAGCGGATCGAATGGCCGATCCTGCCCGATCCGGCGACCGCCGCCGCCGCACTGACCAAGGGCGAGATCGACTGGTGGGAGCGCCCGCTCGCCGACCTCCAGCCGCTGCTCGCGCGGAGCCCGGATATCGTCCGCGAGGTCATCGACAAGAACGGACGCGGCTCGATCATGCGGCTGAACCATCTCCAGCCGCCCTTCAACAATCCCAAGGTCCGCGCCGCGATCCGCCTCGGCGTCAACCAGGAAGACTATATGCGGGCGTCGCAGGGCGACGACACCACCGCCTGGCAGCTCTGCCGGAACCTGTGGTGGCGCGGCACGCCCTATTACACCGGCGAACTCGAGGACCTGATGCCGCAGAGCCTCGACAAGGCCAAGGCGGCGCTGAAGGAGTCCGGCTACAACGGCGAGAAGGTCGTCATCATCAACCCGACCGACTTCCCCGATATCGGCCCGCTCGGCGACGTCACCTATGAGCTGCTGAAGTCGATGGGCATGAATGTCGAGATGGCGGCGAGCGACTGGGGCACCGTGATTCAGCGCCGCAACAGCCGCGAGCCGGTCGAGAAGGGCGGCTGGAGCATCTTCCATACCACCGGCGCGGCCGTCGGCTGGGGCAACCCGGCCCTGTCCAACCTCGTGCGCGGCCCTGGCGACAAGGGCTGGTTCGGCTGGTGGACCAATGCCAAGGCCGAGGAGATGGCCGAGGAATGGCTCTATGCGCCCGACGAGGCCAAGCAGAAGCAGGTCGCCGTCGCGCTCGGGCGCCTCGCGCTTGAGGAATGCGCCACGATCCCGCTCGGCCAGTTCGTGATCAAGACGGCCTACCGCAAGGGCCTGACCGGCATGCTGCCGGGCTCGGCGCCCTATCCGTGGGGGCTGAAGCGGGGCTAGAGCTTGCCGTCATTCTCGGGCGGCGCGCAGCGCCGACCCGAGAATCTCAGGACGAGAAGACACTGGATTCAGAGATGCTCGGGTCAAGCCCGAGCATGACGAAATCTACGACGCCGCCACCGCCGCCGACCAGGGCGAGGCGGCGTCGCTGACGCCTTCCTGCCCGTCCTGCCCGGTCCGCACCATGTTCGGGCAGGCGAAGTTGAGCGGCAGCACGCCGTGCTCGACCACCGTCAATGGACTGGCTGCAGCCAACGCATCGAGCGTGCCATCAGGCAGGCGCGCATCGGCACTGGTGCCGTCGGGACCGGAGACGTCGATGCGCGGCTGGTGCGCCGCATCCTCCAGGCTCATGCCGCTGTCGAGGGTGAAGGCCAGCATCTGGTAGACACTGGCGAGGATGCGCCGGCCGCCCGAGGCGCCGGCGCCATGGCGCGGATAGCCGCCATCGGCAGGGGTCACCACCACCGGGCACATATTGCACAGGGGCCGGGCTCCCGGCGCGATGGCATTGGCGCTGCCCGGACGCGGATCGAACCACATCATGCCATTGTTCATCAGCACGCCGGTATCCGGCAGGACGAGCCGGCTGCCCATCGAGGAGAGCAGGGTCGTGGTCAGTGCGACGATGGTGCCCTCGCCGTCGACGACGGTGAGATGGGTGGTGCAGGTATCCCCCGGCTCCTTGGCAGCTTGCGCAGCGCCGAGCCCTTCGAGCCGGCTGGCATAGGCCTCACGCATTACCTGCGAGAGCCTGGCGAACCAGGCCGAATCCGGCCCACCTTCCGGCGGCGGGCTTCCCGCCATGCCCTCGACCACCGCCTGCAGGGTCGGCGCCGCCGTCAAGCCGCCGGCGGTATGGATGCGGTGCGTGCCGCGCCAGTCGATCACCGGCGCCTCGCGGACGGTCGCGCGGCATTCCGCCAGATCTTGCGCATCGACCACGCCGCCAACGGCAGCGATATCGGCCGCCAATCGCCTGGCGAGATCGCCGCGATAGAAATCGTCGAGCCCGGCTTTGGCGAGCTGCTCCAGCGTACTGCCGAGATTGCCGAGTGTCCGGAAGCCCGGCACGCCCTGATAGGGCGGCACCGGCGGCAGCCCGTCCGGCAGATAGATGCGGGCGCTCTCCTGATAGAGCCTGAGCACCGAAGCCGAGGAGGCGATCTTCAGCGTCGTGTACCAGTCCTGCGCCAGGCCGCGCTTGGCCAGCGCGATTGCCGGCGCGAGCAGCTCGGAGACCGGCATGCTGGTCCCGAAAGCCTCTTTCAGCTTCGCGTAGCCGGCGACCGAGGACGGGATGCAGAAGGAGAGTGGGCCGTGGATGTTGCGGTCGCCTTCGACCTCCGGCCAGGCGAAGAGATCGAGCTTCATCGCGCCGGTCATGGGGTAGTCGGCCGGATCGGCGCGGCGCGGCGCGACCGGGCCGAAATCGACGACCTCGGCCCTGCTCTCGCCGGCCTTGAGCACGACGCCGAAGCCGATGCCCCCCAGCCCGCTATTCCACGGCTCGAGCGCAGCCAAGGCGAAGGCCGTCGCGACCGCGGCGTCAGCAGCATTGCCGCCGGCTTCGAGGATCGCCGCGCCGGTAGCCGCCGCCTCATGGTTCTGAGAGACGACGACGCCCTTGCGCCCCCGCGCTGAAGGCTTGGTCAGGCTCCAGTTCTGGGTGCGGTAGGCGCGTGCAGGCTGCTTCTGGGTGGTCATCGGCAAGGTCCGGTCGGCGTGGGAAAGCGCCATCGTGGCACGCCCCCATCGGAACGTCACTTGAGGATGCCTCAAGCCTGCCCCGCGACCGGTGCGGCTCAGTGTGCCTGGCGCTCCTCGCCCGGCAGGTGCACCACCGCCTTGATCGGCAGATGGTCGGAAGCCAGCCGCGACAATTGGGTGTCGTGCAGATCCACCTGCGTGATCGTCTCGGCCGGATAGGCGACGATGCGGTCGAGCGCCCAGATCGGGAAGCGCGCGGGGAAGCTCGGGATCGCCGCCTGCAGCGGCCCGAATTTCGGCGCAAGGCCGTGCAGGCTCGATTTCTTGCCGATCCGCCACTCGTTGAGGTCGCCCATCAGGAAGATCGGGCGCCCGTCGGTCGGCTTGGAAGCATTGATCAGCGTCTCAACCTGGCGCGAGCGCGAATGGCGCAGCAGGCCCAGATGCGCCGCGACGACCCGGATCGGCGAGCCACAGACGGTGAGGTCGGCGATCAGCGCCCCGCGCGGCTCGACGCCGGGCAGGACGAGCTGGCGGGTCGCGGTGACGGCGCCGTCGCGGAAGAGCACGACATTGCCGTGCCAGCCATGCCCCTGCCAGGCGCTCTGCACCGGCACCGGCTTCAGGCCGGTGCGGCGCTCGAGCCGGGCAAGGTCGAGCAGGCCGTTGCGCTCGCCGAAGCGCTGGTCGGCCTCCTGCAGCGCCACGACATCGGCATCGATCTGGCGGATCACCTCGATGATCCGGTCGGGATCGAAGCGGCGGTCGCGGCCGACGGCCTTGTGGATGTTGTAGGAGGCGATCTTGAGCTCCGTCGCCGGCGAGGTGCTGGCGAGCGCCTGCTGCCCGGCGGTCTCGCGCGTCCAGCTCGACATCTGCGGCGGGCGCAGCACCCTGATCCGGCGCAGCCCGCGCCCTTCGAACTCTAGCATCCGGCCGGCATCTCCACGACGACTCAAAGCGCTCTTAGCAAGAGCCTTGCCATGATCAATTCCCAAACGCCGCAAGGGTTCGATCGGTTCGGAGCGAACGACTCGCGAGGATAGGGGTTATAGGAAAAACGGAGCTCCGACAGTCGCTGAATGTCATTTCTCGAAGTCTTGATCGCTGCCCTGGTCCTGACCGCGCTGATCGCGGTCGCAGCCGCCTATTCCTATGGCCGCTTCGCGCGCCATACCAGCGCCCCGCCGTCCTACGCACTGCCCCCCGCCGACGCCGAGACCCCGATCGACCGGGAGCTCGCGCCACTGCTGACCGCCCATCCCGGTCTCAATGGCGCGGCCCTGTTGGCTGACGGGGCGCACGCCTTCGCAGCCCGGGCCGTGACTGCCCGCAATGCCGGCCGCAGCCTCGATTTGCAGTACTATTACTGGCGCAAGGATACCGCCGGCCGCCTGCTGATGCGCGAGATCATCGCTGCCGCCGATCGCGGCGTACGCGTCCGCCTGCTGATCGACGACATCAACGCCCGCGGCAACGACTCGATCTATCTCGCGCTCGATTCCCACCACAACGTCGAGGTCCGGCTGTTCAACCCGAGCCGGAACCGCTCCAACGGCATCCGCCGCGGCCTGGAGCTCGCGCTGCGCGCCTTTCGCGTGACGCGCCGGATGCACAACAAGGCGTGGATCGCCGATAGCCGTCTCGCCATCATCGGCGGCCGCAATATCGGCGACGCCTATTTCAACGCGGCGCAGGCCAGCAACTTCCACGATCTCGACCTGCTCGTCGCCGGCGAGGCGGTTTCGCAGGCCGAGACGATCTTCGACGGCTTCTGGAACAGCCCGACCGCGGTCCCGATCGCCTCGCTCAGCCGGCCCATCGCCCGGCGCCTGCCGAGCCTGCCGGTGCCGCCGATCGCCCGCAACCGCGCAAATGTGGAGGCGTTGCAGCGCCTCGTCGAAACGCGCGATGCCGCCACGGCCCTGGCCGAGTTGCTGGGCGAATTGCGCTGGATCGCGCAGGTCCAGATCATCTCCGACCCGCCGGAGAAGGCTGTCGGCGCCGGGGAACAGGGCTGGCTGGCGCGCCGGCTTTACCGCGCGATCACCGAGACGCGGAGCGAGCTGCAGATCACCTCGCCGTACTTCATCCCCGGCGAGCGCGGCCTGCGGGCGCTCTCAGCCCTGGTCGCACGCGGAGCCGAGGTCACGGTCCTGACCAATTCGCTGGCCGCCACGGATGTCGTCGCCGTCCATGGCGCCTATGCCAGCTATCGCAAGCGATTGCTGGAGCAAGGCATCAGACTGTTCGAGCTGCGACCGGAACTCATGCCTGCCGGCGTCTCGCTGTTCGGCTCGAAGGGAGCCAGCCTCCATACCAAGGCCTTCACCGTCGACCGGCACACCGGCTTCATCGGTTCCTTCAATTTCGATCCGCGCTCGGCCTCTCTGAACACGGAAATGGGCGTGGTCGTCGTCGATGACGGTCTCGTCGCCGAAATGCGCGAGATCTTCGCGAAGGAAACCACGCCACATTGCGCTTTCCGGCTCGGCCTCGACCAGGGCCGCGTCTGTTGGGATGACGGACCCCAGCGTGACGGCCACTTATTGCAGGAGCCCGTGGCCGGTTTCGGCCGCCGTCTGACAGCGGCGCTGGTCCGCCTCCTGCCGATCGAGTCGCAATTGTGACGGGGGCTCGGCGCCCCGGCACTAGGCCAGGACGGTCTGATCGGCTTCGCTCGCCTCGGCCACCGCCGGGTTGCGCACCAGCCGCGGCGCGATCGCATCGAGGAGGGGCAGCGCGGCCGCGCCGAGCGCCGCCGTGAGCTGCCCGGTGGTGCCGCGCTGGATGCGCGGGATGGCGCGCCCCTCGCGCCTTGCGACGGAGAGGGGCAATGGCTCGGCCGCCGCGATCAATGCGTCGATGACGCTATCGGGAAGTCCGCCGCCGAGAATGATCGTCTCCGGATCGAACAGATTCTCCAGCATGGCGAGCACCGGCGCCAGCAGCGGCCCGGCCTGGGCGATCCAGCCAAGCAGGGCTGGATGCCTCTCTGCATGGAGCCGGGCAATGCCGCCCGCGTCGACCTGAGTGATACCAGCCTCGCGCAGCGTGTCCTGCAAGGCCGAGGGCGAGACATAGCGTTCGAGACAGCCCTGGCGACCGCAGACACAAGGCAGGCCCCGCGGCACCGCCGGGACATGCCCCAGCTCGCCGGCATTGCCGAAGGCGCCGCGATAGGGCTCGCCACCGAGCATCAGCCCCAGGCCCAGCCCGAGCCCGAAATAGACCAGGCAGAAATGCCGGAGATTGCGGCCGATGCCGTAGAGATGCTCGCCGACCGCAGCCGCCGTCGCATCGTTCTCGACCGTCACTGATGTCGCCAGCGCCGCGCTCATCAGCGCCGTCACATCAAGCCCCGTCCAGCCGGGCAGCGCCGTCGAGCCGACTGTGATCGTGCCTTCGAAGTCGAACGGGCCCGGCATGACGACGCCGCAACCCAGCAAGCGCTCCGGCAGCCCTCTTGTCGCCCGCGCCCGCTTAAGCTCGGCCGCCGCCAGCGCCTGCACCGCCTCGACCGACAGGTCGGACAGGGGCACGACCCGCTGCGCCCTGACCTCGCCAGTGAGATCGACCAGGACCGTGGTGACATGGTCGGCGGCGATCTCCATGCCGGCGGTGACGCCACCATCAGCGTTGAGGGCGAACTCGACCGGCGGCTGGCCACGGGCCGTGCGCCGGCGGCCGAGCTCGATCAGAAAGCCCTGTTCCAGCAGTTCGGCGACGATGTTCGAGACCGCCTGCGCCGTCAGCCGCGTCAGCGCCGCGATGTCGGAGCGTCCGAGCCTGCCGTGCTGGCGCAGCGTTTCCAGCACCACCCGTCGGTTATGGTGTCGCGCCCGCTCGGGGTTGGCGCCGAGGGCGACGCTCTTTGCGGCTGGAGGCTTGCGGTGCGGCATCGTGGGTCGGCCCGTCCTGTGTGGACAAGCTGCGCCGGCCATTAATCAAACTCAAGTGAATTAATCTATTGACAGTGGACGAGCCGCAGGAGAGCCTGCCTGCCGAACGTCCGGCAGCCGGGAGCGAGCATGCGGGCGGACGTCGCAACGAGACGGGGAGGAAGACCCATGCGCGGCTTTCGCGGATTAGTCCTGGGCATTGCCATGTCGATCGGCGCCATTGCCGGCGCCAAGGCCCAGGCGGTCGAGATCGAGTACTGGCAATATGTGTTCGACGCCCGCATCAAGGCGATGAACGAGCTGATCAAGCGCTTCGAGGCCGCCAACCCCGGCATCAAGGTCAAGCACACGACCTTCCCCTATGCCGACTACCAGACCAAGATCGCCGCCGCCGTTCCCGCCGGCCAGGGCCCGGACGTGGTCCAGCTCTATTATGGCTGGCTCGACAATTTCGTCGGCGCCAAGTTCATCCAGCCGCTGCCGCGCGACGCCTTCCCGCACGACGTGATCGAGAAGGAATTCTACCCGATCGTCCAGACGATGAAGCGCGACGGGGAGTATTACGGCCTGCCGACCGCGGTGCGCACGCTGGCGCTGTTCTACAACAAGAAGCTGTTCCAGGAGGCCGGGCTCGACCCGAACAAGCCGCCGCAGACGCTCGACGAGTACCTCGAAGCCGCCAAGAAGACCGTGAAGCGCGACGCCGCCGGCAACATGCTCTCGGCCGGCGCCGTGATCGACATGCCCGGCCAGGACCTGCACTGGTGGCGCGAGGTGCTGCTGCGCCAGATGGGCGGCAAGCCCTATTCGGACGACAACAAGAGCGTCGCCTATGACAGCGAGGCCGGCGCCAAGGCGCTGAACTGGTATGCCGACCTGCAGCGCGTCCACAAGGTCGGCCAGGCCGGCTTCATGGACGAGGGCCAGGCCGCTTTCCGCGCCGGACGCGCCGCGATGACGGTCGACGGCTCCTTCCGTCTCGGCGCCTTCGGCGGCATCAAGAACTTCGAATGGGGCGTCGCCGAATTGCCTGCGAGCGCCGACGGCAAACGCTCGAACTTCGCCAGCTACTGGGTCAACGCCATCACCGCCAAGCCGACCGGCGCCAAGCTCGAAGCTGCCAAGAAGTTCATGGCTTTCACCACCTCGCCGGAAGCGATGCAGGTCTGGCTCGACATGGTCGGCGAGCTTCCTGCCCGCAAGGCGGCGGCCGAGACCGAGAAGAACCTTAGCCACCCGATCTACGGCCCGTTCCTCAAGGCGCTGAACTATTCGCAGGCGACGGTCTTCGTCGACGAGTTGGCGCAGCGCCAGGTCGGCCTCGACATGGCCAACCGGGTGTTCATCCAGAACCAGGACGCCAAGGCCTCGCTCGCGGAAGCCGCCAAGGCCGAGCAGGCGATCCTCGACCGCTTCTACAAGAAGTGATCGCGGCAGCCTGAAGCCAAACCGACACGGCAGGACGCGCCATGACCGCCAATACCGAAGTCGCCCGCTCCGGCGGGCGCCTCTGGCAGGGCCTCACCTTGCAGCAGAAGCAGGTGGTCTGGGCCTGGGGCTTCCTTGCCGTGCCGATCCTGTTCTACGGGCTGATCCGCTTCTACCCGACGGTCGAGGCCTTCATCATCTCGACCACGAACTGGAACCTGATGAGTTCGCCTTCCTTCGTCGGGCTGGCGAACTTCAAGCGATTGATGGCGGATCCGGTGTTCTGGCAGGTGTTCCGCAACACCTTCCTCTACCTGATCATCGGCACGCCGCTCAGCCTCGTCCTCGCCTTCACCATCGCCTACCATCTCGATCGCGTCCGCTTCATGCACGGCTTCATCCGGGCGCTCTACTTCCTGCCCTTCCTGACCACGGCGACGGCGATGGCCTGGGTCTGGCGCTGGTTCTACCAGCCGGTGCCGATCGGCCTGATCAACGACCTGCTGTCGTCCTTCGGCTTTGCCCAGCAGCCCTTCCTGCGCTCGACGACGCAGGCGCTGCCGGCCGTGCTGGCGCCGGCGATCTGGGCCGGGCTCGGTTTCCAGGTGGTGATCTTCCTCGCCGGCCTGCGCGCCATTCCGACGACCTATTACGAGGCGGCGCGCATCGACGGCGTTTCCGACTTCGCGATCCTGCGCAAGATCACGCTGCCGCTGCTGAAGCCGACGATCATCTTCCTCGTCGTCTTCTCCTCGATCGGCTTCCTGCGCATCTTCGACCAGGTCTACAACATGACCAGCGGCGATCCCGGCGGCCCGCTCAATTCGACCAAGCCGCTGGTTCTGATGATCTATCAGACCGCCTTCTCGTCCTTCGACATGGGCTATGCGGCGGCGCAGACGGTCGTCCTCTTTCTCGTCCTGCTTTGCGTCTCGCTACTCCAGTTGCGCCTGCTGAGGGATCGCTGATGATCGGCTCGTCCTTCACTCACCGCTTCGCCCCGGGGCGCGTCATCGCCTGGCTGCTGCTGCTCGCCGGCGGCCTGCTGATGCTGACGCCGCTGCTCTTCATGTTCTCGACCTCGCTGAAGGACTCGGCCGACATCTACGATCTCCGGCTGATCCCGGCGGCGCCGACGCTCGACAACTACAAGACCGTCCTCTCGGACGGGCGCTTCCTGCGCTGGTTCTGGAACTCGCTGGCGATCGCGACGATCGTCACGCTGTCGAACGTCTTCTTCGACAGCCTGGTCGGCTACACCCTCGCCAAGTTCCAGTTCCGCGGCCGCTACCTCGTCTTCCTGGCGATCCTCTCGACGCTGATGATCCCGACCGAGATGCTGGTCATCCCCTGGTATGTCATGGCCAAGAACTTCGGCTGGCTCGACAGCTATTGGGGCATCATGTTCCCGGGCATGATGACGGCCTTCGGCACCTTCCTGATGAAGCAGTTCTTCGAGACGGTGCCGAACGACTTCCTGGAGGCGGCGCGCGTCGATGGGCTCAACGAGTTCGCGATCTTCTGGCGCATCGCCCTGCCGCTGGTGACACCGGCGCTGTCGGCGCTGGCGATCTTCACCTTCCTCAGCAACTGGACGGCCTTCATCTGGCCGCTGATCGTGACGACCAGCAAGGAACTCTACACGCTGCCAGTCGGGCTCGCCTCCTTCGCGGTCGAATCGCAGATCCAGTGGGAGCTGATCATGACCGGCGCGGCGCTGGCGACGATCCCGACGCTCGCCGTCTTCCTGCTGCTGCAGCGCTACATCGTCCGCGGCGTCGTGCTCGCCGGGCTGAAGGGATAGTTGTCATGACCGCCCATACCGATCCGCGCACCAGCGACACATCCGTCTTCCCCGATCCGGTCTACAAGGAGACGGTGCTGCGCCCGCTCTTCGACGCGGTGAAGACGCATCATGTCGAAGGCTTCCGCGCCGTCGACCGCGCCCATCTCGTCATGCTGGCCGAAACCGGCATTCTCTCCCGCGAGACCGCGTCCAGTATCGCCCGTGCCCTGAGCGAGATCGATCGCGAGATCGACCCGGCGACGCTGAGCTATACCGGCGAGGTCGAGGATTATTTCTTCCTGGTCGAGGCCGAGCTGCGCAAGCGCCTGAAGGCCGACGACAATGGCCGCCTGCACACCGGCCGCTCGCGCAATGATATCGAGCACACCCTGTTCAAGCTGGCGCTGAAGCCCCGCCTCGACAAGCTCGCCGCACAGCTACGCGCCCTGATCGGCGCGGCGCTGACGCTGGCCGAGCGCGAGAAGGACACGCTGATCGTCGCCTATACCCACGGCCAGCCGGCCCAGCCCTCGACGCTCGGTCACTACCTCTCCGCTGCGATCGAGGTGATGCTGCGCGACCATCAGCGCCTGATGCAGGCGCGCGAGCTGCTCGACCTCTGCCCGCTCGGGGCCGCTGCGATCACAACCTCGGGTTTCCCGCTCGACCGCCACCGCACCGCGCATCTGCTCGGCTTCAAGGCGCCGCTGCAGAACTCCTATGGCTGCATCGCTGCTGTCGACTACGTCACCGGCGTCTTCGGCGCGGTCGAGTTGGTCTTCCTGCATCTCGGCCGGTTGATCCAGGACCTGCAGTTCTGGACCGCCTTCGAGGTCGGGCAGGTCTATGTGCCCAATGCCTTCGTGCAGATCTCCTCGATCATGCCGCAGAAGCGCAATCCGGTACCGATCGAACATCTTCGCCATATGGCATCGCAGAGCGTGAGCCGCGCGAGGCTTGTCCGGGATGTCGTCCACAACACGCCGTTCACCGACATGAACGATAGCGAGGGCGAGACCCAGGAAGCCGGCTACCAGACCTTCGAGAGCGGCGGGCGCGTGCTCGACCTGCTGGCGGCGCTGCTGCCGGCGCTCTCGGTCGACAGCCGGCGCGTCGCCGAGACCATCCGGCGCTCCTGCATCACCATCACCGAGCTCGCCGACACGCTGGTGCGCAAGGAGGGCCTCTCCTTCCGTGCCGCCCATGAGGTCGCCTCGGCGGTCGCTCGCGCTGTCGTCGCAAGGGATGGCGACCTGCCGCGCGATGGCTACGAGCCCTTCGCCGAGGCTTTCCGCCATATCGCCGACCGCGAGCCGGGGCTGAGCCGCGAGGATTTCGCCACCGCGGTCTCACCGGAGAATTTCGTCGCCCTGCGCGAGCGCTTCGGCGGACCGGGGCCCAAGGCGCTGGGCGAAGCGCTCGCCAGCTATCGCGCCGAGCTCGCCGCTGCCGAAGATGCTGCTGCGGCCACCGCGAAACGCGAAAACGCCGCGCGCCGCGAGTTGGACGCAGCCTTTACCGCCCTCGCAGGAGCCGCCTGATGGCCGGGATCGCGATCGAGAAACTGGTCAAGCGCTATGGTGCGACGCAGGTCGTGCACGGCATCGACCTCGATATCCAGGACGGCGAGTTCGTCGTCTTCGTCGGCCCGTCCGGCTGCGGCAAGTCGACGACCTTGCGCATGATCGCCGGGCTCGAGGAGATCAACGACGGCACGATCGCGATCGGCGGGCGGACCGTGAACCGGCTCGAGCCGAAAGAGCGGAACATCGCCATGGTGTTCCAGAACTACGCGATCTACCCGCATATGAGCGTCGCGGAGAATATCGCCTTCGGCCTCTACACCGCCAAGCTCGACAAGGCCGCCAAGCGCAAGCGGGTCGAGGAGGTCGCCGAGGTGCTCGGCCTGACGAAGCTGCTGGAGCGCCGCCCCTCGGCGCTGTCCGGCGGCCAGCGCCAGCGCGTCGCCATCGGCCGCGCCATGGTGCGCGATCCCGCCGTCTTCCTGTTCGACGAGCCGCTCTCCAATCTCGATGCGCAATTGCGCGCGCAGATGCGGCTGGAGATCAAGCGCCTGCACCAGCGGCTCGGCACCACCATCGTCTTCGTCACCCATGACCAGGTCGAGGCGATGACGCTCGCCGACCGGATCGTGGTGATGCGCGACGGCCATATCCTCCAGGTCGGCGCGCCGATGCAGCTCTACGAGAAGCCGGCCGATGTCTTCACCGCCCGTTTCATCGGCTCGCCGACGATGAACATCGTCCCGGCGAAAGTGAGCGCCGAAGCTGGCCGCAGCACGCTGCAGCTCGGCCAAACGCCGCTTGCCTGGCCCGCCACGCTCCCAGCCGATGTCCTCGTCGGCGTTCGGCCGCAGGAATTGCGCGTGCTGGAGCAGGGCGAAGGCGCCGATCTCACCCTCTCCGGCACAGTCGCCGTGGTCGAGCCGCTCGGCCCGGAGACCTTCGTCCATGTCGAAGCTGAGGGCGGGCTGCTGCTCGCCTCGGCTCCGGCCAAGAACCCGCCTGCCGTCGGCAGCGCGGTCAGGCTCGGCGCTCCCGCTTCGGCGTTGCGGCTGTTCGACGCCAAGAGCGAGCGCGCTCTGTGACCCCCAGGCCGCCACGGCCGGACGGGCTCGTGCTCAGCACCGGCCGGCTCTATTGCGATCTCGTCTTCCGCGGGCTGGAGGCGATGCCGCAGCTCGGCGAGGAACGGTTCGCCGACGATGTCGCGATCGTGCCCGGCGGCGGCGGCTTCATCACCGCAGCCCATCTCGCCGGCCTTGGCCGCCCCGCCGCCCTGCTGGCGCGCCTCGGCGAAGACCCGCTCGCCCAATCGCTATTGCCTACCCTCGAAAGCAGCGGCGTCGAGCTCGCCTTCCTGGAGCGCGCGGCCGATGCCGGCCCGCAGCTCACCGTCGCGATGATCCGGGATAGCGAGCGCGCCTTCCTCTCACGCCGCGCCGGCCCCGCCCGACCGGCGACGCTCCTCGCCGCGCTCGGCGATGTCCGCGCTGCCCACCTTCACATCGCCGAATTCGCGACGCTGGCCGAGATCCCGCATCTGGTCACCGACGCCAGGCATCACGGTCTCACCGTCTCCCTCGACCCGAGCTGGGACGATGCGCTGATCCGCTCGCCCGATCTCGTCGCGCGCTGCAGCGGCGTCGATATCTTCCTGCCGAATGCCTCCGAAGCGCGCGCGATCGCCGGTTGCGACGATCTCGACATCGCCGGGCAGCGGCTCGCCCGGCATTTTGCGCTGGTGGCGGTCAAGGATGGCGCCGACGGCGCCCGTCTCTACCAGGGCGACGAGCGCATCATGCTGCCCGCTGCGCCCAGCCGGGGCGTGCTCGATACGACCGGCGCGGGCGATGCCTTCAATGCCGGTTTCCTCGCCGCCTGGCTCGCCGATCGCTCCCCCGAACGCGCCCTCGCCGAAGGCATCGCCTGTGGTACGCTTTCGGTCCAGAGCGTCGGCGGGGCCGGGCATGTGCTCGACCCGCGCCAAGTCGCCCGCATCGCCGATCAACTGCTCGAAGAACCGTTGCGCCGCCATGGCTGAAGCCCTGCTCACTCGCGAGGCGGCCGAGGCCGCCACTGTCGCACGCCATCAGCTCGCCGAGAACGCGACTGTGATCGCCGATCTCGTCGAGCGCCTGCGCATCAAGCGGCCAGCCTTCGTCGCGACCTGCGCGCGCGGCTCCTCCGACCATGCCGCGACCTACGGCAAATATCTGATCGAACGGGCGCTCGGCCTGCCCGTCGCCTCGCTCGGGCCGAGCCTCGCCTCGGTCTATGGCGGCGAGCTAGATCTCTCCCGCGCCGTGTTCATCGCCGCCTCGCAATCCGGCCGCAGCCCCGATGCGCTGCTGCTGACCGAAGCCGCCAAGCGCGCCGGAGCGCTCGTGGTCGGCTTCGTCAATGACGAGGCTTCGCCGCTCGCTCGTCTGGTCGACGTGCTCGTGCCGCTCCGGGCCGGATCGGAACGCAGCGTCGCCGCGACCAAGAGCTTCCTCGCCACCTGTCTCGCCTTCCTGCATCTGACAGCGGAATGGGCTGAGGACGAGGCTTTGTCCGAAGCGCTGGCGCAGGCGCCCGAGGCACTCGACGCCGCCGGGCGCAGCGACTGGACCCCCGCTTTGCTCTCCTGGCGCGAGGCCAGCAGCCTCTATGTGATCGGTCGCGGACTTTCCCTCGGCATCGCCCAGGAGATCGCGCTCAAATTCAAGGAAACCTGCCGCATCCATGCCGAGGCCTTCAGCGCCGCCGAGGTGCTGCACGGGCCGCTCGCTCTGGTCGGACCGGGCTTCCCGGCGCTGGCTCTCGATCCTGGCGACGAGGGCAGCGAGAGCGTCCGCGCCGCGGCTACAGCCTTCAGCGGTCTCGGCGCCGATCTGCGCTATGCCGGCAGTGCTGCAGCAGGCGAAAGCCTTGCGCTGCCGCCCAACCTGCCAGCCGCCCTGCTGCCGCTGGCGCAGGTGCGAGCCTTCTACGGCGCGCTCGCGGCGCTGGCACAGAGCCGCGGCCTCGATCCCGACCGCCCACCCCACCTCTCCAAGGTGACGCGGACGGTCTGAGCCGGACTCATTTGCCGAGCACGAGGTTCGGCAGCCAGGTCGTCAGCGGCGGCCAGAGTGTGATCGCGACGAGCACGGCCAAGAGCGGCAGGAGCCAGGGGACGATCGCCCGCGACATCGCCTCGAAGCTGATCTTGGCGATCTTCGAAGTCACGAACAGCACGACGCCGACCGGTGGCGTGATCGTGCCGATCATCAGGTTGAGCACGAAGATCAGGCCGAACTGGATCGGGTCGATGCCGAACTGCGCCGCGGCCGGCGTCAGGATCGGGATCAGGATCAGCATCGCCGCCAGCGCTTCCATGAAGCAGCCGACGAAGAGCAGCAGCAGGTTGACGATCAAAAGGAAGATCAGCGGGTTGCCGGCGAGGTCGACCAGCATCGGCCCGACCGTCTGCGGGATGCGCGAGATCGACAGGCACCAGCCGAGCGCCGCCGCCGTCATCACCAGCGCCAGCACGACGCCGGTGGTCTCGACCGTCTGCACGACGAGCTCAGGCAGGTTGCTGAGCGAGAAGCTCTTGTAGACGAAGAGGCCGAGCACGATCGCATAGGCCGTCGCGACCGCCGCCGCTTCCGTCGGGGTGAAGATGCCGGCCATCATCCCGCCGAACAGGATCACCGGCGTCATCAGCGCCCAATGCGCCTCCTTGTAGGCGACCCAGAGCTGGGCTGCGCCGGGGAAAGGATGGCGCGGCAGGTCGCGCTTTTTGGCGACATAGACCACCATCGCCATCAGCGCGCCGGCCATCAGCAGCCCGGGGATGACGCCGGCGAGGAAGAGGCCGCCGATCGAGACGTCGGCGGAAACGCCGTAGATCACCATCGGCAGCGAGGGCGGGATGATCGGCCCGATCGTCGCTGACGCAGCGGTGATCGCGGCCGCCGTCTCCGGGTCGTAGCCCTCGTCCTGCATCGCCTTGATTTCGAGCGTGCCGACGCCGCCGGCATCGGCCACCGCCGAGCCCGACATGCCCGCGAAGATCACGCTAGCGAGGATGTTGGCGTGGCAGAGCCCGCCGCGCAGCCAGCCGACGCAGGCGGTGGCGAAGGCGAAGATCCGGTCGGTGATCCCCGCCGAATTCATGATGTTGCCCATCAGGATGAAGAGGGGCGCCGCCAGCAACGGGAAGGAATTGGCGGATTGGGCGATCTTCTGCGGGACGATGCCGAGTGGGAAGCCGCCGAAATAGGCGAAGGCGACCGCCGCGAGGCCCATCGAGACGAAGAGCGGCACGCCGAGCAGCAAGGCGATGAACCAGACCGGCAGGATCTGCAGCATCAAGGTGCTCATAGCGGCTGCGTCCCCGGCTCGGCGGTTTCGATCTTGCGGCCAGCGATGACGTCGCCGATCTCGGCCAGCGCCTGCAGGATCAGCGCGAGACCGGCGAGCGGCATCACCATGTAGAGCGCGGCGCTGGAGACCGGCAGCGCGATCGATTCGACGTCCCAGGTCCGCTCGATCAGCCCGAAGGAATAGCGGATCAGGATCGCCGCGAAGAGGATGATCGCGGCCTGCGTCACGATCTCCAGCAGGCGCCCGGCCGGCTTCGGCAGGAGATCGGCGAAGACGGTGATGCGGATATGCGAGCGCCGCCGGGCAGCGATGATCCAGCCAACGAAGCCGGTCCAGACGAGCAGATACTGCGCCAGCTCATCGGTCCAGGCGAGCGGGGCGTTGAGCTGGCGCGAGGCGACGCCGAGCAAGACCGAGACGAGCAGCGCCAGCAGCAGACCGACGGCGGCGGCGCGGACGAGGCGGTCGGTGAAGGCAACGAGGGATTTCATTGGCGTCCGTCTCAAGGGCGCGGGGAACCCCTCTCCTGCAAGGAGAGGGGCAGGGGTGAGGTGTTCGGAGCGGAAACGTCGGCTTGAACCGAAGCGCGCGGTGAGCGATCGCGGAACTGGTTGCAGGGCCCACACCTCACCCTACCCTCTCCTTCCAGGAGAGGATTCCCCGCGCCCATCACGGCCATCGACGCGCCCGTCACAGCGCCGCGAGCGCGTCCCAGGTGCCCTTGCCCCATTTGCTCTCGAACTGCTTGGGCAGGCTCGCCAGCACCGGCTTGCTGAAGCTTTCGAGGTCCGGCTCGGTGACGCTCATCCCGGCCGCCTTCAGCGTCGCGACGAGGCTGCCTTCCTGGCTGGCGAGCTCGGCATCCTGCCAGGCGACGCCGTTGGCGATGGCCGCCTCCAGGATCGTCCGGTCGGCATCCTTCAGGCCTTTCCAGAAGTCCTGGTTGATGACGATCAGCCGCGGCGTGATGATGTGGCCGGTCAGGATCAGGTGCTTCTGCACCTCCTGCAGCTTGGCGCTGTGGATGGTCGGCAGCGGATTCTCCTGGCCGTCCACCGCGCCCTGGCTCAGCGCCAGGTAAAGCTCGTTGAAGTTGACCGGGGTCGCCTTGGCGCCCCAGGCCTCGACCATGGCGCGGAAGGTGTCGACCGGCGGCACGCGCAGCTTCAGGCCGGCGACGTCGGCAGCGCTCTTCACCGGCTTGGAGCCGGTGGTGAGGTGGCGCTTGCCGTAATAGGTCACCGCCGCCATGCGCATGCCGCGCTTCTTGATCAGCTCCTCGTTCATCTGGGTGAAGACCGGCGCCTTGGCGACCTTGGCCATATGGGCCGGGTCGCGCCAGAGATAGGGCGCCTCGACCACCGAAAGCTGCGGCAGGAAGGAGCCGAGCGCGGCGGCGCCGTCCGTCGTCATGGTCAGCGCGCCGGAAGCCACCGACTCCATCATGTCCTTGCCCGAGCCGAGCTGGCCGGCGGGGAAGGACTGGATGTCGACGCGGCCGGAGGTTTTCTCCTTCACCTCCTTGGCGATGCGGTCGACCATCTGCACCTGCGGATGCGTGGTCGGCAGCATCTCGCCCCAGCGCAGCACGGTCGCCTGAGCGCGCAGCACGGTCGGCATCGCGATCATCGCGCTGGCAGCGGTGGAGCCGGCCAGAAATGCGCGTTTCGTCAGCTTGGTCATCGTTGCTCTCCTCCCTGAGCGGCCGGTTTTCCGGCTCGCCGTTCCAGCGCCTGGTTTCGATCGGCGCCTGATCGCTGGTCAGTAGCTCATCGCCCGCGTCCGGGCGTTGTTGATGTGCGCGCTCATCTCGGCCGCAGCCGCCTCGGGGTCGCGCGACTCGATAGCCGCGATGATCTTGAGATGGTCCTGCATCACCGGAATCAGGATGTGGTTCTGGATCCTGGTCTCATACTGCCGGATCAGCCTGATCTTCAGCCAGGTGACGCGGAAGGCCTGGCTGACGATGTCGTTGTCGAGATGGTCGATGATCATCTCGTGCATCAGACGGTCGATATTCTCGGCGTCCTCGATCAGCGTTTCGTCGCCGCCCGCTTCCGCGCGGCGGATGATCGCCTCATGGCGCTGGCGCTGCTCGGCAATCTCCTCGTCTGTCGCGGTCCGCGTATAGGCGGCGGTCGCTTCCTTCTCGAGGAAGAGCCGGAACTGGAAGGCGTTGCGGATCAAATTGAGGTCGACATGGGCGACCTGCATGCCGCGCTGCGGCACGGTCTTGATCAGCCCTTCCGCCTCGAGCCGCGGGATCAGTTCGCGGATCGCTCCGAGCGGGTAGCCCGTCATGGCGACGAGCTCGCGCTGGGTGACGAACTGGCCCGGCCGGATCTCGCGCGCGAGCAGCCGCTCGGTGAAGCTGGCATAGGCCCGCTCCCTGAGCTTCAGCGGCTCGCCGTCGCGTTCCGGCTCGGACTGGCTCATCGCGTCCTCCTTCAGGCCGCCTTGGCGCGGATGATCCGGTCGAAGGCGGCGAACAGCGCCTTGCGCTGGCCTTCGTCGAGCGCGACCAGCGGCGCCCGCATCGGGCCATAGCCGGCATCGCCATGGAGGTGGCCGACCAGCGCCTTGACCGCCGGCAGCACCGGATAGGAGCAGATCTCGTCGACCAGCGCGTTCACCGTCGCATCCTCGGCGCCCTCGTAGACGACCGGGCGCAACAGATGCGGCACAAGGTTGGCGGCGCCACAGATCGAGCCCTCAGCGCCGGCGCGGACGGCGCGGCCGAGCAGACGCTCGTCGCCGACCAGGATGGCGAGCTCGCCATGCGCCTTCAGGAAGGCCTCGGTCGTCGGATAGTCGCAGGACGAATCCTTGACGCCGGTGACGACGCCCGGGAACGCCTTCTTCAGCCGCTCGACCAGCCCGACCGAGATGTCGACCGCGGTCACAGAGGGGATGTGGTAGAGGATGGTGTTGCGAGCGGACGGCCCGAGCTTCTCGAAGAATTGCGAGAACCAGGCATAGAGACCCTCATCGCCGACGCCCTTGAAGTAGAAGGGCGGCGCGACCAGCAGCCCCTTCGCACCGACGTTCAATGCCGTCTGCGCCTGGTCGACCGCCTCATGCAGCGAAGCCGCGGCGACGCCGGCATAAATCTGCGTTGCCGGATCGATGCCGGCGCCGACCAAAGCGCCGAGCATGGCGGTGCGCGCCGGGGCGCCGAGCGCGGCGCCCTCGCCGGTGGTGCCGAACAGCGTGACGCTGTCGCAGCCATTGGCCAGCACATGCCTGGCATGGTGGACGAGCCGCGGCAGGTCGACGGCGCCGCCTTCCCGCATCGGCGTGGTGATGGCGCAGGAGAGGCCGAAGCGGTTGGGAT
>JAESGH010000456.1_pt1 | contig 21433 bp, 22 predicted proteins | sample 9269641 | NCBI WGS metagenome assembly JAESGH01 (sample SAMN14515345, study PRJNA621665) | algae metagenome | isolation source: Phormidium tanganyikae FI6-MK23 and co-occurring heterotrophs from granitic... | place: USA: Fort Irwin, California | collected 1998-05-24
TCTCCTGCCTGTCGATGTCATGGCAGGACCGCTGCATCTCTACCAACCGCAGGAATACGCTGCTTTTCAGCGCCTGAACTTCCTCAGCGCGGCCTCGCTGACGGTGTTGATCGGCTGGCTCTTTGTCCAACGATCTCCCGATATCGCTGCGGACGATGAAACCGGAAGGAGCCACCGAGCGTAGAAGAGGCGCAACCTGCGGAAAGGACATCGCATGAGACGTCTTCTGCTCGCCCTGATCATCGCCTCGCCATCGGCTGCCGGCGCGACCGCCCTCGACGGCACCTGGCTGCGCGACGATGGCAATGCCCGCGTCCGTATCGGGCCGTGCGGTGACAAGATTTGTGCCACCAACCTCTGGATCGGCGACACCAGCAAAGGCGAGGCGGCAGGCGACAAGCTCGTAATGACGCTGTCGCGCCAGTCCGACGGAACGTTTTCCGGCACCGCATACGACGCCAAGCGGGACTGGACCTATTCGATGTCGATCAAGGCCGCTCCGGGCGAGCTCACCACGCGCGGATGCATTGTCGGCGGCCTGATCTGCCGCGACGTCGGCTGGAAGGCCGCCGATTAGGGCTTTGGTCGTGCGGTGATCCGCTCCAGCACTGCCGCCGTATCTTGGACATGGCCGCCGCATTCGCCTTGACTGTCGAAGACATGCGTGGGGCGTCAGCTGCGCAGGGAGACCGGTTTTTCGCCTTGTTCGACCCCGATGCCTTGATCGCTGCCATTGCGCGCTCGGGTGACCGTGCCGCTTTCGCAGCTCTGTTCGACCATTTCGCGCCGCGCGTGAAGGGATTGCTGATGCGCGGCGGCGCCTCGGCGGAGATGGCGGAAGAGATCGCGCAGGAGACGTTGCTCTCGGTCTGGCGCAAGGCCGCGATGTTCGATCCCGCCAAGGCGAGTGCCTCGACCTGGATCGCAACCATCGCACGCAACCGGCGCATCGACATTGCCCGGCGGGACACCCGCTCGCGGCTTTCGCAAGTTTACGAGATTCTGGATGAAGAAGGCCCTCCACAACCTGACGAGACGATTTCCGGAGCTGAGCGCGACGCGCGGGTCAGGGCAGCGATGACCGGATTGTCGATCGACCAGTACCGGGTCGTCGAGCTCGCCTTCCTGGAAGGCCTCACCCATCAGGACGTGGCAAAGCATCTGGCGATTCCGCTCGGCACAGTGAAGTCGCGGCTGCGTCTTGCCCTGTCGCATCTGCGCGGCAAGCTGGAGGATCTGCGATGAGCGTGGTCCATCGTGCTTCCGACGAGACACTCGCCGCCTTCGCCGCCGGCCGGCTCGACGAAGGGCTCGCGCTCGTCGTCGCGGCCCATGTCGAGCTGGACGGCCAGAGCCGGCGCCGCCTGCAGGAGTTCCACGCCATCCAGGGCGCCCTCCTCGACGCCGCCGAGCCGGTGGCGATGACAGCACGGCCGCGAGATCCAGCAGAACAGCAACCGCTGCCAGATGCTTCTGTGGCGCCCCCTCTGGTTGAAGACCACCTGCCCGATGCGTTGCGTCCCTATGCTCTAGGGCCATGGCGGCCGATCGGCATCCGGATCGCGATGCGGCGGATTGACGTCCCAGGATCGGAGTCACGGGTGTTCATGCTGCGGGCCGGACCAGGGATCGCGCTGCCCCACCACAAGCATACCGGCCTCGAATGGGCGACGATCCTGTCCGGCGCCTACGAGCATGAATATGGCCGCTATGCCGCAGGCGACTTCGACGAGGCGGACGCCGAGCATGAACACACGCCGCGCGTCGATCCCGTCGACGGCTGTACGTGCCTGGTCGCCATGACCGGCAACGTCCTGTTCCAGGGCTGGCTCGGTCGCCTGCTGCAGCCGCTGGTGCGGTTGTGACGTTCGCCTCCTTCGCTGCGGCGCTGCTTTTCGTCACCGTCGCGATGTCAGCGGCCATGAGCCTCGCAACCAAGATCGAACGTCAGACCGGCAACTCCGGTTGGATCGACGTCGTCTGGACATTCGGTCTCGGCACCACCGGCGCGATGGGCGCGCTCCTCCCCTTCGGCGACGGGCCGCTCGGCCGCCGTTTGCTTGTCGCCGCGCTCGTTGTCGCATGGGCGCTGCGCCTCGGCCTGCACATCGCCGGACGGACCAAGGGAATCTCGGAGGATCCGCGCTATGCCCGGTTGAAGCGCGACTGGGGACCGCGCGCACCCAGGATGATGGCCCGACTGCTGCAATTGCAGGCACTCGCGAGCATCCCCCTCGCAATCGGTATCATCCTGGCGGCTCATAATCCGGCTGAGCTCGGCCAGGTGCAGGATGCGCTCGGTCTGGCGATCTTCCTCGTCGGTGTTGTCGGAGGCGCGATCGCCGACCGACAGCTGCGCGGCTTCGCGCAATCAGGCCTGGGCGGCGTCTGTGACACAGGTCTCTGGGCCTATTCGCGGCATCCCAACTATTTCTTCGAATGCGTGCTCTGGAGCGCCTATGCGGTGATCGCTTCCGGCGCGGCCCATTCTTTTGGCTGGCTCGCCTGGCTCGCACCCGCCGCGATCACGCTGCTGCTTGTGCGCGTATCCGGCATTCCGCCGCTGGAGGAGCACATGCTCGCCAAGCACGGGGATGCCTATCGCGACTATCAGCGCCGGACCAGCGCCTTCATTCCACTCCCGCCCAAAGGAGCAGGGCCATGACGATCATGCAGAGGCTTTCGAGCTGGGGCGAGGCCCTGCCAGTGCCCGATGCGGTCAGCCGCATGGTGATCGCCTCGCTCGTCGGGCGAACGGATCGTAGCATCATGGCCAAGCCCGGCAATGCGGCCGGCTTCGCGCGGGAAATGGCGGAACTGCCGATCGCGCTGCATGCCGATGCCGCCAACGCCCAGCATTACGAGGTGCCGGCAGCCTTCTTCGAGCAGGTCCTGGGGCCGAGCCGAAAATACTCCTGCTGCTACTACGCCGACCCTGGCGATACGCTGGCGGCGGCCGAGGACCGGGCGCTGGCACTGAGCGCCGAGCATGCCGGTCTCGCAGACGGACAGGACATCCTAGAGCTCGGCTGTGGCTGGGGCTCGCTTTCGCTCTGGATGGCTCAGGCGTATCCGAAGGCGCGCATCGTATCGGTCTCGAATTCGGCCTCGCAACGCGCCTTCATCGAAGAACGTGCGCGCGAGCACGGTTTCGGCAATCTGCGCGTGATCACCGCGGACATGAACGACTTCACCATCGAGGAGCGCTTCGACCGTGTCGTCTCGGTCGAGATGTTCGAGCACATGGCGAACTGGCGCTCGCTGCTCGGGCGCGTCCATGGCTGGTTGAAGCCGGACGGATGCTTGTTCATCCACATCTTCACGCATGCGCGGGGCTGCTACCGCTTCGATGTCGGCGACAACGCCGACTGGATCGCCCAGCACTTCTTCACCGGCGGGATCATGCCGAGCGTGGCGCTGGCGTACGAATTCTCCGACCTTTTCGCAGTCGAGGAGGAATGGCGCTGGAGCGGTGAGCATTATCGGCGCACCGCGGAAGATTGGCTGGCCAATTTTGACCGCAACCTGCCGGCGATCGAACCGATCCTGCGCGAGGCCTATGGCGAGGATGCGCCGCTCTGGCGCCGACGCTGGCGCCTGTTCTTCCTCGCGACGAGCGGGCTGTTCGGGCACGCCGGCGGTGAAGCCTGGGGCATCAACCACTATCGGCTGCGGCCCGTCTGACCGGCCAGCGATAGATCGGCGACAGGCCCCGCTTCAGCCACCAACGCGGCGCGCGACCTCGTAGGCGATCCAGCTGCAGAAGCCGACCACCACGGTGCCGTAGATGATGTCGGCGAGCGTGATCGTTAGCGTCCAGGGCCGCAGCGTGGCGTAGTTCGTCAGATCATAGGTCGCATAGGCGAGCAGGCCTATCAGGGCGCCGTTGACCAGCGCTTCGCTGGCGCCGCCGCTGCGCAGGGCGGGCATCACCGCAAAATGCAGCACGCCGAGCGGGAAGCCGAAATAGAACAGGGCCGCAGGCACATAACGGATCGGTTCCACGATCAGATCGCCGAGGGCCGGGCGATAGAGTCTCGCAGTCATCGTGCCGAGCCAGATCGCATCGCAGATGCCGAAGGCGATGAGAAAGGCGACGTAGCCGGCGACGAAGCGCATGACGACCTCCATTGGCGTGTGCCATCAGATACGCAGGACCTGCGCCTCCGGATTACCTGAGCCGATCGACCGATCCGGGGATCCAGCGCGCTTCATCCGGCGTATCCATTGCGTGGCCGGCAACATGAAGGCGCCCATGACGATCTTGAATTCCAGGCGCGCCGTCATGGCAGCACTGTCCACTATCGTCCTTGCCGGCTGCGCCGCGCTGAGGCCGGGCGCGTTGAGCCAGGGCGCGCGGGATGTCGCGTATGGTGCCCACCCCCGGCAGACGATGGACATCTACACCCCGAGTGGCGGCGGAGCCGGACGACCGGTCGTCTGCTTCATCTATGGCGGCTCATGGGCGAACGGCGCCAAGGAGAGCTACGCCTTCGTCGGTGACGCCCTCGCTGCGCGCGGCTTCGTCACCGTGATCGCCGACTATCGGCTCGTGCCGGAGGTGCGCTTCCCGGTCTTCATCGAGGACGGTGCTGCAGCTCTGCGCTTCGTCCGAGACAACATCGCGCGCTTCGGTGGCGACCCGCGCCGGATCCATTTGATGGGACACTCGGCCGGGGCCTACAACGCGATGATGCTGACGCTCGACAGAGGCTATCTCGCGCGTGCTGGCTTATCACCCGGCACTATCCGCTCAGCAGTTGGCCTCTCGGGCCCCTATGATTTTCTGCCGCTCGATATCGACGTGACCAAGGCCGCCTTCGGCATGGCCCGCGATCTGGCGCGGACGCAGCCGATCAATTTCGCGCGTGCGGACGCACCGCCGATCCTGCTCGCCACCGGTGCCGACGATACCACGGTCCTGCCGCGCAACAGCGAACGGTTGGCAGCCGCATTGCGCCGGGCCGGCACGCGCTCGGTGACGCTAAAAATCTATCCCGGCCTGGGTCACGCTGGGACGGCGGCGGCGCTCGCGCGCATCATGAACTGGCGTGCGCCGATTCTCGACGATGTCGTTGGGTTTTTGGAGAATGCTTGACCACAGCCACGAGCGCTTCCGGGACGAGTGCTTCGACGACACGCTATTCTCGACGCTCGTCGAGGCCCGCAGCGCCATCACCTCATGGAAGGAGGACTACAACCGGCACCGACCCCACTCGGCCCTCGGCAACATCACGCCCGCCGAGTTCGCCCTCAAATCCATGCTGGAAAAGCAGGCCGCCTGAGGCCAGAAATCAAACTCAGGACTCTCCCTCAGACCGGAGGAGAAAAGGGTCTCAGGTCACCACGGATGAAGAAACATCGCGTTCGGTTACAGAACCGCGCTTTCACCCAGCTCATCGGGCAACTGCTGACCGTCGCTATGCCCACCTCAAGGGCGCACTCCGCATGTCGTCAGTTCGCTTGAATGCCGGCCTCCTTGATCAGCTTCGACCAGCGCTGGGTGTCAGCGGCGATCACGGCTGCGAGCTCGGCCGGCGAGCCGCCGATCGGCTGTGCGCCTTGCGCGCTCATCGCAGCAACCACTTCGGGAGATTTGAGCACCTCCGCGACCGCCCCGTTGAGTTTGTCGATGATCGCTTTGGGCGTGTGCGCAACCGCCATCAGCGCATACCAGGAGACAGCTTCGAACTCCGTGATGCCGCTGGCTTCCGCGATCGTCGGCAGATCAGGCATGACCTTGCTGCGCTCGCGGCTTGCGATGCCGAGGGCGCGAAGCTGCCCGTTGTCGATCAGGGGCTTGGCGGTCGAGAGCTGCGCGATGATCAACCCGACATCGCCGCGCAAGACGTCCGTCAGCGCCGGTGCGACGCCGCGATAGGGCACATGCGTCATTTCGAACCCGGCTGATCGCGCCAGCAATTCGGCCGCGAGATGCGCCAGACTGCCGGCACCGGGCGAGGCATAAGTCAAGTTGGCCGTTTTCGAGCGGCCGAGTGCAATCAGGTCCTGCACCGTCTTGATCGGTGATTGCGCTCCGACGACGAGCACGTTCTCGACGGTGCCAAGTTGGGTGATCGGAGCGAAATCCTTGACTGGATCGTAGGGCAGGTTCGCAAATAGGCTGGGGTTCACCGCTGCGTTGCCAACTGGCATGAGCGCCAGCGTATAGCCGTCGGGCTCCGATTTTGCGACGGCGGCAAGCGCCGTATTGCCCTGCGCGCCGACGCGGTTCTCGACTATCACAGGCTGGCCCCAACGCTGGGTCAGCTTATCCGCGACGATCCGCGCAAGCGCGTCCGGCGCACCGCCGGCAGCAAAACCGACAACGATGCGGATTGGTCGCGTCGGATAATCTGTCGATTGAGCAACAAGCCGTGTGGAGTTCAAGCTCGCGGCGCCCAAGAGCAATGACAGCGCGGTCCGGCGATCGAGGCGCATTGTGGTGTCCTTGCTAGAGGTTACTGGGATTCACGTGAATTTATCATGCCGGCATCATCAGCTTCTTTCCGCAGGCAGCGTCTGATCGCGAACGGTCACGATATGCTGGACAAGGCGGGATGACTGTCCGGAATTTTCTCTCTCGTCCCAGTCCTCAGGCAACAGCTCGATAACGCCGTCGGGAGGATCAAGAGACTTCGAGAGCAGCGGCGATCATGGGCCGTGACGAACTGCCTTGCAGCTCCACGACGGCAGAACGGCGCGATCATCGAGGCATGCCATACTGGGCTGCAACGGCCTCCGCATCCCAGGCGCGGAGCAGATCGTAAGCCGGCTCGACGACGGCATGGAAGCCTCTCAGGAGCAAGCGATCCCGCAGATCTGCAAGTTCAGCTTGGTTACCAGCACCCAGAAATCCTTCCCGCAATGCTGCGACCACGTCCTGCGGGCAGGACGGCGATGCGACGAAGAAAGGGATTGGTGCCGGCGCCGTGGTCGCGACGACGCGTAAGCGGTGGGCGGGATCGTCCGGTGCGGTGCGCATCAAGTCGAAGGCATAGGAATCGAGCGGACCGACATCGATCGCGCCTGACAGGAGCGCTGCGACCACGCCGCGCGGTGTATGCAGCGGACCGACGCTTTCCGCATAGAGCGCGGGCCGGCTCGCAGAGCGGTAGCCGAGCAGATGGTGGCGCAGGGCATTGAAGCCGGACTGCGATTCTTCCAAGGTGTAGCCGATGCGATGGCCGAATGTGTCCTCCAGCGTCCGGAAGGGACTGTCGGTCCGCACGACGATATCGGTCATGTAACGCGGAGCGCCTTCGTAGCGGGCCGGCGCCGGCACGGGACAGGCGATCGGCACCGGCTTCGGCTCGGCTTGCGTCCAGGGCCGGCCGCACATGAACGCGGCGCCCAGATCGGATCGCGTCCAGAGCGCCGTCATCGGCGAGCTCGTGGGATGCTCGATCGTCTCCAGATCGACGCCGCTCTTGCGGGCAACCCAGGCAAAAAGCTCAGCCCACGCGGCCGAAGCGTTGGCGGTCACCGCATACATGCGGGCATTGGCGACCCAGCTCATGCCGCCGCATCCGCCCCGTCGAGAATGGCGTCGCGCGTGACATGGCCCAGGATGGTTCCGTCAGAGCCGCGAACGTTCACACTGCGAATGCCTGAGCCGATCAGGCGCGCCAGCGCTTCTCGGACCGATGCGCCGCTGGCGACCACGGGCGCATCCGCGATTGCCCCCGGCTGCATCAGCGCATCGACCGTGCGCAGACTGAGGCGCTTGAGCGCACGGTCAGGCCCGACGAAGGCCTCGACGAAAGAATCGGCCGGCGCAGCGAGAATCTCGTCCGGCGTCGCATACTGGATGAGCCGGCCGTCGCGCATGATGGCAACGCGGTCGCCCATCTTCATCGCCTCGTCGAGATCATGCGTGACCATGACGATGGTCTTGCGCACGCGCTTGAGGATGTCCTTGAACTCGTCCTGGAGCCGCTCGCGCGCGATCGGATCGATGGCACCGAAAGGCTCGTCCATCAGCATGACCGGTGGATCGGCGGCCAGCGCGCGCGCCACGCCGACGCGCTGACGCTGCCCGCCGGACAGGCGATGCGGCATCATGCTGCGGAAACGCTCCGGCTCGAGCCCGACCAGCGTCAGGAGCTCGTCGATGCGCTCTTCGATCCTGCCCTTCGTCCAGCCCAGCAGGCGCGGCACCGTGGCGATGTTCTCCGCCACCGTCATATGCGGGAAGAGGCCGATCTGTTGGATGACGTAGCCGATGCGCCGCCGCAGCGTCACGGGGTCGAGCCCGGTGACGTCTTGCCCCTCGATGAAGATGCGGCCTGCGCTCGGCTCGATCATGCGGTTGATCATCCGCATCGTCGTGGTCTTGCCACAGCCGGAAGGGCCGATGAGCGCGGTCGTCGTCCCTTCCGGCATCTCGATGGTCACATCGTCCACCGAGGGCTTGGCGGCGCCGAAGCGCTTGGTGATGCCTTCCAGCCTGATCATCGCGCATTGCCTCCCTCGCGCACGTCCCTGAACAGGCGCCGCTCCGCAAAACCCAGCAGTATTTCGACGCCCATCGCGAGGAGCGCGATCGGAATCGCTCCGGCAAGCAGCCGCTGCTGGTCCATCACCGCGATCCCCGCCGTGATGAAATCTCCGAGGCCTCCCCCGCCAATGAAGGAGGCCAGCGTCGCTCCCGAAATCACCTGGATGGCAGCCGTCCGCATGCCCGCGAAGATCGCCGGGGCGGCTAGCGGAATCTGGACCTTGCGCAGGATCTGGCCGCGCGTCATGCCCATCCCTGCTGCCGCGTCGACGAGATCGGCATCCACTTCCCGCAGGCCGATATAGGTGTTGAGCAGGATCGGCGGCAGCGCCAGCACCACCAGCGCGACGACGGACGGCACGAGGCCGATTCCAAGCAGCGGCAAGGCCGCGGCGAGGATCGCGAGACTTGGGATGGTGCGGAGCGTGTTGACGACGTTGATGGCGAGCGCAGCCAGCCGCTCACGCCCCAAAACGGAGATGGCGAGCGGAATGCCGATAGCGAGGGCCAGACCGAGCGACCAGAGGCTCATCTCCGCGTGCTGGATCAAGGCGGTCCGCATCAGGTCCCAGTGATCGGCGACCCAGGCGAAGGTTCCGGTAATCAGCGACATGTCAGCCCACCCGTCCGAGGCGCAGGCGCCGTTCGAGGCGCGTCAGGGCGAAGTCGGCCGCCACTGCCATTGCGGACGCCAGCAGTCCGCCGGTCAGGATCTTCTCGGGATAGCGCTGGTCGATGCCGGCGAAGATGATCGTGCCCAGCCCGCCCGCATTGATATAGGCGGCTACTGTCGCGATCCCGATGACGGTGATGGTGGCGATGCGGACACCGGACACGATCAGCGGCGTCGCCAGCGGCAACTCGATCCTCAGCAGGCGCCGCCAGGAATCGTAACCCATGCCCGTCGCTGCATCGAGCACCTCCGGCGGCACCGACCTGATGCCGAGCGCCACATTGCGGACCAGGGCGAGCAGGCAATAGGAGACGAGCCCGACGATCGCCGGCTTGAAGCCGAGCCCAAGGAAGGGAATGAGCAGCGCGAACAGCGCCAGGCTCGGAATCACGAAGATGGCGCCGGTCAGAAAGACCACAACCGCGTAAACCGCAGGTCGGCGCGCACTGTAGACTCCGAGAACCAGCGATATGGCCAGGGCGATCGCCACCGAGACCACGACGAGCACGACATGCTCCCACAGCGCCTGAGCGATCTCGGGCAGATGTGTCGGAACCCAGCGCAGCATCACTTCGCCCCCTCGCCGATCCCGCCGAAGACATCGAAGGCGCCTGCCGCGATCATCGCATTTAGCGCCTCGATGTCGGGCGTCGCGGGCCTGTCTTCGGTCAGCATGGCAACGGCGCCGCGCACCGCCGCCTGGACGCCGGCGGTGCCCCGGCCGAGAGCAATGCCTTCCCGCAGATCGACAGCCTGGGCCGCGACCATCAGCTCCACAGCGATCAGCAGCCGCAGCCGCGTGACGATGTCGGCGGTCTTCTCGACCACAGCCGTCGCCATGGTGGCGTAATCCTCGACCCGGTCGGCGACCGGCAAGACGAAGACGGGCATCGGATTGGCCCGGTACTGGATCTCCGCGACCAGCGCCGCGACCGTCTTCTGCACTGTGGCATAGCCATTGCGGCCGTTCTGAATGGGGCTGAGAAAACGCGGCAGGTCGCTGGAAGCCGGCGACATAAGCTTCATGATCCGCTCGCCGACCATCGCCGCGATCCGGGCCAAAGCGAGCCCCAGCGTCTCGAAGGTGAGCGTCAGATGGGTTGTGTCGAAATTGGCGTTCGGAAGGGAGAGCCCTTCCGCCAGGATCGCGGGATTGTCGTCGCTGCTGTTGAGTTCCGCCTCGACGATATCGCAGGCGGCGTCGAGCGCTGCAGCCGCCGCCCCCATGACCGGGGCGATGCATCGGAAGCTCAACGGATCCTGCAGGCGCCGCGCCGCGCCCGGCTGGACGAGGGTCCCGCCCTCAAGCAGAGCGCGCATCGCTCCCGCGGCCGCTTGCTGGCCCGGTAGGGGCCGCAGTGCGAGCGCGGCCTCCGATATGGGATTCAGCGAGCAGCGGTAGGCTTCGAAAGAAAGCGCTCCGGCCGCGACGGCGGCCGAGAGCATGTGCCGGGCATCGGCGACGCAGAGCACCGCGAGACCGACCGAAGCGGCATTGGACGACACCAGCGCGAGGCCGTCCTTACCGACGAGACGGAGGGGAGCCAGACCGGCATGTTCCAACGCCACGGCCCCGGAGATGATCTCGCCGTCCCGAGTTGCGAAGCCTTGTCCGGTCAGGACAGCCGCGATCGCCGCCAGCGGTGCGAGGTCGCCCTCCCCGATCGAACCGGTCATCGGCATGACCGGCCGTATGTCGCGCTCGATCAGCGCAGCCAGACCGCGAGCGGCCGCGAGACTGGCGCCGGAATATCCCCAGGCGAGCCGAGCGGCCCGGGTGGCGATGATAGCTCGCAACTCCCGGCGAGAACTGGTCCGGCCGACGCCTACGCAACGGGCCAGCGGCACGCGCATCTGCACATCGTCATCCGCCTGCAATGCGGTGTCTACAGCGGCACCCAGACCGGTGGTGACGCCGTAGATGCGCTCGCCCGCAGCACTGAGCGAAGCGAGCGTACGCGCCGAGGCCTCGATATGGGCCTCGGCCGTTTCGGAGAAGATGATGGAGCGCCGACCATCGGCGACGTCAGCAATATCGCCGATGGTCAAGCGGACTGCCCCGAGCATGACGGCTGGCTTCTTGGCGACGGCCGGGCCAACGCTGTGCTTCACTTGATGACGCCCTTTTCCTTCAGAAACGCCTTGGCGACGTCCTTCGGCTCCTCCCGATCCTTCTCGACCCGCGCGTTGAGCTTACGCATCGTGTCGTTGTCCAGCAGCGGGGAGAGAGCGTCGAGCGTCGCAGCGATCTTCGGATTGGCCGCGAGCGTGTCCTGCCTGATGACGGGCGCGACGTAGTAGGGAGGGAACAGGTTCTTGTCGTCGTCGAGTGCGACGAGCTTGCCGTCGGCGATCTGCCAATCGGTCGCGAAGCCGTTCGCCACCTCGATCTGCTTGGCGGCCAACGCATCGTAGCGCAGACCGAGCTTGGCGAACTGCTTGAACTCCTTGAATACCGCTCCATAGGTGGCCTTGAGGCCGGGCAACCCGTCTGCCCGCTCGCTGAACTCAGGGCCGGCACCCAAGATAAGCGTGGAGGCAACCTTGCCGAGATCGCTCAGCGTCTTGAGGTTATGGGCTGCCGCCGTTTCCGGCCGGACCAGCAGGGCATAGCCATTGTTGATCGCATCGGGCTTCAGCCATGTGACCTTGAAGTTGCTCTCGTAGAAGTCCTTGACCTCCTTATAGACGGCATCCGGGTCGCTCTGGACCTTGCCTTTGACGACGGAGATCAGAGCGGTGCCGGTGTATTCGGGATAAAGGTCGATCTCGCCGGTCGTCAGGGCCTGATGCGCGATCAGCGTTCCGCCGAGATTGATCTTCCTGACAACTTTGATACCGGCATTCTCAAGTGCCGCCGCGTAGATCTCGGCGAGCACATATTGCTCGGTAAAGTTCTTGCTGCCGACCTTGACCGTCTGCGCAACGGCCGGGCTGGCGAGCGCGGCGAGAAGAGCGGCGCCGGCCAGCGCCTTGAAAACCTTGAACATGATCGTACCCCTCTTGTTGTTGGATTTGTACGGTTGACTGTATTTGCTCAGGCGTAGCGCAGGCGTTGTCCGATTTTCAGCGTCTTCGCCTTCTCCAGCATGGCGTGTCCCAACGCGATGTCGGAGAGAGACAGGCCGCGATGCCAGAACAGGTTCGTTTCATCGTCACTGGTGCGCCCGGGTTTCAGCCCTGCAACGATCTGGCCAAGCTCGCCGTGGAGCGTCTCCAGCGTTACCTTGCCCTCGTCGACATGCCGGCGAAGCGCGCCGAAGGGGCGACCTGGCTTGCATTGGCCCCAGTCGTCGACCACGACCTTGTCCATGATGTCGGTGAGATCGAACTCCAGCGCGCTCATCGTCCCGTAAGGAACCACGAAGGCGCCCTTCTTCACCCAGCTCGTCTTGAACAGCGGCATCGGCTCGGGCAGGCGGCTCGCCTCCACCATGATGTCGGCGCCCTTCAGGCAATCTTCCCAGTTGTCCGTCACGACGATCTTCTTGCCGAGGTCCTTTTCCAGTCGTGCGGCAAAGGCCTCCCGGCTCTCGGGACGGCGCGAATGGACACGGATCTCGTCGAAATCGAACAGATGGTCGAGCAGGCGGACGTTCCAGTAGGACGTGCCGCGCGCGCCGACATGGCCCAGGATCTTGCTGTCCTTGCGCGCCAGATGCTTGGCGCCGAGCGCGGTGATCGCGCCGGTGCGCATGTCCGTGATAGCCGTCGCGTCGATGATGGCCTGCGGCATGCCGGTCCGCGGGTTGAACAGGTTCAGCAACGCCATTTCGGAGGGCAGGCCGACCTTGTAGTTGTCGACGAAGTCACCGACCACCTTCACGCCGGCGCAGTCGAGCGGCTTCACATAGCCGCGCAGGACGTTGAAATGGCCCTTGTCGGAGCTCTCGGGAACCAGGTGAACCCTGGGTTCGATTACTGTTTCGCCTCGCCCTTGCGCTGCCAGCGCCTCCGACACCGCGTCGAGGATTTCATCGTTGGTCAGCTCAAGCGCCTTGGTGTCCAAGGCGTTGATGTAATCGATCCAGATTTCCTGCATGTTTCGTCTTCCCAGATTTCAATGCGAATGAAGGGGCAATCCCTTCTTTTGCCGGGCGGGTCACACGGCAGGCAGAACGGCATGCGCTTCGCGCTGCTCGGCACCGCTGCCGACAATGGGCGCGGATGCCGCGCTGATATTGGGTATCGAGGCAGGTCTACTCTCCGGCTGAGAGACCTGCCCTGCCGGCATCCCGTCGCGCAGCCGAGCGGCCTGCCTAAAGGGCAGTCATGACATGCATTGGTTCCCCTGAAGGTCTTCTTGTAGGAGCAGCCAAGCACAGCTTCTGACCGCTGAGAAGGCCCCTATGACCCCATGTCGAGGTGTATATATTTTGGGATATCCCAAATTCTTCTGATTGGCATAAGATGCCCAGCATCCCGAACTGCGAATTCATGAATTCTCAAGTGGTATCCGATACTTAAACGACGGCAACAAGCGTCGCCATCTAACCCGGATTGACGTCAGGCCTCGTAAATCGAGTGCGCAGCAGTCTAGCGATTTTCGCTATTCGCCGCTGGGCGAAGAGCTCCTCTGGTTCAGCGGGGCGGAGCCCTTATGCTGAGGCCGAAAGCGTCGCTGGTCAGGCTCTGTCGCACCACGATCTGACCTCAGGCCCGCCGGGCTCGCCGGGCGGTGCTGCGAAGCTGCTCGCGTCGCTAACGATCGGGCGGGACGCGGAGCCATCGAAGGACAGAGCCCATCGCGCCTCCGTACTCTCAGGCGCTATTTTGCATTATCGCCATAGCCCAAACGCGCGAGCACGGTCAGCAGGGCGTCGGCGGTCTGGCGTCCGCTCTCATTCTTCCGGCAGACAAGCCAATATGGCAGGGCCAGTTCTGCAGGTAGCGGGATTTGCCGCAGGTCACCGCTCATCCGGGCGACCGATTCCGACGGCAGCACCGAAACGGCGCCGTGATGCAGGACCAGATTGATGACGATGGGCATCGAATCCAGCTCGATCACCTTCAGCCTGTCCAGTTCAGCCTCGGTAAGCGTATCCGCCAGCAGGCGATTGATGATCTGGCGTAGCCCGCTCCTCGGGCTTGGGACGGCGACAGGAGAGCCAAGCACGATCCTGGCCAGGTCATCCCGGCCCTCTCCCGCTTTGATGACTTGCGACTGACCCACAAGCGACAGCGGCGATCGTGATATCAGATAACTGTCGAAATCCGTTGGAACGGTGACGCTGTTCAGGAGCACCGCATCGTAGGTGCCGCTCTTCAGGCCAGCGATCAGTCCTTCGGTGGTCGTGTTGGCCACCAACAAGGGTTGGCGGGGCTTGTCATTCATCCAGGTCGCGACCAGCGAAGCGAGCAGCGTAGCGACGAAGCTGTCATGTCCCATCGGACTGATCGAGCCGAGCCGGATCGTCGCGGCACTTCGGCGGGAACGCCCGGCGGCCGCATGGGCAAGTTCATTCCAGATCGCCTCGATGGCACGTGTCGAGCTTACCAGCCGCTTTCCCGCCTCCGTCATGGTCGAGCCGTCCACGCGACGGTTGAGCAGGCGACAGCCGAGTGTCGCTTCGACATGTGCGATCTGGCGGGCAAGCTGGGGCTGGCCCAACCCGAGCGACTTCGCCGCCCCGCGGATGCTGCCGGTTTCGGCGACATGTGCAAAGCGGGCCAAAGCGTTCAGACTCAGCGAGACGTCCCGCCTGCTACGGTGGCCGATGGCCATGATGTCCTGGACATGCTCGGCGAGTTGCTTGATGGCAGGAGAAAGCCTCTCCGCCTCGAGAGTCAGAACAACGCTCGTCCCCGCCTTCTGAACGAGCGGCACGGAGATCTCGCCCTCAAGGCGATCGATCGCGGCGGCGATGCTTGAAACCGGCTTCCTCATAACCCGTGCAGTGCCCCGGATGCTGCGTTCGCTCATCACCCGATGGACAATTAGGAGGGTCGAGGTATCCATTTCGAGGCCTGTCAGCGCCTATTGTGCCAAGAATTGTCCCGACGGCATGCGAGGACAATGACGAAAGAAGGCATTCCCCCCGTAACGCAGGCCTTCCAGTTTGGCCAATGATCTGAAGGGTGTGCGTCCGTGGCCTCCCGGAAGTGCAAGTCCTGAGACTCATAGCTGAGCAGCCGAGAAGCGACCATTCAGCCTGCGTCTTCTTGTCTGGGTGGTTCAGGGCACCGCAAGCAGGCGGATGAGGCCGAGCGAGATCGTCATCAGCACGAGGATCGAGAGGACGACCGTGGCTGTAATGCGGGGGCCGGCCTTGGCAACGGAGCGGATGTCGACGCTGAGCCCGAGCGCCGCCATCGAGACGATCGTCAGCGCATGCGCGACAGTTGCGATCGGCGTCAGCAGAGCCGTTGGAATCAACCCGGCCGAGCGAAGCGCCGCCATCACCATGAAGCCAACGATGAACCAGGGTACGAGGTGTTGGACGGCGAATGGGCGCAATTTGGGCCGAGCTTCCGCCGACTCGTGCGGTGCCGGTTCATTCGCCTCGGGGCGCAGCCGTCCCGACAGCAGCGCGAGTAGCAGGACGACAGGTCCCAGCATGAGCACGCGCACCAGTTTGACCAAGGTTCCGATCTGGATCGCGGTCGGTCCGGCCGGAGCCGTGGCCGCAAGGACCTGGGGGACGGCATAGACCGTCAGGCCGGACAGGATTCCGAATTGCTGGGTACTGAGGCCCAGCATCGGAATCAGGAGTGGCAGGCCAAGCACGACCACGACCCCGAGCACGGCAGTGAAGGCGATCGAGGCGGCGATATCCTCGCCATTAGCGCCGATGACTGGCGCCGTTGCCGCGATCGCCGAATTTCCGCAGATGGAATTGCCGCAAGCGACGAGGATCGCCATCCTTTGCGACAGTCCCAGCAGGCGGCCGATGCCGTAGCTCAGGCCGATCGCGACGAAAACCACGGCGGCGATACCAAGCAGGAGTGGAGCGCCGGTGACGGCGATCGTCGCGGCGCTCAGGGAGGCACCGAGCAACACGACCGCAACCTCCAGCAGCGCCTTCGCCGAAAACGAGATGCCCGGGCGCCAGCGGTTATCGGGCTTCCAGAGGGACCGGACTAGGGTTCCGATAAGGATCGCCAGGACGAGCGTTTCGAGCCAGGCCCGCTGGAAGAATGCGGTTTCGAGGCGCTCGGCCGCGAGCGCGGCAACCGAAACGGCCAAACACAGCAGCACACCTGGCCCGAAGCGCTTCACGCCTGAGACTGCTCTATCGGTCAGACTCGCACGATGTGGGTTTTGAAGCGTCATTACAGCACCCGGAATTCTATCGGCCGCGTTGTGAGCCATCGGCTTCAAGCAATCCAACATGTTGTTTCTCTTGTTTCGATCGATAAACGCGATCATTTTCATTGCAGGCTGCCGAAACTCCGCGGAACCGTCGACGCTCATGACCCTCGAACAGCTTCGCATTTTTGTCGCGGTCGCTGAGCGTGAGCACGTCACACGCGCCGCCACGGAGCTGAGCCTCACCCAGTCGGCGACGAGTGCGGCGATTGCGGCGCTTGAACATCGCCATGCCGTGAAACTGTTCGACCGCGTCAGGCGCCGAATTGTCCTGACCGATGCTGGGCGCCAGTTTCTGACCGAGGCGCGTGCGATCCTTGCCCGTGCGGCCGCTGGCGAGCAGGTCCTGTCGGATATTGCCGGGCTAAAGCGCGGGCGACTGTCCTTCGCTGCGAGTCAAACGGTCGGCAACTACTGGCTGCCGCAGAAGCTTGCCCTGTTTCGCAGCCAACATCCGGGTATCGAGACACCGCTGATGATCGGCAACACCGAGACGGTCGCAGCTTCCATTCACAACGGACGCGCCGACATCGGTTTCGTCGAAGGCGAGATCGATGATCCACTTCTGGTGCAGGAGGTCGTCGCGCTGGACGAACTGGCGATTGTCGTCGCGCCCGCTCACCCCTGGGCTGGGCGCACATGCGTGGACCCGTCAGCATTCGGCGAGAGCCCCTGGGTCCTGCGCGAGCCCGGTTCGGGTACTCGGCAGGCCCTTGAAGCGGTCCTCGCCCGCGCCGGCCATTCTATCGCCGACCTTGAGGTCATGCTGGAACTGCCGGCCAACGAAGCCGTGCGCACCGCGGTCGCAGCGGGCTCCGCCGCCGGCCTGATGTCGAAGCTCGTTGTCGCCAGCGACTTAAACTCAGGCCTGCTCACCGAGGTCGCGGCGGATATTCCCCACCGGCACTTCGTCAAGCTCCGGCATAAGGAACGCTATTTCGGGCGCGCAGCGCAGGCCTTCAGCGCACTTCTTGATGGTGAGCCCGCCGCAGCCCACGCTCACAGGGGCTTTGATGACCGACCTGCATGATCTTGAAGAGCACATCGCCCTAAAGCGATGATGTGATTTGGAATCTTTCCACGACACCGATCAAGTCGCTGACGTGTCCGTTAGCGCCTCGATCCGAACGGTCTCTGGAGTGCGCCCTAGCAGGTAGACAGGATCAGGCTGGGGGTTTGACCGTGAAACGTTCCATCTAGAGCGCATTGGAAGGCACGCGAACACAGGCCGAGCGTCCGCTTCCGATCAATGCAGCAACGTCAGCAGCTGGCGCAGAGTAAGCTCGAACGGTGGGCGCGTGATCACAATATCCGGCACAATTTATCTGACGATAACTAGCGGTCCGAGCTTGTTGACCGTCAAACGCAGTGCCTGTTCGAGGTAGCCGAGGCTTGCCTGAGTGTCCGCGACCAAGAGTGTCCCGCTGACCCTTCGCCGCGAGAGCTCACGGCTCGCGATGACGATGCGACCGGCGAAATGGCGGTTCATCTCCTCGACCACGAACGCGAGCGGGGCGTTGTCGACGACGAGCTGTCCGCGCCGCCAAGCAAGAGCGGTCACCGCATCGCTGGATCGGAGCACCCCTTGCCCGGTCGTGTGATCGAGTTCGGCCTGTTCGCCCTGCGAAACCCGCAGCGGCGCCTGACGTGTGTCTGCAAACGCCGCCAATACAGCGCTGTGTGTCACGGTGACATCCGTCCGCTCCTCGCCCAAGCGGACGTCGAAGGCCGTGCCCAACGCCGTCACGCGCGCAGCGTCCGCCTCGACGGTGAAGGGCCGCGCCGGATCGCGCGCCACCTCGAAATAGGCCTGACCGCGCAGCAACCGCACCGTTCGCCGTTCGACTGTGTAGTCGAAAGCGACTGCGGACGAGGCATTGAGCTGAAGCGTGGAGCCGTCTGCGAGCGTGATGACCGGCATCTCGCCGCTTCCCGACATTGCGTCGGCCCGCAGCCGCATCGGCCCGTCGAGCGCCAGGAAGGCCCCGCTGGCAAGGACAGCGGCGAGGACAAGGCCAGCGACAGGCCTCGCCCGGCTGGGACGACTCACCTCCAGCGCTCGAAGCGCCGGGTCCGATGCGATGGCGTTCCGCGCTTCTCCCATCAGGAGTTCGGCAGCCCGGTAGGCACGAGCATTCTCGACATCCGCGAGCCAGTGCCGGAAAGCAGCCTGCTCGGCTGCGGGCTGCCCCGCTTCGCGGTTGCGCAGCAGCCAGTCGGCGGCCTCTTCATGGCGCTTGCGTTGCGCGCGGGTCGCTCGCCTATCCGGCATGCGGTCTCCAGGATCTTCAAGTCTCACCCGATAGACGAACGAGCCTATCGGTTCGGGACTTCTAATCCATCTGCAGGAGACGATCGAGGCAGTGAGCCAAGGCGCGGCGCAGGTGTCGGTCGACCATGTTGCGCGTGATCTTCAGCTTGAAGGCGATCTCATCCGGCGTATGTCCGTAAAATCGATGCAGGATGAAGACAGCTCGTCGGCGCGCCGGCAGTTCGCGGATCGCGTCGCGCAGCATTGCGATTCTAGCCTCGACGACCAGCCCGCGATCCGGTGCTGCCGTCTCTGACGCGACATTGTGCGCCTCGAACTCGGTTCCGGAGAACAGACGCGCTTCGAAGCGCTCGCGCCGGAAGCGGTCGATGCCGAGATTGATCGCCGCCCGGCAGAGAAATCCGTGCAGCGAGCGCTTTCCGGACAGCGCCTCGGGGCGGGCAGCGAGCTTCAGATAGAGGTCATGGACGATGTCGCGAGCAGCACCGCGCGAATGACCGCGCCGGCCGATCGCCGCGACGATCTCTTCATAGTGAGCCTCGATGGCGCGATTCAGCAGATCGTTGCCATCGGTCTCGCTCAGATCGGCCATCGAGCCTGACAAGGTGGACATCGCTTCAATGTCGTCCCGGATCGCCCAGGCCGGCAGGCACGGAGGCGAGCGGTCATCACGACCGAAACGCGCTCCTTGCTCAGCTTCCCGCAGCTGTCTTCATCATTCCCGCCACGACGGCAGCGGGTGAGAATGGGTACGACGGCTAAAAAATCCCTGCAATATCAATATATTAGAACATATCTAAGTAACTCGGTCTTGAATCTGCGGCCGGCATGGCTGCTCGCCCGCTTCTCCCTGATTTCACAAAGCAAATCTGCAGCGCCGCTATTGAACACGGTCGTCTTTGATAGACTCACAATTGCGATGCCCTGTGACCCGGTCGCAACATTCGCCGGCCTCTGCCGTGTGGAATGCACATCGGCGAACCGGTCACGGAATCGGCGACGACTTCGCATGCCACCCCGAAGACATCCGCGATCGTTCCCGCGGTCATGATCTCGTCGGGGCAGCCAGCGGCGACGATCTTCCCCGACTTCAACAGCACCATGTGATCCGCGTAGCGGGCGGTCTGGTTGAGGTCGTGCAGCACGGCCACCACGGTCTTGCCGCGATCCTCCACCAGCGCCGCGATCAGTTCCATGACCTCGATCTGATGGGCGAGATCGAGGAAGGTCGTGGGCTCGTCGAGGAGGATGATGTCCGTCTCCTGCGCCAGCGTCATCGCGATCCAGGCCCGCTGCCGCTGGCCGCCGGAGAGGTGCTCGAGCGGGCAATCGCGGAGCGTCTCCATACCTGTGAGGCTCAAGGCCTCATCGCAGGCCGCATCGTCACGGGCCGACCAGCGCGCGAAGAGCGACCGGTGCGGATAGCGGCCCTGACGGACGAGATCGATCACGTTCAGCCCCTCGGGCGCGCCGGGCCCTTGCGCCAGAACCCCAACGCGTCGCGCCATCTCCTTGACGGGCAGATGCGCGATGGATCGGCCATCGAGCAGGACAGCCCCCTGCCTCGGCGCCAGGAGGCCGGCGAGCGTGCGCAGGATGGTCGACTTGCCACTGCCGTTCGGACCAAGCAAGGCGGTGAAAGACCGCGCCGGAATGGTCAGGTCGAGCGTCTCGACGACGGTCGTCCGGCCATAGGCGATAGACAAACGCTCAGCCCTGAGCGGCTGATTTTGGTCGGATTCAGGCCGGGACATTGCGTCGCCCCCACAGCAGGTAACCGAGAAAAGGGGCGCCGATCAGCGCCGTCACCAGCCCGGCCGGCAGCTGGACAGGAGCGATCGCCACGCGACCGAGCAGGTCGGCGGCCATGACCAGCGCGCTGCCGATCAGGGCTGCAACTGGGATCAGCCTGGCATGCAGAGGGCCGACCAGGCTTCTGGCCAGATGCGGGGCGATCAGACCGACAAAGCCGATGAGCCCTGCCGCCGCGACGGCAGCCCCCGAGATCAGCGTGCACAAGAGGACCATCGCTGCGCGCGTGAGCTCGACGCGCTGGCCGAGAGCGCGCGCGGCATGGTCGCCGAAGCGGATGAGGTCGAGCTCGCCGGCGCAGAGCCAGGTCAGCGCGACCGGTCCGGCGAGCCAGACGAGGAGGGTCCCTAGCTTGGGCCAGTCGGCGTCGTAGACACTGCCGGCGAGCCAGATCAGGGCGCGCTGCACGTCGCGGATCTCGCCGAAAGTGGTGAGCAGCGTCGTCGCAGCGCCACCGAGCGAGCTCAGGCCGATACCGATCAGAATGATGCGTAGCGACGACGTGCCGCCGCGCCGGGCGAGCAGGTAGATCGCCGCCGTCATCGCGCTTGCCCCCGCAAAGCCGGCCCAGGGCAGGAGCGCGTTTGGGGCGGCGGGCAGCATCACGATCACCAGGGTCGCCGCCAGTGCCGCACCGGCATTGATGCCGAGGATACCGGGCTCGGCCAGCGGGTTGCGCATCACCGCCTGCGCGATGGTTCCGGCGACGGCCAGGGCCGAGCCGACGAGGAAAGCCAGCAGAGCGCGCGGCAGGCGCAGCTCGAACAGCACCATCGCAGTGGCGGGCGAGAAATCGGAAGGCCGCATCAGCACCGAGATGAGATCGCTTGGTGAGATCGGGACGTCGCCGAGGCCGAGGCTGGTGGC
>JAESGH010000292.1_pt1 | contig 21122 bp, 24 predicted proteins | sample 9269641 | NCBI WGS metagenome assembly JAESGH01 (sample SAMN14515345, study PRJNA621665) | algae metagenome | isolation source: Phormidium tanganyikae FI6-MK23 and co-occurring heterotrophs from granitic... | place: USA: Fort Irwin, California | collected 1998-05-24
CCCAAAACCATTGCCCTGACATTTTCCAACAGCAAGGTTGTTTACATCAGTACCGCAGAATACAGTGCAGGCCACCGCTACCATGTCGTCAGGGGCGTCTCAGGTTTAGTAGTAGCAACAAAGCAAACCACAGTTGAACAGCATACATGTAGCGAAGGAAATAAATAGATGCTGGCACGATTTGGCAAGCAGTATCTGACAAAAAGTTTTGGGCCATGACTCCTGTCTTTAAGGGGGCTTCACTACTTGGTAGAAATGAGGGAAAGGCTGACCTTTTTAACCCTTCTTTTGCGAAGGCAAAATACAGGATAACCAACCGCAACCCTTCCATACAAACTTCATCTGCGGGATACATCTTTTCGACTTGATTGCTAACGCAGACTGGAATAAAAAAAGCCTCAAATTTCTTTGAGGCTTTTCTGTGAACCCGCTGGGACTCGAACCCAGGGCCCATACATTAAAAGTGTATTGCTCTACCAACTGAGCTACGAGTTCAACCCTTTTTGTGATTGGGAGTGCAAAAATAAGAGCTAAGCCATTTGCTGCCAAAACTTTTTGCCGGAAAAAAACTTTTTTCTTCTATTTCAATAACTGCAGCAATGCAGTTAACATTATTGTTTGTTCCTGCAGGTGTCCATGCTCGGCTTCCACATTCACATAGCGGATGTTTTGCCGGCTGCAATAGATACTCAGCGAGCCATCGTCTTCCACTTGGGTGGCATCTTCCAGCACAACATTAAAATTCAGCTCTCGCAGCTGGTTGAAAAGCATTTCATCATTGGTTAGGAAAAAATCATCCGGATCCAAGTCGCTGTTGATGTGCACAGGCAGGTTGCTCTCTTTGTAATGCAGGATACTGAAGCTCTCATTGGTGTTGTTGTGCAATGCAATGATGATTTTGCCCGTGTCCATCAAAGCAAGCAGCGAATCCCGGAACGCTTTTACAGCGGAAAAAGCGGCATCTGTTCCGTTGTTGTATAAATCCAGCGTATTCCGGATACCAACATCACTGAAAATTCGGTTGGGATCAAACCTGAACTGTTTGTTTCCCTGCTGAAACGGGATGAGCCGTTCATTGCCATTTAAAATACGCAACAGTGTGATGCCTTCTCTTGCCGCAAAAGCCTGTGCCACTTCGGCGGCTGTGGTTTCATTGCTGTGCAGGTGAACAAATAAGGAGGGTTGGTTGGTACGATAGCTGGTTTTTTGTATAACGATTCCTGAGCCGTCCACTGGCAGTATATACTTTGTAATTAGTGGCACAGGTTCGGTTGTGTCCTGTTGCGAACAGGCTGCCAAAAACAAGGCGCAGTGGAAAAAAAGGAAAAATGCCGCTTTCAAATGATTTATGCCTCCAGCTCTTTTTTGAGCTTCTGCATCACGTCTTTTTCTATCATCTTTTGTGCCAGCGCCAGCATGTTCCGGAAAGCTTTGCCTTTTGAAATGCCATGACCGATGATCACCGGCTTCGATACACCCAATACCGGTGTGCCGCCGTAGTTCTCAAAATTAAAACGGTCGAAATATGCGTGGTTGATGCCTTTGCGGCGGGTAATTTCAAACAGGCTTTCAGCCATTTTCAGGATAATGTTGCCGGTAAAGCCATCACAAACCATCACATCAGCTTTGTCAATAAACAGGTCTCTTCCTTCTGCATTGCCTACAAAATGGATGTGATCATTTTCTTTCATCAAGCCGTAAGCTGCCTGTGCCAGCAGGTTGCCCTTTCCTTCTTCTTCGCCAATATTCATCAGCGCCACACGGGGCTTGTCAATTCCCAGGATCGTTTGTGCATATACCGAACCCATAATGGCAAACTGGTTCAGGTGTTCGGGTTTACAGTCGGAGTTGAGACCCACGTCCAGCAGGAGGCCGGTCTCGCCGTTTTCTTTGGGTACGATGGTAGAGATGGTAGGCCGGAGAACGCCTTCAATTGGTTTCAATGCATAATGGGCACCTACCAGCATAGCCCCGGTATTACCGGCGCTGATAAACGCATCTGTTTTACCACCGGCCAGCAGGCCAAAGCCAATGGCAATGGAGGACTGTTGTTTTTCTTTTAATGCCCGTGTGGGATGCTCGTTCATGTCAATCACCTGTGGGGCATGCACAACGCTGTAACTGCCCTGCGGAAGAGCGGTTTCCTGCAACAGTGGTTTTATCTTTTCTTCATCGCCAATCAACACTACCTGTGCGGTTGTTCCTTCGGAGAGAAATTCCTGTACGCCGTTAATGACTTCCCGGGGAGCGTAATCGCCGCCCATCATATCAATGCCTATCTTCATGTTGGCCCAAAAATAAAAAATCCATTATCCCGCCAATAAGGGGGAGAATGGATGGTGCAAAAATCTTTTTTGCTTACTTTTTAATCGGTGCAGATTCAGTAACAACCTGTCCTTTGTAGTACAGTTTGCCTTCGCTAACGTGTGCACGGTGACGAACATGGATCTCTCCAGTTGTTTTATCCGTAGAAAGCGTAGCCGCTACCGCTTTGTAATGGGTTCTGCGCTTGGCACTTCTTTGTTGCGAATGTCTGCGTTTCGGATTTGGCATAACTCAGTTATTTACGTGTTGTCTGTTTTTATGGTATTGTGCTAAGAACGAAAGGTTGAAACAAGAGGAAAGCGGTTGCATTTACTCTTTATGGCTCTTTTGCCTCCTAGCTTTATTCTTCCAGGTTTTTAAACTTATCCAAACCTTTCCAAAGAGGGTTTTCCCTTTCTTCTTCAGCCTGTCTAAGCTTGTTCAGGATCTCACGGGCGGCAGGGTTGCAGTGCGGGCCGTCCATGTTTTCAAACTCGCATTCCTTTTGTGTGGGTACACTCAGGTTGATGAATTCGTAAACCATGGGCGCCACATTCAGGTGACTTTCGCCGCGGGAGATGTAGTACACGTCCGGGTCTTCCTCTGTTTCATTCATTTCTTCCGGATTTTCTACGGCCTTGATGGTCACGGTAAAATCCTCGAAAAGAGGCATAGGAAGATCGGAGTTGCAGCGGTCGCAAACCACCTTTACCGTACCGCCAACCTGGAAGCGCAACATCATAAAGTTTGTTGTCTTCTCCAGAAGGAGTTTGATGGTGGCATTGCAGTCCCGGAAATCCTGTTCGCCGTAATCTTCAAAGAAACTGTCCTTGATCTCGTAATTAAACTCATGAACTCCCGGCTTCAGACCCACAAAAGCAATCTCAAATTCACGCCTGCTGCTCATGACTTTTATTTTAAGAGTTTGCGAAGGTAAAGGAAAACGGCTGAAATAGAGTATTTTGGCCAAATATTTTAACGAATCGCCCTGCAAAATCCATGTTCAAAGCCCTGTTCCAGGATCGTTACCTTCTTCTTTTATTGCTGGTTGCTGTGGGTATCAGGCTTTTTGCACTGAATGAGACCTGGGTGGAGCAACTTTACAGCCAGGGCTTTTATCCGGTAATGGCCAATATACTCCGAACCCTTTTCGGTTGGATTCCCTTCAGCATCGGCGATCTCCTCTACCTGGTCTCATTTGTCTGGGTGGTACGGAAAACCTGGAGACTGGTACGAATGCTCAGGAAACGACAGGGCCGTGACTATCTTTCATGGGTCCTGTTTCGCAAATATGTAAAACTTTCCCTGCTGATCTATATTGTGTTCAGCCTGTTCTGGGGCCTTAATTATTTCCGGAAGGGAATTGATGCACAACTGGACATTCAGCTCGAACCTTATTCGGTAGAAGATCTTTTTAACCTGACACTGGCACTGCAGCAGCGGCTAAATAGTTATGCAGAACGGGTAGATTCTGCAGAGCGGATTCATTATGAGAAAAGCAGTGTCCTTTTTCAAAAAGGAGGGGAGGCGTATACCAGCGCTTCCGGCCGATACCCTTTTTTCGATTACCGGCGTTCTTCTCTGAAACCTTCGCTTTATACGCCGGTTGGACATTTTGTCGGCTTTACGGGTTATTACAATCCCTTTACGGGAGAAGCACAACTGAAAACAAGCATCCCTGTTTTTCTAAAGCCTTTTGTGGTATTGCACGAAATTGCCCACCAGCAGGGGTATGCACGGGAGAATGAAGCCAGCTTTGTGGCCTACCTCGCCAGCAAAGCCTCGGAGGACATCCATTTTAAATATTCCGTTTACTTCGAATTGTACCGAGATGCAATTTACGAATGCCGGCAGACGCCGAACAGGGAACTCACCGAAACCATTCGCGAAAACCTGCACAGCCGGGTAAAGACAGATGTCCGGGACCTGCGGTTATACCTGCTGCGCAACCGAAATCTTATAGAGCCAATCATGTCCGGTGTGTATGACCGTTACCTGAAACTGAACAACCAGCCAAAAGGAAAAGCTACGTACAACGAAGTGATTGCTTACATGGTGGCCTATATGAAAAAATTTGGTGCCCAAGCCATCTAATCGTATACAGAGTTGTTAGCTTCGGTATATGAAGAATTGGGTGAAACTTTTGATCAGCGTTGGTGTGCCGGTAGGTGTGGGTGCAATTGCCGGGCTTTTTACCGCAACTGGTGTAAACAGTTGGTACCAAACCATTGACAAGCCTTCGTGGCAGCCACCTAACTGGGTGTTTGGCCCGGTATGGACGGTATTATATATTTTAATGGGAATTGCTTTTTACCTGGTCTGGAAAAGCAACGCCGCCCCAAAGCTGAAGCGTATGGCCATTACGCTTTGGATCATACAACTGGTGTTCAATTTCTTTTGGTCGTTCATCTTTTTCACCCGGCACCAGATCGACTGGGCGCTGGCGGAGATTCTTGTGCTGTGGTTTTTTATCCTGCTCACCATAATCTATTTTGGCCGTATCAACAAAGTGGCGGCTTGGCTGATGGTGCCGTATATCAGTTGGGTAAGCTTCGCCAGTTTGCTGACCTTTGCGATTTATGAATTGAATAAGTAAGAAGGGATATTCTTTGGGGCGGTTTCCATGCGTCCGTTTACAAAAAAAGTATGGGGTGAGATGTTAGCGGCTAACTGCTTTCCGCTTTATCCCATTTCCACAAACCCCATTTCATATTGTCTGGAATTTTGGCTCCGCTTTGTTTCAACGTCAACAGAATATTGCCGCGGTGGTGCGATTCGTGTGAGATAAGATAGGAGATAAATGGTATCAGGCCGGTTTTAAAGGACGGTAGCTTGCCCCCGTTTTGCCAACTGCTTTCTATTATCTGGCTGATCATTACTCCCGAGGTTCCGAAAGCCTCCGTCAGCACAAGGGGTGTGAGTGCCGTTTCTTTGGAGAGCTGTGCGTTTTTAGAGGAAAGCTTTTTGGCTACAGCCTCTATCCAGGTGAGCCGGGTATGGTGCATATGGGCCAGTTGCTCGCCAACCGTGCGGCCGCGACTGGAAAGCGAAGCCTTGAGTTCTGTTTCCGAAAGATGGGCAAGCAACAACAGGTTTTTTTGGTTATGAATATCCCAGGCCAGCAGCAGTTGCTCTTTCATATAGGACAAAAAAATCCCCGCCGGAGCGGGGAGATGTATTTAGGAAGCCTTTTTTGCTTTCGTTGCTTTTGCCGGTGTGGCTGTAACACTGTTGGCATCTACTACTTCGCCAATGATGTTTACTTGTTTGGGATCGTTGATGCCTGCCAGTTTAATATAAACTGGTTTGGTGAAAGTTCCCATAGAAGCTGCATTATAGCCTACTTTCAGTTTGGTGCTGCCACCCGGAGCAATGGGTTCTTTTGAATATTCAGGAGTGGTGCAACCGCAGCTTGCCCAGGCGTTTTCAATTACGACAGGCTTGTCGGTGGTGTTGGTGATGGTAAAAAAGGTGGTTACCGGAACGCCCTGCTTGATCTTGCCAAAATCATACTTTTCCGTATTCATTTTAATCAGGTCGTCAGCTTTTTGCTGTGCCATGGCACTGATGCTTACCACAAAAGCGGCGGCGATAAAGAGTAACTTTTTCATTTTTTATTGCATTTGTTGTTTTAAAAAGTTGATCGAAGCGTTGGCAGGAGCAGAGCCGGCAGGTGCACGCCAAACATTGCCCTTTATAATTATTTGTTTTGTGTTGTTTCCGTTGTATTGCACCGTCACCATTTTTTCAAATGCCCCTTCGGCGGTGGAATTATACCCAACTTTGATGGTGCCGGTGGCGCCCGGTGCAATGGGTTCGCGGCTCCATTCAGGAGTGGTGCAACCACAGCTTGCATTTACATTATCCACCTTTAACGGTGTTTTTCCCTTGTTAACGATCTGAAACGTATGATAAACCGGCTTGCCCTGCGGGATAGACCCGAAGTCGAATGTAGCTTCTTTCAGCTCCAGTACATCAGCGGCCGTTTGTGCATGCACCGCCATTGCCAGCAGGAAAAAAGTAACCAGGGAAAGGAGTTTCTTCATATTTCAGTGGTTCAGCTCAAAAATAAACCAAAGATTCATCTTCTGAAAGACCTGTGCACAATTTGGGTTTTTTTAACGGTGGGATAGGAGAAGCAAAGGCATTGAGGCAACGAGGCACTAAGTTGCTGTTATTCTGATAAGCCCTGCCTTCTCGCTTGTTGCCTTTGTGCCCCTGTGCCTTGTTGCCTCAACTCACCCTGAACCCCTATTTTTGCGCCATGGAAAATCTAACGGAAGGAAACGGGTCGTTGGAGCAGTTGTCGTTCGATCACTTTCGGAACGAAGTGTTGCAGGACTACCGGGTTGCTTGTATCAGCCGTGAGGCCAGCCTGCTGGGACGTAAGGAAGTGCTGACCGGAAAGGCCAAGTTTGGCATTTTCGGCGACGGTAAAGAAGTGGCACAGGTGGCGATGGCCAAGTTTTTTCAGCCTGGCGATTTTCGCTCAGGTTACTACCGCGACCAGACCTTTGCGTTTGCTACGGGACAGGGAGCAGTACAGGAATTCTTTGCACAACTGTATGCTGATCCTGATATTGCCCATGATCCTTACAGTGCGGGCCGGCAAATGAGTTCTCACTTTTCTACCCCTTTTGTAGATGAGAATGGTGACTGGCTGCCACTGGCGCATCGCAAAAATATTTCCGCCGATATTGCTCCCACTGCCGGGCAGATGCCGCGGGGCCTTGGCCTGGCGCTGGCCTCTAAAGCCTTCCGCAATATTGAAGGGCTACAGCAGTTTACCGATCTTTCCAATAACGGAAACGAAGTTTGTTTTGTTACCATCGGTGATGCCTCCACATCAGAAGGACATTTTTGGGAGACCATCAACGCTGCCGGTGTGTTGCAGGTGCCGATGGCTGTATTTGTGTGGGATGATGGTTATGGCATTTCGGTTCCCAAAAAATACCAGACAACCAAAGGATCCATCTCCGAAGTGCTGAAAGGTTTTCAAAAAGAAGACGGTACAAATGGTTTTCATATCTATAAAGTAAAGGGCTGGGATTATGCCAGCCTTTGCGAAACCTTTGAAGAAGGCATTCGCCTGGCAAGGGAAACACATACGCCGGTGCTGTTTCATGTAGAAGGCTTAACGCAGCCGCAAGGACACTCTACATCGGGCAGCCATGAACGTTACAAGTCAGCCGACAGGTTGGCCTGGGAGCGGGAGTGGGATTGCATCCGCAAAATGCGGGAGTGGATACTGGCCAATGCGCTTGCCGGTGAAGAGGAACTGGAGATACTGGAAACAGAGGCAAAAGAATTTGTTCGCAATGCCCGCACACAGGCATGGGAAGGTTACCTGGCGCCTATCAAACAGCAGGTAACAAAGGCTGTTGAGCTCATGACGGATGTTGCAGCAAAAGCACCGGAACTTGCAGCTGAACTGAATGCTTTAATCAAAGAGCTTGCGGCTATCCGTGAGCCTCTTCGCCGGGATGTGATGCGCATTTTACATGCGGCTGTTACCCTTGCCGGCAATAGCGAGGCGGCTTTCTGGCTGAAAGACTTCTACACCGATCTGCAGAAAACTGCGAAAGAATTATACAACACACACCTCTACAACGAAGGTCCAAAGAGTGCCCTGAACGTTGAGGAAGTTAAGGTTTCCTACGCCGCCGATGCACCTGCCGTAAACGGCTTTGAAGTACTGAACCATTATTTCGACAGCCTCTTTGCTGCCAACGAAAAAGTGATTGCTTTTGGCGAGGACCTCGGAAACATTGGTGATGTTAACCAGGGCTTTGCCGGGCTGCAGGCAAAATTTGGTGAAGAACGCATTTTTGACACCGGCATTCGCGAACTGACCATTATGGGACAGGGGATAGGCCTTGCCATGCGGGGACTTCGACCCATTGCAGAAATTCAATACCTCGATTATTTATTATACGGCCTTGAGCCCCTGAGCGATGATGTGGCCACACTCCATTACCGTACCTATGGCCGGCAAAGCTGCCCGATCATCGTTCGTACGAGAGGGCACCGGCTGGAGGGCATCTGGCACAGCGGTTCGCCCATGGGCATGGTCGTGAATTCGCTTCGTGGCATGTATGTTTGCGTTCCCCGCAATATGACGCAGGCGGTAGGTATGTACAATACACTCCTGCGCGGCAACGATCCGGGTATTGTCATTGAAAGCCTGAACGGGTATCGCCTCAAAGAAAAATTGCCATCCAACTTGCTCGACTTTACGGTTCCGCTTGGCGTGCCCGAGGTGGTAAAACAGGGGACAGGCATTACTGTTGTCAGCTACGGTTCTACGCTGCGTATTGCCGTGGAAGCTGCACAGGCACTGGAAAAAAGAGGTATCTCCTGTGAAGTGGTAGATGTGCAAACGCTACTGCCTTTTGATCTTCATCACAAAATTTTAGCCTCGCTGAAAAAGACAAACCGCATTTTGTTTGTGGATGAAGATGTGCCAGGTGGCGCCACGGCGTACATGTTCCAGCAGGTTATGGAAGTACAGGGCGGCTACCGCTGGCTGGATGTGGCACCGCGTACGCTTACCGCCAAAGCGCACCGTCCGCCGTATGGCAGTGATGGCGATTATTTCAGCAAGCCCAATGCAGAAGAAATTGAAACGGTGATCCGGCAGATGATGGCAGAATAACGTGCAGATATGCGGATAAAGAAGACTTAAAGAACAAATACAATGAAACTGACGATTTACCAGATAGATGCCTTTGCTGAACGTATTTTCAAAGGAAATCCCGCAGCCGTTATTCCGCTGGAAGACTGGATCGAGGATAGCCTGATGCAGCAGATCGCTATGGAAAACAATTTAAGTGAAACAGCATTCATTGTAAAAACGGATGCAGGTTATCATATCCGCTGGTTTACGCCGGAATACGAAATCGACCTTTGCGGGCATGCAACGCTGGCATCGGCCTACGTCATCAAAAACTTTTTGGAGCCGCACATCCAGGAGATCACCTTTGCCACGCAAAAAGCAGGCGACCTGAAAACAACCGTTAAAGACGGCTTGTACACATTGAACTTTCCCTCCCGCATGCCCGAAGCTTGCGAAACACCTGATAAGCTACTAGCCAGCCTGGGTGTCAGCACTGCCGTGGAAGTGTTGCGGTCGCGGGATTATTTTGTGGTGCTTCCCAATGAGGAAGCCGTGCGGAACGTGGAGCCGGATTACACCCTGATGAGTAGCCTGGATACCATTGGTGTGATTGTAACGGCCAAAGGCCATGAATCGGATGTTGCATCGCGTTGTTTTTATCCCGGTGCCGGTATTCCTGAAGACCCGGTGACCGGTTCGGCGCACTGCAATATTGTTCCGTACTGGAGCGAAAAATTAGGAAAGAAGAAACTGCTCTGCCAACAACTTTCTCCACGCGGCGGTGAATTACAATGTGAGTTAGTAGGCGACCGGGTGCTGATGAGCGGAAAATGCGTAATTTTCCTACAGGGTGAAATCACCTTGTAAGCGATGCTTTCCAAATCTTAAGAAAAGTTCCTGAACAATCATAAGGAGGAATTGCAGCATCCCGCATGGCGATTTATTCTCCGGTATGCTTTGACCTGGACCATCGTGATGGTTCCAATGACTATGGCTTTTGATTACTTCGATGGAGAACGATTTACGATAAAAGAAGTATTGATCCGCATCTTTATTCAATTTCTTGGTGGACTGACTTATGCTACATGGTTTCGGTGGCATGTAAAAAGGCATATAAAGAAGATAGAAAGAAAATTATCAAACACTTAAAGAAAACGGCTCCGCATTTCGGGAGTGGGTATAATGCAAGCGTTCCTTTTTCCAAAAAGATTGTAGCGGTTATCGGAGATGGCTTCATACACAATATCCCTGATAGGTTTAGGCACAACCCAAAAAATCTGCGTCCAGCCCCAATACCAGGGTAGTTTCCCGTACAACCTTAAGCCTGCTGTTGATTTTTTATAGGCTTTCCCGTTGTCAATCAGTACAAATGATTTAAGATAGTGCTTTGGGAAACCGTACTGTTGCAAGAGTTTTTCGCCTGCAGCGGATTGCATGGCAGCAAAGCGCAACACTTTTTTCTTATCCTGCTTCAGCAGAAAATTCACAACGCCATTACAGAAATTGCACTCACCATCGAACAATACAATCGGATGATCATTCATATCGAAAAAATAAACCCCGCCTGAGCGGGGTTCTGATTATTGCAAGTTGTGAAATACTTTTTGTACGTCTTCGTCCTGTTCCAGTTTGTCCACCAGTTTCAGCACTTCTTCGGCCTGGTCTTCAGGCAGCGAAACCGTAGTTGTCGGAATCCATTCCACTTCGGCGCTCAGCGGAGTGATGCCTTTTTCTTCCAGTGCTTTTTGCATGGCACCGAAATCGGTAAAAGCACAACGTAGCACCAGTACCTCTTCTCCATTTTCACCGGTTCCTTCACCCATTTCTTCCAGCCCATGATCAATGAGCTCAAACTCCAGCTCTTCCTGGTTCTGTCCTGCCGGCGCCAATTTGAACACGCCCATTTTTTTAAATTGGAAAGCCACACTGCCGCTATTGCCAAGGGCACCGTTTCCTTTGTTGAAAATTGATTTGACGTTGGCAACTGTACGCACATGGTTGTCGGTTGCAGTTTCTACCAACACGGCAACACCGTGTGGCGCATAACCTTCGTACAGAATTTCATCATAATTCGCCATGTCCTTGCCCTGTGCCCGCTTGATGGCCGCTTCCACACGGTCTTTGGGCATGTTTACGCTTTTAGCGTTTTGCATGGCACGACGGAGGGCCGGGTTAGTGGCCGGATCAGGACCGCCGGCTTTTACAGCAATTACAATCTCTTTGCCGATACGGGTAAATTGTTTGGCCATCCGGTCCCACCGGGCAAACATGGTGCTTTTTCTTACTTCAAATATGCGACCCATGAAAAGTTATCAGTTTAAAGTTCAAAGTTATTCTTGTTTATGATGCTCTTGTTTCAATACAGTAATAGACGCAGGGAAGTAGAGCTTCATTGTTTCCGGCTGGATAAAAGTATGTACACATTCCTCTCAGCGCAACCCTCTGCTTCTCCTGTTCTCTGTGGTGAAACCGCGCAAATGTACGGCCTAAAAAGAAAAACCCCGCAGGGAGCGGGGTTTGAAATAGGTCGAAAAAAGCGAATCTTATTTTTTCTCAAAATCCGATGCCGTTGGTATGACATTGGAAAAGCTACGGAGTTTGCTGTTCTTTCTGCTGTAAGCAAAATACACAACTAATCCCAGTATCATCCAGATAAAGGCAACCACCAGGGTACGTCTATCAATGGCGATGATCATACCGGTACAAATAACGGCACCTAATATAGACACAACCGGTGCGGCTGGTGTTCTGAACGGACGCTGAATGGTTGGCTCTTTGCGGCGCAGGATCAATACACCAAGACTTACCAGTACAAAGGCAAACAAGGTTCCAAATGAAGTCAAGTCGCCGGCTACGTGGCCCGGAACAAAGGCGGCAAACAAGCCGACAAAAACAAACAGGATCCAGTTGGCCTTGTACGGCGTTTTGAATTTTGGATGCAGGTCGCCAAAGGCTCTTGGAATCAAGCCGTCCTGGCTCATGGTATAAAAAATGCGGCTCTGACCCATCAACATTACCAGGATCACAGATGAGAAACCGGCAAGGATAGCAATGGTCACTGCTGTAGAGAGCCATTCGTATCCCGTCATGTATTGCGAAATAGCATAGGCTACAGAAGCTTCGCGACCTTTTTCAGGATCAACAAAATCTCTCCAGGGAGCAACACCCGTCAGTACGTGCCCGAACAGGATATATAAGATGGTACATATCACAAGTGAACCCAGGATACCGATTGGCATATCCCGCTTTGGATTTTTGGCTTCCTGTGCTGCGGTAGAAACGGCATCAAAACCAATGAAGGCAAAGAATACAATGGCAGCGCCACCAAGCACACCACCCCAGCCATGCCGAAATACGCCTGTGTATTCGGAGATCACCTCGCCACCTTTGGTAACGGGCGGTGTTCCTTCCGGAATCATGTAAGGAGTATGGTTAGCCGGATCGATAAACTGCCAGCCAATTATAATAAACAGCACCACGATGGCAACTTTGATCACCACGATGATGGCGTTCACCAGCGCACTTTCCTGTGTGCCTTTGATCAACAACATGGTTAATAATAAAAGTATGACCAGGGCTGGAGCATTGATAATCCCTTGGTGTAGTACGCCGGCAGAATCAGTAAAACTTTCAAACGGCGAATGGGACCATTCGTATGGAATGCCCCCTCCCAAAAGCTTGTTTAAGTATTCACTCCAGGCAATAGAAACCGTTGCGGCGCCAAGGGCATATTCCATGATCAGGGCCCAGCCAATGATCCAGGCAATCAGTTCGCCCATGGTAACATAGGAGTAAGCATACGCACTACCGGCAATGGGAATCATAGAGGCAAATTCGGCATAACAAAGTCCGGCAAAAGCACAACCAATAGCAGCGATGACAAAAGAGAGGGTGACGGCAGGTCCGGCGGCTTGTCCTGCAGCAGCGGCCGTCCGCACAAATAAACCAGCGCCAATAATGGCGCCAATGCCAAGTGCAATAAGGTTACCTGCACCCAGCGTTCGTTTCAGGCCTTTTTCATTGTCGGCAGCTTGCGCCAACACCTGATCGAGAGGTTTTCGAACAAATAAACTCATAAAGGAGATTTAGAATTGTGTTTTTTTGAGGTCGTAAAATAAAGGAATAAATTTATTGCAGCCTGCATTCTTTTGTTCACGCTTTTCTTTCGTGTGTGTTGGAATGGTAAAACTTTCAACAATGGTTTTTTTTTCCCGATATTCGGCCTCGTTTTTAAATACGCTGTATGACAAAGGGAAACCGGCTGACGTTTTACATTATTCTCTCTATGATTTTAGGTGTGGTTGTAGGATACCTGATACATACGTCCAGCGGCGCTGCATTTCAAGCCCAATTTGCTACCAACATCAAATTACTCAGTACCATCTTTATCCGCCTTGTGCAAATGATCATTGCTCCGCTGGTGTTTACCACGCTTGTTGTGGGCATTGCCAAACTAGGTGATCTGAAAACAGTAGGACGGGTAGGAGGGAAAGCTATTTTGTGGTTTGTTACCGCTTCACTGGCTTCATTATTAATAGGTCTGGTGCTGGTCAATGTTTTCGAACCGGGCAAATACATCAGCCTTGATCAAAGAGATGTGGCCAGCCTTGAAGACCTGGCAACCAAACAAAAAGGATTTTCGCTGCAGAACTTCGTGGAGCATGTGATTCCAAGAAGTTTTGTAGAAGCAATGGCCACCAACGAGATACTTCAACTGGTTGTGTTCTCCATCTTTTTTGGCGTAGCCGCAGCCGCAATTGGCGAGTATACAAAGCCGCTGATCAAAGCACTGGAAGTAGCATCGCATGTGATCCTGAAGATGGTGAACTATGTGATGAACTTTGCACCCATCGGCGTGTTTGGTGCGATATCGGCCGTGGTGGCAGCGAGGGGCCTTACCATCTTCAATTTTTATTTTCAATATTTCCTGTTCTTCCTTATCGGCATTGCCATTTTATGGGCATTGCTCTTAACCATTGGTTTCCTGATTCTCGGCGGAAGGATGAAAGAACTCCTTCGCCGCATCAGCAGCCCGTTGCTGATTGCTTTCAGTACAACCAGCAGCGAAGCCGTATTTCCAAAACTTACGGAGGAACTGGAGCGCTTTGGTTGCCGCAACCGAATCGTTGCCTTTGTTCTGCCACTGGGATATTCCTTTAACCTGGATGGCAGCATGATGTACATGACTTTTGCGTCCCTGGCCATTGCACAGGCCTATGGCATTGAACTGCCGATGGCCACACAGTTAACCATGCTACTGGTGCTGATGCTGACCAGTAAAGGAATTGCCGGCGTACCAAGGGCTTCGCTGGTGGTGGTACTGGCTACCTGTGCCATGTTTAACATACCGCCGGAAGGGGTTGCACTTATCTTGCCGATCGATCATTTTTGCGATATGTTCCGTACAGCTACCAACGTGGTGGGAAATGCACTGGCCACCAGCGTAGTAAGCAAATGGGAAGGGGAGTTGGATAATGGCTAGCGGTAGTATTTTGTGTAGGTGTAATAGAAAAACAAATCAAATAGATAGCCTTTAGAAGGGTTACTACAAATGCTGTAATGTAAATCAGAGTTTCAGTCATGGGAGTTATAATGGATATAGTTATGCTGGCCGGGTTTCTGAATAACCTGGTGGAATGGATATTAAATAATGGTGGATTGTTTTTCCTGCTCTTTATCGTATTTGCTGAAACAGGACTGTTTGTCGGTTTTTTCCTGCCAGGCGACTCATTACTGTTTGCTGCCGGTATTTACCTGAAGAAGTTTCCCGAAGGATTTTATCACCTGCATTACATGATCGTGGTGCTGCTCCTGATTGTTGCATCCGTAATTGGGAATATGGTTGGATATTGGTTTGGCCGTAAAACCGGACCGCACCTTTACCAGCGTACCGACAGTTGGTATTTCAAGAAAAAGCACCTGCTGAAGGCACAGGAATTTTATGATCAGTATGGCAAGGGCACCATCTTCCTGGCTAAGTTTCTTCCTATTATCCGCACGTTTGCACCCATTGTAGCCGGTATTGTAAAAATGGAACGTTCTACATTTATCATGTATAATGTACTGGGTAGTGTTGCCTGGGTTTTTTCCATGGTCCTGGGTGGCTATTTTCTTGAGGCCTGGGTGCTTAAGCAATTTGGTTTTTCGCTGACCGATTATATTGAAATGATCGCACTGGGTATCATCCTGGTAACGACAGTTCCTATTTTATATAAACTATTTTTTGCCAAAAAACACATTGTACCGCGTTCCGATGACGATCCGAATGCTGTTTTATAAACCATGACCCCATCCACTGCCAAACCTTCCAACGGCATTTTCAGCCTTGCTGTTATAGTAGCTGCTTTAGGGTATTTTGTCGATATCTACGATCTGCTGCTTTTTACCATTGTCCGCGAACCTTCGCTGGAAGGACTTGGCATTAACCTGGCCGATGCACCGGCAGTAATTGCAGCCAGTACAAAAATCATTAATTGGCAAATGGTGGGCCTCCTGATTGGTGGCATTCTGTGGGGTATAATGGGCGATAAAAAAGGGCGGCTTAGTGTACTCTTCGGTTCAATCCTGCTTTATTCCATTGCTAACTTTCTGACCGGGTATGTTGTCACCATCGACCAGTATGCCTATGCCCGTTTTGCAGCCGGTATTGGTTTGGCCGGTGAACTGGGTGCCGGCATTACGCTGGTGAGTGAGCTGTTGCCAAAAGAAAAGCGTGGTATTGGTACTTCACTGGTGGCCGGTATTGGCTTGTTTGGTGCCGTCTTTGCCTATTTCACTTACGACTATACACAGGACTGGCGGCTTTGTTACAAGATTGGCGGCGGACTGGGGATTGGCCTGTTGCTCCTGCGTATCGGCGTTGCCGAAAGCGGCATGTTTCACCAGGTAAAACAAACGGGTGTTAGCCGTGGTAACCTGCTCATGTTTTTTACAAAGGCCAGTCGTCTATGGAAATACATCCTGGCGATTTTGATTGGACTTCCAACCTGGTATGTGATCGGTATTTTGGTAAACCTGAGCAACCGTTTTGCTTCCAATATCTATGGCAACAATGCCATCATCAGCGGCAAGGCTATCATGTATGCTTATATTGGAATTGCCCTTGGCGATATCCTGATTGGTTTGATCAGCCAGTATTTCAAAAGCCGGAAAAAGGCGCTTTATCTTTTCTATGGGCTAACGATTATATCCGTTTTTCTTTTCTTCAGTCCTTGGAACAACAGCGATGGCCGGATGTATTTTATCTGCGGTCTGATGGGTTTTGCCACTGGCTTCTGGGCCATTTTTGTCACGATGGGTGCCGAACAGTTTGGCACCAACCTGCGGGCTACAGCGGCTACCACCATCCCCAATATGGTTCGCGGTGCATTGCCCCTGATAAATATTATGTTCAAGGAAATTTTTCAGGATAGCTGGGGCTGGACGCTGGTCAAAAGCGGTATCATCACTGGTGCAATTGTGATCGGAATAACACTCATCGCCGCTTATTTTACTGAAGAAACTTTTCACAAAGATCTCAACTACGTAGAAAAGGACGAAGAAGAGCCATCTGCGGTTAGTGTTTAGCGAGTTACCTTCGCAACCGTATGAAATTCCTCGTTATCCGCTTTTCTTCCATTGGTGATATTGTGCTGACGACGCCTGTTGTGCGGTGCCTGAAAAAGCAGGTATCGGGTGCCGTGATCCATTACCTTATCAAACCGCAGTTTAAAATGGTAATGGAACCCAATCCCTACATCGATAAATTTCATGTATTGCAGGAAGACTGGAATGCGATGATTGAAGAGCTGAAGGCAGAAGAATTCGATTACATCATTGACCTGCATCATAACCTGCGTACCCTTCGGGTGAAAAAAGCACTTAAAGTGCCAGCTTATTCCTTCAATAAACTAAATATTGAAAAACTCATTTTTGTAAAGCTGAAGTGGAATGTCATGCCAAAGCTTCACATCATTGACCGTTACCTAGAAACGGTAGCGCCGTTTGGGGTGAAGAATGATGGCGAAGGCATGGATTATTTCATTCCGGAAGATCAGAAAGTACCGCTCAGCGATATTCCGGCTTCTCACCATGCAGGCTTTATTTCAATTGTCATCGGGGCATCCTTCTATACCAAAAAGCTGCCGGTGTACAAACTGCAGGAGCTTTGCAAAAAGATCAATCACCCCATTATTTTATTGGGTGCGAAAGAGGAGAGGGCAGAAGGGGAAGCCATAGCTTCTGTTGATCCCATAAAAATATACAACGCCTGCGGCAAGTTTTCACTGCACGAAAGTGCTGACCTGGTAAGGCAGTCGAAAGTAGTGATTGCACATGATACGGGCCTGATGCACATTGCCGCCGCATTGCGCAAACAGGTGATCGCTATCTGGGGCAGTACCACGCCTTCGTTTGGCATGGTACCTTATTATGGAAAGAACTTTTTGCTGCGGGTGCCGCCGCCTTCTGATGATGTGCAGGTGCACAAACTCTGGTGCCGGCCTTGTACCAAGATTGGCCGTCATAAGTGCCCGCAAGGTCATTTCAAATGCATGAAAAATATCTCCACGGACGAGATTGTAGAGAATCTGGAGAAGCGGCTGCGTAACCGGCTTTAGTTTTTCTGTTTACAGCAGTTTTAAACAGGATCTACGGTATACCCAGGCTTCCACAAATTGTAGAACCTCTGCTTCTGGTTTGATAATTGTTCTTGTACCTGTACAAAACATTTGTCATATGAAAACGAAAAGTATCTTGAGTGGCGCATTGGCGCTGGTATTAGGACTTAGCGCCTGCAGCAATAACGGGGAAGGCCGCTTCCTGAATTTAAGCACTGGTGAGGAAGTGGATATTGTACGCAACGAAGACGGTGAAATGGTGGACCGTGAAACCAACAAGCCTGTTTTGCTGTATGTAGATACAGAGAAGAATGATACCTTTTATGGTATTACCGGAGAAAAAATAAACGGGAATCTGCGTGTGTTGGATGAGGACGTATATGTTTACATGGATGGCGACCAGCAGGTAAAAATCGATGGGGATGAGTACAAAATTCTCGACGGTGATGCCAAGATCAAATGGGATGCAGATGGCAGTGAATACAAGTATAAAGATGATAATTTAAAGGTAAAACGGGATGGCGATGACCTGAAGATCAAGCGGGATGGGTATACAAAAAAGGTAGATGAAGACGGCGATGTAAAGATTGAAACCCGCGACAAAAAAATCAAAATTGATGGTGAGACAGGCGAACGAAAAGTAAAGGATCAAAGCATTTTCAGTAAGGTAAAGGACAAGATCAAAGGCGAGAATTAAGAGAGTCAATCCCCCCGGCAAACGGGGGATTTTCGTTGCTGATTATAGCTTTATGATTTATCTTGTACAAACAAAAAAGGACGGAACTGCACATGCATTTCCGTCCTTGTCATTTTCAAAATTGTTACAGAAAGGGTTATTTAATTTCAATCATTCGCGGCGGTTTCTGACGGGCTTCTTCCCGTTTTGGGATCAGCAGGCGCAGAACGCCATTTTCGTAACGTGCTTCAATCTGATCGATCTCCACCACGTTTCTTGGTAATGTTAAGCTGCGTTGAAAGGACTGGTAACTAAACTCGCGACGGGTAAAGCGTTCGCCTTCCTTTGTTTCATTGTTGTTCTCAAATTCACTGCTGATCGTCAGGTTGTTTCCATCCAGTTCCACCTTAAAGTCTTCCTTTCGCATACCCGGTGCAGCCATTTCCACTTCAAAGGCATCGGCTTTCTCTTTAATGTTCACTGCCGGAATGGTGGTGTTGGTTGTTGAATTGTTTGCTAGCCCCCAGTTCAAGAGATCTCTGGAAAAGAAATCGTCAAAGAGGCTAGTCATGCTGTGACCATTATTCCATTTAGCCATTGTCATAAGTACCTCCTTTTTAAGTTTAGGTTTTTGTGTTAACCATCAACTCTTTTCAAGAGAAATACCAAATAAAAAATGCTGAAAAGATTTCAGCATTTTAGAATTTCTGACACTTACCGTCTGTAAAAATTTCAATCTCTTCTACTCGCCCATTACCCATGGCCAAATGTCCATTGCTGGTTGGCTATGCTCCTGTTCTGTTTTCGTTTGGCTGGTCCGTATCCGTATCGCTTTCGCTGTAGAGTTTGTTTTCTTCATCACCCTGACCAAGCGCATCGGTTTGCGTTTCTTCCTGCCCGGTATCAATATCAAGATCGCCACCATCCAGCATTTGCCCTTCGCCAAAGCTCTTCTCGTTCAGGGGCTCTCCCTGGAAATCTACATTGTCCATGCGGGCTCGCCGAAGGCGGTCTTCGTCCCGGGTAGGCATATAAGTGGTATCGCCGAGGGCTTGTAGTTCATCGGGGCGCACATCATAATCGGCTGAGCCCGGCGCTGCCGTCACACGGTCATCGGGGCCAAATACACCTTCTCCTTCTTCATCTGCAGAAGAAGCAGTTGTGTCGGCCATTTCACCAATTGTCGGCACATTAACAAACTCCTGGCCGGGTATATCTTTTACATCGGGAAGATCGATCGTGGTTTCTTCGTTCCTTAGTTTTTCCTGATCCTGCGGACTATCCGGTAAATCACCTGGAATGGAGGATTGACCTTCCAGCCTGTTGTTCGTCATGTCTCTTTCCTGTCCTGGAGGGGTTCTGTCATTTGCCATAAAATCGCTTTTTCTAATCTATAAAAATTTTGTGCCGAAAAGGGCGATTTACCTCATTAGCAGTGGTGATTCCCTTCGGCATAAGATTGACTTCAACTTGAAAAAGGCTATGAGCAAATACATTTTCAAAACAAACAGCAACTGTATTGGCTATGCCACAGAAATAAAACCGCATTTGGATAAACCGGAACAGAACGGACAGATAGAGCATTGGCAGGTACATCTTACAAATTCGGACCATACGCTGGAAATCGAAACCAGCCCCATGCAACAGGAAGGAGTACGGAAATATATTTAAAATGCCGGGTTTCAGGCTGAACCGAAAGAAATGGTGTAATCCTTTTATTCCTGCTTGCAGGCAGCTCTGAATAGGCGCAGCAGTTCATGCGTGATCCTTTTTTGCGGAAATACGGTGCCATCTATATCCGCAACAGGCAGGATTTGTTTAGTAGTGCTTGTAATAAAAGCTTCTTTTGCGGTTTCGAGCTCTACGGCTGCAACCGGTCTTTCTTCTACATCAAAATGTTTCTTTGCCAGTTGCAGCACTTTTTTGCGGGTAATACCAGCCAGGGCGTTTTCGGCAGGTGTTACCAGCTTGTCGTTTCCCGTTATCATAAAAAAATTGCTCCGTGGGCACTCACTAATCCAGCCGTCTTTTATATAGATGATATCATCTGCGCCGGCTTCGATGCGTTTTGGCTGCAGCCAGACTGCCATCTGGTAATCGATGGATTTAATGTGCGGCAACGGACGCTGGTAATTATAGGAGAGAAGACGAACACCCTTTTGAACCTGCTCTTCAGTTGGTGGGGCAAAGCTGTGCTGGGAGATCAGCAAGACCGGGTTGCCAATATTGAAGCCGTCATCCGAATAGCCGCCGGTAAGGCTGAGGCGGATTCCCGTATCGGGAAGGTTGTTTTTATGGATTAATTCAGCAATGGCTGCGGTTAGTGCTTCCCTTTTCAGCGGTACGGGCAGGTGCATCTCCCGGGCTGAAAAATAAAACCTGTCGAGGTGATCATTCAGGAAAAGCGGGTGGTTGCCCACTAACCGGAAGAAATCAAAAATGCCATAACCGCGCTGGAAGGAGAGATCTTTAAAGTGTATCAGCGCCTTTTTTTCTTCTGTGAATCCATCGTGATGGAAAACCCATTTTGCCATAGGAGAACAAAAGTAAACCGGCAGAATGCAAATGGACGAATTGAAATTCTAGTGCTTATTTTTCCTTTTGATTCCTCAATGTTGTTCCTGTTATTGCCAATAAACTTCTAAAATCTGAAAAATATTTTCTTCCCTTTTTCCTATTCAGCAATTTTCCCCTACCTTCGCCGTCCCAAAATTTAAGGTTCGTAATGCCTACTATACAACAATTAGTACGTAAAGGAAGAGAAATCATTCGTGCAAAAAGCAAGTCAAGAGCGTTGGACGCTTGTCCGCAACGCCGTGGCGTTTGTACCCGTGTATACACGACTACACCGAAGAAGCCTAACTCAGCGCTTCGTAAGGTTGCCAAAGTTCGTTTGACCAATAAAGTAGAGGTGATTGCCTATATCCCT
>JAESGH010000457.1_pt1 | contig 21036 bp, 23 predicted proteins | sample 9269641 | NCBI WGS metagenome assembly JAESGH01 (sample SAMN14515345, study PRJNA621665) | algae metagenome | isolation source: Phormidium tanganyikae FI6-MK23 and co-occurring heterotrophs from granitic... | place: USA: Fort Irwin, California | collected 1998-05-24
ATCGGCTGCGCGCCGCTCCTGGCGGATCGAACGAATTGCCGGCGTCGAGACCCATCCAGGTTCTGCTAGGAGCTCTCGGTGACGCAAAAGGACTTGATCATCCGCGATGCGCTCGCCGCCGATCTGCCGGCGGTCCGCTCGCTTTTGGTCGAGACCTGGCACGACACCTATGACGGCATCTATGGCTGGCGCCGCGTCGCCGAGATCACCAATGCCTGGCATTCGCTCGATGCGCTCGCGGCCCAGCTCGGCCGCGACAGCGGCGTCTTCCTGATCGCGCTCTTGGGCGAGGAGGTCGTCGGCACCGCCTCCGCCCGGAGCGAGCCCGACCGGGCGGCGATGCTGACAAGGCTCTATGTCTCGCCGGCGCGACAGGGCGAGGGCATCGGGCGCACGCTCCTTCAAGTCGCGCTCGCCTGCTTCCCGGATGCGCCGGTGGCGCGGCTCGAGGTCGAGAGCCAGAACGAACTCGCCATCGCCTTCTACGAGCGCATGGGCTTCTTCCTGCAGCGCCAGGCCCGCTTCGATGGGCGCGAGGACACGCCCAATACGCTGATCATGGCCAAGCGCCTGGTGATGATCTGAGAGAATCGTCCTGAGACCTCATCCTGAGGAGCCGCGCAGCGGCGTCTCGAAGGATATTCCAGGAGGCTCTGGAACAAGCTGGAGCATCCTTCGAGACGCAGCCTGAAGGCTGCTCCTCAGGATGAGGGCTATTTTCCAGACAATCTCTGAGACCGTACCAGGCGAATTCCCGAAGGAGACGACGATGACCGAGGCAGCCGATCTTGCCGCCGTGACCCTACGTGAAGCGCGCCGCGAGGATGTCGCACGCATCGCCACCCTGATTATGCATGGTTCGCCGGTCCAGAAACATACGCCGGAGCAGATCGCCGCGGAGGCACAGGACCCGGCCTATCTAAAGGCTTTCGAGGCCGTTTCGGCCAATCCCTACAACACGCTCTTCGTTGCCGAACTGGAGGGCAGTGTCGTCGGCACTTATCAGATCACCGTTCTGCCGGGCATGGCCGAGCGCGGCCGCGTCAGGGCCAAGATCGAGAGCGTCCATGTCGCGCCGGAATGCCGGGGACGCGGCATCGGCGCCGTCATGATGCGCCATGCGCTCGCCTATGCGACCGAAAAGGGCGTCGGTCTCGTCGAGCTGACCTCGAACAAGGCCCGGTCCGACGCTCACCGTTTCTATCGCAACCTCGGCTTCGCGCAGAGCCACGAGGGCTTCAAGAAGGCGCTGTCGCCCTGAGCCACCACGCTGCCACGGCATGGCCCGGCCGCGCCGGAAGCGGGCCGCGGCCCTTCCGGGGCTTTCGGAGGGTTCCTAGGTTTCGGGACGAGGCCTCCCGCCTGAAAGGAAGCGACTGATGTCCGAAGCCCCTGCCAAGCCGATCGATCTCCATTACTGGCCGACGCCGAACGGCTGGAAGATCACCATCATGCTCGAGGAAACCGGGCTGCCCTACAACGTCATCCCGGTGAACATCGGTAAGGGCGACCAGTTCAAGCCCGAGTTCCTGGCGATCTCGCCGAACAACCGCATGCCGGCGATCGTCGATCCCGATGGACCGGACGGCAAGCCGATCTCGGTCTTCGAATCCGGCGCGATCCTGCAATATCTCGGCCGCAAGACCGGGAAGTTCTATCCCAAGGACGAGCGTGGCCGCGTCGCCGTCGACGAATGGCTGTTCTGGCAGATGGGTGGCTTCGGCCCAATGCTCGGCCAGACCCACCATTTCCGCATCTATGCGCCGGAAAAGGTGACTTACGCGATCGACCGCTACACCAACGAGGCCAACCGCCTCTATGGCGTGTTGAACAAGCGCCTCGAAGGCCGCGACTATATCTGCGACGACTATTCGATCGCCGACATGGCCTGCGTCGGCTGGGCTCGCGGCTGGGAGCGCCAGGGTCAGGACATCAAGCAATTCCCCAATGTCGGGCGCTGGCTCGATACGATGCTGGGGCGTCCGGCGGTCCAGCGCGGGCTCAAGGTCGCCGAAGAGCTGCGCAATCCCGCCGGCATCTCGACGCCTGAGGAAAAGGCTGTTCTGTTCGGTCAGAAGGCGCGCTGAGGGCAAACGTCATGCTCGGGCTTGACCCGAGCATCTCGCGACAAGAGATCCTCGGGTCTACGCTTCGCTGCGCCCGAGGATGACGTTTTCCCGCAGGCCGCCTAAAAACGTCAGTTGCTGCGCGACCACTTCACCGAGCGGCAGATCAGCCCACCCATGACGCAGCCCGAGGTGGTCAAGGCATCGCCCGAGAGCGACATCGTTCCGGAATAGGTCTTGCCGTCCTCGGGGTTGAAGGCGCTGCCGCTCCACTTGCCGGCGCCGGATGGCTTCATGTCGTAGAAAATGCGCTGGCCGACCTTGGCCGGGCCGCCCGCTTCCTTCAGCCACGAGATCGAGCCACACATCGCCTCGCCGCATTTGCTGAACCGCACCTTGGAGGCGCCGCTGTCGCGCAGCCAGGTGCCGCTGACGTCCTGCGCCGAAGCCGGCACGGCGAGAGCGAGCAGCAGGCCCGCAGCAGTGATGGTCGAACGGATGGCCATGGGGTTCCTCCTCGTTGCTGGCGATCTTCGTCGCTCAGATGGTTCAGATGTAAACTATATCTGAAGCCGCGCCAGCTTCCAAGATGGCACATCGTGAAGGCCACATTCTCGCGGTGACAACGGGGCAAGGTGAATCGCAGGTTGACGCGCTTGCCGATGGCAAGTTTGGAAGGCGTTGAAAATTATACAGAATTCAGCGTTCGATCCTGAATCGAATCTTGCTTTAATCGCTCGTTTGCGACTCGTTGAGCTTCGATTCATCTCAAAATTTAGCGGAGTGTTTTACCGCTCGGCCTGACCTTCTCCTCACAAGCCGCGGCCTTCGAACGGGCCGGCATCGAAGGAAAACAGGGAGAGTTTGTCATGGCACGCATGGAAATGAGCGCGATCCCGGCTTCGCTGGCGATCCCGATGGAAGCCTCCGCCGACGCCTATTACGAGCTCGGTTTGATGCATGCGTCTGGCCGCTCCGGCCCGGTCGATCTGGTCGCGGCGCAGACCTGGTTCAACGTCGCCTTCGCCAAGGGCTGCGCCCGCGCCGCTTCGCACCGTGCCGAGCTGGCATCCGAGATGAGCCGCGACGAGGTCGCCGAAGCGCTGCGCGAGGCGCGCAGGTTCCTGACTCGGCACTGAGGTTCAGCTTCGCAGCCGCGCCATCGTGAGCGCATCGGCATAGGCGCCGGCGCGGAAAGCGTAAGCGCGCAGAAGCCCTTCCGGCTCGAAACCGAATTTGCGGTAGAGCGCGATCGCCACCGCATTGTCGGCATAGACCGTCAGTTCGAGCCGCTTCAGGCCGAACCAGTTGTCGGCGGCGTCGACGAGTTCGCCGAGTAGCGCCGAGCCTATGCCGGTGCCGCGATGGTCGTCATGCACGCCGATGCCGATATAGGCGACATGTGCCCTTCGGCCGCGATAGCGCTCGAAGCCGGCCTGGCCGACCAGCTCGCCGTCGCGCAGCGCGACGATGTTGAGCCCGTCGGTGTTCGGATCCTCCAGCCAGCGTTGTGTCACCTCCGTCCTTTGATAGGGCAGGCGCAAGGTTCCGGCGCGAAAGCCAGGCAGATTGACCAATGCCGTCAGTGCTTCGAGGTCGTCGCTGCGCACGGCCCGGATCGATAGCCGGCTGGAGCCAGCCGAATCGTCTAGCCGCTCCGCGTGCTCAGTTCTGTCGATAGTCATGAGTGCTCTCCGATATCGCCGGGAGAGCCGAATTCCGTCGAACCCTGCTCGCCGCGGCAGGGTTTGCGAGGGATGATGGTGACGCGCCTAGCGCAAGACCGATCCCGCACACCCTTCCAGGTGCGTCGACATCAGGATTACGAGGGCGGTCGCAGCGGTCATGGCGCGGATCATAACGGCAGATCGCACGCCGACAAGATGGTCGCAGCCTTGTGGCCAGGGGAGGGCATCGCTATAAGCGCGCCGCATTCCCGATTTTCCCGCAAGGATCACAACGATGGCTGTCCAGCGTACCTTCTCCATTCTCAAGCCCGATGCGACGAAGCGCAATCTCACCGGCGCGGTCAACGCGGTCATCGAGAAGGCCGGCCTGCGCATCGTCGCGCAGAAGCGCATCCAGATGACGACGGCTCAGGCGCAGACCTTCTACGCCGTCCACAAGGAGCGCCCCTTCTTCGGCGAGCTCGTCGAGTTCATGACCTCCGGCCCGGTCGTCGTGCAGGTCCTCGAGGGCGAGGACGCGATCGCCAAGTACCGTGAGGTGATGGGCGCCACCAACCCGGCCAACGCCGCCGAGGGCACCGTTCGCAAGCTCTTCGCCCAGTCGGTCGGCGAGAACACCGTGCATGGCTCGGACGCGCCGGAGACTGCCGCGATCGAGATCGCGCAGTTCTTCTCGGGCAACGAGATCGTCGGCTGAGCCGGCTTTCGTATCCCTGAAATGAGAAGGGCGGGTCCGCTGGACCCGCCCTTTTTTGTTTGAGTTCCGCTCGCGCTGACGGCGGCGCTTAGAACCCCAGATCGATGGCGTAGCTCGCCGAGACGCCGAAGGTCAGCGAGTCGCGGTCGCCGAAGGCCTTGACGATCGGTGCCTTGGCGGCGTCGCCCATCAGGCGCTTGTACTCGATATAGGTCGTCGTCTGGAACTTGTCGGTCCAGTTGTAGGTCGCCTGGGCGATCGCGCCGACCGAATACACGCCGGCATTGAAGCGCTGCAGGACGCCGCCATTGCCGGCCGTCGTGCCGCCGAAATAGGTGCGGATGTAGTCGGCGCCGGCAATGCTCATGCGCGGGCCGATGCCGAGCGACCAGGGGCCGATGCGCTGGAAGACGTCGAGCTTGGCCTCGGCCATCATCGCGTCATGGGCGACGATGCCGCGGCGCAGGTCGACGCGGGCGCGCAGCCAGGAGGTCGGGTAGAACTCGACGAAGGCGCCGGCCTCGGCGCCGAACTTGGTGTTGGGCACGCCCATGACGCGCAGCGCGATATTGGTGTCGGCCTTGCGTTCCCAGAGCAGGTTGCCGGAGAAGCCGACGCGCCAGGCCTTGCCCGAGAAGAAGCCGATGCTGATCGCGTCGTCCTCGGAGGTCCACCAGGTGCTCTTGGTGCCGCGCGCCAGCGAGATGATCGGCCGCGGCCGGAAGACGTAATCATTCGAGCCCATATAGTCGGGCTGGTAGCGCAGCCCGGCGCCGAGCGTCAGGTGCCAGTTCTGAACCGGCTCCGGCGAGGTGTACTGGCTGTACTGCGGGGACTGAGCCTTGGCCGGCGCACTCAGCGCCAGGGACAGGCAGGCCGCCGCAAGGCCGGCAAGGAACGCAACGCAACGCATCGTCAGGACTCCGGCGCAAAAGCGCCTTGGACTACTCGGATGCGGCCAAACTGAATCATTAATCTTAACCCGGGGTTGACGCGCCGCGACCTGCGACAACGCTGCGCGTATGGCTGATGGCCCGGCCGAATCCCCAGCCGCCGGATGTGGGAGACCTTGCCCCGTAGCAGCCGCGCAATGCAACCGTGCGCTTCCGCCGACCCTGGACCTGTTCTAGGAAGGAGGCATGACAGAGCTTCCTCGCATTGCGCGCCTGCCTTCGGTCTGCCCGCATGATTGCCCCTCGGCCTGCTCGCTCGAAGTCGAGGTCATCGACGGCAGGACGATCGGCCGCGTCCGCGGCAACAAGCGCCAGAGCTACACCGACGGCGTGATCTGCGCGAAGGTCGCCCGTTACGCCGAGCGCATCCATCACCCCGACCGGCTGCTGCATCCGCTGCGGCGAACCGGCCCCAAAGGCTCTGGCGCCTTCGAGCGCATCTCCTGGGACGAGGCGCTGGACGAGATCGCCAGGCGTTTCCTGGCGATCGAGGCCGAGCACGGCGCCGAGGCGGTCTGGCCCTACTACTATGCCGGCACGATGGGGCTGGTGATGCGCGACGGCATCAACCGCTTGCGCCACGCCAAGCGCTATTCCGGCCAGTACTCGACGATCTGCACCACCACCGCCTGGACCGGCTTCATCGCCGGCACCGGCAAGCTCGCCGGGCCCGATCCGCGCGAGATGGCGAAGTCGGATTGCGTGGTGATCTGGGGCACCAACCCGGTGCACACCCAGGTCAACGTCATGCATCACGCGGTGAAGGCGCGGAAGGAGCGCGGCGCCAAGATCGTCGCGATCGACATCTACCGCAACGCCACGCTCGACCAGGCCGATCTGCCGCTGGTACTCAAGCCCGGTACCGACGGCGCGCTCGCCTGCGCCGTCATGCATGTGCTCTTCCGCGACGGCCTTGCCGACCGCGATTATCTCGCTCGTTTCGCCGACGCTCCAGAGGAGTTGGAGGCGCATCTTGCCACCCGCACCCCGCAATGGGCGGCGGCGATCACTGGCCTTTCGGTCGCCGAGATCGAGGAGTTCGCCACGCTCGTCGGCACGCGCAAGAAGAGCTTCTTCCGGCTCGGCTATGGCTTCGCCCGCCAGCGCAATGGCGCGGTCAACATCCACGCCGCCTCCTGCATCCCGACGGTGACCGGAGCCTGGCAATATGAGGGCGGTGGCGCCTTCCACTCGAACAGCGGCATCTACAAGTGGCGCAAGGGCCTGATCGAGGGCCTCGACAAGATCGACCGCAATGTCCGCCAGCTCGACCAGTCGCAGATCGGCCGGGTGCTCACCGGCGATGCGCAGGCGCTGCGCCAGGGCGGCCCGGTCAAGGCGCTGTTCATCCAGAACACCAATCCGGTCACGGTGGCGCCCGAGCAGGAGCTGGTGAAGCGCGGCTTTGCCCGCGACGACCTCTTCACCGTCGTGCACGAGCAGTTCATGACCGAGACCGCGCAGATGGCCGATATCGTGCTGCCGGCGACGCAGTTCATGGAGCATGACGACCTCTACCAGGGCGGTGGCCACCAGCACATCATGTGGGGCGGCAAGCTCGTCGACCCGCCGGGCGAATGCCGGTCGAACCATGAGGTGATCTGCGCCCTTGCGCAGCGCCTCGGCGCCGAGCATCGCGGCTTCGGCATGACCCCGCGCGAGCTCGTCGACTGGACCTTGCAGGAGACCGGCCGCGGCACGCTCGAAGAGCTGGTCGCCAATGATTTCATCGACATCCAGCCGGATGTCGAGACGGCGCATTATCTCAAGGGCTTCGGCTGGCGCGACGGCAAGTTCCGCTTCAAGCCGGACTGGACCAAGGTGCCGAACAGTAATGCCGGTTTGGTCGGCCCGCATGAGATGTTGCCTTCGCTGCCCGATCATTGGGCGGTGATCGAACAGGCCGATGACGAGCACCCGTTCCGGCTTGCCACCAGCCCGGCCCGCAACTTCCTGAACTCCAGCTTCACCGAGACGCCGACCTCGCAGAAGAAGGAGGGTGCGCCGACATTGATGCTGCATCCGGACGATGCGGCTGGGCTTGGCATCGCCGCCGGCGATCACGTCATCGTGGGCAACCGGCGCGGCACCGTCGAGCTCGACGCGGTGCTGTTCGACGGCTTGGTGCGCGGTGTCGTCATCGCTGAATCGATCTGGCCGAACGGCGCCCATCGCGGCGGGCGCGGCATCAACACCATCACCGGCGCCGACTCGCCGGCGCCTTATGGCGGCGCCGCCTTCCACGACAACAAGGTCTGGATTCGCAAGGCGGTGTGACCTTTGCGTCATTGATTTTTCGCTGGCGCTATGGACCATCCGCGCCTGGGCGATGGCATGGGCTGTCAGGGGCGATTCGGGTCTCCCGGGCCTCAGCCGCGGAAACGGACAGTGCGAACAATGATCAAGCGGCGGGTTGGTGCGGTCGTGTGGGCCGCTGGGGTGTCTCTCTTGGTGTCCGCTGGCGCGGCGCTCGCTGCCGGCAGCACGAGCGCGCTGCCGCCGCCGGATCCGACGGCGAAGAACCTGACGCCCTACATGATCCAGCTGCGCGCCTTCGATGCCTGCCTGGTCACCCAGTCGCGACTGATGAACACGACGCGCGAGGCGGTACACACCCCGTGCAGCTGCTACGCCAAGGGCACGGTCAACGCCATGACCAAGGATGAGCTCCAGGCCTTCCGCGACACCGGCTACTTCAACGACTCGGCCCGTGAGAAGGGCTACGACTTCATCGACCGCTGCAAGCTGAAGCGGCCTTGATCGGTCGGCGGCTCACGCCGCCTTTGCCGTCTCGTTCTTGAAGTAGCGCTCGCGCATCCGGCCGGCATAGGCGACGAGATTGGCGTGCCCCTGCAGCGCGCCACGGAGCGGCGAGTCGAAGACCTCGCACAGCCCGGCGATCATGAAGGCGCCGAGCGTCGCGTCGGCGCCGCTCGGGTCGGGGCCGGTGAGGTAAGGCTTGCCGCCAAGGATGCCGGCGAGCGCATCGAGCGCCCGCCGCGCCAGTTCCAGCCGCTCGGCGTCGCTGTGCCGGCCGATGCCGTGGCCGTGCAGGTTGCGCCGGATCTGGCGCTTGATCATCGCGACGACCAGTGGCCGCAACGGCGCCGGCACGGCGTCGAAGAAGCGTCGCGGCCCCCGGTCGAAATTGGCGGGATTGGCCCAGCGCTCCTGCACCACCATCCAGTACATGTGGTCTTCGAGCATCTTCTCGACGGCCCAGGCGATGCCGCGCTGCTCGGCCGACAGGCCCTTGTCGAAGTCGATCCCGTGCGCCTGCTCCAGATGCATGCGGATGAAGGTGGTGTCCGGTACGGTCTTGTCGCCGTCGCGCAATACCGGGAACTTGCCCTTCGGCGCCTTCTGCAGATTGCCGCGCACACGTCGATAGGGCAGGCCGGACATCTCCATCAGGATGATGCCCTTCATGCAGAACGGGCTGGGGTCGGGCTGGCCGAAGGCGGGCCCGAAGACGTGAAGCTCCAGCATGTCTTGTCTTTCCCCGTGTCCGGTATGCAGCATGCTGCTGCCACGCTCCTGACAATTGATGTCAGGGCGAGTAGAGCAGGATGAGCTTACGCCATCTTCCTATCAGCGGAACTACGCCATGCAGCGCGCTGAACGCTTGCTCGATCTGATTCAGGGGTTGCGCCGCCGGCGTCGCCCCGTGACCGCCGAGACGCTCGCCTCAGAGCTCGATGTCTCGGTCCGCACCGTCTATCGCGACATCGCCGCTTTGCTGCGCCAGGGCGTGCCGGTGCGCGGCGAGGCCGGCATCGGCTATGTCCTCGATGCGGGCTTCGACCTGCCGCCCTTGATGTTCTCGCCCGACGAGATCGAGGCCGTGCTGGTCGGCATGCGCTGGCTCTCCGAGCGCGCCGATCCGACCTTGGCGCGCGCCGCCGAGGACGTCGTCGCCAAGGTCGCCGCGGTCCTGCCGCCGCACTTGCGCCCGATCCTGCTCGACGGCGCTCTGTTCGCGCCGGCCTATTGCAAGGATTCCGCGATCGTCGACCAGGTCGACGCCGCCGCGATCCGGGCCGCGATCCGCAATGGCCGCAAGCTCGACATCGCCTATCGCGACGAGGCCGGCGCCGAATCGCGGCGGATGATCTGGCCGATCGGCATGACCTTCTTCGACCGGGTCCGCGTCGTCATCGCCTGGTGCGAGCTCCGGCAGGCCTTCCGCCATTTCCGCACCGACCGCATCGGCGAGCTCACCGCCCGCGAGGAGCGTTATCCGGCCCGCCGTGCCGATCTGTTCCGGCGCTGGCAGAAGGAGGAGCAGGAGGCCGCCGCCCGCCGGGCGATGGAGCAGCAGGCCCTGCAGGGAGAGGCGGTGACGGTGCAGTAGGTCAAAGCGCGTCATGCTCGGGCTTGACCCGAGCATCTCGGGCCGGAAGGGGCTTTGATGAGCGAACTCTCGTCACGATATTCTCGGGTCTGCGCTTCGCTTCGCCCGAGAATGACGTCTAGGCGCCGACCGCCGCACCATCCTCAAGCTTGATCGCTCCAGACGCCACCAGCGCCAGCCCCTGCGGGTAAATCCGGTGCTCCTGCTCCAGCACGCGGGCCGACAGGCTCGCCTCGTCGTCGCCGGGCAGGACGGGGACCTTCGCCTGCAGGATGGTCGGGCCGGCATCGAGTTCGGGCACGACGAAATGCACGGTGCAGCCATGCTCCGCCACACCGGCCTCCAACGCGCGGGCATGGGTGTGCGTACCGCGGAAATCCGGCAGCAGCGAGGGGTGGATGTTGATCAGCCGGCCCTGCCAGCGCGTCACGAACCAGGGCGTCAGCACGCGCATGAAACCGGCGAGCACGACAAGCTCGATCCCGTGGGCCTGCAGCTTCGCATCCAGCGCCCGTTCGAAGGCCTCGCGGTCCTTGCCGAAGGGGCGGTGATCGACGCTGGCCGTGGCGATGCCGGCGGCGGCGGCCCGCTCCAGCCCGCCGGCATCCGGCAAATTGGCGGCGACCAGCACGATCTCAGCCGGGAAGTCCGCAGCCTTGGCCGCCTCGATCAGCGCGACCATGTTCGAGCCGCGCCCGGAGATCAGGATCGCGGTCCGAACCCGCCTTGCCGTGCTCACAGGGCGAGCTTCCCGCGATAGGTGACGGCTTCCTCAGCGCCGCGCGCCGTGACCTCGCCGAGCCGCACCGGCTTCTCGCCGGCTTCCGTCAGCGCCGCCATGACGGCATCGGCCTGCGCCGCCTCGGCGACGACGATCATGCCGATGCCGCAGTTGAAGGTGCGCAGCATCTCGCGCTCGGCGACGCCGCCGACCTGGGCGAGCCAGCCGAATACCGGCGGGACAGAGATCGCCGGCAGGTCGATCGCGACGCCGAGATCGTCGGGCAGGACGCGCGGAATGTTGTCGGGGAAACCACCGCCGGTGATGTGGGCGAGGGCCTTGATGCCGGGCGCCGCCTTCAGCGCCTGCAGCAGGCTCTTCACATAGATCCGGGTCGGCTCCAGCAGCGCCTCGGCCAATGTCTTGTCCGACGCGAAGGGGGCGGGGGCGTCCCAGGCGAGCCCCGAGAGGGCGACAATGCGGCGGACCAGCGAATAGCCGTTCGAGTGCACGCCGGAGGAGGGCAGGCCGAGCACGACGTCGCCGGCGACGACATCGGCGCGCGGCAGCAGCGTGCCGCGCTCAGCCGCGCCGACGGCGAAGCCCGCGAGGTCATAGTCGCTGCCGGCATACATGCCGGGCATCTCGGCGGTCTCGCCGCCGATCAGGGCGCAGCCGGCCTGGCGACAGCCCTCGGCGATGCCGCGGACGATCTCGACGCCGGCCTTCGGGTCGAGCTTGCCGGTGGCGTAGTAGTCGAGGAAGAGCAGCGGCTCGGCGCCCTGGACGACGAGGTCGTTGACGCACATGGCGACGAGATCGATGCCGATGGTCGAATGCCGGCCGCTCTCGATCGCGATCTTGACCTTGGTGCCGACGCCGTCATTGGCCGCGACCAGGATCGGATCGCTGAAGCCGGCGGCCTTCAGGTCGAACAGCCCGCCGAAGCCGCCGATCTCGGCGTCGGCGCCGGGCCGGCGCGTCGAGCGCACCAGCGGCTTGATCGCGTCGACCATGGCGTTGCCGGCATCGATGTCGACGCCCGCCTGCGCATAGGTCAGCCCGTTGGCGCCCGGTTTCGTCATCGGCTTCAGCTCCTTTTGCTGCGCGAGCGAATAGGCAAGGGCAGGGCCGCGGGCAAGCCCTTCTGCGAAAGCGTTTCGCACTTCTCCCGCCCATGTTCTACCCTGAGATGAGATTCTGTCGGCAGGTCTCCCGCGATGACGCTTCCGAACCTGATCACGATCGGCCGCCTGATCCTGGTGCCGCTGGTGATCGTCATGATCGTCAACGGCCGCTGGGACGAGGCCTTCTTCCTGTTCGTGGCGGCCGGCGTCTCGGACGCGATCGACGGCTTCATCGCCAAGCGCTTCGATATGAAGAGCGAGCTCGGCGCCTATCTCGATCCGCTCGCCGACAAGGCGCTGATCGTCTCGATCTACATCACCCTCGCCATCATCGGCATCATTCCGATCTGGCTGGTGATCGTCGTCGTCTCGCGCGACCTGATGATCGTCGCGGCGGTGATCCTGTCCTGGCTGATGGAAAAGCCGGTGACGATCGCGCCCATTGTCGTCAGCAAGCTCAACACCGCCGCTCAGCTCGTCTTCGCGGCCCTGGTGCTCGGTTCGAAATCCCTCGACATCGACGCCAGCGCGATCATGCCGGCGGCGCAGATCATCGTCGCGGCCTTGACGCTCGCCTCGATGGGCGCCTACCTCGCGCTCTGGCTGCGGCACATGGCGAGCTGAGCCGGCTCCTTGGATGATCCCGGGCGGATCACCATAATCAGGACGCCGCAAGGCGATCTCTAGAGCAGGATGCGAAAAAGTGGGAACCGGTTTTTCGCATTGATCCTGCTCTAATTATTGATGAGAGACGGATTCAGCTTTCAAATCGAATCGCAAAGCGTTTCGATTTGAAAGCATCCGGCTCTAGAGGCGAGTGCATGAGTCTTCAGCGTCAACTGCTCTTCTGGCTGCTTGCCCTCGCCATCGTCGTGCTCGCGCTGATGCTGTTCCGGGACGTGCTGCTGCCCTTCATCGCGGCGCTGGCGCTGGCCTATCTGCTCGATCCGCTGGCCGACCGGCTGGAGCGCTGGGGCCTCAGCCGGCTCACCGCGACGATCGCGATCCTCTGCCTGTTCCTGCTCATCTTCATTCTCGGAATGGTGCTGCTGGCACCGCTCCTCAGCCAGCAGCTGGCCGGGCTGGTGGCACGGCTGCCGAGCGATGCCGCCAAGCTGCAGGCGCTGATCATGGAGCGCGGCGCGCCGCTGATCGAGCGTTTCGGCGGCGCCAAGCTCGCCGAGGACGCGCAGAGCTCGCTCGGCAATCTGGTCGGCCAGGCGACGACATGGGTCGGCGGGCTGCTCGCCTCGCTCTGGTCGGGCGGCACGGCGATCATCGGCGTGTTCTCGCTGTTGGTGCTGACGCCCGTCATCGCCTTCTATCTGCTCGCCGACTGGGACCGCATGGTCGCGACGGTCGATGGCTGGCTGCCGCTCGACCATCGCGACACGATCCGCGGCCTGCTGCACGAGATGGACGTCGCCATCGCCGGCTTCCTGCGCGGCCAGGCGCTGGTCTGCCTGCTGCTTGGGACGTTCTACGCGATCGGGCTGTCGCTGGTCGGCGTCAATTTCGGCGCGCTGATCGGCATCATCAGCGGCTTCCTCTCCTTCATTCCCTATGTCGGCTCGCTGACCGGGCTGGTACTCTCGGTCGGGGTCGCCACCGTGCAGTTCTGGCCGGACTGGACAATGCCGCTGTTGACTCTCGCGGTCTTCGCCACCGGCCAGTTCATCGAGGGCAACATCCTGCAGCCGAAGCTCGTCGGCGACTCGATCGGCGTGCACCCGGTCTGGCTGATGTTCGCGCTGCTCGCCTTCGGCTCGCTCTTCGGCTTCGTTGGCCTGCTGCTCGCCGTGCCGCTGGCGGCGGTCATCGGCGTGCTCGCCCGCTTCCTGCTGCGGCAATACCTCGCCAGCCCGTATTATCGCGGCCGTAGCGCGCCTGCGACGAAGACCCATGTCGAACCGTGAGCCGCCGGTGAGGCCGCGCCAGCTCGCCTTCGACCTGCCGGTCGACAGCCGCCACGGCGTCGAGGATTTCCTCGTCGGTCCCTCGAACGAGCAGGCCTATGGGCTGATCGAGAGCTGGCCGGGCTGGCCGGCCTCCTGGTTGCGCCTGGTCGGGCCGGAAGGGGCCGGCAAGACCCATCTCGCAGCGATCTGGGCGGCGCGGGCGCACGCCTGGACGCTGTCCGCGGAAGAGCTGGACGAGGCCAAGGTGCCGCATCTGGCTTCCGGCGGCGCACTGGTGATCGAGGATTGCGATCGCGCCCCGCTCGACGAGCCGGCGCTGTTCCATCTGCTCAACGCCACCAAGGCGCGCGGCGCTTCCGTGCTGCTGACCGCACGCACCGAGCCGGGGCAATGGGGCCTGAAGGTGCCCGACCTGCTTTCGCGCCTGCGCCTGGCGCCGCAGGCCGAGATCGCGCCACCGGATGACGCGCTGCTGCGTGCACTGCTGGTTAAGCTCTTCGTCGATCGCCAGCTCATCGTCGACACCGGCACGATCGAGGCGCTGGCGCTCCGGATGGAGCGCTCCTTCGCCGCGGCGCGCGATCTCGTCGACGCGCTCGACAAGCTTTCGTTGGAGCGCGGCCGGCGCGTCACCCGCGCCATGGCCACCGAGGTCGTCGCCTCGCTCTTCCCTGAGGAGTGAGGCTTCAGGCCTTCACTGTGACCGCCGCCCCGGTCAGGCGGGCATGGACCGTCTCGATCAGCAGGTCATGCGCCCGCGCCGCGATCGCATCGAGCGACGGCGTCTTGACGAACATCGCCGCGGCCTTCTCGGTCAGCTCTTCGCGGCTCGGCAGGGTCGGCATGTGCCAGTGCGCGATGGCGTCCTGAGCCTGCGCCTGGACGGCGTGAAGGCGCTCGCCAGCGCGGGCTTGCATCGCGGCCAGGGCCTCGCGGAACTCGGGCAGCGTCAGCGTCGGCAAATGCAATTCGGGCAAATGCAGTTCCGGCAGGCCGGGCGCGTTGGCATAGGCGTCGCGGAAGGCCTGGACGATGCGCTCGACCGGGACGGAGGCCGCGAGCCGCTCGGCCGAGCGCTCGATCACGCGCGGCGGCAGCGCCTGCGAGCGCTCGATCACCGCCTGCGGCGGCGCCCTCAGATCCCAGACCAGCCGCAGCTTCGACAGGCCGAGGATGAGATAATAGGTCGGATCCCACTGCCACCAGCGAAAGCCTTGGCGGACGCTGTACTGATAGGCGTGGTGGTTGTTGTGCCAGCCTTCGCCCATGGTGATGATCGCCAGCCACCAGTTGTTCCGGCTCTCGTCGCCGGTGACATAGTCCTTGTCGCCATGCACATGGGCCAGCGAGTTGATGCAGAAGGTGCCGTGGTAGACCGCGACGGTCGACCAGAAAAAGCCGACGAACAGGCCACTCCAGCCGTCGATCGCGAAGCAGATCAGGGCGAGCGCGAAGGCCGGCAGCAATTCGAAGCGATGCAGGAAGGCGAGCTCGGGGAAGCGCGTCAGGTCGGTGACGGTCGAGGTATCGCAGCGGTCATGGCCGTTGCTGAAGATCCAGCCGACATGTGAGTAGAAGAACGAGGTCTGCACCGGCGAGTGCACGTCGTGCTCGGTGTCGGAGAAGCGGTGATGGTGCCGATGTTTCGAGGCCCACCAGATCACGCTCTTCTGAGCCGTCGACTGGGCGAGCAGGGCGAGCACGAACTGGCCGAGCCGGCTGGTCTTGTAGGTCCGGTGCGAGAAGTAGCGGTGATAGCCGCCGGTTACGGCAAACATGCGCAGCCAGTACAGGCCGAAGGCGAGCCAGAGCGAGGTCGCGCTGACGCCGCTCCAGAGCGCGCCGAAGCAGGCCAGATGCGCCAGCACGAAGGGAATGGCCGAGGGGTAGACGATGTCGCCGTGGTCTTCGGCGTGCTGCTGCTCTGACAAGGTCGTTCTCTGGACTGCGTTCGAAGGCATGCGGGATTCGCATGCCGACCAAACAGCAGGGGCGGGGCGGGCGCAAGCGCCGTGTGCGTTGATGAAATGTGACGTTTGGCCTCGCCTGTCATCGAACCGTCACGCTACGGTGGCTTCAAGACAAAAGCGGCGGCTGCGGCTGCAAGCAAAACGACACAGAGCAGAGCTACAGGATCGGCAGTGGCACGAGCAGCGTCGACAGCGAGAGCAAAGCGCATGACCCAAGATGTGGCGGAAGCGCCGGTCCTGAAGGCTGCGGCCCCGGCGCCGGCAGATGTGGCTCTTCATCTCGACGAGGCGCTGCGGCAATCGCCGAAGCGCTTCATGAACCGGGAGCTGTCCTGGCTGCAGTTCAACCGGCGGGTGATGGAGGAGGCCTCCAACCGCAACCATCCTCTGCTCGAGCAACTGCGCTTCCTCTCGATCTCGGCGAACAATCTCGACGAGTTCTTCATGGTCCGCGTCTCCGGCCTGCGCGAGCAGCTCAAGGCCGGCGTGGTGACGCCGAGCCAGGATGGCCTCAGCCCGGCCGAGCAGCTTTCTGCGCTGGGGGAGGCGGTCTCGGCCCTCACCCGCGACCAGCAGATCCGCTGGACCGAGCTGAAGCAGGACCTGGAAGCGAACCGGATCGTGCTGCTGCGCCCGGCCGATATCGGCGCGCAGGACCGCATCTGGCTGGAAGACCGCTTCCTGCACTATGTCTTCCCGGTGCTGACGCCGCTGGCGATCGACCCGGCCCACCCCTTCCCGTTCATCCCCAATCTCGGCTTCACCATCGCGCTGGCGCTGGAGCGCATCAGCGACGGGCGCGCGCTCGACGCGCTGATCCGCGTGCCGGTGAAGATGGATCGCTTCATCGAACTGCCGGATCTCGCCCGCGAGGGCGTCCAGCGCTTCATCATGCTGGAGGACCTGGTCGCGCTCTTCATCGGCAAGCTCTTCCCCGGCTACGAGGTCAAGGGCACCGGCTCCTTCCGCATCATCCGCGACTCCGACCTCGACATCGAGGAAGAGGCGGAAGACCTGGTCCGCGTCTTCGAGACCATGCTGAAGCAGCGCCGCCGCGGCGTCGTCATCCGGCTTGAGCTCCATGCCGACATGCCGGCCCATCTGCGCGACATGATCATCCGCGAGCTCAGGGTCGATCCGGACGAGATCGTCGTCGTCGAGGGCATGATCGGCCTGAACGAGCTCTCGCAGCTCGTCGGCGTCGACAGGCCGGACCTCAAGTTCAAGCCCTACAACGCCCGCTTTCCCGAGCGCATCCGCGAGCATGGCGGCGACTGCTTCGCCGCCATCCGCCAGAAGGACCTGATCGTCCACCACCCCTATGAGAGCTTCGACGTCGTCGTGCAGTTCCTGCAGCAGGCGGCGCGCGACCCCAACGTCGTTGCGATCAAGCAAACGCTCTATCGCACCTCGTCGAACTCGCCGATCGTCCAGGCGCTGGCCGAGGCGGCAGAAGCCGGCAAGTCGGTCACCGCGCTGGTCGAGCTCAAGGCCCGCTTCGACGAGGAAGCGAACATCCGCTGGGCCAAGGATCTGGAACGCGCCGGCGTCCAGGTCGTCTACGGCTTCATCGAGCTCAAGACCCATGCCAAGCTCTCGATGGTGGTGCGCCGCGAGGCAGGCCAGTTCGCGACCTATTGCCATATCGCGACCGGCAATTATCACCCGATCACGGCGCGCATCTATACCGACGTCTCCTTCTTCACCGCCGATCCGGTGATGGCGCAAGACGTCGCCCGCATCTTCAACTTCATCACCGGCTATGCCGAGCCGGCAGAGCTGGAACGGATGGCCGTCTCCCCGGTCAACCTGAAGAAGCGCCTGCTCGACGACATCGCCGAGGAGGTCGCCCATGTGAAGGCGGGCCGCAAGGGCGCGATCTGGGGCAAGTGCAACTCGCTGGTCGATCCCGAGATCATCGATGCGCTCTATGACGCCAGCCAGGCTGGCGTGCAGATCGATTTCGTCGTGCGCGGCATTTGCTGCCTGCGGCCGGGCGTGCCCGGCCTGTCCGACAACATCCGGGTCAAGTCGATCGTCGGGCGCTTCCTCGAGCATACCCGCGTCTACGCCTTCGGCGCCGGCCACGGCATGCCCTCGCCGAAGGCGAAGCTCTACATTTCCTCAGCCGACCTGATGCCGCGCAATCTCGACCGCCGCGTCGAGGCGCTGACGCCGATCCTGAACGCGACTGTCCACCAGCAGATGCTCGAGCAGATCATGCTGGCGAACTTTCTCGACAACGAACAGAGCTGGACCATCTTGCCGGATGGCGGCTCGCGACGCATTGTCCCGCCATCGGCCGAAGAGTCGTTCAACGCCCACAAGTATTTTATGACGAATCCGAGCCTGTCTGGTCGTGGAAAATCTCTTTCGAGCTCAAGCCCGCGCAGCCTCTCCCGCCGCGCCGGCAAGAAGGCCTGAGCAGGCTTCGGGTCGGCTGAGCGTCGGCGAAACCGTCGCGATCATCGACATCGGCTCGAACTCGGTCCGTCTCGTCGTCTATGAAAACCTGTCGCGGGCTCCCGCGCAGGTCTTCAACGAGAAGGAGATGGCCGGCCTCGGCCGGCAGGTCGCCACGACCGGCATGCTGGCGCAGGACGCGATCGACAAGGCGCTCTCGGCGCTGGTTCGCTTCCGTATCCTCTGCGAGGCGATGCATGTCGGGCAGCTCAGGGTCATCGCCACGGCGGCGGCCCGCTATGCCTCGAACGGCCCCGATTTCATCGCCCGCGCCGAGGCCGCGGTCGGCCAGCAGATCGAGCTGATCTCCGGCGATCGCGAGGCCTATCTCTCGGCGCTCGGCGTGATCTCGGGCTTCGACCAGCCGCACGGCGTCGTCGGCGATCTCGGCGGCGGTTCGCTCGAGCTGATTTCCGTGGATGGCGACAAGGTCGGGGAGGGGATCAGCCTGCCGCTCGGGGGGCTGGCGCTGATCGACCGCTCGAAGAACTCGATGAAAGCGGCCGAGAAGATCGTCCGCGACGACCTCGACCACCATCCGCAGCTCGGCGCCATGCGTGGTCGCGATTTCTATGCCGTCGGCGGCACCTGGCGTGCGCTGGCGACCCTGCATCAGCGCCAGTCCGGTTACCCGCTCAACGTCATGCACGGCTATATCGTGCCGGCCCGCGAGGCGAGCGATTTCGTCCGCCTGGTCGAGCGCGCCGATGCCTCGATGCTGGAGGCGATCGAGGCGGTCTCCTCGGCTCGGCGCCCGCTGCTCGCCTATGGCGCGCTGGTGCTCGACCAGATCATCAAGCGCGGCCGCCCGCGCAATGTCGTGATCTCCGCCAATGGCGTGCGCGAAGGCCTGCTGCACGAGCAGCTCGACGAAGGCGAGCGCTCGGCCGATGCGCTGCTGCGCGGCGCCGAGGACTACAACCAGCTGCGCGCCCGCGACCCGCGTCACGCCGCCGACCTGATCGCCTGGACGCAGGCGCTCGTCGCCAGCGCCTATCCCCATGACGATCCGGCGCTGCGCCGGCTGCAGCTCGCCGCCTGTTTGCTTTCCGATATCGGCTGGCGCGCCCATCCCGACTATCGCGGCGAGCAGACGCTCAACGTCATCGCCCATGCCTCGTTCAGCGGCGTCGAGCATGCCGGCCGCGCCTTCCTCGCGCTGACGGCGTTCTATCGCTATGCCGGCCTGAAGGCCTCGGCGCCGGCCGCCGAGGGGCTGCGGCGGCTATTGATGACGCGCACGCTCGAGCGCGTCCATATTCTCGCCGCGGCCTTCCGGGTCGCCTATCTGATCTCGGCCGGCATGCCGGGCATCCTGCTGCGGGCGCCGCTGACCTGCATCGACAGCCGCCTCGTCCTGCGCCTGCCCGACGATCTGAAGTCGCTGGCGAGCGAGCGCGTCACGGGGCGTCTGAAGCAACTCGCCAAGCTGCTCGGGCGCGAGATCGACATCCGCTGAGCGGCTAGAGCGTGCCGGCCCCACCCCGGAGCTGCGCGGCTGAATTCTTCTTGGGCCGGCGAGTGGGCTAACGAGCCTGGTCAAACTCCGCCTCAATGTCGCGGTGATCTTGCAGAACGCGTACGATCAGAATGGTCTCTGCTTCGGGTCGATAGAACGCCGCGTAGTTTCCGACCGCGAAGCTGCGTAGCTCGGGCACGTTCAATTCCGGCCGGGCACGCCCAGCATGGGGCTGATGGGCGAGCATTTCGAAAACACGGGCAATCCGTCCCAACAGCTTGTCCGCGGCAGGCTCGTTGTCGGCGGCGATGTAATGCCAGATATCGAGAAGATCGGTCTTGGCTGCGGGTGACAGCCTAACCTTGAGCGGCACGCTTCTGCGCTTTCGCTTCGCTCAGAATGTCCTGCAGATCGAACGACATGGCGGCGCCGCTCTCCATCCCTTCGCGAATCGCATCCCGCAAGGCTTGCAATTTGATCTGGCGCAGCTCCTCTCGTTCCTCGACGAGTCGAAGCCCCTCGCGAACAACCTCGCTGGCGGTTGCATATCGCCCGCTCGTCACCAGGTCCTTCACCAGGTTCTCGTAACGGCTGCCGATGGTGTAGCTCGATGCCATATGCGGCCCTTCTCTATGTTAGAAAATATCACTTTATGATATATACGCAATCCGGCTGTGAATCCTTCTACAGGTTCGCCCCGCAATCCCGGCCCAGTGTCTACCGCACCACCAGGCTCTGGAACGCCGTCGGCTGGATCGATATCCGGCCCACGAATGGCCGGTCATGCGCCAGGATGACGAAATAGGCGGCCGAGACGACCAGCACATAGAGATGGGCGGCCACGATCTGCATGCGAAAGGCGTGGCTGTTGCAGATGATGATCGAGAGCAGGGTCGTCGTCGAGATCAGCCACATCGCGAACCATTGTGCCCAGGTGATGCCCGCGACCGAGGCGGTCAACCGCGCGAGCCGCGCGTGCCGGATTTCGAGCAACTGGTTGAGCAGCGGCACATTGGCAGCGGCGGCATTCTGCCGTGAGACCAGATGGATCGCGCCGAGCAGGTGCTTCTCCGACTGGTCGAAGACCGGGTCGGTGAGCGGCATGCTCCTGGCCATGGCCGGCCAGTCGATCGCGACGACATCGCGCAGATAGGCCTGCAGCCCGCCGGTCAGCTCGGACCGGGTCTCGTCCGGCAGCACCACCGACAGAGCAAGCGCCGTCTCCACCGCATCCGCCTCGCGCTGAACGGCCGTCCGGGCCGAGACGGCGTCGTTCCAGATGCCCACCGCGGAGAAGGCGACGATCAGCGCGAACAGCGCGCCGCAGGTGTTGATGATCGAATCGCGGATCGGCAGCGGCTGATCCAGCCTGTGGCCGAGGCGCACAATGGCGAAGCGCACGAGGCCGATCAGGAGCCAGCAGACCGCGATGCTCAGCGCCAGGACGGCGAGGAACATCGCCGCCAGCGGCAATTGATGGAACAGGATGAACACGTCGCCCCCAGGGAATCGGCAGGCAATCTGCCAGCGATCGAACGGCGGCAGCAGACCTCAGTTCGGTCGCGCCGGACAAGCCCCGGTTTGCGAATAGCCGGAAACAAGCTTTCCGGGGCGTTGTA
>JAESGH010000460.1_pt1 | contig 20496 bp, 20 predicted proteins | sample 9269641 | NCBI WGS metagenome assembly JAESGH01 (sample SAMN14515345, study PRJNA621665) | algae metagenome | isolation source: Phormidium tanganyikae FI6-MK23 and co-occurring heterotrophs from granitic... | place: USA: Fort Irwin, California | collected 1998-05-24
GCGGAAGGCTGCCTCGATCAGAGTGAGGTCGACGATGTCGCGCTGGGCATTGCTGCCGCCGAAACGGATGGCGAGGCTGCGGATCGGCCGGATCAGACGCACCGTCTCGGCATAGCGGCCTTCGCCGAAGGCTTTCAGCGCCCGCATCAGCGGATAGCCGACCTCGCGGGTGAAGTCGGCATTGTCGCCGGCCGAGAGCAGCGCGATCCCCTGAGCCTCGATCGTCTGCTCAATCAGGTCGCGCCGGCCGGCTCCGACGAAGGCCATCACCGCGTGGAAATCGGTGAAGGCGTAGCCGCCGGCACTCCAGTCGGCCTGATAGCGCTCGGTCAGCCTGTGCCAGCGTGGCCCGACATCGATGCCGCGCAGATGCAGTCGCCAGAGCATCGCCGAGGCGTCGATCAGGTCCATGATCTGTGGCACGGCGACGCCCATGATCGGTCCATCGACGAGGGCAAGCACCTCGTCGATCTGTCCGAGTTCGAGATGATAGAGCGCCAGATGCCACCAGTTGTGCACGGCGAGGAAGCTGTCCGTCGTCCAGCTCGGCAGATCCTCGCGCATGAAGGCGATACCCTCGTCGTGGCGTCCCTGCATCTCGAGCACATGCGCCACGGCGTGGCGCGCCCAGCCGTCGCTTGCCTCGATCGCCAGCGCGGCTCGGCCCTGGCGTTCGGCCTGGTCGTAGAGGCCGTTTTCCTCCAGGCCGAAGGCGTGCATCGCCAGCAGCGAATGCCGCCCCGGCATGTCGCCTGACCAATTCGGCAGGGCGCGTGCGATCCTGTCCTTCAGCAGCCTGCCATTGCCGGTGAAGTAGTCGAGCTGGTGGCCGGCGATCAGAGCCAGCAGATCGTACGGGTGCTCGATCGCGACGTCCTCGATCACGCGCGAGGCCTCGTGCCAGCGACCGGCCGCGAGATGCGCGAGCGCCGCGAGGTGGCCGCGTTCCTGGGAGGTCGCCGGCAGGGCTTCGCCAGCTTCGATCGCCGCGCGCGCGACCGGGATCGCGGCCGGAGCAGTGCCGAGCAGGTAGAGCCAGGCCTTCAGCGCATGCGCCATGACGAAGCCGGGCTGCGCCTCGATCATCCGGTCGGCGGCGGAAACCGGGTCGCCTGCGAAGATCGAGAACAGGCGTACGGCGTCGGAATAGGCGAGGGCGGTGTCCTGGCTGGCGCCGGACAGGGTCTGGCCGCGGATATCGGTGACGATCATGGTCATCTCTTTCGGTGAGGGAAATGAAACGGGTCGGCTCAGCCCTGATGCGGCTCGACCGGCAGGTCGCGTTCGCGCAACGGCACGCCACCGACGGCGGCCTCGATGTCGAGGCGGGTGAGCCCGATATCGGCGAGCATGTGATCGTTGAAGCAGGCGAGTTCGAACGCCGCCCGCCGAATCCGCCGGCGCCTTGCGTGATGCTCGCGCCAATCCGCCAGCATCCGGCCGAGCCGGGCGAACGCCTGCAGCCAGCGCGAGCCGGAGCTGGCGTCACCGGCTGGCCGATACTGGAACTGACCGTGGACCTGGTAGAGCAGTTGGTTCCCGTGAATGCGCATCTGAGTTCTCCGAGGGATCGCTCGTTCCGGCATGGTGCCGGGCGGCGTCGGAGATGGCTTAGGCGGGAGGCGTCAGACGGGCGTGGAAGCAGCGTGAAACTTGCGGTAAATCGTCGAGAACTCCGCGGGAGCAGGGCGCGGCGATGAAGAGCCCAATGGTCGGGTCGTGCGGGGACGCCACAGCGGTCGAGCTCGGCTTGCTCGGCGGCTTCGAGTTGCGCGGCGCCGATGGCCGGGTGCTGGTGCTGCCGACCCGCAAGGCCGAGATGTTGCTGGCCTATCTCACTCTCCCTGCAGGGCAGGCCCATTCACGCGACAAGCTCGCCGCGCTGCTCTGGAGCGACCGCCAGGACGCACAGGCCCGTGGCAGCCTGCGCAATGCGCTGGCCGCTCTCCGAGCCGTGCTCGGGGCCGATGCCGTCCGAGGCGAGCGCGACATGGTGGAGATCGAGCCGGCTCGAATCTCAGCTGATATCGACCGCCTCGCCGCGGCCGCCGCCGGCGAAGCCACCGTCGACGATGCATTCCTGCAGCTTGCCTTGCGGGTGGAGCTGCTGGAGGGGGTCGTTCCCCCTTCGGAAGGATTTGCGGAGTGGCTCTCCTTCGAGCGCACGCGCTGTGACGGCCTCGCCGTTCGCGCGGCTCAACGCGCCATCGCTACGCATGAGCAAGCTGGGCGCTTCCCGGCTGCGATCGATTTGGCGCAGCGCCTCGTAGCACGCGACCCGCTGCGCGAATTCAGCCAGCGCCTGCTGATCCGCAGCTATCTGGCGGCGGGCGAGCACTCGCGGGCGAGCGTGCAGTTGCAGAGCTGCCGTGACGTGCTCGCCCGCGAGCTCGGCGTCGCGGTTTCGGACGAGACCGCCGCTCTGCTGCAGCAGAGCAGCATCGTGCGGGGCGCTGAAAGCCAGCCGTCCAAGGCGCCGCCGACAGTCGCCGGCGTCGTCGATGGCCGTTTCCCGGTCGCCGTGCTGCCTTTCGCCAATCTCGGCGGTGACCGGGGTGAGGACTTCATTGCCGAGGGGTTTTCCGACGACCTCGTCACCGAGCTCTCGCGCCGGCGGGAGTTCATGGTGATCGCCCGCCAGTCGAGCGCGCTGTTCTCGGGGCGGCCGGAAACGGCTTCGGCCGCGGCAACAGAGTTGTCGGTTCGCTATGCCTTGACGGGCAGCTTGCGTCGCGCCAGCGAGCAATTGCGCGTGACAGTGCAGTTGATCGACGCGCGCGGTAATCGCTGCATCTGGGCGCAGCGCTATGACCGCGCCGTCGCCGACATCTTCGCCGTCCAGGACGAGATTGTGGCCAGCATCGTCGCCAGCGTCGATGCCCAGGTTCGTCATGACGAGCGCGAGCGCGCCGCGCGCAAGCTGCCCCGCGAGCTCGACGCCTGGGAGCTGTTCCATCGCGGCCTGTGGCATGTCTATCGTTTCACGCGCGAGGACGTCTCGGCCGGCGAAGAGCTGTTCGAGCGCGCTCGCGGGCTGGCGCCCGACTTTGCGCTTCCGTATGCGGGCCTGGCCTATGCCGCCTTCGTCAAGGCGATCTGGTACTTCGTTGCCGATCCGAAGCCGGCCATCGTTGCGGGGCTGGCGCATGCCGAGCAGGCGATCTCGCTTGATGGCGACAGTGCCTTCGCCCATTTCGCGATTGGCCGCCTGCTGACCGTCGCGGGCGATCTCGACCGCGCCTTGCACCACCTCGCCTTGGCGGTGGAGCTCAATCCGAGCTTTGCCCAGGCGCATTTCGGTCTCGCCCAGGCGCAGATTTATGCCGCAAGGCCGGAGCAGGCGCTCGTCAGCATCGCGATCGCGCTCCGGCTCAGCCCGAAGGACCCGCTTGCCAGCATGATGCTGACGTTGAGCTCCTTCTGCCACTATGGCATGGCCGATTATGCGCAGGCTGAAGCCGATGCGCGCCGAGCGACCCAGCTGCATCGGCGTGAAACCTGGTCGCGGCTCGCCTTGGCCGCGGCGCTTGTCGCGCTGGATCGCATCGACGAGGCGAAGGCGGCTGTCGCCGAGGCGCGCGGGATCGAGCCTTCGTTGTCGCTCGACAGCTTCAGCCGGCTGGTCGCTTCGGTGCCGCAGGAGCTGCGAATGCGGGTCTGGGCCGGACTGAAAGCCGCCGGGATCGCGCTTCAGTCCTGACGCCGCCCCGCCGCCAGGATCGCATCGATCCAGCGCTGCGAGGTCAAGGCTTCCTCGCCCGTCACCACCGGATCGCGCCCCGCCTCGATCGCATCGAGGAAGTCGGCGATCACGGCGCGGTGGGCGTCATGCGGGAAGTCCATGATATTGGCGCCGCTGCCGGTATTGCCCTCGGCTTCGACCACCTCGGATCGACCGTCGAGGAAGGAGAGCTGCAGCCGCCCACCGACCAGAGCAGCATGGCCCTTGCTGCCGATGATCTCGATCCGCTCGGGATAGCCGGGATGAGCGGCGGTGGTGGTCACCAGCGTCACTGGGGCGCCATTGCCAGCCTCCAGCAGCGCGCCGACATAGTCCTCAGTCTCCATCTTGTGCAGCGAGGTGGTGCGCACCTGCGCCGCCACGACCTTGGACACGCCGACCAGCGAGCGGAACAGGTCGAAGGAGTGGATCGCCTGCGTCAGCAGCACGCCGCCGCCGTCACGGGCCATCGTGCCGCGGCCGGGCTCGTCGTAATAGCCTTGCGGCCGCCACCACGGCACTTGCAGCAGGCCGGCTTCGACGCTGCCGAGCTCGCCGCCATCGAGCGCCGCCTTGAGTCGCAGGCTCGCCGGCCGGAAACGATGCTGCAGCACGACGCCGAAGGCCTTGCCGGCGCGCCTTGCGGCCGCGACCAGTTCCTCGCCACGCGCTACCGTCAGTTCCAGCGGCTTCTCGACCAGCACATGCTTGCCGGCGGCGAGACAGCGCGCCCCGACATCGCGATGGCTCGCAGGCGGCGTCAGCACGATCACCGCCTCGACACTCTTGTCCGCCAGCATGGCGTCGATGTCGGTCGTGCCGGGGAAAGGGAACTGGGCGCGGTAGGCGTCGAGCCGCTCCTGTGAGCGGCTCACCACATGTCGGACATCGACCCTGTCAGCCAGATCCACGAGGCTGCGCGAATGGGGCAGGGCAGCCGGCCCCAGCCCGATGACGGCGATGCCGAGCTTGCGTGTCACTTTGCGTCAGTTCCTCTGACAGGCAGGCGCACGGCCCGGTCCTGCGCATGTAGAGCGAGCCGGCAGACCGTGAACATGTGCCGCTGCGTCGCCGCGGTCTCGCTGCGATCGGCGATATCGGCGATGAGGGCGCGGAAATAGGTCAGCGGTTCGCCCGAGGCATCGATATGGCGCGTGCCGGCCTTGTCGACCAGGAAGAGATGGTCGGTGCCGGGCCGGCCGGCGATGTCGACATATTTGCGCAGCTCGATCGTGCCTTCGGTGCCGAGGATGGTGAGTCGCCCGTCGCCCCAGGTCGGCAGGCCGTCGGCGGTGAACCAGTCGACGCGGATATAGCCGTTGGCGCGGTCGCTTCGCAGCAGGATCTCGCCGAAATCCTCGAAATCGGGCAGGTCGGCCAAGCCGAAATGACCGGTGCCGGAGGCGGCGATCTCGGCATCGGGCGAGCCAGTGAAATGCAGGAACTGGTCGATCTGGTGCGAGGCGATGTCGGTGAGGATGCCGCCAAAACAGCGCTTGTCGAAGAACCAGTCCGGCCGGATCGCCCGGTTCAGCCGGTGCGGCCCGAGGCCCACCGTCTGCACCACCCGCCCGATCGCGCCGTCCGCGATCAGCTTGCCGGCGACGATGGTGGCCGGGACGATGAAGCGCTCGGAGAAGCAGACCGAGAAGATGCGGCCCGTGTCCGCGACGACCTTCTCGACGTCGGCGAGCTGCTCGAAGCTGGTGACGCCGGGCTTGTCGACCATCACGTCCTTGCCGGCGCGCATCGCCTGGACAGCGAGGGCAGCCCGCTCCGAAGGGATGCCGGCACAGACGATGAGCTCGATCGCGGGATCGTCGAGCAGCGATTCTGCGGACGCCTCCCGCAACTGCGGGAAGCGCTCGCGGAAGCCGGCGAGCACGCGGGGGTCGCTGGTCTCAGGATCGAAGCCGGCGCAATCCGCGCCGGCCTCGAGCAAGCCACCGACCATATGGTAGATATGGCGGTGGTCGAGGCCGATGGCAGCAAAGCGCATCTTACTTCGGCGCGTGGCCGACGCCGATCTCCTGGTCCCAGCGCCGGAAGGCGGCGACCAGGCGCGCGGGCGTCAATGGCGGGCGGGTCGGCAGGCTGGCGATCAGCCCGTCATATTCGGGCCGGCCGAACTCCTTCAGCACGTCCTGGCTCTCCTTCGGTGCCATCGCCAGGGTCACGCCCTTGATCGCCGGGCCGGGATAGAAATAGCCCTTGTCATAGGTCGCCGCCTGGGCTTCCGGCTTCAGCAGATGCGACATCAAGGCGAGGATCACCGGGATCTTCTCTGCCGCGACACCCTTCGGGATGCACATGAACTGGGTATCGGGAATCCAGTGCGTGTTGGCGATGGTGAAGACCTTGGCCTCCTTCGGCACGATGCCGAGCGCCCGCGGATTGATGTCCCAGCCCAGCGTCGAGACGATGCAGTCGCGCGTGCCGTCGCCGAGCTCCTTCATCGTCGCGGCGGTGCCGGTCGGATAGTAGTCGATCGCCGTGCCGAGCTCCTTGAGATAGGCCCAGGTCTTGGCCCAGCCATTCATCGGGTCGGTCGGATCGCTGTCGCCGAGGATGTAGGGCATGCCCTGCAGGAAGGTCCAGCCGGGCCCGGAGTTGAGCGGGCGGGCATAGGTGAACCGGTTGGGATTGGCCTTCACATAGGCCATGAACTCCTCGGCCGTCTTCGGCACCGTCTTGACCTTGTCGGCCATGTATTCGAACAGCGGCCCGGACGGCGAGTAGACGACGGCGACGCCTTCGTTCTGGCCGAAATTGCGCTGCATCATCAGCGCCTGTTCGTGGTAGATCTCCTCGGCCTTCGGCAGGCTCGCCGTGTGCGATTTCCAGACGTCGACCCACAGCCCCTGCTGGATGCCGTCCGACATGGCGCCCGGCCCGGTCAGCACCATGTCGATGTCGACGCGGTTGGCGTCCTGCTGCGCCTTGAGCTTGGCCGGCAGCTCCGGCGAGGGCGCGCGCGAAAAATTCAGCCGAGAGATCAGCTTCGGATTGTCCTTGGCGAATTTCTCGATCGAAGCCTGGGTCAGCTGCAGATTGCCGGCGACGTCGATGATGTTGAGCATCACCGGGCTGGCCGGCATCGCGCTCTGGGCGAAGGCTCCGCCGGCGGAGAGCGCGGCGAGGCTGGAAGCGCCGGCGATCACGCCGCGCCGTGTCGGATGGCTCATGATACCTCCCTATGCTGGCCAGCTCTGCTGCGGCCTTGCCGGTATACTAGTACACAAGGCGCAGCGGGCAAGATGCGACGAAAGCAGGGGCGGGCTGCGTCGGGCTGGAGCGCTGCGGGTCAGCCGACGGGTGTCATGGGCGAGCCGGAAGGCGGCGGTCGAGGCAAAGCGCTGCTCAGCGCATCCGCCAGGAATTCGACGAGCGCGGCCACCCGCCGGTTCGCAGGCCCTGCCGGTTGGACGCAGTACAGATCGATGTCGCCCGCGTTATAGCTGTCGAGCGCGGTCTCCAGTCGGCCGGTCTGCAGTTCGTGTTGAATGTCCCACTCGTTCTTGAGGATCACGCCAAGCCCCTGACACGCCCATTCCCGCAGAACGTCGCCGTCACTGACCTGGCGATCTCCGGACACTTTGACGACGAAGTGCCTGCCACCGTCGCGGAAGGGCCAGGCCGAGAGAGGCGCCCCGGGCCGTGCCAGGACGAGGCAATTATGGTGGGCCAGATCGCGCGGATGCACGGGCTTGCCGGTCCGCGCCCAGTAGTCGGGCGCTGCGCATACGAGACGTTGCCCGCGGATGAGCAGGCGGGCCCGCAGGCGTGAATCCGGAAGCGGGCCGCTGCGCAGCGCCAGGTCGAAGCGCTCTTCGATGAGGTCCACCGTGTCGTCACTCAAAATCAGCGTCATGTGGACGGCTGGGTGTTGTCGTTGAAAGGCATCCAGCAAGGGCCGCAGCCGCGTGCGACCGAAGTCATTGGTGGCTGTCAGCCGGATCGGTCCGGCCAGCGTGCCGTTTTCCCGCAGGCTGCCCACCGCCACGTCCCATTCGGCGACGATGCGGCGCGCGTCGGCCAGCAGCGACGCGCCCTCATGCGTGAAAACCAGTCGGCGGGTCGAGCGCACGATCAGCCGAGCACCGAGCTCGTCTTCGAGCTGGCTGACGGCGAGTGCCACCGTCGAGGTCGCCAGCGCACGCTGGCGCGCGACGCCGGAGAAGCTGCCCTTTTCCGCGACATCGAGAAACAGGCGAAGCGCGTCGATGCGATCCATTTTTCGAAAAGCTCGTAAACTTATTTGCCGATCGGCATGATTATGCAGCAAGCGATTGGGAATTATAGTGTCTGCATATCAACTGCGGTCAGACGAAAGGGAGATCCGATCGTGCTCATCGACTTCAAGGACAAGCGGGTTCTCATCACCGGCTCGACCGCCGGCATAGGGCTGGCCGCCGCCAAGGGCTTCCTGGCGGCAGGCGCCTCGGTGGTCATCAATGGCCGCACGCAGCAAAGCGTCGACGCGGCGATCGGACGGCTGGCCGACCCGGCCGGCCGCATCCATGGCTTTGCAGGCGACCTCGCGAGCGGGGAAGGCTGTGAGCAACTGATCCGGCAGCACCCCGATTTCGACATCGTCATCAACAATCTCGGCGTCTTCGGGCCGCAGGATTTTTTCGAGACGCCCGATGAGGTGTGGGAGACGTTCTTCCAGACGAATGTCATGTCCGGTGTCCGATTGGCGCGCGCCTACACGCCGGCAATGGTCGAGCGTGGCTGGGGGCGGATCGTCTTCGTCTCCTCCGAGTCAGGGCTCAACATCCCTGCCGACATGATCCATTACGGTTTCACCAAGACTGCCCAGCTGGCGATTTCGCGAGGGCTGGCGAAGCGCCTTGCCGGTACCGGAGTGACGGTCAACGCGGTCCTGCCCGGCCCGACGCTGTCAGAGGGCGTGGCAGACATGCTCAAGGCCGACGTCGAACGAACTGGCGACACTCTTGAGAAGGTGGCGGCGGATTTCGTGCGTGCCCATCGCGCCTCCTCGATCATCCAGCGGGCCGCCAGCGTCGACGAGGTCGCCAACATGATCCTCTATGTCAGTTCCGAGCAGGCATCCGCCACGACGGGCGCTGCCCTGCGGGTCGACGGCGGCGTCATCGACAGCATCGCTTAGAGCATTTTCGAGCGACGCGGACACCTGCTCGCGCAGGAATCACGACAAGACGGACAGACGCGGCACTTCCGCGGTGCACTGCAACGCCTAGCTGTTGGCCGCCTGAGCCATCCCTCTTTGCCATGAAACCGATCCCCGCCGTCGCCCGCCGGCGGACGGTAAACCATGTCTCGCATCCTGAAAGGACACGCAATGACCCATCCGATCATCTCGGCGATCGATGAGCGCCGCACAATAAACCTGTTCGACGCGTCGCGCGGCATCAGCGACGAGCAGATCAGCGAACTGATCAGGCTCGCGACGAAGGCGCCGACCTCGTTCAACCTGCAGAACTGGCGCTTCATCGCGGTCCGGAGTCCGGAGCAGAAGGCCAGGCTGCGCAAAGTCGCCTGGGATCAGGCGAAGGTCACCGACGCTGCCGTGACCTTCATCATCTGTGGCCAGCTGACGGACGAACGGGTTCTGGCGGAGCGCCTGGCGCCTGTCGTCGCGGCCGGAATCATGCCTGCGACGATGGTGTCCGGTTGGGAGACGGGCGCCCGTAGTCTCTATCGTGACCAGCCCTGGCGCCAGCGCGACGAGGCGGTTCGGACCGCGACGTTCGGAGCCGGAACCCTGATCTTCGCCGCCCATGCCTTGGGCCTGGGTTCATCACCGATGATCGGCTTCGATCCCGAAGCTGTCTCGCAAGCGTTCGGGCTCGGGCCTGATGAAATTCCGGTAATGCTTGTCGCAGTCGGCCATGCCACTGCCGAGAACTGGCCGCAAAAGCCGCGCCGACCGCTGTCGCAGGTGCTTGAGTTCGTCTGAAAGCGTCGCACACAGCTGGCGGGCATGCTGCAGTCGCCTGCCTGCTGCCTTTGGTCATCGAAGCGGCTTCAGCCGCCGGTCACGCTCATATGCCGGCCGACCGCGGCGCGCGGCTGGCGCCGGTCGATGACGAAGTCGTGGCCCTTGGGCTTGCGCGAGATCGCCTCCTCCATCGCCCGGTAGAGCAGGGCGTCGTCGGCCGAGGCGCGGATCGGGGCGCGCAGGTCTGCCGCATCCTCCTGGCCGAGGCACATATAGAGCGTGCCGGTGCAGGTCAGCCGCACGCGATTGCAGCTCTCGCAGAAATTATGGGTCATCGGCGTGATGAAGCCGACGAGGCCGCCGGTCTCGCGCACCCGGACATAGCGCGCTGGCCCGCCGGTCCGGTAGGGATCGTCGTCGAGCGTGTAGCGGTCCATGAGATTGGCCCGCACCATCGAGAGCGGCAGGAACTGGTCGAGTCGCGCCGGCTCGATCTCGCCGAGCGGCATCACCTCGATCAGCGTCAGGTCCATGCCGGACCCATGGGCCCAGTGCATCAGCCCCTCGATCTCGTCCTCGTTGACGCCCTTGAGCGCCACCGCGTTGATCTTGACGCGCAGGCCGGCCTTGCGCGCCGCTTCGATCCCGGCGAGCACCTTGGACAGGTCGCCCCAGCGCGTGATCTTGCGGAACTTCTCGGGATCGAGCGTGTCCATCGAGACGTTGACGCGGCGCACGCCGCAATCGGCCAGCTCCTGCGCATAGCGGGCGAGCTGAGAGCCATTGGTGGTCACGGTCAGCTCGTCGAGCGCGCCCGAGGCGAGATGGCGCGAGAGCGAGCGGAACAGGTTCATGATGTCGCGCCTGACCAGCGGCTCGCCGCCGGTGATACGGAGCTTGCGCGTGCCGCGCGAGACGAAGGCGGTGGCGACGCGGTCGACCTCTTCGAGCGTCAAGAGGTCGCGCTTCGGCAGGAAGGCCATGTCCTCGGACATGCAGTAGACGCAGCGGAAATCGCAGCGGTCCGTCACCGAGATGCGCAAATAGGAGATGTCGCGGCCGAACGGGTCGGTCAGCGGCGCGCGCATCAAGGGTCTGACGGGGTCATGCAGCACGATGGCTGAAATCCTCGGGCGATCGCGGTCTTGCGGCGCAGTGCGCCTGCCGTTGCTCTGATATAGGTAGCGAGCATTGTCGGCGGCAAGCCCGCGGTCAAGCCGGCTGATCGTCGCAAGCGCTTCTGGAGAAACACGAAGATGTCAGATTGGCCGAGCGAGATCCGCCTCTCGAAGGACCGCCGCACCCTGCACGTCACCTTCGAGAGCGGCGAGAGCCATGCGCTCCCGGCAGAATTGCTGCGGGTCGAGAGCCCTTCGGCCGAGGTCCAGGGCCATGGCCCGACGCAGAAGCAGACCGTGCCGGGCAAGCGCGAGGTCGAGATCCTCAAGGTCGAGCCGGTCGGCCACTATGCCGTCCGCCTGACCTTCGACGACATGCACGACACCGGCATTTATGGCTGGGACTACCTGCGCGAGCTCGGCCGGGACGGGGAGGCGAAGTTCCAGGCCTATCTCGACGACCTCGCCGCGAAGGGGCTGTCGCGGGAGCGGAATAGACGCGTTTAAGGCAGGCCGCTTCGATCGACCGAACCGAACCCGTGTCCCGGACGTAGATGCTTCTGAATGCGCCTGACGCGCTTCAGGGAGGGTGTCATGCACGCTAGGGTCATCGTCGCCGGCTTGGGTCTGGCGGTTTTTCTGTCGGGCTGCATGGCAATGGGCGGGCCGACGCGCAGGGCGCCAGAACCGTTGAAGGCGATCGATGCGGGCCGATTCTACAGCGGCCTCTGGCACGAGATCGCCCGCCGTCCGATGGCGATCACCGATGGCTGCGTCGCTGGTGCGACGGAATACAAGCGCGACGCCGGTGCCGGTATCGAGGTCCTCGATTCCTGCCGGATGGGCACGCCGGCGGGCGAGCTCAAGACGATCGGAGGTCCGGGCCGTATCCTCGATCCTGGCACGAATGCGAAGCTCCGGGTCGACTATCGCCTATACGGCTTCATTCCGGTCACGCGCGACTATTGGGTGCTGGATCGCGCCAACGACTACAGTTGGTTCATCTCGGCCGACCCGGAGTTCCGCGACCTCTATATCTTCTCCCGCAACCCGCAGATCGGCGAGGCGCAGCGGCGTCGGCTTGTCGGGCGCGCCCGAGCGTTAGGCTATGACGTGACCAAGCTCGAGTTTCCCGAGATGCCGCCGCGGTGAGCCTGCCTGATCCATGGAGAAGGGTGGGCATAAGTCACCCTTTGCGGTCGGAGGTCGATCACGCATCGATGCGGATCTTGATCGATCCCTCGCCGGCGCGCCCCTGATATCGGCTTCACGGCATCTGCTCCGATCCGCATCGAATCCTTATGTCGTCCGGCCTAGCTTGCGCCCGTGCCGTGCTCGTTCGCTTTCGGAGCCGGGACGCCATCGCGCCCCGGCCGCCCCGTGGGGTTTGGTGGCCTCCCGCTTTCGTTTTGCTGCCCGAGCCCGGCGAAGGCGCGGCGGAGCCCCAATCCGTCGCGCCTCCACCGTCAATCCGTTCTGCCGAGGTCGACATGGATCACTGGCTTCATGGGATGTTCACAGCCCTCGTCACGCCGTTTCGCGCCGGAGCCTTGGATGAGCCGAGCCTGCTGCGCCTGGTCGACTGGCAGGTCCAGGAAGGCGCCGATGGCATCGTATTGGGCTCCGCGAGCGGCGAATACTCGACGCTGACCGGCAATGAGCGCATCCGGCTCGTCAGGCTGGCGCGTGCTGCAGCCGGACCCGGCTATCCGATCCTTGCCGCCGCGGGATCGTATTCGACCGCCGACAGCATCGCCGAGGTCAAGGACGCTGCTGGTGCGGGCGCGAGCGCCATCCTGTTGCGGCTGCCCTACTATAACCGGCCGACGCAGGCTGGCCTCGTCCAGCATGTCCTCTCGGTGGCGGAGGCGACCTCGCTTCCGGTGATCGTCGACAACGACCCCGATCGCTGCGCCGTCGACCTCATGCCCGAGGCGCTCGCCGAAATGGCGGGGCATCCGGCGGTCGTCGGCATTCTCGAACGGCGCGGCGACATCGCCCGCTGCGATCGCATCATGCGCAGCTGCAGCCGACATTTCCTGCGCCTGACCGGGGCTGGAGACAGCATCCCGTTCTATCTCGCCGCTGGCGGCTGCGGCGCGGTCACCAGCATCGGCAATCTTGCGCCGCGCCTGTTGCGCCGCATCAGGGAGGCCTGCCGCGCCGGCGCTTTCGATCAGGCCCAGACCCTGCAGCGGCGGCTGATCCCGCTTCACGGCCTGCTGTCGCGGGAGCCGGACCCGGTCGCGGTCAAGCTGGCCTTGTCGTTCCAGCATCCGGGCGTCAGCCCCCTCTGCCGGCTGCCCTTGGTCGCAGCGCAGCCTTCGCTCCGGGAGGAACTCAAATACGCGCTCGACGACCTGCCGCGGCCGATCAATGACCATGCGGCCGGGCATCGCTCGGCGGCCTAGTTTCGGGCAACGAAAAAAGGCCGACGCGAGGCCGGCCTTTCCGAAGCTCCGCAAGTCTTGTCGTTCAGCGGGCGACGACGACGCGGGTGCCGACCTTGGCGCGCTCGTAGAGGTCGATCACGTCCTCGTTCAGCATACGGATGCAGCCCGAGGACACCGCCTGGCCGATCGTCTCCGGCTCGTTCGAGCCGTGGATACGATAGAGGGTCGAGCCGAGATACATGGCACGGGCGCCCATCGGGTTCTCCGGGCCGCCGGGCATGAAGCGCGGAAGGTCTGGCCGGCGCTTCAGCATCTGCGCGGGAGGGGTCCAGGTCGGCCATTCCGCCTTGCGGGTGATGGTCTGGGTGCCACCCCATTCGAAGCCCGGGCGGCCGACGCCGACGCCGTATCGGACGGCCTTGCCGTCGGGCAGCACGTAATAGAGGCGGCGTTCGGCGGTGTTGATCACGATCGTGCCGGGGCGATAGGTGCCGCTGAACGAGACGATCTCGCGCGGGATCGCGGTCGCCTGCGCCTTGGCGGGGTCGACATAGGAGACGAGGGGCTGGCGGGTAAGCGGGTCGATCTCGGCGACGGCGGCGGTCGCCGTGGCCGCGACGGCCGTGCCGGCGATCAGGGCCAAACGGAAGGAGCGGAGCATTGCGGCCTCGGAAGGGAATTGGAGGATTGCGGGCACGAGGAAAGGTGACAGAAAAACGTCAACAATTCCCAAATCTCTGGCAGAGCGGCGGCTGCCGTTCAATCGATCGGCGTTCACATCGACGCGACCTCTTAAGCTTTGAAGGCGCCCGTTGCGGGGTTGCAACAGGCGTAGGCGTCTACCTTGGCGGTTGCGGTGATTTGGGCGATTTTCGGACAAAAGCGCGGCGCCGAGAAAAAGTTCCCTGAGGCGAAATGCGGCTGAACCGGGATGCGAGATCGACGGCGGAACCTCCGTTGCGCTGCGACGTTGTGATGGCGCCGTCCACTTGGCGGTGACTTCGAGGCCTGCCGACAGATGATTTCCGACGACAGTGAGGAACAGCGCATTATCCGGATTGCGCGAGCACTCTGCCGCTCGGCACGGATCGATCCCGATGCGGCAATCGACGATCGCACCCGTCCTCTTCTTCCTGCAGTCCAACATGCCGACGTTGAATCGCGCCCGGCCTGGATTGCCTTCCGGGATTCGGCCCGCGACTTTGCCGCCCGTTATCCGCGCGAGATCGTGAGCTGCCTGTGACGCCTTCTCCGATTGCCGTTAACCGGCGGTTCGCCTAGTCTTCAGATCGAGGGGCAACTTCCGATTGCAAAGCCGGACCGGCTCTGGTCCGCTTCTGCGAAACGCCGGGAGGTTCGCCATGCCTGCGTGCCAACTCAACGCCGGACCAGATGAACTCGCTGCCCTCGGGACAGCCTTTCACGAGGCCTGGCGGCATGTCGGCCCGATCTATGGGCCGTTCGAGAACCCCCATCGCGAATGGCTGGCGCGCCTGATTCTCGGCCTGCGCCGCTCCGGCCATTCTGGCGACATCGCTTTGCTCGCGATCGAGCAGTTCATGGCGACCGCGCCGCTGGCCGAATGGGCGAACAGCGCGCGCGAAACCCGCCAGCCTCCAGGGCCGACCGCGCGAAACTGAGCGCGCGCCGCGCGACCTCCGGTGATCGCGTCCGGAGCATGCCCGTTTTGCGGGCAACGTTGCCGTAATCTTCGCACGCAATCTGCGCCGTGCTGACCCGGTCCGACGCTCGGACCTGCGGTCGCGAGGAGCCGGTGAACCCGTCTCTCACTTGTCTGGCCTGATGCGTCGGCGGCCGCCACGGCCGCCGCAAGGAGTCTTTGATGAAGCGTCTCATCCCGATGGTCGGCCTGCTGGCTCTGCTCGCAGCTCCGGCCCTGGCGGCCGATCGTCGCGCGCCGGTGCAGCAATACCAGCCGGTCTATTCGCAGCCGCGCGCCTACAACTGGAACGGCTTCTATGCCGGTGTGCATGCCGGCGCGGCCTTCGACCGTTTCAGCGGAACTGCCAAGAAGAGCCGCAACGAGACCCTGCTCGGCGGCCAGCTCGGCTACAACCTGCAGATGGGCGGCCTCGTCACCGGCCTCGAGGCTGATATGTCGATGAACGGCTTCGGCAAGGGTAACAAGCGCACCGGCGGCACCAGCGCCGACATGCGCTATGTCAGCACCCTGAAAGCCAGAGCCGGCTTCGCCTTCGACCGCGTCCTGGTCTACGGCCTCGGCGGTGTCGCCTATGGCAGCCTGAAGGCGAGCGACGGCCTGGCCTCGAAGGAGAAGAGCAAGGTCGGCTATGTCGTCGGAGCCGGCGCCGAATACGGCATCACCGACAACCTCTCCGCCAAGCTCGAATACAACTACGTCTCGCTCGGCAAGCAGAACTTCCAGTTCGCCAATGGCCGCACCCGCGTCGGCGTCAACGAGCACCTGGTCAAGGCCGGCCTGAACTACCGGTTCTGATCCCCGAATTCCGGGCCGGGACACCGGCCCGGACCATCTTGCGGCCTCCAAGGCCGCGCCCAGGCATGGATGGAGCGTGATGCGTCTGGATATTTCGCCCCTATTCCGGCATCACGTTCCATCCGTGCACCCTGATATGATCCCTCAATGCGTGCCCTGATCGTCGAGGACGAGCCACAATTGATGGCTTTCCTGTCCTCGCTCCTCACCAATGCCGGTCTCATCGCCGATCGCACCACGACGATCGATGCTGCGCTGGCCGCCCTGCGCTCGACCCCGTTCGACATCGCCATCGTCGACCGGCGCCTGCCCGATGGCGACGGTCTCTCGATCGTCAAGGCGCTGAGCAACTCCGATACGCGGCCCGCCTTCCTGATCCTGACGGCGCGCGACGCCAAGGCCGACGTGATCGAGGGCCTGAACGGCGGCGCGGATGACTATTTGATCAAGCCCTTCGAGCCGGAGGAACTGCTGGCGCGATTGCGCGTCATATTGCGTCGGCGCAATCCCAAGCGCTCGCTGGTGATCACCGCCGGCAATCTCTCGCTCGATCTCGAGGGACGCTCCGCCTCCGTCGGCTCGGAGATGCTCGACCTGCGCCGGCGTGAAGCGCTGATCCTGGAGGCGCTGGTCCAGCGCGTCGGCCGCGTCGTCACCCGCGATGTCCTGATCGAGGCGGTCTACGGCTTCGACGACCTGATCGAGTCCAACACCCTGGAAGCGCAGATCTCGCGGCTGCGGCGCAAGCTCAAGGAGGCCGACGCCCGCGTCGAGATCACCTCGCTGCGCGGCATCGGCTATATGCTCCGGGTGTCGGAAGCGGTGTGTTAGGTCGCTTACCGTCTTTCCGGGGCAGGCCGCAGGCCTGAGCCTGGAACCCATGAACACGCCGTGCCCGAACAGGTGAAGCGGCTCAGCCTCCGCCGTTCCGGCAGCGTCGAGTTCATGGGTTCCGGGCTCGCTGCTGCGCAACGCCCCGGAATGACACCAGCCCGGGTAAATGCGCTGAGCCGCTTCTCAGGCCCCACCGCCCTCGCGTGGCGGGAAGACGAGGCGCACCGTGGTGCCGCCACCTGCTCGGGCGAGTATGGCGAGCGTGCCGCCATGGGCGGCCATGATGTCGCGCACGATGGTCAGGCCGAGCCCGGCGCCGGTCGAGTTCGGCGACATCCGGTTGAACGGCTCGGTCACTTGCGTGCGGTCGGACGGCGCGATGCCGACCCCGTCATCGCTGACTTCCACCACGGCGCCGTCGATTACCTTCACCAGGATCGTCGACTTGGCCTGAGCATGGCGCAGCGCGTTGTCGACGAGATTGGCGATCGCTGCCCGCACCGTCGGCTCATTGGCCTCGATCAGCGATTGGCGCTCGCCTTCCTCCTCCAGCGCGATGTCGGCATCGTTGCTCAGAATCAGGGGTGCGAGGTCGGCCAGCACGGCGCGGGCGATGCGATTGAGCTGCAGTGGCTCGAAGGGCAATTCGGTGCTGTGCAGCCTGGCGAGTTGCAGCATCGACGAGACGATGGTGGTCAGGCGACTGACATCGGTGGTGAGCGCGAGCCGCATCTGATCGTTCGGCAGCGCGTCGATCCGGCCGCGCATGACTGTCAGCGGCGTGCGCAGTTCATGCGCGACATTGTTCATGAAGCGTCGCTGCACCTCCATATTCCCCGCGATCTTGTCGAGCGCGGCGTTGAGCGCCGTCGTCAGCGGCATCAGCTCGATTGGAATCTCTTCGGTCGGCAGCAGGCCGCGGGGCGCCTTCGGGTCGATCCTCGCGGCGGCTTCCGCGGCGCTGCGCAACCGCTCGCCGATATAGGACACCGACATCGCGATCGCCCCGGCGATCAGCAGCCCGAAGACGACCGAGATCGCCAGTGCCGAGCCGGCGATCGCGCGCAAGTAGTAGCCTAGGATCAGGTCCCAGCCGGGCAGGCCGCCGCCGGTCGCCACGATGAAGCGATTGCCTTCCTTCTCGATCACGTCGAAGGCGAGCGCATTGTCACCGCCGACCCGCATCTGCGCGGCGATGGTCGGGCCGTCGAGCCGGATGTCGATCGGCAGGCCCGGCCGCAATTCCGGTGCATACTCGACGACGGAACGTCCATCGGAGACCAGGTACCAGAGCGAGGGGCTGGTGCGCTCGATCCGGGTGAGGCCGGCGGTCTTCTCGACCTGCAAGGCAGCGCCGGAAGGCTGGCGCACGCTTTGCTGGATGATCTGGGAGGTGACGTCATTGCGCAGGGCGCCGGGATCCTCGGTGATCAGGGCGAAGGCGATGACGGCGCCGATGAAGGCGGTGAACAGGACGATGCCGAGCAGCGACAGACGAATCGTGAGGGCGCGTGACAGGGAGATCATGGCCGGGAAATGCCGCTATGCCACGCTGTCTCGACGAGCGATCTCGTCGGCCGCGTCTGGCGCAGGATCGATGCAGCGTTGCGAGTCGTCACGGAACCTCGATGCGGGTATGGCTTGCGGAACCGGACGCTCGCCTCTTCTTGTCTCTGCATGGACCGTATCGCCATTGCCGTTCAACTCTCTTCCGGAGCTGCCGGCCTGATGCATGCGCGGCGTGTCATGTCGGGATGGCCCGGGCTGCGCCTCATGCTCGCCGCGCTGCTCGCCTTCGTGCCGGGCCTCGCGCTGGCGCAGGGCGCGGTGACGAAGGGCGAGGTCCGGGCCGGCCAGCTGCCGACGACCTCGCGGCAGGATATCTCCAGGCTGGTCGAAGGCGTGTTCGACACCGCATCCAAGACGGTCAGCATCCCGATCGAGCGCTCGCTCGCGCTCTTCGGCGAACCGAACGCCTATATCATCGGTGGCGAACTCAGCGGCTCCTTCGTCCTTGGCGGGCGCCATGGCAGCGGCGAATTGCGCTTTTCCGATGGGGTTCCGACGCCGGTGACCTGGTCGGCGCTGTCGGTCGGGATCGGGCTCGGCGCCGATTACGGCCGGGTGATCATGCTGGTCTACGGGCTCGATCGGCGTGAGGACGTCTTCGGCACCTATGCCAGCCTCGGCGGCAGCGCCCATTTCCTCGCCGGCGCCAACGCCACGATCCTGGCCTCGTCGCGAGCCCGGATCGTGCTGATCTCGTCGGGCCTCGGCCTGCGCTTCTCCGGCGATCTCAGCCGGATCGTCATCGAGCCGGCGGGAGCCCCGGAGCAGCTGCGCCCACCAGGCCGGATCTGCCCCACGCCGGCTGACTGTCCCCCGCCGGGCCGCTGAGACCTCTCGGATAAACAGCGCTCTATCCTAGCGGCGCTGGGCGAGCAGGCGATGCGCGCTCGCATGCAGCTCGTCGAGCTGGCTCGCGATCTCCAGCGCGATCAGGCCCATTTCGCGCTCATCCGCCGTCCGGCGGACATAGAGCGGCTCCGACCAGAGCACGCAGCCGCGGCCGAAGGGCAGGGCGATGCTGGCCCTGTCCCAATTGTCGAGGTCGACGCGGGCGCTGGTCACGGCGGCGAAGAGATAGATCGGCCGGCCGGTGGCGCGCGCCAGCTGAACCGCGCCCTTGCCGGCGACGCGAGCGATCTTCGGAACGTCGGCGGTCAGGACGAGGCTGGTGCCCTCGCGCAGCGCCTCGCGCATCTCGAAGAAGGCGGGAATGGCGCGCTTGGCCTTGATCTTCGGGCGGCTCTGCGTGCCCGAGCCGCGAATGACGCGAAAGCCCGCCCGCTCCACCACCGAGGCGACAACCGCTCCGTCGAAATGCAGCGAGGTCAGGATCGCGACCTCGGCCGCGCCGTTGAGCGCCACCAGGCTCAGCATCTGCTGGCCGTGCCAGGTCAGGGCGATGAAGGGCTCGCGGCTGCGCTCCCAGGGCCTCGCGCCCGGGATCGCCGGCTTGAAGCGCGTCGTGCGCCGGACGAAATCGAGATAGCTGTGCAGGGCGCGGCCGGCGAATGCCGCAGATTGCCCGGTGCCGAATCGCATGATCCGCTCTCCACCACGGTGACTCCGGTGGAGGGATCGGCGCGTCGGCTTGCTCCAGCATTGCGCGCGGCACTTTGGCCGCCAATTCAGCGCATCATGAACTTGACGATGCGGGCGACGAATTCCTCGTCCTGCCCGGCAAAACCGTGATGTGCGCTGAAACGGCAGGGATTGGCTTCGTCGGCCTGCCCGCCACTCATCCATTCGACCTGGACGCGTCCGCCCGACCAGGCCTTGAACGGCGCGACGCCGGCCGGCAGCGTCAAGCGGCAGCGATCCTCGCGATGATGCAGCGCGAGCGTCCGTGGCAACCGGTTCGGTGTCCCCAGGATGCTTTGGACGGTGGTGTCGCCGGGCCCGGACGCCTTGCTGAGCAGTCCCGAGGTCAGGACGAGCCTGTCCGGCATGGCGCCCTCCACGAGCCCTTGGGCTGCGCGCTGCGTGCCCATGCTGGTGGCGATCACGATGACCGGACGCTTGAGTGCCGCCATATGGTCGACCGCGGCGGAGAGGTTCGTGCCGAGCTCGGCGAGCAGCACATTGTAGCCCTGTGCAGCGAAGGCGTCGCGGTTGCGGATCAGGACGCTGTCGCCGGCTTTTCCGAAGCGCGCGCCGCTGTCGACCTCGAGACGGCCATCGCCGCCCGTCAGGAGAATGACGCTACCCTTGGGGGTAGGGACGCGGATGAGAATGCTGCGGACGCCGGCGATCGTGACAGTCTCGCCGCCTTTCACCGTGATCGGCGTCTCGGCCCGGCCTGGCGACGGGATGGCGAGGCCCCATGCGATCGCAAGCGCACCGAGGCCGCGCAGGATCCGCTGCTGATATCCAAACATGTCGTAAGTCACCCATTCATCCAAGGCGGCGCAGGACTCGCGACTCGGAACCAGCCGCACCCGCGCTCTCCGCCCAGGATT
>JAESGH010000461.1_pt1 | contig 20472 bp, 18 predicted proteins | sample 9269641 | NCBI WGS metagenome assembly JAESGH01 (sample SAMN14515345, study PRJNA621665) | algae metagenome | isolation source: Phormidium tanganyikae FI6-MK23 and co-occurring heterotrophs from granitic... | place: USA: Fort Irwin, California | collected 1998-05-24
AATCGTATGTTTGGAACAGAGGTATAAGCCGGATTTATCACTCTTCCTTGTCGGAAGCATTCTGCCGCGCGACCGCCTGTGCCATGCGTGCGATGATGCGGGAGGGGTAGCTGTCGGGTCCGTCGATCCAGCTCGCGGTAAAGCTCAGATCGGGCAAGGGGTCGGCCTCGACCTCGACGATCTGCAGTTCGCCGCGCTCCAGCTCGCGGCCCAGGAAGACCGGCGTGATCACGGCCGCGCCGATGCCGTCGAGCACCATGCGCACCACCATCGAGAGCGAGGCGCTGCCATACATGCGCGGCGTCGAGATGCCGGCGCGCATCAGCATGTCGCGGACCTGCCGGTAGGGCGAGCTGTTCGAGGGATAGGTGATGATCGGGAGCCCGGCGATATCCGCGAGCGTGACCGGGCCGGGCCCGAGGTCGGCGCCGGGCTTGACGACCCAGGCAAGCGGATAGGTGCAGAGCGGCAGGTTTTCCACCCGCGCCTCGAGCACCGGGCCGAGCAGGAAGGCGAGATCGATCTGGCGCGCCATCAGATGGGATTGCAGCACATGGGTGCTGTCAACCTCGATCTCCAGGACGAGCGCCGGATAGGCGACGTGAACCTCCTCGATCAGCTTGGGCAGCCAGGTCTGGACGATGGTCTCGGCGACGCCGATGCGCAGCTTGCCGCTCATCGTGGTCTGGTCGCGGGCGGCCTGCATCATGTCGCGGCGCACCTGCATCATCCGCTCGGCATGGGCGAGCAGCTCGTGCCCCTTGGCCGTGAGCTTGACCCCGCGCGCATCGCGCTCGAACAGGCGCACGCCGAGCGCGGTCTCCAGCGAGGCGATCCGCTGCGAGATCGCGGGCTGGGTGGTGCCAAGCTTCTCCGATGCGGCACGCAGGCTGCCGAGCGCGGCGGCCCAGAAGAAGGTCTCGATATTGCGCAGGTCGATCATCGCGCGATGATGCCGGGAATCCGGGCGGGCACCAACCAAAAGCCGGCTACGGTGCGGAATCCGCCGCCGCCACCCGCAGGTCGGCGAGAAGCCCGTCGAGACCTCTTCCCCTTAGATGGCACATGGCGAGTCAGTGGAGTTGACCCGCGTACCAGCAACCTCCGCGCCTGCCAGCTGCTGCTGGTCACTCCAAGCTGGAAAGCACAGTGCGTTACCTCGGCATCGAAGTTGATGATGCCCTGATCCTATCCGAGCAAACGGACATCTAACTCGTTTGGCGCGGCGGTGAAGCGCCGCGCCGGCACATTCTCCGGCGAAGGTCGATGAACAAAGCCGCCGGATTACTCCGGCTGCCCGGAAAGAAAATCGTGCTCACACCGCTCGAGATTGTTCACCACGCATCGCTCAAAAAAGATCGTTCGCTCTTGCGCATACGCGTATTCAGGTCGCTCAACTCAAAACCTACCCGGATGTCCGCCAAGCTCCGGAACCGCTGCCACCAGACGCCGCGTATAGTTGTGCTTCGGACTGCCCAGGACCTCTTTCGCCAAGCCGATCTCGACCAATTGCCCTTTCATCATCACGGCGACACGATCGGCGAAAGCCCGCGCGATCGAGATGTCGTGGGTGATCATGAGATAGGCGACGCCGCTCGCCTTCTGAATGTCCAGCATTAGGTTGAGGATCTGGCCGCGGATGGACACATCTGCGCCGGACACGGGTTCATCGACGATAATGAGCCTGGGCTCCATGGCCAGCGAGCGCGCGATCGACACACGCTGGCGTTGACCGCCGCTGAGTTCGCGCGGATTGCGCTCGATGAACCTGTCGGCGGGACGCAGGCCGACATCCTCCAGCAAGCGCAGGCAGCGAGCCTCGCCCTCCCCCGGGCGCTTCCACAGCGCCTGCATCAGAAGCTCGCGCACGGTCTTGCGCGGGTTCAGCGCGGCGGTCGAATCCTGGAAGATCGGCTGCATTCCCGTGCGCACGTCGCGGAACGTGCTGCGGGACATGCCGGTCAGGCCCTGTCCATCGAAGCTCACGCTGCCAGTGTCGGGCGTCATCAAGCCCAGCGCGATGCGGCCGAGCGTCGACTTGCCGGAGCCGCTCTCGCCGACGAGCGCGACGATCTCGCCGGCATGGACGGTCAGGCTGACCGATTTCACCGCATGGAACAGGCCGCCTCCGGCCGCCCGGAAGCTCTTTCCGACATCAGCCAGTTCCAGCAAGGGCTGCCCGATCGTCATGACAAACGTCCTTCGCTGTTGGTGGAATACTCGCCGGTGATGGTTTCGAACCGTCCCTCGCTGTTGCGCGCCGCTCTCGAAGCCTTGACCAGGCCCGCGATGTAGGGATGGGACGGCTTGGCGAACACGTCACGTGTCGCGCCCTCCTCGACGATGCGGCTGCGGAACATCACGTAGACGCGCTCGCACTCGTTCCAGACCACGCCGAGGTCATGGCTGATGAGCAGCATGGCCATCCCGAGGCGCTGCCGCAGGTCGCGCAGAAGCGCCAGGATCTCAGCCTGGGTCGTCACGTCGAGTGCGGTGGTCGGCTCGCCCGCGATAAGCAGGCGCGGCCGGCAGCCCAAGGCGATGGCGAGCAGGACGCGCTGGCGCATGCCGCCGGACAATTCGTGCGGGTACCCTGGTGGCCACCTGGTCGACGGAGGCGTGACGAGCCTGGTTCCCGTTCGCTTCGCTCGCGCGCTCGGTGCGGATGTCGTGATAGCCGTCGACGTCTATTGTCGAGGCCCCCGCCCGGAGGGGACCGTGATCGTCACGGTCCTCAGCGGCGTCATGAAGATGCAGAGCTGCTTGTTGGCTGAGCCGGAAATGGCCGAGGCCGATCTGCTGATCGCTCCTGAGATCGCGGTGCCGAGCATGTCGTCGCGGGAGGCACGTGAACGGGTCATTCAGGCGGGCTATGACACTGCTTCCGTCAGCCTTCGACATTGGCGGCCGAATGCCGCTTCCGGCAAGCCACAGCCGCCTCGAGGAGCGGCGGTCTCGGCAGTTCGAGAAGCCGCAGACGTCATAGCGTCGAGGGTGGAGCATCAGACGCGCTGAACCAAGCCTTCAAGCCCCTAAGCATATGCTGCCTCCGCCTTGATCGAGCGCCGCGTCGATCTTGCCCGCGACGATCGGATCGGCCGTTTCCGGCGGTGCCGCTGAGACCTGCGGGGCGAGCAGCAGTGCTGCCGCTACCGCCAAATTCATGATCCATGCCTGCACGGTCCAATCTCCGTCCGTCGCCCGCCCTCCGGCTTTCCAGATGAAAATCGCCTCTGATGCACTCCAAGAAAATCAGGCTATAATCGTAATGACTGCGAACATTTATGTCCGCTATCGGAGTGCGCAGTTTTGGATCACCTCGGTTCTCTTCGTGCCTTCGTGCAGGCGGCCGATGCGCGCAGTTTCACGACGGCCGGCCACCAGCTTGGCGTGTCGTCCTCCGCAATCGGAAAGGCGATCTCCCGGCTGGAGGAGCGCCTCGGCGCACGGCTTTTCCACCGCTCGACACGGACGATCACGCTCACGCCCGAAGGGGCAATGTTCCTGGAGCGTTGCCGCCGCATCTTCGGCGAAATCGAAGCTGCCGAGCTCGAACTCGCACACACGCGTGGAGCACCCCGCGGCAAGCTGCGCGTCAGCCTGCCGATCGCGAATGTCATGATGATGCCGGCGCTGACGGCCTTCATGCGTGCTTATCCCGATATCCAGCTCGACCTCGACCTGACCGACCGCATCGTCGAGGTGATCGACGGCGGTTTCGATGTCGTCATCCGTGCCGGCGAGGTCACGGATTCGCGGCTGATGAGCCGCCTCCTCGGCGAGTTCCGCCTGAAGCTCGTCGCATCGCCCGACTATCTCGCCCGCCGCGGCGTCCCTCAGGTGCCGGAGGATCTTTCGCGGCACGCCTGCCTGCATCACCGCTTCGCCACCAGCGGCAAGTTCGAGCGCTGGCCTTTGCGCCGCGACGGCGAGGACCTCGATATCGTCCCCGCTTCGGCCGCGATCGTGAATACCATCGAGCCGCTGATCCTGATGGCTGAGCAGGGCCTCGGCATCGCCTGCCTGCCCGATCTGGCGCTGCGCCGGCAATTCGCCGAGGACCGGCTGAGAACCGTGCTCGACGACTATGTCCACCATGTCGGGATCATGCGGCTGCTCTGGCCGTCGAGCCGCCATCTCTCCCCAAAGCTGCGCGTCTTCATCGATTTCATGGCCGAGCACCTTTTCCCGGCCGAGCCCGGCGCCCGGGCTATCGACGCGAGCCCTGCCCCGAGCAATCAGAGATAGTTACGGCAGAAGCTTAGGCCGGCTTGCCCTTGACCTCGACGCCCGACCAGGACTCGAACAGTTTCACCAGGGTCGTCAGGTCTTCGTCGCCATGCTCACGCACCCAGGTGCGCCAGAGCTGCGAGACCAGGCTGGCGATCGGCGTCGGCACCTCCAGTTCGTCGGCAACGCCGAGGAAGAGCGAGAGGTCCTTCGCGGCGACACGGTTAGTCGCCCCGAAATCGAAGGTCCGCGGCAGGACAGCGAGCGGAAACTTGATCTCCGTCGCGGAATTCTTCCCCGAGCCGTTGTTGACGACGGACAGAATAGTCGCGGGATCGATGCCGGCCCTGGCGCCGAGCACCATCGCCTCGGAGGTCGCCGCCATCGCCGTATAGTTCAGCATGTTGTTGATCAGCTTGACCGTCTGCGCCTGGCCGGCATTCGGGCCGATCACGACGATGGTCGAGCCCACCGCCTCGAAGGCCGGCCGGGCCAGCGCGATATCGGCCTCGGGACCGGAAACGATGACGGTGAGCTTGCCCTCTCGCGCCCGCGGCACCCCGCCGGTCACCGGCGCGTCGAGGAAACCGATTCCGGCAGCGCGGAACCGATCGGCCATGTGGATCGCGTCGTCCGGGCCGGTCGTGGAGAAGTCGATGACGCAGCGCGGCCTGCCGCCTGCAATGATCCCGTCCGCACCGAAGCAGACAGCATCCATGGCCTCCTGGCTCGGCAGGCAGGTGAAGACGAGTTCGGCCCTGGACGCGGCCTCGGCCGCACTCCCCGCCCATGTCGCCCCGGCTGCGATCAGGTCCTCGGCGCGCTCGCGGCGGCGATTGTTCACGGTCAGCGGGAAACCGGCCTGCAGAAGCCGAAAGGCCATCGGCGAGCCGATCGCTCCGGTACCGATGAATGCGATGGGAGGTTTATCCATTAATCGTCTGCCCTGTTCCCGCGTCGACGGCGGCATCCTATCCTTCGGCAAGATCGATGCCATGAGAGAAACACGCTAAGTGCCCGGAAAATCTTACGTCTCCGGCACTCTCATGTTTGCCGGACGAGCAACTCTGTCCGTGAGAAAGACATGACAGCAGGGCCAGGGAGCCGTTTCAGCCGGTTTCACGGCCGTTGCCACATGGCCTCCCAATTGCAGTTCTGCTGCAAGGCACACGCATGCAAGCGAGAGGGGATATGAGCACGTGGCACAAGCCGGTCTGACAGGCGATCTTGCCCGTTTCATCACCGAGGTTCGCTGGGATCAGCTTCCCGAACGGACCCGGCATGAAGCGAAGCGCTCGCTGCTCAACTTCTTCGCCACGGCGATCAGCGGTAGCCGCGAGCCCGCGATCGAGCTGGCGATCGCCTCCCTGCGCGAATTCGGCGGAAATCCCCGCGCCAGTGTGATCGGCCGTAGCGACCGGCTCGATGCGCTCGGCGCCAGCTTCGTCAATGCCGCCAGCGCCAACATCGCCGACTTCGACGATACGCATGTCCCGACCGTCATCCATCCGAGCGCACCGGTGGCGCCGCCATTGTTCGCCCTGGCGGAACGTCGCAGGATGAGCGGCAAGGATTTGCTGACCGGTTTCGCCGTCGGGGTGGAAATCGCCTGCCGGCTCGGCAACGCGGTCTTCCCCAGCCATTACCGCAGAGGCTGGCACATCACCGCGACCTGCGGCGTGCTCGGCGCGGCGGCCGCCGCGAGCCACACTCTCAGCCTCGACCGACAGAAGACCGTCTGGGCACTGGGCCTGGCAGCCACGCAATCGACTGGTCTGGTCGAGAGCCTCGGCACCATGGCCAAGAGCGTCAGCATCGGCTCGGCCGCGCGCAACGGGCTTTGGAGCGCCTTGCTGGCTGACCAGGGCTTCGACGGTCCGGCAGCACCGATCGAGGGCTCGCAAGGCTTCCTCGCCGTGATGGTCGATAAGCCGGACCTGACCGCGCTGACAGCAGGGCTCGGCGAAGGCTGGCAACTCGCGCGCAATACCTACAAGCCGTACCCGTGTGGCGTCGTCATCAACCCGGTGATCGACGCCTGCCTGCTCTGGCGCGCGGAAACGAGTGCAACCGTCGACGACATCGAGGCCATCATCGTCACTGGCAATCCCCTGCTTCTGCAGCGCGCCGACAGGCCATCGATCGCCTCTGGCCGCGAGGCACAGGTCAGCGCCCAGCACGCGGTCGCGGCTAGCCTCCTCAAAGGCAAGCCCGGCCTGGCGGAGTTCTCCGACCAGTGCGTGCGCAATCCTGCAGTCATGGCGCTGCGCACGAAGGTGTCGTTGGTGTCCGACCCCGCCGTCGGCGTCGACGCCGCGCGGCTCGTCTTCAGGCTCCGCGACGGCCAGGAACGCACAATCGCGATCGACGAGGCCCGCGGCAGCCTGGCACGCGCTTTGAGCGATGCCGAGCTCGAAGCCAAGTTCGAGGAACTGACCGCGCGCTGGATCGAACCGGATGCGCGCAAGGCCCTGGTCGAGGCGATCTGGACCCTCGACCGTGCCGAGGACGCCGCTGGGCTGCTCGCCTTGACGCGCCCTGCCTGAGCCGTCAGCTCAGGCGAGCCTGACGCAGCGGGCCTGATGACTGCCGCCGAGCATGACGTTCGGCGGCGGCGCGGAGAGACAATCGGAGACGGCGCTTCCACAGCGCGGCGCGAAGGCGCAGCCTCGTGGCAGGGCGGCGAGATCGGGCGGCGAGCCGGGGATCGGGTCCAGCCTCTCTCTCTTCATGCCGCCATGGATGGTCGAGCGCAGCAGGCCTTCCGTATAGGGATGGCGCGGCGCGTCCATGACCTCGGTGACCGAGCCGGCCTCGACGAAGCGGCCGGCATACATCACGGCGATGCGATCCGCGACCTCGCAGGCGACGCCGAGATCATGCGTGACGAAGATCGTCGCCATGCCGAGCTCTTCCTGCAGCTGGCGCAGCAGGAGCAGGATCTGGATCTGCACGGTCGCGTCGAGCGCCGTGGTCGGCTCGTCGGCGAGCAGGAGCTTCGGCCGGCAGGCGAGCGCAAGCGCGATCATTGCGCGCTGGCGCAGTCCGCCGGAGAGCTCATGCGGATAGGCGTCGAGCCGGCGCCGCGCCGATGGCACCTGGACGAGGTCGAGCAACTCCAAAGCGCGGGCGCGTCCGGCCCGCATCGACACTCCGTCATGATAGGCCACGGATTCGGCGATCTGCGTGCCGATGGTGAAGACCGGATCGAAGGCGGTCATCGGCTCCTGAAAGATCATCGAGATCAGCCGGCCTCGGATCTGGCGCAGCCCACGCTCCGGCAGCGCCAGGATATCGCGGCCATCGACATGGATGCTGCCGCCGATGCGCGCGGTCGCCGGGAAGAGCCGCATCAGCGCGCGCATGGTGACGCTCTTGCCGGAGCCGGATTCGCCCAGCAGGCAGAGCACCTCGCCCTGCGCCAGCTCGAAGCTGACGCCGTTGACGACCGGAATATCGAGATCGCGCGAGACGAAGCGCACGGTGAGATCGCGCACATCGACCAGCGGCGCGGCCGGGGCGATCTTTGACTGGATCGGGAGGACATTGCTCTGCATGGCGGCGATCCCTCAGGCCTGCGCGAGTCTGTGGCCGGAACCCGGCTGGCGGGCATGGCAGGCGACGACATGGCCGTCAGCGGTCGCAGCCAGTGCAGGCTCGCGCTGCGAGCACAGCCCTTCGGCGATCGGACAGCGGGTGCGGAAACGGCAGCCGGATGGCGGATCGATCGGATTGGGCGGGTCTCCGGACAGAGGCGCGGCGCTGACGCGCCGGCGCGGATCCATCGACAGGCGCGAGGACAACAGGCCCTGCGTATAGGGATGCTGCGGCGCGCCATAGATGCGCGCGACCGGCCCGACCTCGATCGCCTTGCCGAGATACATCACCAGCACGCGGTCGCTGATGTACTGCACGACATTGAGGTCGTGCGAGATGAAGACATAGGTCAGGCCGAGGCGCTGCTTCAGGTCCTCGAGCTGGTTCAGCACCTGCGCCTCGACCGACTTGTCGAGCGCCGACACCGCCTCATCGAGGATGACGATGCGTGGGCCCAGCGCCAGCGCGCGGGCGATGTTGACGCGCTGGCGCTGGCCGCCGGAAAGCTCGTGCGGGTAGCGCTGGGCGAACATGTCGGGTACCAGGCCGACCATGTCGAGCACCTCATGGGCGCGCTGGCGTGCCTGCGCCCGGCTGCTGCCATTGGCCTTCAGGCCGAAGGCGATCGAATCCTCGATGGTGAGGCGCGGATTGAGCGTCGCATAGGAATCCTGGAACACCATCTGGATCTGGCGGCGCAGCGCACGCAATGAGTCCTTGTCGGCGCTGCTGCCGGCAAGCGCGACGCTGCCGCTGTCGGCCGCGATCAGCTGGATCAGCAGGCGAGCCAGGGTCGACTTGCCGCAACCGGACTCGCCGACGATGCCGAGCGTCTCGCCGTCATGGACGTCGAAGGAGACGCCGTCGACCGCCCGGACATGGGCCTGGGCACGGCCGAGCAGGCCGCCCTTGATCGGGAAATGCTTGCGCAGATCGCGGACGCGCAGCAGCGGTTCGGCCGGATGGTCGTCCATGGCGATGGCGTGAGGCAAAGGTCTGGTCAGCATCGGCGGCCTCACACCTTGACGTCCATGGCGCTGCGCAACCCGTCGCTGATCATGTTGGAGCACATGGAGGTGATGAAGATCATCACGCCGGGCAGCACGGCATTGAGCGGCGCGATGTAGATCGACTGCCGCAACGTGTTCAGCATCAGCCCCCACTCGGCCTCCGGCGGGACGACGCCGAGGCCAAGGAAGCTGAGGCCGGAGGCGATCACGATCGAGACGCTGATCAGGCTCGATGCATAGACCAGGATCGGGCCGGTGACGTTGCTCAGCACGTGACCGGTGACGATGCGCCAGCCGGCCGCCCCGGTGGCGCGAGCTGCCTCGACATAGTCCTGGTTGCGGATCTGGGTGGTGACGCTCTCGGCGATGCGCGCGACCGGAGGAATGAAAACCAATGTCAGCGACACCAGGCTGTTGACCAGCCCGGCGCCGAGGACACCGGAGATCGCGACGGCGAGCAGCACCGAGGGGAAGGCGTAGAACACGTCGATCAGGCGCATGATCGCCATGTTGAGCGCCCCGCCGGCATAGCCAGCGATGATGCCGAGCGTTCCGCCGATCAAGGTGGCGAAAACCACCGGCATGAAGCCCATGAACAGCGACATCCGCCCGCCATAGATCAGGCGCGAAAGCAGGTCGCGGCCGAGCTCGTCGGTGCCGAGCCAGTGCCTGGAGTCGCCGACAGCAAGCAGGCGGCGCGCCATGCTGGTGCGATAGGGATCGTGCGGCGCTACCAGCGGCGCGAAGATCGCCGCGAGCAGGATCAGCAGCAGGATGGCAGCGCAGGTCAGTGTGACGGGATCGCGCATGAGCCTGCGGCCTACGCTCTGCCAGAAGCTGCGCGAGCCGGGCCTTCGTCCCGTGGGCGCCGCGCCGGAATCGTCGAATGCGAGATTGGTCATGTCGGGAACCGGTTCAGGCGCGCTTGATGCGCGGATCGAAGGCGCTCTGGATGAGGTCGACGATCAGATTGATGAAGACGAAGAACATCGCGAGCACGAGGATCGTGCCCTGCAGCACCGGCAGGTCGCGCGTGAAGATCGCCGTGTTGAGCAGGAAGCCCGTGCCCGGCCAGGAGAACACCGTCTCGACCAGGATCGAGCCGCCGAGCAATTGCGCCAGCTGCAGCCCCATGATGGCGAGCACGGTCGGCGCCGCGTTCTTGACGACGTGAACGAAGATGCGCCGCGGCGGCAGGCCCTTGGCGTAGAGCGTCTGCACGAAATCCTGCTTGCGCACTTCGGCGACGGTGCCGCGCACGGAACGGGCGATGATGCCGGCTGGAATGACCGATAGCGCAATGGCAGGCAGGATCAGATGGCGCAGGCTTTCCCAGTCGAGCGCGAAGTTGGCGGAACCGCCAGCGCCCATGCCCATGGCCGGCAGCAGGTTGAGATTGACCGCGAAGATCACGATCAGGACCATGCCGAGCCAGTAATGGGGCACGCTGACGCCGGTCACGGCGAGCGAGGTCACGACGCGGTCAAGTACGCTGCCGGCGCTATAGCCGGCGATCAGGCCGAGCAGCAGACCGACGGCGAAGCCGATGAAGACCGCAGCAACGGCGAGGATCAGCGTGTTCACGACCGCCGGCCCGACCTCGCCCAACACCGGGCGACGGGTCATGATCGAATAGCCGAAGTCGCCGGTGAGTACCCGGCCGAGCCAGGTGAGGTATTGGACCGGCAGCGGCTTGTCGAAGCCATAGGCGGCCTTGAGCTCGGCCATGACCTGTGGGCTCGCGCCTTCGGGCATGACGGAGCTGAGCGGGTCGCCCGGAGCCAGGTGGATGAGCGCGAAGCAGACGATCGAAACGCCGAGGGCGATCGGGACCGTGTAGAGCACGCGCCGCAGGAAATAGATCAGCATCGTTTCTCTCCAGCGCCGGAGCCGGACGGGCTGCGCCTTCGCGACCGCCCGACCGCCCCGCCGCCGCAATGTTACTGGATGTCGACGGGCGTCAGGTCCTGCAGCCAGCTCTGTGCCGGCACGAAACCCTTCACCTTGGGCGACAGCGCGCGCGGACCGAGATCATGGACGACCCAGAGCCACATCGCCTGATCGACGATCCTGGCATGCAGGGCCGCGAGGATACGCTCCTGCTGGGCCGGATCGAAGGTCGTCTTGGCCGCCTTGGCCAGCTCGTCCGATTTCGGATCGTTGTAGCGACCCCAATTGTAGCCGGTCGGCACCGGCTCATAGGAGGCGGCCGCCTTGATCAGGCCGATGTCCGGGTCCCAGAAGCCCCAGCTGTTGTTGACGCCGTGGATGCCCTTGTTTTCGGGCGCCCAGGCGCCTGCTCGACGGCGCGCCCGCAGCGCCTCCCAGTCCATGACGACGAATTCGAGGTCGATCCCGACGTCGCGGAAATTCTCCTTGATGAACTCGCTCATCGGCAGGGGCAGCATCTGGCCGGAGCCCGAAGGCGCGATCACCAGCTTGACCTTGGCCGGCTTCGTCTCGCTGTAGCCAGCCTCCGCCAACAGCGTCTTGGCGGCCTCGGGATCATATCTGATGTCGAAGCTCGGCTTGCCGAACCAGGGATGCCCCGGGTTGACCATTCCCTTGGCGGGGATCGCCAGGCCGCCGAGCAGCTTGACGAGACCGTCCCGGTCGATCGCGAGATTGGCCGCCTGGCGAACGCGCAGGTCCTTGAACGGTGAATCGTCCATCAGGCTGATCTGGAACGGCCAGACATGCGGATAGACATTGCTGACGATCGTCATGCCCGACTGCTTGAGCCGCGGCACCGCATCCGGCGGAGGTGCTTCGATCCAGTCGACCTGGTTCGACAAGAGCGCCGCGACACGCGTGTTCGGGTCCGGCATCGGCAACAGCACGAGCCGGTCCGATTTCGGAATCCGCTTCGCATTCCAATAGCCGGCATTGCGGACGAGCTCGACCCGCTCGCGCGGCACGAACTTGTCGACCTTCCACGGCCCGGTGCCGGCGGGCTGGTAGGCGACCTTGTTCCAGTCGCGGCCGCTTTCCTCCCAACGCTTCGGGCTGGAGAAGAACAGGTTGGCGAGATTGTATGGCAGCACCGAGTCGGGGACTCTCGTCACGATCTCGACGGTGAAATCATCGATCTTCTTCCAGGATTCGATGCCGCCATAATATTGCGCGGCCTGGACGGACTGGGCCTGGTCGAACTGCGGCGCGTCCCGCTTCATCAGCTTGTCGAAGTTCCAGACGACGGCGTCGGCGTTGAAGTCCGAACCATCATGGAACTTGACGCCGCGACGCAGCTTGAAGACCCATTTGCTCTTGTCGACATCGTCGACCGCCCAGCTTTCGGCGAGGCCGGGCGTCAGGGACGCAGCCTTGTCCGATTTCGACAGGTCCCAGTTGACCAGGCCATCATAGACGGTTCCGCCCATGAAACGCAGGCCTTCGGTTCCCTGGCTGGGCTGGCCCGTCGTCAGCGGCACGTCCGCGACCGTCATGGCGACGCGCAGCACCTTCTCGGCCAAGGCCGGCGACGCGAGCGTCATCGCGCCGAGCGCAACAGCGACAGCGAGCCGCCTGACAAGCTTGGATTTCATTGTCCCCTCCTCCTGATTCATCTCTTGTCACTTGCGGCGCGGGCCCCTCGCCCGCTCCGCTTCACATCGCGTCGACTCGATGTTCCCTGTTCCGGCCGGCCCTCTCAGCCCGCCGGGAATCCTCTGTGCCCGGGCTTCAGCCGTCGGCGGCCATGAAAGCGCGCGGATCGTAGATGTGAGCGGGCTCGTCGCGGCGATCGCGGCTGCGGCGCAATCTCTGCAAGGACGGCTCGATCAGCCGGTATGCATCGACCAGCTCGTCGAACAGTCCCGGCGAGAGATCGAGGCCGGCGACCTTCGCCATCACGGCGATGTCTTCGCGCGTGGTATCGGGCCTGGTCATGCCGCCACCTGCGCTACTGGTTCGAACCGATGCAGAGGCGGAAAGCGACGGTGCCAATCGGTGCTGCGCTGAAAAGCGTCGCCGGCGCGAAGCACGGTCGCCTCGTCGAACGGCCGCCCGGCGATCTGCAGGGCCAGTGGCAACCCCTTCTTCGAAAAGCCGCAGGGCAGGCTCAGTGCTGGATTGCCGGCGAGACTGAACGGCATGGTGATCAACAGCCGGTTCCGGAAGAAGTCGTCGCCGTTAGGATCGTTCGGCTCGGCTTCCGTCAGCCAGCCCGCGGTCACTAGCAGATCAAAGTGCGTGAAGGCCGCGAAGGTGCGTTGAGCGAGCTCCGAGCGCCAGCGCAGCGCCTGGACATAGTCCTCGGCGCGAACGATGCTGCCAGCCAGAACACGCTGCCGCAGCGATCGGCCGAACTCCTGCGGCCGTGTCTTCATATCCTGCTCGTGGATGGCGAACAGCTCGCCGAGCGAAATCACCGTCTTGCAGTCGACATAGTCCTGCAGAGGCGGAAGCTCGACTTCCTCGACCACGGCGCCAAGCGCGACGAAGTGCTCGACCGCGGCATCGACCGCCGCGATCACCTCGGGAGCCGCATGGTCGGCATGCCAGTGCCGAACGAAGCCGATCCGGAGCCCTGCGATCGACCCGTCGAGCGCGGCGCGATAGTCGGGAACGCTTTCCCGGAAACTGGCGGGATCGCGTGGGTCATGCCCTGCGATCGCCTGCAGCAGCAGGGCGCAATCCTCGGCGGTACGCGCCATCGGCCCGCAATGATCGAGCGAGAAGGTGTTGGGGTGGATTCCGTAGCGGCTGACCCTGCCATAGGTCGGCTTCAGGCCAGTGATGCCGCAGACGGCTGCCGGCCAGCGCACCGAGCCCCCGGTGTCCGTCCCGATAGCGCCCGCCACCATGCGGGCCGCGAGCGCAGCGCCCGAGCCGGATGAAGAGCCGCCCGGCAGATGCGCTGCGTCCCACGGATTGACGGCCGGTGGCCACGGCAGATCCCATGAAGGGCCGCCGACGGCGAATTCGAACGTCGCGGTCTTTCCGACGATCGTCGCGCCTGCCGCCTTCAGCCGTGCCACGACGGTAGCGTCTTCGGACGGAACATGCTCGCGCAGGATCCGCGAATGCGATGTCGTCCGGATGCCGGCCGTCTCGATGTTGTCCTTCAACGCGACGGGGATGCCGTCGATGCCACCGCGATAGCCCCCTGCCCGGATGCGTGCCTCGCAGTCACGGGCCGCCACGCGCGCTTCGGCGGCCGCCACGGTGATGAAGGCATGAAGCTGCGGGTTCAGTCGCTCGATCTGCGCCAGTGATGCTTCGAGGAGCTCGACAGGCGACACCTCTCCGCGCTCCAGCAGAGCAGCGCTTTCGGCGAGCGTGAGCTGCGTCAGGTCGAGCGCGTGGGTATCCCCGACCGTCATGACGTGGCCTTCTGGAACGGTGTCGTGATGCGCCTTGTCGTCGACATCTGCCCCTCCCAGAGCGCTGTCCTCACTCAACAACGGCAAGCCGCATGCCAACGCCAAAAGGCGCGCCACGAAAGAAAAATACCTTTTTATTTCAATATACTATAAAAGCCGCCACGCTCGGATCGGGCTGTTGCAATCGACAACACTGTCGCTGACGCAGACACTTTTTCTGCTTTTTGCAGCGACGTTTCAGCCGCGGACGGCCATCTCCGCGAGCTTCTTGTAGAGATAGGACCGGGAGATGCCGAGTTCCTCGGCGACCCGCTTCTTGTTGCCGCGCAAACGCTCCAGCGCCTCGCGGATCAGCGCGTGCTCGACATTGCCGACGGTCTCGCGGATCGTCGAAGCCACCGGCATGGCCGGCATTGTCGGCGCCAGCTCCTCCCCGGCTTCGTCGAGCGACTTGAAGCTGCTCACGGTCAGTTCTGGGCCATCGGCGAAGATCATGGCGCGCTGCACCTCGTGATGCAGCTGGCGGACATTGCCCGGCCACGACAGCGCCCGCAGCATGTCGAGGGCACTCGCATGGATACGCCGTACGTTGGAGCCGATGCGCGGCGCGATCCGCTGCATGAAATGGCGAACGAGCAAGGGTATGTCCGAGGCACGCTCGCGCAGCGGTGGAACACTGAGGGTCACGCCATTGATGCGGAAATAGAGATCGGCCCTGAAGGCCTCTTCGGCGATCAGACGGCGCAGGTCGCGATTGGTGGCGCTGATCAGGCGGAAATTCGTGGTCCGCGAGCGGTTGCTCCCGACACGCTCGAACACGCCGTTCTCGATGACCCGCAGCAGCTTGACCTGCGTCTCCATCGGCATGTCGCCGATCTCGTCGAGGAACAGGCTGGCCTTGTCGGCCATCTCGAACTTGCCGGCGCGCCCTTCCCGCCGTGCGCCGGTAAAAGCCCCGGCCTCGTAACCGAAGATCTCGCTTTCAACGAGATTGGCCGGCAGCGCGCCGCAATTGACCAAAACCATCGGCCGCTCGTGGCGCCGGCTCAGATTATGGATCGCATGGGCGACCAGCTCCTTGCCCGAGCCGCTCTCTCCCGAAACGAACACGGGCACATCAAGCGGCGCCACCTTGCGGATCTCATCCTTGAGCCGCCGGATCGGATCGCTCTCACCGACGATCTCGTCGAGGCCGAAGGCGCGGTGACGCAGGCCGGCGAGTTCCTTCTTGTAGTAGTCGACCTCGGCCCGCAGCGAGGAGATCTGTCGGCTCAGCTCGTGCACCTCTTCCGGCGCCTTGAACAGCACGCGCCCGATAGCGCCAACGACTTTGCCGTCGCGCTGGATCGGGATGCGGTTCACGATGCGGGTGACGTCGCGCATTTCCTGGACCCGGCCGATCTCGGCCGTCCCGGTATGAGCGACGATATGCAGCCGCGTGTTCTCGATCACGTCGCGCACCGGCCGCCCGATCGCGTCGCCGCGCTTGTGGCCGAAAAAGCGCTCATGGACCGGGCTGAGATAGCGCAGGATGGCGTCGCGATCGACGACCGTGATCCCTTCATAGGGATTGGTCAGGAAGTGGTTGAGGATGTCGAACGCGATATCGACGCTGAGCACGAAGTCGACGAGCGTCGAGCTGGTCGCCTCCTCATGCACGATTGCCGCGACATAGCCCGGCCCGGGCGCCGTCACGACGACGTACTCCGTTTCGTCGAACTCCAGAGCCGATAGCCGCTTGCCTTCTCCAGCACTGCCGAGATGGCGTCGAACGGCCTGCGCGAGCCCCGACGCCGTTGCGGGAGCGGAAGCGAAAATCAGCTTGCCGCTGTTGTCGACAAGGACAATTTCGATGGTGTGGGACATGGCTGCCGGGCTGTTGAAGTGGCGGACAGTGTCACGCCAAAAAGTGTAGTCGACAAGGTCACTAGCATTGAGACGACTCTGGCATCAAGTGAAAAAACCGTTTTATCACATCACCTTGGCGCACTGGCACACGCTTTGCTGTTTTCTGGTCACAACCGGTGACCATGATGCGACATCAGCCCTTCCCCCCCCCTCATCCCCCCGTTGCGAGCCTGCCCGAGCAGGCCGAAGCCTGCTCGCTTCCCATGCTCGGCGGCATCCGCGTGCTCGATCTGACGACCTCGATAGCGGGTCCCTATGCAACCATGTTGCTCGGCGACTTCGGCGCCGAGGTCATCAAGGTCGAGCGATCGACCGGGGATGACGCCCGGCATTGGGGCCCTCCCTTTCTCGACGGCGAGTCGCTTTGGTTCCTGGCGGTCAACCGCAACAAGAAGAGCATCACGCTGGACTATCGCGGCGAGCAGGGTCGGCAGATCCTCGACGCCTTGATCGACAAGGCCGACATCGTGGTCCTCAACCAGCTCGGCGAGGCACAGAAGAAGGCCGGCCTCGATGCCGCGACGCTGAGGGAGAAGCGGCCGCGCCTGATCCATGTCTCGATCACCGGCTTCGGGCTCACCGGGCCTAAGGCCGACCTACCCTGCTACGACCTGATCGCCGAGGGCTACAGCGGCGTCATGGACCTGACCGGCGTGGCCGATGGCGAACCACAGAAGGTCGGCTCGCCGGCGGCGGACATGCTGGCGGGCTCCGATGCAGCCCTTGCCGTTCTCGCTGCGCTGCAGGGGCGTCATGCCACCGGCCGAGGCTGCACGCTGGACATCTCGCTGACGGAAAGCATGATCCGCTTCATGTCGCCGCGCATTGTCCCATATCTTGGCTCCGGCGAGGTTCCCCGCCGCTCAGGCGGCCGGGACAGCGTCATCGCGATCTACCAGACATTCGAGACCGCCGATCTGCCGATGACTCTCGGCCTCGGTAACGACGCGATCTGGCGGCGTTTCTGGCAGGCAGTCGGCCAGCCAGAGCAGGCGGAGGGCTCGTCCGTCTGCTCGAACGCGGCCCGTCGTGCCAATCGCGCCGAGATCGTCGAGCAGATTCAGCATGTCCTGCGCACCCGTCCCCGCGCCGAATGGTTGGCACTGCTCAGCGCGGCGAAGGTGCCGGCCGGGCCGATCTATCGTGTCGACGAGGTCGTGCGCGATCCGCATTTCCGCGATCGCGGCCTGTTCTTCCGCGCCACGAGAGATGGCCACGACCTGCCGCAGGTCGGTCTCGGCATTCATGTCGACGGGAAGTGTGCGGGCCTCTCGTCGCCGCCGCCCCGTCTCGGTGAGCACAGCGCCGAGATCCTGCGCGAGCATCTCGCCCATGATGAGGCGACGATCGCCCAATTGAAGAAAAGCGGCGTCATCTGACGCCCCCGGAAACGCCAAAGGACAAGAAACACAATGGCCTACGACACGATCCTCTACAGCGAAGACGGCCCGGTCGGCACGCTGACGCTGAACCGTCCCGACGACGGCAACATGTTCAATGCAGTGATGTGCCGCGAGATCCGCGACTGCATCGAGACCGTCCGCAACGAGACCCGCACGCGCGTCCTCGTCCTGACCGGGGCCGGCGACAAGTTCTTCTGCACCGGCGGGCGCAAGGATGGGCTGGAGAAGACCAATCTCTATGCCGGGGTCCTGCCGACGCTCGAAATGTACGATGCGATCGAGCGCCTGCAGAAGCCGGTGATCGCCAGCGTCAACGGCTTCGCCGTCGGCGGCGGCAATGTCCTGCAGATGACTTGCGATCTCGCCATCGCCAAGGAAAGCGCCGTCTTCCGGCAGGTCGGTCCGATGGTCGGCTCCTTCGACGCCGGCTACGGCACCTGGTTCCTCGAGGATATCGTCGGCAAGCGCCGCGCCAAGGAGATCTGGTACCTCAACGAGAAGCTGACGGCCCGGCAGGCGCTCGACTACGGGCTGGTCAATAAGGTCGTGCCTGACAGCGAGCTTGCTGCTGCGACCCGCCAGATGGCGCTCGCCGTCGCCGATCGCGGCCCCTTCGCGCTCGCTTCCCTCAAGGCCGCCTTCTCGGCCCGGCACAGCGGCGTCGGCGGGCTGGCGCGCATGGCGCATGATCTATTGCTGCGCGGCTATCTCGACACCGAGGAATCGCACGAGCTCGCAAGTTCCTTCGCCGAGCGCCGCAAGCCCGACCCCTCCAAATTTGGCCATTGAGGCCCGCAATGTACCCGACGCTTCTGACCCTGCACGATCCGCTCACAGCGCGCCGCTACTATCAGGCCGGCGACTGGCGCCGCGAGACGCTCTACGCGCTTGCCGCCGATCACGCGCAGGTCCATCCGGATTCCCCTGCCCTGCGTGACAGCCGCCATCGGCTGACCTGGTCGCAATTCGTCGCCTGGGCGGACGCCGCAGCAGCCGATCTCGCCGCCGCTGGCCTGCGGCCGGGCGACCGGGTCGGCATCTGGCTGTCGAACCGGGTCGAGATCGCGGTCGCCTTCCTCGCCTGCTCGCGCGCCGGCTTCGTCGCAGTACCCTCGCTCCATCGCAACCACACGGTGGCGGAGATCGCGACGCTGATGGAGCGTTGCCGGGCCGGGGCGCTGCTGTTCGAGCCGGGCTATGGCGCCGATGCGGCGAGCGAAGACATCGTCGCTGCGGCCGGCAAGCTCTCCGGCATGCGCCGCCTCTATGCGCTCCACACCGGCAGCACGGAGCTTCCCGCGGGCGCGGCGGCCTTCCCGGCAGCCGGCGCTGAGGCCGGTCCGGCACCGCTCGTCAGCAATCCGGACAAGATCTGCTATCTCGCCTTCACCTCGGGCACGACCGGCCAGCCCAAGGGCGTGATGCATTCCGACAACACGCTGCTGGCGAACGGGCGCGCCATGGTGCGCGACTGGGGCGTCGACGCCGCGACCGTGCTCTATTCGCTCAGCCCGCTCAGCCACCATATCGGCACCGTCGCTCTGGAGCAGACCCTGGTCGCCGGCTGCGAGCTGGTGATCAACGACCTGCCCAAGGGCAAGAGCCCGCTCGACCGGATCATCGAGACGGGGGCGAGCTATGTCATGGGCGTGCCGACCCATGCGATCGACCTGCTCGGCGAGCTCGACCGGCGCGAGCTGAAGACGATCGGCCGGGTCAAGACCTTCTACATGGCGGGGTCGCAGATCCCGATCGAGGTGGCGCGCCGCTTCGTTGGCCTCGGCATCGTGCCGCAGAACGTCTACGGCATGACCGAGAACGGCTCGCACCAATATACGCGGCCGGATGACGAGGTCTCGACCATGGTCAGGACCTGCGGCAAGCCCTGCTCGGCCTACGAGGTCAAGATCTGGCTAGCCGATGCGCCTGATGTCGAGGCCGCACCCGGCGAGGTCGGCGAGATCGGCGGCCGCGGCGCCTGCCTGATGCTCGGCTATTTCGGCAACCAGACGGCGACGGAAACCTCCTTCAACGCCCATGGCTGGTTCATGAGCGGCGACCTCGGCCGCCTCGACGAGAATGGCGATCTCGAGATCATCGGCCGCTCGAAGGACCTGATCATCCGTGGCGGCCACAACATCTACCCGTCGCAGATCGAGAACCTGGCGATCCGCCACCCAGCCGTGTTCAAGGTCGCTGCTCTGCCGGTGCCGGATGACCGGCTGGGCGAGCGGGTCTGTCTCGCCGTGATCGCAAAGGACGGCGCGCTGGTCGAGGCGGAGGACATGCTGGCGCATCTCGCCAGTGTGGGCCTCTCCAAATACGACATGCCGGAATACTTTCTGGCGCTCGACGCCTTCCCGCTGACCGCCAGCGGCAAGGTGCTGAAGCGCGAGATGGTCGAACAGATTCGCAGCGGCGCGCTGCGGCCGCTGCTTGTCGCCAGCCCGTCCCCGCTTGCGCGGAGCGCCTGACATGGTCGAGCTCCGACAGGACGGCGCCTATGCCGTTATCACGCTGAACCGGCCGGAAGCGCTGAATGCGCTCTCCTTCCAGATCATCCGCGACATCGAAGCCGCGATTGACCGGGCCGCCGGCCTCGACATCCGCGCCCTGATCATCACCGGCGCCGGCGAAAAGGCCTTCTGCGCCGGCGCCGACATCAAGGAGCTGATCGGGCGTTCGGTCCTCGAAGAGCGCGCCGGCGCCGAGCTCGGCCAGCGCGTCTTCGCCAGGCTCGACGGCTTCAAGGTGCCATCGATCGCCGCGATCAACGGCTACGCCGTCGGCGGCGGCCTGGAGCTTGCTCTGGCCTGCACCTTCCGGGTCGCTGCAACCAAGGCGAAGCTCGGGCTGCCCGAGATCAAGCTCGGCCTGATCCCCGGCTATGGTGGCACGCAGCGGCTGCCGCGACTGGTCGGCGAGGCGCGTGCGCTCGAACTGATCATGACGGGGCGCACCGTCGAGGCCGAGGAAGCCCTGCGGATCGGCCTCGTAAAT
>JAESGH010000462.1_pt1 | contig 20441 bp, 18 predicted proteins | sample 9269641 | NCBI WGS metagenome assembly JAESGH01 (sample SAMN14515345, study PRJNA621665) | algae metagenome | isolation source: Phormidium tanganyikae FI6-MK23 and co-occurring heterotrophs from granitic... | place: USA: Fort Irwin, California | collected 1998-05-24
GACGCCGGCCAGGCGGCAGGTCTCAACGAAAAGCTTCGCATCCTGAACGATGTGATCGGCCGCGAAGACACCAACCACCGCTTTCTCGTCACGAGCGAGCGCGAGTTCCATCCCGGCCGCAACGGCGGCGGCAGAATCCCGGCGGCTTGGCTCGAGCACGATCTGCGCGGCGATGCCGATGGTCTTAAGCTGCTCCTGCACCGTGAAGCGATATTCCACATTGGTGATTACGATCGCCGGCTCGAAGACGGAAGGCTCTGACAGGAGCCGCATCACGCGCTGGAAGGTCGATTCCTGCCCCAGCAGCGGGATGAACTGCTTCGGCATCGAATCTCGTGAAACCGGCCAAAGCCGCGTCCCCGCGCCGCCACACATCACCACAGGTATGATTTTCGACGGCATTTCCGGCAACTCGCAAGCCAAAGCTGACCGCTGGCAACAACCAGGCAGAGGAGCGCTGGATTGTCAGCGAGATGACCCTATGTCAAGTAAGTTTATGCCGTATCAGTGATACGACTAAGCTTCTCGGAGTTTCTGAAGGGCTACAATTTCTGAGAAGATGCCGGCGAATAAGTTTTTTCGCTGAGGCCGCCAACATGCGCTTCTGCATGATGCAGGATCACGACGAACACCGCTCGCGCTGAGCTGCAACCCTCTGAATCGCGGGCAAGATCAGCTGCATGAGGGCAGACACTGAAGAAGTGGCTGAAGAAGGCTACGGCACTGCTTGCCAAAGGCTCGATTTTGCGTTGAGAAAGAAGCGCGGCCTAGCCTCTCTGCAACCAGCCTCAGGATCGCACGGGCAATCGTGTCGGAATTGACGAACGCGGGGGCGTCAGGTCGAGGATTGCAGTGTCAGCTCAACGTAGCGAACAGCCAGTAGCGGTAATCTCGGGGGGATCCAGCGGAATCGGTCTGGCTTGCGCGAGGCAGCTGCGGAAGCGTGGCTTTCGTGTCGTTCTGCTTGGCCGCGACGAAGCGAGGCTGTGCTCAGCGGAACGTGACCTGCATGACGGAGCATTTCCTGCGGCTGAGATCTATTCGTTGGATGTCGTAGATTCGGCAGCTTGTGAGGTCGCCGTTGCGGCAATCCTTGCTCGCCATGGCCGGATCGACTGGCTCGTCACCTCGGCCGGGATCGTCGAGCCCGGTCTGTTCATGGATCTCGATCTCGCCGCGCATCGGGCGCAGATGGAAACCAACTATTTCGGAACGCTTCACCTTGTGCGCGCGATCGTGCCGGCGATGCGGGCGAGAGCGGAGGGACGGATCACGTTGGTCGCGAGCGGTGCGGCGTTCACCGGCATCGTCGGCTATTCCGGCTACAGCCCCGGAAAGTTCGCGGTCAGGGCCCTGGCAGAGACGCTGTTCAGCGAACTCGCGCCGTTCGGCATCTCGGTCAGTGTCGCCTGCCCCCCCGATACGGATACGCCGCAACTCGCCTATGAAAGCAGCCGTCGTCCGGCGGCGACGCGCCTGATCGCGCGGGGCGGTGGCGAGCTCACGGCTGAACAGGTGGCGAAATCGATGATCGGGCAGGCCGAGGCGGGGCGCTTCGTTCTGGTCCCGTCACGCCTGATGGCGCTTTTCGGGCTGTTTCATAGCCTCTACGCTCCGTTCTTTCTCCGGCGCCAGCGCCGGCTCCTGCGGCGGCTCCAGGCCGAGGACCGGGCGCAAACGGAGTAGTGCCGCGGGGCAGCCCATGCCGCCGCCCCCCTCGGGCTCTACCCGTAATAGGAAATGTACCTGCGGAAGTACTGCTCCCAGGTCACCATGCGCCCGCGGTAGCGATAGTGGGTCTTCTCATCCGCCCAGGACACTGACAGCGTCCTGGCAACGGCCGGATGGACTGGCACCTGTAGGTCACGCAGCGTGTCCAGATCGGTCGTGATCCAGTAGGTGCATCGCGCCCCGAGCTCGCGCTCGATATAGCCCAGCAGCATGTTGAGCAGCTTGCCGTTGGGGTGAGCGGTCGTATGGAAGAGTCGGCGCCTCCTGAAATTCTCGAGAACATAGCGTCCGATACCCGTATCGAACTTCTGATCCATGGCCTGGAGGCGCCGTTCCTCGAAGACGTGCAGCCGGGCGGGATTGATGATCCCCCCGGACGCCAGATCGCGATAGGCGAGGAAACGCTCCTCCTGACCGGGAATCTCCCGCCGCAGCCTAGCGAGCAACCCGTCGAAATAGGTGAACTCGAAATTCGGGTAGTCCTTGGCCGCCGCGAGCCTGTCGTCGGGACCGTTGAAGGCGTCGAAGGGCCAGAGCGAAGCGAAGCGAATGCAGGGGTAGCGCAGAATCCGCGCCGAAGCGGGAACATGATCGCGTAAGGGGTATTGCTCCCATTCCTTGATGTCCTGGACCAGCAGGATATCGCTCGCCTCCAGATCGCGCCGGGCCTGTTCCCGGAGATTGTCCGGCAATTCGAGCTCGTGATGGAAAACCTGAAACCGTCTGGAAAAGCCGTGATGGTTTCGCAGGGCGCGAGCCAGGATCCGGGCCTGGCAATTGCCGAGAACGAGGAGGCTCTTGCGCGCGGGGTGTGCGGTCGTGGACGGGCGAGCCGGAGCCTCCCCATTCTCCGCGATATCACTGGTGCGGACGACACGGATGCCGTCGAGCGCCATTCGGACGGTCCCGAAATGGCGCATCTGGATTCCCAGCCGGGCCGGTCTACCTGCCTCGTAGCTGATATCTGCGGGAATGGAGAACGGAATGGAAAGCCGGCCGCCAGCGAGATCGCGCCCCAGGAACAGCCTTTCGGCAAGAACATCTCGCTCGTGATCGACGAGTCGGACTTCGAGCGCCGGATCGTCGGCTCGCTTGAGCGAGGCCACCTCGACATCGAGATCGAGATTGAAACGGCCAGCCGGCAGGCAGAAGCGCGTCCAGGGCTGCCCGAACTTGAAGCGCATGATCGACAACGGTGAAATCGTCACGCGTCCGGGCAGCGGAAGCCGACGCAGCCGCCCCAGAAGCCGCCACGTCATCGGCTCGCCAAGGGGGCCGTTAGCATCGAGCGACCGCAGGGACAGCCCGGTCAAGCGAAACGTGCCGCGTCCGAATGTGACGAACCGGAACTCGAACGGAGCGTCGCTCTCGGATTCCGCGCTGATCGCATCGGGCACCTCGAACGATATCCGCTGCTCGCCGCGGCCCAGCTCCGCCGCGGTGAAATCGCGCCAGGCCTGCAGGATGCGGTTCTGCGCGATGACTTCGACCCCCAGGATGGGGTGGTTCCCGGGAAGGGCCATGCCGGGCTGCGCCGTGAAGCTGAGGCAATAACGGCCAGCCGACAGGCGCAAGAAGGGCCCATAGATGAGGTTGCCCAGGAACGGAACCGGCAAGGCGGAAATGGTGCCGTCATGGTTGCGCCGGCCCGGAATCTGAACCTCCATCAGAGGCAGAAGATCCCGTTCGCCGAACGCCCTGGACTCGGCCGCCTTCACCACTTTCCCGTCCATCTGCTCAGCAACGTCATGATCCGGTCCCCGCCGAGAGCGGGCTGTGACACTTGCTGCCCTGTTCCTCTTCTTCTTGCAAGCGCGGCTCCGAAGCCATTCTCGCGAGGCAATATGCAATTGACAGCCTTCGAATATTTATCGAGACGTCACCCCGGCGTTACTGACGGGCTCGAGGAGCATGAACGACCATTTGTCGCTGCCGGAGATACTGGCGCAGCATGCCGGGACGCGAGGATCACAAACCGCCGTCGCCTTCGCCTCCGACGCCCATGACATCGTGTCGGCTCTGACCTTCGAGGCTCTTCATCGCGAGGCGGCCGCGCTGGCGGTCGTTCTGGCCGAGCGGGCCCAGCCGGCCGAGCGGGCCCTGCTCGTCTTTCCGTCGGGCCTCGAATTCGTCGTCTCCTATTTCGCCTGTCTGATCGCGGGAATCGTGGCCGTCCCGCTCATGCTGCCACGCAAACGAGCGCGGGCGGACGCCAGCACCGCCATCATCGCCGACTGTTCGCCGCGCCTGATCCTGACGCCGGGCGAGAATTGGGGCGGGTTGCAGCCCGCTTTCCTGGAGCAGCTCGCCGGACGGGGAATCGCCCATTTCCCGGTCACCCTCGGCAGGGAGGACTTCGTCCGCACATCCCTGACGCCACCTGAACGCGATGCGCTCGCCTTTCTCCAGTACACTTCGGGTTCGACGAGCTCTCCACGCGGCGTCATGGTGACGCACGGCAATCTTCTCGCCAACCTCGCGATGATGCAGGCGCGCTTCGGCACCACGGCCGGCGCCCGTCATGTCAACTGGGTGCCTCATTATCACGATATGGGGCTCATTCTGAATCTGCTGCTGCCTCTCTACAGCGGCGCGACGAGCATCCTGATGCCGCCTTCGGGGTTCATGCACAGGCCGCTCGGCTGGCTGCGCAACATCGGCCGTTTCGGTGCCGAGGCGGCAGCGGCGCCGAATTTCGCGTATGATCTGTGCGTGGACCGGTTCCGCCCGGAGCAGATGGAGGGCATAGACCTGAGCGGCTGGCGCCTGGCGATCAATGCGGCCGAGCCAGTCCGCACCGCGACATTGCAGCGCTTCGCCACCTGCTTCGCACTTTACGGCTTTCGCGCTGAAAGCCTGCGGCCGTGCTACGGCCTTGCGGAAGCCACCCTGATGGTCAGCGCCCCAGAAGCTTCCGCAGGCCCCCTGCTGAAAGACCTCAGTGTCCAGGCATTGCGGGAGCGCGAAATCGCCCCGCCGACCTCGGACACGGATACCGCCTCGAATGTCTGCTGCGGGGCGGCGGCCGACGGGCTCGAAATCGCGATCGTCGATCCCGACACGCTCCTGCGCCTGCCGTCGTCGCAAATGGGAGAAATCTGGGTTCGGGGCGCCAGCATCGCGCGCGGCTACTGGGCGCGGCCAGCCAACTCCGAACAGCTCTTCCACGCCGCGATCGCGGGCGAGCCAGCTCCGGCGGACGGCTGGCTGCGGACAGGCGATCTCGGCCATCTGGATCCGGAGATGGGCCTGTTCATTCTCGGACGGTTGAAGGACGTGATGATCATCCGAGGCGTCAATCACTATCCCCAGGACATCGAGGCGACGGCGGCTGAAGCGCACCCCGCGCTTCGCCGCGACCATGGCGCGGTGTTTTCCGTCGTGGACCCATCGGGACTGGAAAAAGTCCATCTGGTCCAGGAGGTCGAACGCACGCAGCGGCATATGCTGGACAGCCGGGCGATCGAAGCGGCGATCCGGGCCGCCGTCGTCGAAGCCCATGAGGTCTCGATCGCCAGGATCGGCCTGATCAAGCCCGGCACCTTACCGAAGACGACGAGTGGAAAAATTCAGAGATTTCGCGCCAAGCAGCTCTGGATCGATAATGAATTCGAGACGATAAACTGCTAGAATCATCCCGACCATCGATCATAGAGCGATTAGGCGAATGAATAGGCGTGACGAGATTTATTCCTTATGTGCCAAGGAACTTTCACTGATTCTTGAGGTCGATCAGGACAGCATCATACACTCAACAAATTTCGCGGATCTCGGCCTCGATTCCGCAATGGCCGTCCATTTCATTCTGGCCGTCGAGGACAAGCTTCGGATCGAGCTCGATCCGGATGTTCTCGAGCGGCACACGAACCTCGACAGCTTCTGCGCATACCTCGCCGACCGCCTTTGAACGGCTCGATCGAGCGCTGCCCTACCCCTATGTGCGCCACCCGGGACACGATCCCGCCTCGCGACCGACGACGCAACAAGCGCGGCGTCAATCGGAAAACAAGCAACTTCCCTATACGGCGAAAAAACCGACAAGCCCGCCCCGGCCCTTCAGCCTGCAAAACGCCATCAAGCCAGAGAAAAGGTGGGCGTCGTCCGGAGGTGATGGTGTGGACGACGCCTGCCCCCGATCACTACGAATAGCACCGGCGGGGCTAGGATTTCCCGTCGCATTCCGGTGGGGGGCTGCTCATGAAACCTGTCACAATTGGCCTTGATCTGGCGAAGCAAGTCTTTCAGGTCCATGCCGTCGACTGCTCAGGTAAAGCGATCATCAAGAAAAAGCTCCGGCGCTCGGAGGCCCTCGCCTTCTTTCGAGATCTGGCGCCGTGTCTGGTCGGGATGGAAGCTTGCGGCAGCGCGCATTATTGGGGGCGCGAGCTGGCATCCCTGGGCCACGACGTTCGGCTCATGCCGGCCGCGTACGTCAAACCGTACGTCAAACGCGGCAAGAATGACGCCGTCGACGCGAGGCGATCTGCGAGGCGGTGACGCGGCCGACCATGCGGTTCGTCGCGATCAAGAGCGCCGAGCAGCAGGCTGTCCTGATGCTGCATCGGACGCGTGATCTTCTGCTTCGTCAGCGGACCATGCTCATCAACTCCCTGCGCGGGCAGATGGCGGAATTCGGCCTGGTCGCTGGCCAGGGAGCCGCAAAGGTGGCGGATCTTGCCGAACGCGTCCGTGCCGCACCGTCGTCGAGCTTGCCGGACGCAGCGAAGGCCTGCGCGGAGATCCTGTTGTCGCAGATCGCGGAGCTGCAGGAGCAGATTCGCGCCATCGAACGCTCGATCATGACATGCCACCGGGCGAGCGCGATCAGCCAGAGATTGGAAACCATTCCCGGTGTCGGCGTCATCACCGCAACGGCGATCGCAGCGACCGTCGCCGATGCGCAGGTTTTTGAAACGGGGCGCCATTTTGCCGCCTGGGTCGGGCTCACGCCACGGCAGAGCGGCTCCGGAGGCAAAGTACATCTCGGCAAGATATCCAAGAAGGGCGAAACTTACCTCAGACGCCTACTGGTGCTCGGCGCGACCGCACTGGTGCGCTATGCGCGGAACAGGCCGGAGATCGCGGTCTGGATCAGCGGCCTGCTGGCGCGCCGACCACCGCGGGTCGCCATCGTCGCGGTCGCGAACAAGCTCGCGCGGATCGCCTGGGCCGTGATGGCGCGGGGCGAAGACTATCGGGGAGGAGCGGTATCCGTGTCATGAGCGAACGGATTTGAAGGCACGATACCGACTTCTCTATCGAATGGCGGGGGCAGAACGGCGTAATGGCGCGGGGTCGCGTGTCCGAAGGCCTGGAGAACCCGTACCTGTGCAGGCACCCAGCGTGCGCCACGGTTATTGGGACCAGGCAGGCGGACCGCCATTAGGGCCGGCGGTCAAAGCACCGCACCAGGAGGCCGGGAGATGACCGCAACCGACCACCACGTCAAAGCGAAGATTTGCTCTTGGCAGGCAGGCGTCGTCCGGAGATGCACAGGTGTGAACAATTCAATTTAATTTATTTTAATGCGAAATAATTCAACTTGATGCGGTATCATTTGATGTGTGCGAGCATGCTTGCAACTGGTATTTTCAGTAATCGGCGGGGATGAAGGCAGGGGAATGGCGAAGCGATCGGTGATCAGCGACGTGGATCTGTTGAAGGGGGCAGAAGCGATCGCGGCCGATATGCAGGGGCCGGAAGGGCAGCGCCTGAAGCTGGCGAGGGTCATCGATGCCCATCTCGACTGGTTCGAGCAGGCTCGTCGCCGCGGCCTGGAATGGAATGACATCGTCGCGTTGCTGTTCCGGGCGGGGGCAACCCGAAGCGATGGCCGTCCGCTGTCGCGGGGACATCTGCAATCGCTGGTCTGGCGCAAGCAGCAGGCTCAGCACAGCGTCGGCGAGAAAACGGTAGCGCGCGAGGAGCTTCCGTCCTCACCCGTGAAGAGGACAGCCCGATCGCCGGCCGAGGGCGGTCAAACGACGCCCCGCGGATCAAAGCGGCTCTCCGCGAAGAGAGCGGAGGATCCTGCCCGCTCGCTTCCCGAACAGCATGATCGTTCGGCGGCTTCTGACGGGAAGCCCGGCGCGCAGCCGGAGGGCAATGCGCTGCTCGCCTATATGAAACGAGCCGCCCGCCTCAGGCGGGAGGAATGACATCAGCCGGGCGCGCCTTCGCGGCCCGGCCCGTCCCTGCAACAGCATGGGCGATGCCCCGCCGGATGTATCCGGCGGGGCATCGTCGGTGATCTCATTCGCCGTTGCGGCGGCTGGGGCGGGACCAGATCAGGCTGTAGCTCTCGCCGTCCTCGTCGTCGAAGAGGTTGGCGAAGATCGGGGCGGTGAAGCTGGGATCGTCGAGCTTGAGCCCGAGATAGTCGCGACCCTCGCCGGAGCGCTTGGACCAGGCGGCACCGATCTCGGCGCGGCCGACGAAGACGCGGTGGCTGGGAGCATTCTCGCCGGTGATGCGGGTTTCCGGGACGATGCGGACACCTTTGGCCTGGACGCTGAGGGTGACGATATCGCCGGCGAACTCGTTGGTGGCAGTCTGCTTGAAGGTGCCGATGGTGGCCATGATGGTTCTCCTTGATGTCTGCTTCGAGCCCGCACCGTTGCGGCCTCGATGGCGATCGGCAGGCCGGAGGCGAGCGCCGGCGCACCCCGAAGGGGGCCTGACAGCAGAGGAGGAAGTTTCTTGTTTCGCGAGGAATGAGGGGTTCGGGGTCCCCGCGCGACCTGTCGCGTGGGGTGGCCCCTCAGGGGAAGAAAGTTTCGACGGAGCTGTTGCGCCTGAGGCGGTCGAGGCGCCAGCCGCCCTGCGGCCAGATCAGCCCATTGGAGAGGCCGTTTCGGAGCGCGCGGCCGGCGGAGACAAGGAGAATCCGGCCGGGCTCGGCGGGTGCAGGATGACCGGCACCGGGGCACGCCGGCTGCCGGTTCGCTCCTATCGCGTCGGGGCTGTAATGCGCGATGATCATGAGACGTGTCGGCGGGGATGCTCCGGCTTCGCCTGTCTCAGTCCGACTAGGGGGATGATGACGCCCCGCACCAAACGCTCTGCGCCGCCTGGATGAGCGGCCGCCGTCGATCCGGTTTTCCCGCCGACCTGCCCGTCCTTTGACGATGAGGGTGACGGGATCAGCCGTGCCGCGTCCGCCTGACGGAGCCAAGGCAGGCAGCACGCCTGCCCAGCGAGGCGCTTCCGGCAGGGCATCGCCGGCCGAACAGGACGATGCCGGTCGCGGTGGCGCGACCGGCAGTAGGACGGGAGGGAGCTTACGCTCCCTCCTCCTTTCTATCGCAGCGATGCGCGACCTCGGCGAGCAGCGCTTCGAGGCGTTGCAGTGTCGCGGCGCGCTCCCGGCGCGTGAGGATGCACTCGGCGAGTTCCGCGCGCAGCTCGGCGATGTCGGCATGGATGTCGAAGAAATTGGCCATGGTGAACCTCCGTTGTCTCGATGACGGAGGTCGCCGACCAGGTGTTGGAGGATCGGGTCAGGGATCGCGCAGCGACCGGCATGCCGGCGGGCGGGGGAGCCGATTTTGTGGTCCGGCTGTGCCGGATCGCAAAATTGGGGGGACCGCCCGTCCTTGACGCGAGCCGCCTGCCGGTAGGATCGCGGTAACAGAGAGAAGGACGGCCTGGCTCGACGCTGGGGCCGGGCTCCCGACGTGCATGCAGGGCACGGCGCTGACCGGTTTCGGCTCGGGAATCCAATCTTTCGGATCTGCCAGCATGAGAGAAATGAAGATGCGACGCTTATGCGCCGCCAAACCTCCAGACCGGGATGCCGAGCTTTTTGGCCTTGTCGGCGAGATTGGCCTGGATACCGGTGCCCGGGAAGACCACGACGCCCATGGGCAGGATGTCCAGCATGGCATCATTGCGCCGGAAGGGGGCCGCCCGGCCATGCCGCGTCCAGTCGGGCGCGAAGCCGATCTGCTGCACCTTGCGATGATCGGCCCAGCAGGCGGCGATCCGCTCGGCGCCCTTGGTCGACTTGCCGTGCAGCAGCACCATGTCGGGGTATTTCGCATGGACGCGGTCGAGGCTATCCCAGATCAGCCGGTGATCATTGCAATCGAGCCCGCCGGTGAATGCGATCTTCGGGCCGGCGGGTAGGAGCACCTCCTGTTCGGCGCGCTTTCTCGCGATCAGGAAGTCGCGGCTGTCGATCATCGCCGAGGTCAGGGTTCGGTGGTTGACCATCGAACCTGTGCGTGGGCGCCAGGGCGTGCCGAGATGGCGCTCGTAATGAGCGGCGGCCTCGTCGCGCATGGTCTCGAAGGCGTCGCGGCGTTCGATCAGGTTCTGCGCGTCGATGAGCAGGCGTTCGAGGATGACGGATTGCACTTCGCTGCCGTCCTGCTCCGCCTGGGATCGGCGCTGCGCCTGCTCGTTGCGGTCTAGCTCGCGCTCGATCCGGCCGGTTACTCTATGGAAGAGCTGGACCGTCGACCAGAGCAGGTCGTCGAGATCCGGTTCGAGGCGGGTATCACCGAGTGTGCCGGCGAGCGCATCGAAGAGTTCGATGACGGCACCGGTGAGATCGGCCTCGTCCGGCAGCGGGCGTGGATCGGGCTCGTCGGGACGCGGGTGGTAGCCGTAGAGTTGCAGGCCGGCCAGGACCTGTGCGGTCGGGGATAAAGCGTGCGGTTCGCGGTGATGGTCCGGATCGCGGGGCATCAGCGTGGTCTCCTTCGTCGGGCTGGCCGCGCCCTTGCGGCCTTCGCGGCGACGGACAGCCCACGGGCCGGACGGGCCGGCAGCCCTCGCCATGCGAGGGCCTCGATGGCCAAGGCCGGCGATTTTGCTTCGCGATGGAACGCGCGGGCCTGCCCCGCGCACCGGAAAATCGTCGGCCGCGGCCATTGCCTGGCCGGCCGGCTTGTGGGCCGATCGCCCTCCCGAAGGCCGGGCGCGGTCTCTTCGACGGGAGACAGCGTGAGGCGCGACGGTCACACCGCCGCCCGCGTTCTTCCCTTTCCGGATTAGCCTGCCGGGGTCAGGAACCGGCTGACATCCTCAGGCGCGAGTTGACGGCGCAGCCATGCCCTGAGCGCGGCCGGGCCGAGGTGCATCAAATCCTCGTTGAAATCCCACTGCCGCGGCGAGAGCGTGACCGTCTCGATGCCGGCGCTCGTCGCCCGCTCGCTCAGCCGGTCGCAAGCTGCGCTGCCGGCGGCATCGCGATCGCGCAGAATATAGAGACGCCGCAGCCCCTGCGGAAACAGGATGGCGGCGAGATGCGCGGCCGAGCTGGCGGCCAGCATCGGCATGAGCGGCAAAACGGAACGCGCCGAGAGCACCGTCTCGATGCCTTCGCCGGCCGCGAGTAGGTCGCTGGCAACGCCGAAGCGGACGGCATGGCCGAGCAGATCACCCATGGCCCGCCGGGGCGTGCCGACCGGCGCCTTGCCGGAGCCGTCGCGCGCGAGCCAGGTGCGATGCAGGCCGGTAATCCGACCGTCGCGATCGGTGACGGCGGCGATCAGCGCCGGCCAGGTCTCGGTCGGTGCGCTCGCATCGGGGCGATAGTAGCAGCGCGGATGGAAGCGAAGGCTCGACAGACCGGGCTGATCGGCGATCCCGCGCCGGTGCAGATAGGTCTGTGCCAGCGTGCCGTGGATCGGCTTCGACATGGCGAAGAGCCGCCGGGCCGCCGCGGGCGAGCCGGGCTGAGCGGGGCGATCGGCATGCGCCTCGGGCTCCGGATGTGGCAGGGAGAGGAATCGTCGCGCCTCGTTGGCGACGTCGCGGAACGCGACAAAGCCATGGGCCGCGCGGATGACATCGAGCAGATCTCCATTCTCGCCGGTCGCGGCATCGCTCCAGCGGCCGGCCGCGCCACGGCCGGTTTGGGGCCCGACGAGGCGGACGAAGAGCGAGCGGCCCGGCGCGTTGCGGATATCGCCGACCAGCCAGTAACGACCGCAGCGCCGGCCGTTGGAGAGATAATGACGACAAACCGCCTCGGCACGTTGGCCGAGACGGCGCGCCAGATCATGCGGCATCCCCGCCATGACGGCACCTCGACAAGGAAAAGGCCCGCCGCCGGCGGGCCGATCGGATGTTCGGGGGGCGATCATTCGGCGGCGGCGAGTGCCATCGAATCTCCGTCGTCATCGGAGGGGGGCGTGTCGCGAGCTCCGGTTTCGTCCGCGCCGTCAGCAAAATCCGGTGTGCGCAATGGCTCCGGCAACCAGCCGGTCTCGGCCAGCAGGGTCTCGGCCTCGGCGGCCATGTCGCCCTTTTTTAGATGTGCGATGCGGTCAGCCGCGCGCTGGCCCTTCGCCTCGGCCACCGCCTGCAAGATGCGGGCTTTGGTGACGCGGCCGAGGAAGGTGTCCACGGTCGGCTTCCACCCGGCCGCCGCCATGTCGAGAGCGACGGCGCCGGCCAGATGGTCGGCATGAGCGAGCGCCCGCGGCCGGCGGTTCCACGGCTCGTGCACGGCGTTGACCGAGAGGCTGACGATATGGGCGAACAGCCCTGCCTGACTGTCGCCATCCCACGACTGCAAGGCGTCCCAGAGGTCGCTTGCATCCTTCGGAAGCCTGTTGGCCCAGTTCTCATGTCGCGACTGGACAGCCTGAGCCGAGGCGCTGTCGTTCAGCCCCGGCGCCTGGGAGCTGAAGGCGACGCTCTTCAGGTCAAGTTCGAGGCAACTGTCGGAAGCGTAACGGTAAAAGATCTTCAGGGTCAGCGCGTGCAGTGCCGCGATGAAGGCGATGTCCGGGCGTTCGCCGAGCGCCTGGCGCAAGGCGAGCGTGCGATGCGAGGTCAACTCGGTCAGGAGCCGGTCGGAGATCGGCGAAAGACCTTCGTCCTCCTCCGCTTCCGAGTCCGCCTCCTCGACCTCGACGGCGACGGTGGCGTCGCCGCCGCGCTGAGCGGCGGCAGCCCGAACGGCGTTCACCTCGGTGTCGTCGGCGTCCGGCTCGATCGGCGCCTCATCCTCCGGGCGGACATAGCCGCGCTCGACTTGCAGCCGCCCGTCATGCGCAATGCTGACGAAGGCACCGGCGCGTGCGATCTCGGCTGGCACGAAGACGAGCGGCCGGCTCTCGAACGCTTCGAGCTCCGTTTCGAGTTCCGACAAGCGCTCGTCGACCTCGCCGGGCAGCTCGTCGGTGCTCGAATACGTGTCGGAAAGCTGCTCATATTCGGTCTGGAAAGCGTCGCGGGTCGCTTCCTCCTCGGCCGTGAGCGCGACGGTCTCGCCGCGCAGCCGGCGCAGACCGAAATTGTGGCCATAGGCGAATTCCGGCGCGACCTCGATCCATTTCCAGCCCTCGGCGGCGATCGCCGCGGAATCGGCCTTCAGCTTTTCGGCGACCATGCGATCGACCAGCGCGACATCCTGCAACCAGCCGCCATCGTCGCCCTGGAACAGGTCGCGCAGCACCATGCCGCCTGCGGCCTCGTAGGTGTCGATACCGATGAACTGCGCCCGCTTGTCAGATGCGCGGACGGCACCTTCGGTCAGCATGCGACGGATGACATAGGGCTGCCTGTCATGGGAGTGCTGGAGCCGCTCGAAGACCTGCTCCTGACGCTCATGATCGCCGGAGACGGTGAAAGCCATGAGCTGATCGAGCGTCATGCCGTCCTCGGCATAGGCGTCGAGCAACGTCGGCGAGACCGAGGCGAGCTTCAGGCGCTGCTTCACGACGTTGACCGAGACGAAGAAGGCGGCGGCGATCTCTTCCTCGGACTGACCCTTTTCGCGCAGCGTGAGGAAGGCCCGGAACTGGTCCAGCGGATGGAGTGGCGCGCGCTGGACGTTCTCGGCGAGCGAGTCCTCCTCGGCGATGCCGCCCTCGCGGACGATGCAGGGGATGGGTGCGGTCTTGGCGAGGCGCTTCTGCTTCACCAGGAGTTCGAGCGCCCGATAGCGCCGGCCCCCGGCCGGAATCTCGAACAGGCCGGTCTCGGTGCCGGCCGCGTCGACGACGGGTCGCACGCTCAGCCCCTGCAGCAGGCCGCGCCGGGCAATGTCCTCGGCCAGTTCCTCGACCGAGACACCGGCCTTGATGCGCCGGACGTTCGCCTGGCTCAACACCAGCCTGTCGAACGGGACGTCGCGCGAGGGCGACAGTGTGATCTTCTTCGCAGCAGCCATCGGATGATACTCCGCGACGGGCGGCGGAAAACCTCTCTCCGCCTGAAAACCCGTCACGAAGCGCAGCGCCACCCTCTCGCTCCAGAGGGCAGCGCCGCGAAACGTGATCGTGAGAGGCGCAGCCCTGTCCGACGCTGCAGCGAGAGCGTCAGGCTGCCCTTTCGAGCAGAACCTTCGCCTTGCCCTCCAGGTCAAGCCGGGAATCCTGATAGGTCTTACCGCGCGCATGCGCCGTCATGCCCTGCACGAAATCGAAGATGCTTTCGGGCGGCCGGCCTTCCTCCCGCAAGACGGTCTCGATGATCTTCGCCGTTTCGGCCTTGCTGAACCCGCGCTTGCGCAGGAAGGTTTCGCGGTCCTCGTCCGTGCGGGCGACGATACGTTCGCGCGCTGCGCGGATGCCGGCGACGAAAGGCGCGGGGCTGGAGTTGGCGAAGCTGGTCAACGCCGGGGCTGCCTCATGCGCGAAGCGGTGTGCCGCGAACTTGCTGTGCCGGATGCTGATCTCCTCGAAGCCTTCGACGCCCCAAAGGTTGCGGTTCATGCAGACCGCCCGGAGATAGAATGACGCGATGCCCAGCGTCTTCGATCCGACCTCGCTGTTCCAGCAATAAAATCCTCGGAAGTACAAATCCGGCTCGCCGTTCGGCAAGCGCCCGGCTTCGATCGGGTGGGTGTCGTCGACCAGGAAAAGGAAGACGTCGCGATCGCTGGCATAAAGCGTGGTCGTGTCCTTCGTCACGTCCACGAAGGGGTTGTGCGTCATGGTCGTCCAGTCCAGAACGCCCGGCACCTTCCACATGGTATCGCCAAGGCCGTTGCCGGCGATCTTCATGACGGCGGCGACAAGCTCGTGATCCCAGATGCGGCCATAGTCCGGGCCGGTGACTGCGCGGAGTTCGATGCGGCCGTCATCCGTCTCCAGCGTCTTCACAAGCTCGGCGCGATGCGACAGCAAGCCGTGCTGCAGGTTGATGCCGGCAAGCGGTGCGGGAAGCTGGCGCATATAGCTGGCGGGTGCGCCGATAAGGCCGCATAACTGCCCGAACGACCAATGCGTCGGGGCGATGGGGGCAACCTGACCGGGGACGATGAGGGAAAGCCGTCCCGCGTTCTCCCGGTTCGCCTCGACGCGCACGGCGCTGCTTTCCACGGTACGGGCCTTGGCGAGATCCGCGCGGTCCTTTACGGCATCATAGAGTTCGGTGAGCGATAGATAGCGCTCATCGTCGGGTCGCGAGAACCATTCCGACGACACCCGGCCGACCCGCTCGCCGCGGCTCACATCCACCTTGTAGCCGCCGCTCGCATCGCGGCGGGCATCGAGAACGTGCATGGTCATGGGGCAAACCTCCATAACGGGCGCCGGGAGCCTCTCTCCCTGTCTGAAACCCGTCGCCATGACGGGTTCGATCCTCCACCTCTCTAAAATCCCGCTCATCCGGTGTGCCGGGCTCGACGTAATCACCGTGACAGCCCCCAGCGGCGAGCGGCCGACGGCCGGGTTGGGCATCCGCGCCGGCCAAATCGAGTTAATCCCAAACTCTGGCGGGCCACCCTCGCCACGATGTCGGCATGGCAATCCATCCCGACAACAACGGCACTAACATCGTTGCCGCCGATCAGCCGGCGCGACTGGCGCAGTCTGGCGAAAACGATCGCGTCCGCGGCGCGATCACGGCTGTCGATAATGCGTCGTACGATGCAAATTCGGAGCGGGAGTTTCCGCAAAATCCTACGGTCCTGGCCTACGGGCATTTCGTCGCCGCGTACGCGTTCTTCAACGCGCGCCTATTCGCCGGCTCGCTTCCGGGTTGCCTGATTACGATGCAGCGCAAGACAGGTGCTCGCGGATTTTTCCATGGAGACCGCTTCGGCACGCGCGATAAGGCCGAGGTCGCCGACGAGATCGCCCTCAATCCGGCAACTTTCGCTTTGCGGGACGATAAGGCGATCCTGTCGACGCTGGTCCATGAGATGACGCATCTCTGGCAGCATCATCACGGGAAGCCCTCAATCGGCGGCTACCACAATCGCGACTGGGCGGCGAAGATGCAGAACATCGGACTGGTCCCTTCTGACACGGGGATGCCCGGAGGGCGACAGACGGGACGACGCATGACACACTACATTCAGGCGGGCGGGCCTTTCGACCTCGCCTGCGAGGAGTTGCTGCGCTCCGGCATCCTCGTCGCCTATGTCCAGCAAGGCGACGATGAGAAGGCCGAGGCCGTCCGCGCCAAAAAAGCGGCCAGCAAGACGCGCTACACCTGCCCTGGGTGCGGACTGAATGTCTGGGCGAAGCCCGCCGCGCGCGTGAGTTGCGATGATTGCCGCCAGCCACTGCTTCCTTCCCCCTGAGTTCGAGGTCACCATGATCGATAACGACGACCCCAACGATATCCCGGACCGGATCGAGGACGTGGTCAGGGCTCAGCTCGAACGCCTCGGAGCCCACGGAGTGCCGTTCGCCATCTTCGATCCGGCGCTGATCGACGAGGCCGGTGAAAAGGAAGTGCGCGATCTTGCCCGGTTGATGCCGACCGAAGAATTCGCCGTGCTGGCGGTACCGGCGGCGGTCCTGCCTGCTTTGCTCCCGTTTCTCGCTCCCGATCACCGCGAGATGTTTCAGGCCGGGCGCCCGCTGGTGATCGCGCCGGTCGCGGTGGAGGACCGCGAGGCGAACGCCGCGCATCGTCCCACCGATACCCAGCTCGTCAAGGCCGCCAAGGCCGCACTCGAGACGCAAGCCTTCCGGCTCGTTACGGCTCAGAAGGCCGCCGAGCTCGCCCGAAACAACCGGGCCCGCTTGCTGACCGCCGCAGAAGCAAACGAACGGGCGAAACAGGCGATCGGCGAAGCTGTCTGGCGTGAAGGTTCCGACCCGGACGGCAGCGGCAAGATCGGTCGCGTGGAGGGGTTGATCGATCGCGGGCGGCGTTTGGCGGCGGCGTTCTTCGGTGTCGAGAATGCCCGCGATGTCGGCAAGGCCGAGACCGTTCGTGTTGCCAACCGGTTGGGGGAGAGCCTGCCGGGCTCCGCAGAGCGCAGGGAGATTGTTGCGACGCTCGAACGCGATCATCGCGAGCGGGCGGGCGAGCTGGCCGATCACGAACTCCGTGCCAAGGCGCATGAGGGGGCTATGGGGCGCTGGTCAGGCTCAGTGCGCGAAGATGCGCCGATCGCATTCGCGGACGGCCTCGACGTGACGAACGGCATCGCGACGCGGCAGTCGGCTCCCACGCTGATGCGCGTCGCGATCGATGGCGATCTCAATCCCGCCGATGTGCACCGCAACTTGGAGACGATGCGCGAATCCTTCGAGGTCGGCCGGCTGATCGGGCGCTTGAGCCGGGGGCACTCGATCGAACTGACTGTCGAACAGGCCAAGCTCCTGGATCAATCGCTGAAGGTTTTCGAAAGCCAGGTCCGTGGCTCCGGCCGGCCGGAGACCGAGGCCGATGGCTGCGACTGGTACCTCGCTGATGCGGCACTGAGCTGCCACGACCTGGGCTTCTGGACCGAAACGATCGCGCGAATCCTCGATACCGGCGCGGCCCAGACGGTCGAGCGTCGGGTTCCGTGAGTTAATCCCAAGGCCGGTCGCCTGCCCGGTGCGAAAATCCTTCCTGTCGAAGTTTCACGACCGGAAGGATCAGCATGACCAAGTTGAAGCGCGATCTCATGAGCGGCACCGCGTCGCCGCACCTCATCATCGTCGCGAACGCGAAGGGCGGCCAGGGCAAATCCCTCGTCTCGCTCGCGGTCGCCGATCACGCCTATCTGCATGAGTCCCCGCTCGGCGTCGCTCAGGTCGATGCTCAGCACCGGCTCGCCTATGCTCTCGGCCGCAGCGTGTTGACGATAGTGCCGATTGCAGCGGACGCCCGGCGCGATCCCGCAGCCGAAGCACGCAGCTTCACCCCTCTCTACAACATGATCGAGAAGGGAGCCGGGCGTGGCGCCAGCGTCCTGGTCGATATCGGGGCCAATCAGGCGGTGCGGCTCGCGCATTGGAGCGGCCTGGTCGATCTGGCTGAAGACCTGGCGCTCTGGAAAGTCGAGACGACGCTGATCGTCCCGTATGTGTCCGAAGCCGAGGGCATGCGGCAGGCGGCCCAGACGGCCACCCTGCTGCTCGATCGGATCCCGGAAGGCCGGCTCGTTCTGGTCGAGAACGAGCGGGATGGTCGGTTCGACCAGCTCCACGCGGCCTCGGACGCTGCCAGTGTGCATCGTACGATGATCTCGCCGCTCAAGGAGCGCGCGACGGTTCTGCGGATGCCGGCGGTTGAGGCCGGTTCCTGGCGGCCCTTCGAGGCGGCCCGGTGCCGCCTCGTCCAGGTTGCCCAGATGCCCGTCGAAAAAGTCATGAACCTCACGGGTCTGCCCCGACCGGAGGCGAAGATCGCGCGCGGCGACGTTGCCGGCTGGACTGCGACGGTCTTCGAGGAACTCGATCGCGTGCTGCCCTGGAGCAAGCGCGGAGGCGGGCATGGTTGAGCGGCGCGAAGGCTTCGAGCGGGCAGCCAAGCTTGCCTCGATTGAGCGGCGTGAAGGGGAGCATGCCTTGGTGCAGCGTCTCGCCGACGATTTCCGGCAGGACCCGGGCGTGTTCGATCCGCGCCGACTGTCCTATCTCAGCCCGCTGGGCTGGGTCGACCTCCTGAACATCCTCGAGATTTCACCCCCTGGGGGCGAAAGGCCCTTTGTCGGCGGGTTGGCAGATATCCTCCAGCCGGAACAGGCCCCGGCTTCCGGATGGGCAAGCCTCCGCCGGCCCGAGCGGTCGGCCTGGCTCGTCGGCGTCGTGTCCGGCTCCGGGTTCGGAGTTGTGGTCCTGCTTTTCGCCTTCCTTGTGAGCTTCGCGTTCGGCTGACAGCCGTCCCGCCACCACGGAGACATCGTAATGTCTGTTGACAACCCTTTCGCCGAAGTCCGCTCGTACCGTCCGACCGTTCTCGGCGCGGTCGCGACGGCCGCAATCGTGCTCATTCTTGGATTGTTGCTGCTGTTCGAGTTCCACCCGCCGCGTGTTGTCGGATCGTTCGGGGCCGTCGATCTCGATCTGACCAGTCTCGCCTGGGTAGGCGCCGTGATGCTCACCGGCGACGGCTGCCTGCCTGTCATTTCGCATTGGATCGGGCTCGAGTGCCAGCCTGGAGCTGGTTCTCGCCTGATCGGCGTGATCGCGCAGTCGCATTCCGCACGGTTTCAGCTGAGCATGCTCGCGGCAGCGGTTCTCTCGGCCGCTGCGATCGCCTTCGCGAGCATCGTTTCGGCCTCGCCGAAGCGGGAGCAAACAAAAACGCTACGTGGCAAGCGGCCCATTTTCGATGCCGATGGCCGTGCATCGTTGCGCAGGGCCATCGCCAAGACCGGCCGCGTGCTGCAGCGCGGGCTTTGGCTGGCGCCGCATGTGCAGCTCACGCCGACCGTTGAAGGTTACAACATCCTGGCGTTGGGAACGCAGGGCTCGGGCAAATCATCGACGCTACGCGCGCTGATCGAACAACTCATCGCCCGAGGCGACAAGACGCTCATTCACGACTTCAAGGGCGACATGACCGCCGGCCTTCCGTCCGACGAGTTCATTCTGGTCGCGCCGCACGATGCCAGATCGTGGATCTACGATATCGCCGAAGACATCCGGAACGCGCAGCATGCCAGAGAATTCGCAGCCCACGCGGTCCCGACATCCGCGGGCGAAGCGATGTGGGGCGAGGGCTCGCGTGCCGTCTGGGCCGATCTCGTGATGGCGCTGCGGACCGACACACAAGGCCGCTGGGGCTGGGTCGATCTCAGGGACGCGCTGCTCTCGCCCGGCGCCACCATCAAGGCTGTGCTCGAGCGCCGTGGCGCGGCGAGCGCGAGCCGCCTCATTTTCGGCAGCGACGATCCCGAAGACAACAGGACGACCATGTCGGTCCTGATCACGATGTGGATCGCCGCGTTGACCGTCGTGCATCCGCTGGCGGAGGCCTGGGCCGATGCGGAGGGCGGACACCGCTTTAGCCTCCGGAACTGGCTCGATGGCGATGGTCATCTGCCGCGTGTGCTCGTTCTGCAGAAATCCAGTGAGTATCCCGAACTGACGCAACAACTGAACGCCTTCCTGATCGACCGTCTGGTCGGGCTGGCGTTGCGCCCTGGACGCGAACGCAATCCTACGACGAAGCTGGCGCTGTGCCTCGATGAACTGCCCGAATGTGGCCGTCTCCGCCGTTTTCCGAATCTCTTGAACGTGGGCCGAGAGTTCGGCGTCGTGACCGTAGCGGCGGTCCAGGATATCGCGCATCTGATCGAGATCTACGGAGAGAACGTCAGCCGGGTTCTCCTCGCGCGCTTTCGGATCAAGATCGTGCATCAGCTTGATCCCGGCGACAGCGCCGAGCGCGCCGCCGCGTGGCTCGGTGAACGGACGATCGAATTTGATGGGCCAGAGAGATATGACCCGGCCGCCAAGCGGAACATTCGCGACACGGTTCGCGAAACCGCTCCCGTCCTGGCTGAAGATCGCCTCGAAACCGAACTCGGCGTGCGGATGCAGAAGGGGCAGCCCATCGTTCGGGCGATGATC
>JAESGH010000464.1_pt1 | contig 20336 bp, 21 predicted proteins | sample 9269641 | NCBI WGS metagenome assembly JAESGH01 (sample SAMN14515345, study PRJNA621665) | algae metagenome | isolation source: Phormidium tanganyikae FI6-MK23 and co-occurring heterotrophs from granitic... | place: USA: Fort Irwin, California | collected 1998-05-24
TAGTACAGCCAAACACAATGACTAATAATTTCGCCGGGGAATCGATGTCGGGAATACATGAGCAGGAAGTTGCGATCAGGGTTGAACCAGTACGATTATTCTACAGTCCGGTTAACTTGACAATACCGACCAGCATCATCTTCTCGATGTCCCGATAGCTCAAGGGAAAAGTGTAGTAGAGCCAGACACAGTGACTAATAATTTCGCCGGGAAATCGATGACGGGAGTACATGAGCAAGCGAATGCGATCAACGTTGAATCAGTACGATGGCTTTGTTGCATGAATCGCAAAAGCTACTAATCTGGGATTGAAGAAGCTGAGATTAAGCAGCAACTTGATAGCTATGGGGCTTGGCAATCTGAATCATACGAACACCTTCGGTGCAGCGAAGCTAGTGAGGGCAGCACATTTGACCAATAGCTCTGTGGTTTGGTTGTCAAATCGACACAACCGTTGAGTTTTAGAAGTACCCGTAAAGGTACTTTTACAGGATGATTTACAGGTTTCGTTGACATCGATGCTCCTCTAACTGAGGCCGTATTGTCGGCTCTGCTCGATTGGTTTCCAGCGTGCAGTGATCTGATTTGGTGCATTCTTCAACGGCCTCGATCGCTATCAACTGCTTTTATTTCAGCCGATTGAATGCCCTAATGGTGAGACTGTACTGATACCCATCCCCGTGCACTAGCACTGATTGGAATGCAGGAGAACAGACCTGAGTTTCTGTTGGCACATCTCGGACACATTGTTCGAGATATTCAACCGTTTGGCATGCCACTTGGCTCTTGTTCAACAACTGCGTCATGAAGCAGTCATGCGTGCTGGCATGACTGCTTGTTGCATTGTTAGCCATCAAGGCATTACTCACAGCGGCATTATCAACTTAACGGAGCAGGTGGCTTTGTTGCATGAATAGCAAAAGCGACTATTTTGGGATTGAGGGAAGCCGAGATTAAGTCTCAACTTGGTAGCTACCGATTTGGCCATTTGAATCATGCGATTGAGCGCGGCGCACTTAATCAACAGATCTGCTTTTTGATTCTCAAATCGGCGCGACCGGAGGTTGCTGCCAAAGATCGTCTTGAAGCGGAAGATCGTCGTTTCGGCAATCGAGCGACGATGATAGCCTGAATCGCGCTTCCATTTTGATTGTGTCGCAAAGATTCTAAAGTGGCAAACAAACTGGTCTCGTTTGTATTGTTTTAAGCACTCACCCAAAAATCTCATTGATAAGGGTTTGTACACTGTTTTGTGTCAAAGGTTCAAAAGTTTGATCTAATAACCACTGAACCAAAAACACAACAATCATGACTTTTCGACCTGAATTGCTCGATGAATTGCTCAAAGGCTATCAAAGTCCCGAAGATTTAGTCGGAGAAGGTGGGATCTTGAAACAGTTGACGGCTGCCCTCGTTGAACGGTGTCTGAATGCGGAAATGGAACATCACTTGGAGAAAGAACGCCAAGAGCCAGTCCCGGAGGATGTGCCTCGAAATCGCCGCAATGGGCACAGTAAAAAGACGATTAAGGGTGAGTTTGGTGAAGCTATGGCGCGACAATAGTATTGGCTCAACCAGTTGGGGTTCTAGTTCTGTTAACAGAACTACAAATCACCGCGATGGATTAACCTGAGTACAGCTAACTGCTTGCTGTACCTGCTGACGTAGTTCAAAGGGTTTGATTGTCTCTGCAATGCGTGAAGCATTCTCATGCTGACCCAGCGCAAGATAGGCTGGGACCAGTGCCACTGTAGCTGCATTCTTTTGAGAGACTCCATTAGCGGCATTGGCAAGCTCCTGCGCCTGGAGTAGCACTTGTGCAGCACGATTAGGGTCGTTTAGATTGGCGTAAACTTTAGTTACCTCAGATAAGATGATTGCTTCAACAAAGGGTTCTTTCAAAGCTTCCGTACCCCGTATTACGTAAGTGAGAACAGAACTTGCCTGCTTGTTCTGTTTCACAGTCCGGTAAACATTGGCAGCACCCACCAGCCCACGCAGGGAGGTATCATCTTGGCTAGGAAGGCTCTGGGTAAACACAACGAGTTCGTCTGCCAATGGAACAGCTTGTTCTGCTCGCCCTGATGCCGCATAAAGCTCCATAAACTTGGAAAGAGCCAAAAGGCGAGTGGTATTGGCAAGCCTAGGAGGAGCTACAGCCATTGCTGCTGTTCCTTCCTCATTTCGGTAGATTGCAAGCGCGCGATCCAGCACCGCTGCCGCTGCATCGGGCTGACCCTGTTTTTGATACTGCTCCGCAGTATGAAGCTGTTGGAACACGTCATCCAGCGGGGGACTGTGACCCTGCTCAAGTGCAAACGCGAATAGCTCCCGAATGTAGGAATAAAATGCCATCTTACTGACAGCCTCGTCCGACAACGGGATGGGTGGCAAAGGGCATGAGGGAGACAGCGGGGCAAAAGTTATGCTTTCCGATGGCTCTGTAGCATCAGTTCTTTCAACAGGAGATGAGTTTGCTGGAGAAGCAGGCTGAGACGCCGTAGGCTGACTCAATGCAATATGACTCAATGCAAACCCTAGACTAACGAAAACGCCAAAAGTAGCTCTCCAAAGTTGGAGCTTAATTGCAGGCACCATAAATACCTCCCGTAGTCTTGCTCTAGGTAGGAGTTTTCAATTATCTATCATTATTGCGTATTCTCATGAAATCGGGTTCTCCGCAGGTTTTGATACTGCTGGCGAAACATTGCTTAACAGATGAATCGGCGTTGTCCAGCTTGATTAGGATTGAGAAGACGATTGTATGAGGGTTAGCTCGATGTCGTTACATCCACAATCTGACGGCGTTGTTGCATGAATAGGGGTTGCGGAGGGGCAAAGTGATAAGTTTGAAGTACCACCCACAAACTTTCATAAGCAATGAGCTACCGCATCCGCAACTGGTCTGAGTATAACGCCGGATTGAAGCACAGAGGAAGTATCACCTTCTGGATTGATGAAGCTGCCCTTGCCGAATGGATCGTCCCGCGATTAAGCGGACAACGCGGCGCATCGGTGTTCTACAGTGACATTGCAATTGGGACGATGGCGACAGTGAAAGCAGTGTATGGACTGGCAGGACGGCAATGCCAAGGATTCCTCACTTCCATCTTTACCCTGATGGGATTTGAGTTTCCCGTACCCGACCACAGTACCTTATCCCGACGTGTTGGCAAACTCTCGATTGTTCTGCCCGTGCTGCCTGCGACTGGAGCACGTCATGTGGTGGTCGATTCCACTGGAGTCAAAGTGTATGGAGAAGGGGAATGGAAAACCCGGCAGCATGGCATCAGCAAACGCCGAACTTGGCGCAAATTGCATCTCGGAGTCGATGAGACGACGGGCGAAATCCTTGCAGCAGTGGTGACGACAAACGGGGTGCACGATGGCGAAGTGTTAGACGACTTGCTGAACCAGATCGAAGATGACATCGAGCAAGTCACTACTGATGGCGCGTATGACCATCGCCATTGCTACGAGGAGATTGCACAACGTGGCGCAAAGCCTGTGATTTCGCCCCGCAAAGATGCAGTGATTTGGCAACATGGCAATCGCAAAGCTCCGCCCCATCCCAGAGACGAAAATCTCCGACGCATCCGCAAGCATGGGCGAAAAAAGTGGAAGCGCATCGCGAGCTATCATCGTCGCTCGCTTGCCGAAACCACGATGTTTCGCTTCAAGACGATCTTTGGCGGTAGTCTCCGGTCGCGTCGATTTGACAACCAAACCACAGAGCTATTGATCAAATGTGCTGCTCTCACTAGCTTCGCTGCACCGAAGGTGTTCGTATGATTCAGATTGCCAAGCCCCATAGCTATCAAGTCGCTGCTTAATCTCAGCTTCTTCAATCCCAGATTAGTAGCTTTTGCGATTCATGCAACAAAGTCTTCAGAAACACATCTTTGCGACTTGCACCTAATGTATAGAACCTATTTGGGATCTAAATTTACTGCTAGCCGTTTGAGCATCAGTCAGATGAAGCAAAGATTGACCTTGGCTGTGGCATGATCGAGCGTTCTCTCAAAGTTCTTGACCAAGCTTTTACAGCGTTCCATCCAAGCATTGGAGCGCTCGATTACCCATCGCATTGCTACGACAACAAATCCCGTCTTTCCTTGCGCCTGCTTTTGAACTGGGGTAGGCTTGGGAGCCAATTCAAACTGGATTTTGGTCATAATTTGAGGATAAATTTGCTCTAGCGCGGTTGTCAGCACGCCTGGATGATACCCGTTGTCCAGCAGGATAGTCGTTTTGGGCAGGCAGTCGGGTTTATCCTTGAAGTAGTCCAGGTTGTTCGCCAGCATCTCAATCAATCCTTGGTCATCCGTTACATTGGCTTTTGTACAGTGGGTGAAGAAGGGGAATCCTAAACTGTCCACCGCCAAGTCCCGTTTGATGCCATTCGTCGATTTGTAGAAACAAAACCCTTTCGAGTCCACACTCGCGTTACAGGTGTTCTTCACCGCTTGCGAGTCTATCAAGAGTAAGGTTGTCCACTTTGGTTTTTTTTGACTTGTGCTCGAATCTGAGCATGCAAAGCCTCTCTGATTCGCTCTAGTACTCCTTCTGGGCGCCACTGCTTGTAGTGCCAGAATACCGTCGAGTAGGGCGGGAAGTCTTTCGGCAGGTCACCCCAGTTGCAACCATTCTTGAGTTGGTATAGGACACCATCCAAGATTTGTCGCTTTGTCCAAACAGGGGGTCTGGTTCGCTTCTTTTGAGGCAACAGGGGCTTGATGATCTCCCATTCTGCGTCGGTTAGGCTACTCGAATAGGGCATTTATTTCTAATTCTACCTCCTCATCTAAGATCCCAAATAGGTTCTATAAAGCGTGATATCACCCCGTCATGCTGATAGCTCAAACACACCTCCAATGACCCTGTCAATCTAGCCATCCAAACCTCCAATCGTTAGTCTCTTCTGTTACTTGCACTTTCCTGGGTTGTGTCGCAAAAATAGTAAGGTAGGGGAGCTTAATTTTCTCTAGCCTTGCTCTCAATGACGACTGACTCTCTGTTCAAATGGCGGCACTTTTTGCCTGAAATTATCTTACTGAACGTGCGCTGGTATTGTCGCTATTCCTTGAGTTATCGGGATTTAGAGGAGATGATGGCAGAAAGAGGAGTCGAAGTGGATCACTCCACCCTTCATCGCTGGGTGCTGAGCTATGCTCCTGAACTGGACAAACGTATCCGTCCGTTCTTGAATCCCACGAATGACTCCTGGAGAGTGGACGAGACTTACATCGCAGTGAAAGGAGCGTGGAAATACCTGTACCGAGCGGTGGATTCAGCGGGAAACACGCTGGACTTTAGGCTGAGTGCAAAGCGAGACGGGAAGGCTGCCGCACGCTTTTTTCGGAAAGTGCTGAAAGCGACTCATCCTCAGACTCCACGGGTGAGTCGCTATGCGAGCTTCGGAGAACTCACCGTCGATAAAAATGCTGCATATCCAGTGGCAGTCGAAGCCTTGAAAGCGGATGAAACGCTGGCAGCAGAGACCCAATTACGGCAGAGCAAGGACCTAAATAACATCCTAATCGCAGGATCACCGCCACATCAAGCGATTGACCAAGCCAATGATGGGATTCGGGTCATTCAATACGGCAAGACCAACCTTGAGCGGGATTGAAGCGATGAGTATGATTCGCAAAGGGCAAGTAAAAGGAATCCGCCAAGGGGAGAGTGTGTCTCAAGCGAAGTTTATCGAAGAACTCTTCGGAATTAGCGCTTAACGGAACGCAAATGAGATACTTCGTTTGTCACTAAAAAGTATTTGCGACACAACCCTTATGCTTCAGGCGGTAAGATTGTGAGCCCATACTTCGGCGCAGCCGCTAGCAACTTATCGATCGCAGCCTGATCAGGCACAGGGGGATTGAGTGGATCAGCAACAGGGCTTCCAACCTCAGCAAAAAACATTTCCAGACCCGCAGGAGTTACCCAACACAACATCCGTGCCCGCGTCGTTCCAGTATTTTTGAAGCAGTGTTTTTGCCCCTTGGGAGAATGCAAGAACGTACCGGGTGTGGCCAAAACAGTTTGGTCGTCCAAGTAAAACTCGACTTCACCCTCAAGAACGTAAAACGCTTCATCTTCACGCCCATGAATATGGGGAGGCGGACCGACCTCAGGATTACAGGCAATTTCAAACAGCGCATATTGCCCCTGAGTGTTCTGCCCCAACGCCTTGAATGTGACAACGTCACCGGCAACGGTCAAGACATCGCCTTCCTGAGGCATTATGACGATTCCTTGCTGATTGAGAGTCATCTCAGTTCCTCTTTTCTGTTAAGTAATCAGTGTGCAACTAGGGTTTTCGATTTGAAGTTTAGTGGAATTACCACATAGTTTAAGAGCTATGTGCTGATCGCAGTCCTAAATTGTTACCAACTGTATCCTGATGTCAAGTAACGATAAATGCTCATCTCAAAAACCCACGCAAAGCCCAGAATAGGAAGGACCTTTAGTCATCTGTAAGGCAGCTTTTAGTGTTGGAATTATTGCTGAACAAGCTCAAGTCGGTGCTCATCTGGATCGACGACAATCGCACGCCGTCTCCATTCGGAGTCCTTGGGGGGTGAAACAACGGAACTGGGATGCTCGCTGAGGGCAGCAAGGGTAACGCCGAGCGATGGCGGCACACTGAAACCAATGCGAGTTCCACGCGTGGACGGTTGATTAGGAGAAAGGGGATATAACTCGAAGACTACAGCACCGCGTTGTGCAGCGAAGTGCTTGGAACCACTCTCATGTTGATGGCAGGTGAACTGGAGACCGAGTTGGGAGTAGAATGCCACTGCCCGTGCAAGATCAGAGGATCTTAAAACGATAAGGGTGAATGCAACGTTATTCATTGGCGTTTCCGGTGGGGCGATCTCGCTCATTCTGGTTCTCTGTTCAATGTCAGATAGAACCCCTGCGCGTGGGTGTAAAAGACCAAGAACGAGCTTACGGTGCTGCAAGAACGATCGACGATGAGAAGAAAACCCCTATTGCTGCTTGACTGCCTTCCCTGTCGCTACGACCTGCTCGATAATGTCAGCCGCCCGATTGGCTCCTCCGGCTTGTTGAATTGCAGCTTGTAGCTTGAGCGCGTTTTCCTTATAGATTCCCTCTGTCAGAACGCGCTGAATGGCACTACGTAGCCTGGACACACTCAACTGCTTGAGTGGCACAACTTCCCCAGTTCCCGTCCAGGCAATTCGGGCTGCAACTCCAGGCTGGTCATTAGCGATCGGAATCGCTACCATTGGCACGCCATTACTCAAAGATTCCAACGTCGTATTCAGTCCTGCATGCGTAATGGTGAGTGTGGTTCGTTGTAATAGCTCTAATTGGGGGGCGTAGGCAACGACTAAAGGAGACCCAGGAAGCGTAGGGAGCGCCCCTGGGGTACTGCCACCGCCTAAAGCGATAATTAGCTGGGCATCCATGTCCTGACAGGCTTCTGCAATCGTCGCGAAGGTTCCAAGTAGCCGGTTTTGTACCGTTCCGAGGGATGCATAAATCAGGGGTTGCCCTGTCAACTGCTCAAAGGGAAAAGATGATGGTTCTCGGCTGGCTGGATTTGAGTAGGGTCCCGTGAAATGGAAGCAGGCTGGTAAGTGTTGCCGTGGAAATTCAAACTCGGGCGGCTGTTGACAGAGCTGAGCGAGATTCGAGTAGGCATCATCTGGATGGCGATAAGCGGGTAAATTCCAGCGTCGTCGATACTCAACAATGACCTCTGTAATCGGTCGGGCAACACGAGCCATGAGATTGTGCCCTAACTGATTACGAAGCCGTGCCCACCAAGCCGAACTGTACGTCCAAGCGGTATTGAAAGGAGGAACACTCGGTTCTTGATTTAGCATTAAAGCACAGCATACGGTGATAAAAGGAAGACCCAAGAACTGGGCAACTGTTGCACCTCCAAAGGAAGTTTGATCGATGAGTAAGGCTTCTACTCCCACGCTTTGGAAAGCAGCAGGCGCTTCTTCCAGCAAGGTGAGTGTGAATTGCTGAAACGCCTTGACCGTGTATTGGAATGCCGCCAGACCCTCGAGTTGACCCAACGTTGCTAAAGAATTGGGAATTGCCCCAACTGGAAAGGCTTCTTCACCGATCGCCCGAAATTCCAGTCCGGCTGCCAACACTTTCGGTTTTGCATCCAGAAAACCCACTACAGTAACGCGATGCCCGCGCTGCCGCAGCTCGTAGCCTAAAGCAGTCATGGGATTGAGGTGACCGCTTGCAGCGGGACAGAGAATACCAAAGTGAGCCATAGTCTTTTTTGAAGGTAATGGGCTACTTAGCCTCAACCTTACCTTAAACGGCGCAATAGAAGTAGCCATGAAAAGGAAAGATTTGCGTAAGTTTAGAGGCAACTGCTCTCCGCAACTTCACTCAGCCTGGGCTCACAAGCATGGCTCAGTGTATAGTATCGTGAGAAGCAAGTGCAGCCCATCTCAAACCATAGCAGCCATTACTCTTAGCGTTACAAGTTGAAATGTTAGTCATGCCGTAACTCACACGGGAATTTAAGGGGAGCTCAACCGATGTCCGAATATCAGTTGCCCGATGGTCCTCAAACGCATCCTTGGATTCAAACCCAACAGTGGCTGATGCATCCTCTAGAGTACCTGGAAGACTGTGCTCAGCGCTACGGAGACATCTTTACGCTACGGATTGGTCCCGTGTTTACGCCTCAAGTCTTTGTTAGCGATCCACAAGCGATTCAACAAATTTTTGCTACTGACCCAAAACACTTGGACTCGGGCGAGGCAGCGGGCATCAAATCCCCCTTGCTTGGGCGGCAATCCCTTTTAGCTCTAGAAGGCAAGTCGCACCAGCGTCAGCGCAGGCTATTAACTCCGCCTTTACATGGGGAAAGAATGTTGACTTATGGAGAACTGATTCGCAGCATTACTGAGCAACAAACTCAGCAGTGGCAGGTGGGAGAACCCTTCCCAGTTTTGCCTTCGATGCAAGCGATTTCCTTTGAGATCATCCTCAAGGCAGTCTTTGGGTTAGAGGACGGACCGCGGTATCAAACCCTCAAAGATCAGTTAATCGCCATCCTGAATCCAAAAGTGCCATTAGTCACAGAACTGATGTTTGTCTTTCCAGGGTTACAGCAGGATCTCGGTGCTTGGAGTCCCTGGGGGAGCTTCTTGCGTCAAATTCAGCAACTTGATGAACTCATCTATGCGGAGATTCGAGACCGCAAGGAGACCGCTCCCAGCGCTCGAACGGATATTCTGTCTTTGATGATAACAGCACGGGATGAGCAGGGACAGCCGATGACAGAGGTTGAGTTACGCGATGAGTTGATTACCCTTTTGATTGCCGGACATGAAACCACCGCCAGTTCCTTAGCTTGGGCGCTGTACTGGATCCATCAGCGACCCGAAGTTCATGAAAAACTCCGTCAAGAGTTAGCGGGACTAGGCGCAAATCCTGACCCAAACGCGATTTTCCGAGCCTCTTATTTGACTGCCGTTTGCTGTGAAGCGCTGCGCCTTTATCCAGTGGTGATGTTGGCATTAAACCGAATTGTCAAATCGCCACTCGAAATCCTGGGCTATCGATTAGAGCCAGGGACCGTAATTATCCCTTGCATTTATCTCACTCACCAGCGAGAGAAGTTATATCCCGAGCCCAAGCAGTTTAGACCGGAGCGATTTTTAGAGCGGCAATTTGCTCCTTATGAATATTTACCTTTCGGCGGGGGTAATCGACGCTGTATTGGTATGGCTTTTGCGCTATTTGAAATGAAGTTAGTGTTAACAACTGTGTTGTCTCAGTGGCGAATGGTAGTAGCAGATACCCAGCTCTTACGACCTGTACGTAAGGGTGCTTTGTTGGCACCAGCAGAAGGCGCACAAATGATCATAAAGGCGAGGCTAAATTCACCATAAAGTTCAAAGATATTGCCAATATCGTTCCTGATATTACATGTTGTGAGGCAGTGCCCCTGCAGCAATCGTTCTTTTTTCCCAGTACTAAACTCCCAATATCAAGATAAGGAGCAAGATGTCGATTCCAACAACGACACTTCCTAATGGAACGAAGGTCTATTACCTGCGTGAGGAGGAAGTCCCAATTCTATATCAACAAATTCAAGCGTATCTTCGTCATGATATTGAGCTGCAGCCAGGCGATACGCTGTTTGATGTCGGAGCCAATATTGGATTATTCAGCCTCTGGGCTTATAAGCAATGCCAGCACCATTTGCATGTCTATGCTTTTGAACCCATTCCAGCTATCTTTGAAGTGCTGCAATGCAATGTGCAACAGTGTAATTCAGTAACAGTTAAGGCCTTTCCTTGGGGGCTGGCTCAAGAGCCAAAGACAGTAGAGTTCGGCTACTATCCGAATGCAACTGCTTTATCCACGGCTTATCTTGATGACGGGAAACAAACACGAGCAATAATCAAGCAGACGATCTCACAGGCGTTGATGCAGCCTACTCAAGAGGATCCAGCATTTATTCACCTATTACGTTGGTTTCCGCCTTTTGTGCGATCTCTGTTAATCGAGCACAAGCTCAATCAAGCTTTTCAGGTGGAGCGAGTGTCCTGCACGATGCGAACGGTTTCAGAAATGATTCGCGAGCATCACATTCAGCGGATTGACCTTCTCAAGGTGGATGTGGAAAAAAGTGAATTGGATGTGCTCTTAGGTATTGAGCCGCAGGATTGGGGCAAGATTAAACAGGTTGTCGTTGAGGTTCACAACTTAGAAAATCGGGTTGCTCAGGTGATGAGGTTATTGCAGAATCATGGATTGAGCAGAATTACTGTCGAGCAGGAACCTGGCTTCAAGGATTCCGATATTTTCAATCTGTATGCCCTGCGCTAAGGAGTTAACTCAGTAAGTTAATTGCATTTGGTCCCAATGAATTACTTGAAGTTAACCGAGCAATCAGCTTGTTATACCAATTCTATTTTCATCAGCGTAGGGAAGCGGATTAAGATGAGGCAGTGCGGCAATTATGTCTTGCTGATCGTTTTCCAAAGCTTGACAAACTGTCTCCTTCGATTGGCTTCTGGTTCTCGATGAATTGCAAAATTAGAGAGTGCCCTTCCTCCTCGCGTCCGTTTTCCTTGGCTGCTTGATAGAACCGTTGATAGAACCGTGTTTCTTGAAGATTGGTAATCCCTAACACTGCCTCTGGCTGACTGGTATTGTCAACGCCTTCGTTCATCTGATCCTTGGTCTAACCAATCTCGAATTTCTTGAATCAGCCAGATGCGTTCCACAGCCGCGATCGGATTTGTCGTCATTTTTTTGCCAATCTGCCGTCTTGTCTTTTGGAGTCCCAGTTTCCGAGCGATTTCTGAATCCTCTGGAACATCAGTCATCTGACCCCAAACGTGAATCGTGATGCCTCTGGCAACCGTGCCTTGCTTCACGTCTTCCTCTGTAACGCTGGCAATCTCACTGGTTTTGCCTCGCTCTCGGCGATAGCACAACCCAAACAGTCGGTGTCGCAACTCAAAGAGATCGCGATCGAATATCAAATCTGTGCGTCCAAAAACCTGCCACAGTAATCCAAATGCCGAAAGTATGGCGCTGCCTGCGAATATCAAAATAAATATCAACCAGAATAAGTTGAAGCCTCTGATGAGATTTGGGAATTGAATCAGGAATTGAATCAGAAAAGGCGAAATGGCACCTACTACAAACAGCAAGCGCAGCGATTTATTGCCGCGTCTGGGAAGTTCAATTTCTAATCGACTCGCCGATTTTTTAATTTTGATTTGGCTTCCGGTTGGCTTGTGGCTCGTGATCGGCGGACTCAGATTTTGTCGATGTTCCAACGCGTCAAGGGCTTGCTGAGCGGTACTGAAGCGATCGCTCAGATGGGGTTCAGTCAGTTTAGCAATCCAGTTGATCAATCCTAAATCAATGCTGACGCGGTCACCAAATTGAATTCGACCCTCTTGATGCGGTAAATGGGCAGGGGACACTCCTGTCATCAAATGAATCAACGTTGCGCCCAATGCATATAAATCAGAGGCAGGAACCGTGCGTCCACCGAACTGTTCCATTGGCACATAACCGTATGTTCCTGCCACGGTAAATGTTTTTCCTTCTAGCATGGCTTGATCTTGTACCGCGCCAAAATCCACTAAATAAGCATGTTCATCCTCACCCCAAATTAAATTACTAGGTTTAATATCGCGATGCAGAACCGGAGGATTCAGCCTGTGCAGGTAGTTCAAAATCTGAAGCACTTCGATCGCAATCTGTTGAATCCGCAGTTCTGAGAAGTGATAGCCTTGATTCAGTAACTGTTGCAACGATTCACCAGGAATGTAGCTTTGCACCAACGCAAACCAGGGAAAGCGCGACCCTGCGAGCTGAGTAACCGTAAAGTAATCGCGGTATTTCGGAATTCGAGGATGATCTAAGCGCTGCAATACGGCTGCTTCTCGTTCTAACAACGCGTACTCATTCCACTGCATCTCTGGACTCATGGCTAAGAGCTTGACGATCACGGGATCGCGTGCGGAACTATGCTGATCGATCGCCAACCAAGTCTGCCGACTCGCATCTTGTCCTAGCTGTCTTTGAAGTTGATAGCGATCGTTCAAAACTTCTGCAACATCCAACATTTGCTGTTCCTCGATTGTGCTTGGTTCTTCTCAACGGCTTGCAAGTCCCAGCCACTGATTGATTTCTGCGGCTAACCACTCACATTCAGCTTCGGTTAAAGGCGGTTCGAGTCTAGTAATCGGATATTCTTGTACCCCAACCGCTAAAACGACCTCAGAAAGCTCTTTGTCCTTTTTTTGCCAAAACGGATGTGCTGTTTTCGTGGCAAACACTTGATCAATCTCTGCAACTTGACCGCGCTTTCGCGATAGCTTGAACCCGAAGACCTTCCAGATGATTGCAAACGAATGAGCATCGAACCGCACTTGAGTCGTTCCGCCATGCAACATCCACCACCCTCCCACACTACCGATGCCGATTAGAAGACACACAAATTGGGTGAGCGAACCAAAGACAGCGGTGGAACTGAAGAACACGATCGCAACTCCCCACAGTGCCAATCCTCCGAGTGAAGAAACTTTAATTGCTCTAGGAACGCTAACCTGTAAGCGATCCGCCGTTTTTTGCAGTTGAATTGAACTTTGTTGAGGCTGGGAATGAATCAACGCGGTGATTGCTGCTTCATTCTCGTGAAGGGCTTGGCGTGCTTCTTGTGCTGTTTGAAAGCGTCGTTCTAGGTTGGGTTCAGTGAGTTTTTCTAGCCAACGAACAAAACCAGGATTGAGCCTGACAAATTCGCGAAATTGCAATCGGGCACTCTGCTGAGGCAAATCCGCAGGGGCAATTCCAGTCAGCAGATGAATCAGAGTTGCACCCAAAGCGTACAAGTCTGAGGCAAAGGTTGCTCGTCCACCAAATTGTTCTAGCGGCGCATATCCATAAGTTCCAACAACAGTAAATGTTGCGCCTTCAGCAGCAGCGCGATCTTGCACGGCTCCAAAGTCCACAAGATAGATTGCTTGATCGTCGCCGAACAGAATATTGCTGGGCTTGATGTCGCGGTGCAACACAGGTGGACTTAACCCATGCAAATAAATTAGAACGTTCAGAATCTCTTCTGCAAGCTGCCGCGCTTGCGGTTCATGCAACGTCTTTCCTTGTGCGAGGTATTCCTTGAATGATCTGCCCGGAATATAGCTCTGTACTAAACAAAACCAGAGAATGCGATCGTCAATACAGAAATAGTCCTGATACTGCGGAATCTGAGGATGATGCAATTGTCTGAGCACTTGCGCCTCGCGCTCAAACAACTTCACTTGGTCCCACTGCACTTGATCGCTAAACGCTAGTAACTTCACGACGACTGGTGCTTGGGTCTCAAGATCGGTTGCTAACCAAGTTTGCCGACCCGCATTTTGCCCCAAAAGCTGAGTCAGTTGATAGCGTCCCTGAAGCGTCTGTTCCAACTGCAACATGACTATCACTCATCCTTAGTAACGAACGATGTAGCGCATGGTTCTTGATCTATTCAAGCATGGTCGCTTCCCTAAAGGGGCAATCTTAACGATCTCGCTTGCCCAACTGTTTCTTGATCGCAGGAGTATCTAACTTTCAGCCGCGATTACAGATTTCGCACCACAACTGTACAGCGCCAAAAAAGTCACTGTACATCAGGCCAAAAATATGGCGAGCGGCCCTTGCTAGCGTTGTAAAAGTTCCGTAATATTTGTTGCTATGGCTCTTGTATTCATGTCATATTCATTGACATGAATTGAGCAAATTAGGAAGCATCCTATGATTCATCACATTTCTATCGCCGCTGAGCATCCTCAACACGTTGCAGAGGTGTTGGCAGAACTTTGGCAGGGTCGTGCTTATCCATTTCCGATGTATCCCGATAGCTATATTGCTTTTGCAGGTGATGACTATGGCACTGCGATCGAGGTTTATCCGTTAGGAAGTGAACTGATTCCCGGCCGAACGGATTTGCCGGATCTGCAAGCTGACCAGACTTCGGCTCGCTTTAGTGCAACCCATGCAGCCGTTTCTGTTCCGTTGAATCAGCAACAAATTGAGCAGATTGCGGCACGCGAAGGGTGGCAAACGCTGCTCGGCAATCGCGGCCCATTTTTCCAGGTCGTGGAATTGTGGGTGGAAAATCGAGTCTTGTTGGAACTCCTGACTCCAGAGATGGCAGAGCAATATAAAGCCTTTTCCACGCCAGCTAACTGGGAGCAACTCGTTCTCACTGCACCCTTGAGTTGAGGACATTGCGTGTCCAGTCAAAATGGCAGTGTTGTATGGATGGCAAAATGGGGGCTATGAAAGAAGCGGTTGACGGCTCTGATCGCTCAACTGGGCGATCGCGTCCCTACAAGAGTGCTCTGCGGCAAAAGCAAGCCGAGGCAACTCGGCAATTGATTCTGCAAGCATTAGCAGAGCAGTTAGCGAAGGGCGGGCTGCAAGAGTTTTCGATTGCGGATGCGGCGCAACGGGCAGGAGTTGCCCCGCGAACGATCTACCGTTATTTTCCCAATCGAGACGCTTTGTTAGATGCGGTTGGAGAATGGGTGGATCAGCAACTGGGGGATTTGCTTTACCCCACCACGCCGATGGAAGTGGCTGAGTTAGCTGAGCAAGCGTTTCCTCGATTTGAGCAACAAGCGATGCTCGTTCAAGCCTTGTTAGTGTCCCAGTTGGGTCAGAATGTTCGCTCTCGCCTGCGTCTCAAACGGCGTCAATCGATTCAAAATGCCCTCAGTTCGCTTCCAGGAGAGGCTGGTTCAGTCGAAGCGGTTCATGCGGTCATTGGACATCTTGTGACTGCGGAAACCTGGAAGCATTTACGAGACGAGTTTGGTGTGAGTGGGGAAGCGGCAGGTGAAGCGATAGGATGGGCAATTCGCGCGCTGATTGCGGCTCTAGAGCGACAGCGTTGAAGCAATGCCAACAGGCTTATGCTTTTGTTACTAGAAAAGCCACCATCCTAACAATATTGCAACGGCTGTCAGTGTAATGTTATCGATGTCGCGGTAGGGTAAGGCTTCGACGATCGTGCTCACAAGCGCGATTGCTGCAACGTTTCTCGCGATTGCTGCTAATCCCAGTGCAGGCTGAAAGTTGTGGAAGTAATTGAACAGCACCAAAAATGCAAAGCTAAACGTAAAACTGCCGATGAACATTGCCAGTGACCCAGCCCAGCTTTTCTGTGGATTGAAGAAAAGTTTGTGAGTACCAAAGCGCCGTCCCACAATGTCAGCGAGACCATCACCCCCGCAAAGGCTCATCAGCGCCACAATTCCGATCGGGGAAGGCCGCCAAAACACAAGTGTACAGATAATAAAGACAATGCCATAGTACAAGGGACCTCGCAGAATTTCGCTCGGCTTGCCGGTGCGAGTCATGGCTTGCACAGCTTCCGGAGCTTCAATCCATCCGAGTCCGATTGCAAAGAACTGTCCTGTAATCACCAGGGGGACAAGAACAGCAAAATATCGAGCGCTAGGCGCAGAACTAAAGAACAGCCAGCAGAGGACAAAGAGTGGACCTGTGCCAATGTGAATGATTTTACGGCTCAACTTGGATTCGAGCCGTCCACTCGCTGCGAGAAACTCAATCAGGCGCAGCCACGCGATGGCGACAGTAAATGCAAGGAGTGTTGCTGCTGCGTCCCGAATCCAGGGATTCGCAAAAATGGCATTCAAATCCACGGCTCGTGCTCTGAAGTGGAGGCTTTCCCTAGATTAAGTCATCAGTGCCCCTTCGATGTGGGAGAGCTAAGCTTGATTTTGAGGGGTTGAGCGGTTCTGTGGCAAAAAATTTTGATCACGCGATAGGAAGAGGAACCAAGCGCGGAAAATTTGGTGCTCATCCTCTCACCCTGGCGTGCCTCAGAATTTTTGCAACAGTACGAGATCCCCCAGAGAGCGTTCTTTCAATCGGCTAGAGTTTGATTGATAATCTCAAAAGAATTAGCATCATTCTTCATTTCCAATGATTCACATGACGCTAAGCTTTGTCTAGTTGCTCTGGCAACGGGTGATTTGACTTATTCGTCGGTCGTAACAGTTATCGGTCATAACCATAGGCATTGAGCATTGCTCGAATGCTTTGCTGTAAAGCCATTAAGCCTCTGATTTCCCCGGGTTCTGTCCTTCCAACTCAGCGATTGCAGTGTTTAGCTCCATCTCCAGTTGTTCAGGGGTCGGAAGATTCTTCTTCAACTCTTCCGGTAGGCTGGGTTGAAGCTGATAGGAAGACACCCCGATCGGCTGGTTATTGCCCTGCAACGCAAACTCTACCGTGGTGCGATCCTTGGATTTGCACAGGATAATCCTGATCGTCGGATCATCCCGTTCCGTCCGCAGAAGGTTATCGACAGCGGCCACGTAAAAGCTCATTTGTCCGGAATGTTCAGGCAGGAACTCTCCCATCTTGAGGTCAATCACCACGTAGCGGTGCAAGGGAACATGGTAAAAGAGCATATCAATTCGATATTCCTTGCCGCTCACTTCGATCGGGTACTGGCTGCCTAGAAAAGCAAACCCCATGCCTAATTCCATGAGGAATTGGCTGATAGGTATTGTCAACTTAACTGATGACAATCAAAATTAAGCACGATAATTCTTTGATCGCAGCCATCGCTCAATTTTACGCAGCAGAATTGAGACGAGCAACATCTCGCCAATCCTCGAATCGTCGGCGCAGTTGTTCTCGATATCGGGTTGCAGTCCGTTGATGTTGCTTGGGGTGAAAGTGATCTCGAATCGGTCCAAAAGCAGAGAGAAGTCGTTGGGCTTGCCCTGGGGATTTGAATCGTCGCATTCGTCGCTCTCGCACTCGTGTCGGCTGAGGGGAGTTCTCCGCTCGATTGTTCAAGCCCTTATGCTGTCGATGCTCCACGTTCTTCATCACTTGCTTCTTCGCCGCTTGGTAGCTTTTGAGTTTATCGGTGACCATCACCCGTGGCACGAAGCCTTGCTTTTTCAGCAGTTTGCGAAAGAACCGATGTGCCGCTTTCGTGTCCCGATGCCGTTGCAGCAATACTTCCAGCACACTCCCCTCTGAATCCACTGCCCGCCACAAATAATATTGCTGCTTCTTAATCGTCACAACCACTTCATCGAGATGCCATTTATCCGTGATGTAGGGACGTTTGCGCCGAAGCTGATTGGCGTACTGCTGCCCGAATTTCTGGCACCACTGCCGAATCGTTTCATACGTCACCTCGATCCCCCGTTGGCTTCGCCACGCTGAAAGCGACCAGCATCATTTTCTCGATATCGCGATAGCTCAAGGGAAAGGTGTAATAGAGCCAGACACAGTGGCTAATAATTTCGCGGGGAAATCGATGACGGGAGTACATGAGCAAGCGGGTGAAATCAGAGTTGAACCAGGACGATTATTCTACCTTTGGGTTAAGTTGACAATACCATCTTGATGTGTAGTAAATAACCTAGGAATGTTTAGTGCGGACTATTGCTGCCCTTGCGATGCCTACCGAATCCCGATTGGGATAGGCTCAGGACGACATTCAGATAAGCGATGCCGCGATCCTGTGGGAGTCAGCAAAAAGATTCCTTCGTGAGATTGATCGATCGAGGCAATTCTCAACAAGTCCTCAGAGCCATTCAGAAAACAGTTTCCAACTTTCGCCCAAGTAGGCAACGATTCAGCAGTTGGAGCCGTTTCAACTGACTCCGAAAGATCCTCTACAGGCTCTCGGACTGGCTCCACAGGCTTAAAAGCGAGCCCCTTAATGCCTTTAACGCGATGCCCAACTTCAACGAGCTTACAGCCCGGAAACAGCTTAAGCAGTCGATTAGCGACTTGATTCGAGCCTTTCACATATGGATCGCCGGGACGAATCGGATCAGCCCACGATCGCTTACCGGAGTCATCGAGCACTAAAACACCGGTGTCAAGATAGTACTTTTCAAGCGCTTCCCAGACTTCCTTGACCGGAACAACAGCACCGCGCTCTGGGGAAAGCCCCGTGTCTGTCGCAAACTCTAGTAGATGCGAGTTCTGAAGCCTAATATTCAAAATTGCTTCATCGCACGAATCGTAGTCAATCCCGTTTTGCATTAAGTCAATGAATGACGCAACGAGCCGATTCACAAACGCAGGAAGAACATTATTCTTCAGGAAGTCGCGATCGTACTTAAAGCGCGGATCGACCTCCATTTCGCCTTTTGAGGGATCTGCGTTTTTCTTGAAGACCTTAAGAAATTCCACTACGGCCAATCGGGACTTAATCGAATTACTATCTCCTTTTAGCGACGGAACATCATTCAAGTTGAACAGACAAATGCAATTCGGCAAAAACTCGCGCTCATCCTGTCCCTTCAATTCATGTTTTATCGGATCTCCAGTGATCACAGCTTTGAGAGATTGAAGTTTGTCGATCGCAATTCCTGACTGATTCTCGGATGCCCAATTAATTCGAGATGTGGATAAGCTGGCTGCGTTGCAGATTTAATCGGAAGTAGCCCGATGCGGGAAGCTGTTGCAACAGTTTGTGCAACGATTGCGATGGAGCTTCGGGTTGCAGTTTCACGGGACGATCGTGATGGGTCCGAATTAAGTAATCGGAGTTCGGACGACGCTCGGCTGCAATGAAGTCGTAGAAGTCGGCTTCTCGGTCGGCGAACATTATATTCATTGCCTCGTCGATCATGCTCTCTGAGTTTGTGATGGCAGCGGCGTGAATTTGATGTTAGACCTGGACTCTTTAGGTTTCATAGTGTTCTTTAATCTAAAAATTAGTCATTCTCAATTTCTCACGACTAACGGTCATACCGCTTCCAATCTTGCAGCACCGTAACCACTCGCAATTCCCTGAATTTTATTTAACTTCAAGAAGAGAAAGACCGGGCAATGGCTGTAAGCGCCGCGTAGTACGACCTCTGAACAACGGCTAAAACTCGGAAATTTGTTAAGAAAAATGCGACTAAAGAATAGAGAGCAGCGTGACCGGGTGAATGAGCTGCATCATTATCCTGGATTAGGCTGAGAAGCCAGCAAACAATCACGTCATCTATCGGGTGGAAGTCGAGAAAGTTCGTTGCGAACTCGATAGTTGCCATTCAAAAAGCATGGGTTTGTAAATACCGCTATCAAGTGCTGTAAATCTTCTGTCTTGAAGTGAGATTAAAACTATAAAATAAAGATAGTTTAGGCTGTTAACGAAAAGATGGGAAACATTAATAATGACAACAACCCACCTAACACTCAAAGTTATAATATTGACCAACTCGATCTAGATATTATTGAGTATTTGCAGGCAGATGGTCGCGTTTCCTACAGCTTAATTGCTCGTGAGGTAGCAGTTCCCGAAGCAACCGTTCGATATCGAGTTAAACGGTTACTTGATGAAGGAATGATCAGAATTAGTGCATTTATCGACGCTGGAAAAATCAAGTACGCAAACGTTGCTTACATTGAACTAGATGTTGATCCTGTCTTCTTCGAGGCTACACTTTATACATTGATTGATATGGAGAAAGTTAGCTATATCTCATCTGTTACGGGTGAATATAACGTAATGATGGAGTACGTCTACAGTAATAATGATGATCTCTTTGGTTTCCTAAATATGATGAAGGCGAAACCGGAGGTCAAGCGTCTGAACCCTAGAACAATCATAAAAATACACAAGGCACAGTACCCTGCACGTTTGAAGTCTTAGCTATAGCGATCCTACTTGACTCGTGAAAAAACACCATACAGTTCAAGCTTAGGGAACTTAAACACCTGTTGATGAAGGACAAACTCAAATAACCACTTGATCAATGCAAAGGAATTGCCAAGGTGATAGCACTCGCGGATAAACCGTTTTGCCTGAAGCC
>JAESGH010000468.1_pt1 | contig 19520 bp, 14 predicted proteins | sample 9269641 | NCBI WGS metagenome assembly JAESGH01 (sample SAMN14515345, study PRJNA621665) | algae metagenome | isolation source: Phormidium tanganyikae FI6-MK23 and co-occurring heterotrophs from granitic... | place: USA: Fort Irwin, California | collected 1998-05-24
TGACGGACCAGGCGCCGGCGTGCCGGTCTCGTCCTCGTCGTCATCGCAGCCGCAGTCGTCGTCATCATCATCATGACCCCCGTGATGATGATCGTCATCATCCTCGTCGTCGTCATGGTCGTCGTCATGCGCGTCCTCGTCATCCTCGTCGTCGACGGCGAGCATGGGGTCGAAATCGCCAAGGAAGCTGATCTGCTGCTCGCCATTCGACAGGATCGAGAAGCCGGTTGCCTCGTCGAAGTTGCGGATGAAGCTGTCGGGATCGCTGCCCGCCGGCAGCTCGATCACATCCTGCTGGCGTAGCGCCCCGAGAATGATGTCGTTGCCGCCATTGGAGCGGAACACGACGCGGTGGCCAGACTGCAGCGCGGAGATATCAACGATGTCATCGCCCTCCGTCCCATCGAGCGTAATCGTGCTCGTCGCGAGGCTGGTCGGTGTGAAGTCGCCGATCGGAATGAAGGTGTCGCCGCCGCCGAAGCCGCTGATCGCGATCTCCTCGACATTGTCGAGCTCGGCGACGATCGACGCATTGGTGGTGCCGTTGCGCGTGATGACGATCTCGGTGTTTGCGTTCAGACCGGTCAGCCCGGCGGCGGTCGCCGCTGCCCGCGAGTAGATGCGGTAAGTCTCGGCAGTCGCGTCGCCGGCAATATGCACCGTGTCCGTGTTGGCGCCGCCGTCGATAAAATCGCGACCATCACCGACCCGCCAGAGCGCAAGGTCGTTGCCGGCGCCGCCGTTGACAGTGTCGTTGCCGGCGCCGCCCGCGAGGACATCGTTGCCGTTGACGCCGTTCAGAGTGTCGGTTCCGCCATGGCCGAGGATAAGGTCGGCGCCGGTCCCGCCAGTCTGCGTGGCGTTGCCATTGCTGCCGTTGACCAGGGCATAGGTCGAACCGGCAAAGCGCAGCTGCTCGATCGTGGTCAGCGTGTCAGCACCCTCAGCGCCGGTCAGGTCGACGACCACGAGTTGGTTCGAGGCGTTCAGCTGGAAGCCGAAACTGCGAACCGAGCCGGAATAGACAGCGACGTCATTGCCGCCAGCGCCGCCGTCGAGCCGGTCGTCGCCCGCGCCCCCGTTCAGCGTGTCGGTGCCGCCAGCGCCGTTCAGGATGTCATTGCCGGCATTGCCGTTCAGGGTGTCATTGGCGCCGGCTCCGAACAGGCCGCTGGTCCCATCGGCGATATCGTCGCCGGCGGTGCCGTTGAACGTGTTGGCGAAGAAGGGGACGGCGTCCCAGTTGTCGCCGACCACGCCGGTCGGGGCCGAGGTCAAGCTCTCGGAATGGCCGCCACCGTCTGTGAAACTCACCGTCACGCGTAGCAGCCCGCCGACCTGGCTTCCGAAGCCGAAAATGCCGTCGTTGGGCGAGTAGTTCGCGGCAGTGGCACCTGGGATGCTGATCCAGTTCGTCCCGCCATCGGTCGAAAGCTGCCACTGATAGGTGAAGGCGCCGAGGCCGTTCTCATCCTGGATCGTGGCAGCGCTCACTGAAATCTGCTGCCCCTCGGTCGGAGTGAGGTCGCTGATCACCGGGGCGCCTGTCGCCGGACTGTTGACCAGCTGGCTGACCAGGAACTCGCCATCGGCGAAGCGCAGCTTCTCGATGTTCCAGAGCCGGTCGAAGCCGTCCGACTCGCGGTTCTTGCCGGTTGCCGGATCGGTGGCGCCGGCCGTCTGATCGACATGCTCGACGGTGATGCTGCCGTCGGCATTGCGGGTGAAGGCATAGTTCGCCTTGACGTCCCAGTAGACGGCAACATCGCTGTCGTCCTGGCGTCGGCCATTGACCAGCTCGCGGACGATGTCGAGCGCGCCGGGGCTGACGACGCGGCTGAACATCAGCTGGTCGAGCGTCCGCCCGCTGAAAGCCGGGGCGGCGCCGGAGACTGGAGCGCCGTCGACATAGTCGGCCTGGCGCCAGACGAGTTGCGAGACGCCGTCGGTGGTGTAGGCGACGCCGTCATGGCTGAAGCCGATGCGGACATTGAGCCAGCGATCACCGTCGATGATGTCGTTGCCGCCCTTGCCCTCGATGACGTCGGAGCCGCCGCCACCAAGCAGGATATCGGAGGCATCGGCAGGGTCGAACACGACCATCGCGTCCTGCCCGGATGCGTCCTTCAGGACGTTGCCGGCGGCATCGCGCGCCAGCGTCGGGGTGAGATGCGAGACCAGTGCCGAGAGCCCGTCGATCAGCGCGACGTTCCTGGCCAGCAGCGCGTTCGAGTAAGAGTCGAACGGCGCGGTGGGATCGACCTGCGCGCCGTTGCCATTGACGTCGTAGCCACCGATGACGACATCGCGGCCGGTCAGCTTGTCATCGTGCCTCCAACCCGAGAGGCCTTCGACGAGGTCGAAGCGGTCGCGCAGGATGTTGGCCTGCTGGTTGGTGAAGATGGATATGTTCATATCCGAATCCGCACCGGTGGCGTCGCCCTTGTGGATCGCCCAGTCGAAGCCGGCCATGCCGTTGTTGCGCTGGATGCCCGGGCCCTGGACCATGATGTCGTCGCCGGACTCGCCGTCATAGTCGTTGTCGTTGCCGCGCCCGTCGAGCACGTCGTGACCGATGATCGTCGAGTTGAAGAAGAGCTCGGAATTGTCGCCGGCGAGCGTGTCGAAGCTCTCGCCACCCTCGATCCAGTCGTGGCCCTCGTTGCCCATCAACATGTTGATGCCGGTGCCGCCGCGGATGAAGTCGTCGCCTTCGCCGCCCTGGATGGTCTTCGCCTCGCTGCCGCCGTAGACGAAGTCCTTTCCGGAGCCGGCGAAGACGAGGTCGAGGCCGCTACCGGGGTTGATGACGTCATCGCCGGCGTCGCCATGGATCACGTCGGCTGCGCCGATATCGGTACCGCTGTCGGTGATGACGTCGTTGCCGTCGCCGCCATGGAGATGGTCGACGCCGTAGCCGCCTTCGAGATCGTCATAGCCGGCGCCGCCCCAGAGCGTGTCGTCGCCTTCGCCGCCGATCAGGATGTCGCGCTCGCCGGTGCCGCCGAGAACGACATGCTCGGTGCCGGTGTAGCGCAGCAGGTCCAGATCGCCGTCGCCGTCGAGATCCTGGCGGATCACCATCGGGCTGATCGCCTGGAGGACGGGATTGGCGTGGAGCGGATCGGCCTTGCCGTTGGCGCCGAGGCCGGTGACCTGCTTCGACGGGTCCATCTCGAGGATGTAATCGGCGGTCTGGAAGGCGGCGCCGTTGATATGGCCGCCATCGGTGCCGACCACAGTGTTGCGCATGATCAGCTGCGCGAAGCTGTCCGATTCCAGCTGGTTCAGCAGGTTCAGCCCCTGGGTGCGGCTGAGATAATAGAAGCGGTCGCCAGCTTGCAGCTTCTCCATCTGGTATTCGAAGACATAGGTGAAGCTCGAGCCGAGCATCGAGCCGAAAGCCATCTTCTTCTCGGCAAGGCCGCCGATCCAGAAGTCGACCTCGTTCAGGCCGCCGAGCTTGGCGTCGTTCGCCCAGACACCGGTGGCGTGCAGGAAGTCGAGCCGGTCGGCCGGCGCGTCCGGCCCTCCGAGCACCAGCACTGCGGCGGCGGCGCGCTTGGCCTCGAGCGTTGTTGCGGCCTGGATCGTGTCGTGAGTGCCGTAGGCGGCGACGAAATTGATCAGGGAAGCGGGGGTCTTCAGCGACAAGGCGAAGTCGAACCAGTTCTCATAGGGCTTGACCCGCGTGTCCTGCGTATCCTCGAAGAACTGCTTGCGCGCCTCGTTCAGCGAGGGGACACCGGTCTCGCGGGCCCGCGCCAGGTTGAGGGCGCCGAGATCGAGCGGCAGGCCGACGAGATTGTTGCGCAGCGCATCGGTGAGATATTCGTCGATCTCGTTGCCGGCCTGGCGCGACATGCCGCGCAAGATCGCTCCGGCAGCTTGCGCGGCATCGGCGCCCTGGGCGTTGAAGGCGATCGGATTGAGGAAGGCGTCGATCAGCCCCATCGAAGACTGGACCGGGCCACCGGCGCCCATCTTCTGGATCTCGATCTTGTCGGTCAGCATCGAGTGCCCGAAGCGGTAGACGACATGGGCGAACTCGGCGACGATCGCGCCGTCGACATCGGCGGTGTTCGAGAACAGGAACGGATCGACATCGGGCGCTGCCGCCCGGGCAAACTCCTCGAAGACGAGATGCTGATAGACCATCTCGGTCGAGAAGCGGCCGGCTTGGAACAGGCGCTCGCCGTCCCAGACCAACGCATCGATCGCAGCCTGCGATGACGGGATCGCCGCGACGTCGATGGCAAGCCACTCGTTGAGGAAGGCGAGATCGCCACTCGACAGGATGATCTCCTTCATCTCGTCGACCTGGCGATTGTGCTCGCTGTGGAAGAGATGGTGGACCGAAGTCAGGCCGATATTCTCGTTGCCGCGGCCGTCGCCGACGATGACATGCGCGCCGAGCAGCTCGTCGTCATAGGTCGTCGCGATGCCGTACATGTTCAGAGCGATCGGATTGCCGGCAATCGCGTCGGCATCGGCCGTCACCGCGACCATCGGGGTCGCCGAGTTGCGGTCGTCGTCCACCCAGCCAGTCGGCACCGCGCTATGGGCGATGTCGTTGAGGAAGGCGCGGCCGGCCGGCAGAGCCTGTGCCGCTGGTACCGGGCTCGCCAGATCGCCGGAGACGAAGCCGTTCGTCGTGACCAGCTGCGGCAGTCCATTGGCGCCCCGAACGAATTCGCCATAGAGGTCCGTCAGCAGCGCGGGGACGCGATGGACATCCATGTCGCTGAGCTGAATGCCGAGCTTCTCGGCCGCCTGCTTCTTGACGTCGGCCCAGGTCGCCGGTCCGCCGGTGGCGCTTTCGAGCATGTGCCCGGTCGCGACCGGCTTGCCGTCGACCATCTTGTATTCGCGCAGGAAAACCTGGTGCGACGGGTTGGACGTATAGACCTGGTTGAGGTCGATCCAGGGCGTCGTCTCGTTGTTGTGGTTGACGACGCCGTCGGCCCCGATCTCGGGCGTGGCGCGGGTCAGCACCATGAAATTGGTGCGGCCGCCCTGGACATAGAGCGGATCGTCGGGGGTCAGCGGGATATAGACATTGCCCGCCCCGCCCTTGCTGACGAGGTCGAGGCCGTGGTCGAAGAACTGGCCGAACATCGTGAAGAAGGCGTTGAACGGGGCCGTGTCGCCGAGATCGGCGGACACGTTGGGGATGACGACCGTATCGCCTTCCATGGTGACGCCCAGAACGGTCTCCAGCGCCTCATAGGCGGCCTCCTTCACCGCCGTCTTGGCGGTGAGATCGGAGGTCGCGTTGGCAAGGCGCAAATCGGCCGCCGCCGACGCCGCCGGATTCGGCGGCCCAAAGGCGAGCGCCTGTTTGGCCGCGGTGGCGTTGGCAAACTCCCTCTCCGCCGCATCCGCAGCTTTGAAGGCCGTGACGGCGGCACTGTAGACCGTCTGGTTAGCCGACTGGGCCAGCACGGCATATGGATCGGCGTGACCGATCGCGACGAGGGCGCTGAGAATCGCGGCGGGGTTGCCGATGGTCTGGTCGGAGATCAGGTTCGAAATCGTGCGCGGGTCCGCGTCGACGACGTTCTGGCCGGTCGATCCGTAATTCGTATTGGTGACCTGCGAGGCGCCGCTCCCGTAGACGTCGCCATCCTGGTCGTCGCGGAAGTGCGGATCGAGAAGGCGCGGCATGATCTGGTCGGCCGAGCCGTTGAACTCGCTGCCGGCGACGAGGCTGTTCAGCTCGCCGCTGACCGTGCGCAGGCCAAACGGCATCAGATGGGCCTGCGTCGGTGCAGGCCCCGCGCCGCCGGCGGTGCCGACCAGCGTCGCGAGCGCTTCGCGCGGATCGTCGCCGGCATTGATCGCAGCAGTATGAGCTTCGGCGATCTGGATTTGCTTGAGGATGAAATGCAGGTCGTGCGTGTTCAATTTCATGATGCCGTTACCCCGTCATTTTCTCTGTTAACTATGCTTCGGCGTAACAGCGATTGACTCAGGCAAATCGACAGTTAACCGAATATTAACTGGACTATCGGCATTTACTCATTGATAAGAAAGGGCGGAAGGTCGGCTGATCTTGAGAGTCTTAGTTTGGTGCGGTCGCTAGGCTGGAGACGCGCCAAACATTCTGACCCAGGACCCGAATCGACTTGGACCAAAGTCCTGGAAACGCGATGGGATCAGATATTGCAGGAGCGACACTCGGCGCAGCTCCGCCCGACCGCCCCCGCCGGCTGTCGGGAGATTTCCTGCGGACCGGCGGGCTCCTGCTGATCGTCGCGATGATTGGCGCCGGCCTGGCGATCGGCCAACTGGTCGAGCGATCGACGATCAACAGCAAGGCGGCGGCGACGGCGGTCTTCATGCAGAGTATCACCGCGCCACTGAGCGAGGAGCTTGCGAGCACCGGCCGGCTTACGATGGAATCGGTGCAGCGTCTCAATGGGCTGATGTCGAGTTCGTCACTCGGCGAGCGCTTCCCCTATCTGGAGATCTGGCTACCGGACGGGTCGATCGTCTATTCGAACTCGCCGATGCTGATCGGGCGCCGCTTCCCGCTGCCTCCCGCGCTGAAACTCGCGCTCGCTGGTGAGGTCGTCGCCGATTATGCGGATCTGCGGGCCGGTGAACACACCAGCCGCAATCTCGGCATCGCCTATCTCGAGGTCTACAGCCCGCTGCGCAGCCAAGCCGACGGCACGGTCGTCGCCGTCGCGGAAATCCACGAGCGGACGCAGCCACTTGAGGCCGACCTGCTATGGCTGCGGATAGCGACCTGGATCGTCGTCGCGGTGATGACGATGCTGATCATGCTCGGGCTCTATGGCATCGTTCGGCGCGGTACGCGCACCATCGATGTGCAATACGAGGCAATCATGGCGCGCATCGCCGAGGCCGAGCGGCTGGCAATGCTGAACAAGACGCTCAGCGACCGGCTGCAGCGGGCCTCGATGCGCTCGGTCGAGATACACGAGCGCAACTTGCGCGCCGTCGGAGCCGACCTGCATGACGGGCCTGCGCAGCTGATCGCCTTCGCCAATCTCAACCTCGATGCGTTTCGGGCAGGCCCGCCGGAACAGCGCGATCGGCTCGGACATGTGATCGGCGCGGCGCTCAAGGAAGCGATCGTCGAGATCCGGGCGATCGCTGCCGGGCTCGTCCTGCCCGAGCTGCGCGGCCTGCCTGTGCACGAGGTCGTGCGGCGAGCTGTGGCACAGCATATCGATCGAACGTCGACAGCGGTGGCGTTGGATGTGGAGCCAATCGATCTGCCGGTCTCTGAAGCGGTCAAGATCTGCGCCTTTCGGTTCGTCCAGGAAGGGCTCAACAACGCGACGCGTCACGGTGGCAGCCGTGATCAGCGTGTCGGCATCGCGCTCAGCGGCACCCAGCTGACGATCAAGGTCAGCAACGGCAATCCAGCCAATGTGGCCGACCCTCAGATCGGCGAGGACCAATCACCGCAGCTCGGGCTGCTAGGTCTGCGCGAGCGAGTTGAAAGTCTCGGGGGGAGATTTGAAGCCAAGCTGAATTCCGATCCCGCGATCCTGACCATGACGCTCGCTTTGCAGGGAGGATTGATTGAGCCGGCATAGCATCACTGTGGTGGTCGTCGACGACCATTCGATATTCCGAAGCGGGATCCTGCAGGCGCTGCGCGATGCCCAGGACATCGAGGTCATTGGCGAAGGGGCCAATGCCGAGGACGCGATGGAGCTGTGCGTGAGCCTGAAGCCGGATGTTGCGCTGATCGACCTGTCGATGCCGGGCGGAGGCCTTTCGGTCGCACGCGAGCTCAGCGGGCGCGATTCCGCGACACGATTGATGATCCTGACCGCTTCCGAGGATCAGGACACCGTGCTCGAAGCCCTGGAGGCGGGAGCGGCGGCTTACTCGTTGAAGGACGTGTCGGCACATGAGCTCGCCGATATCATCCGATCGGTGGCCAAAGGCGACACCTATGTGCCGCCGAACCTCGCCGCCCGGTTGATCCGCTCGATGCGCTCGGAACCGGATGAAGGCGCGGCGCTGATTGGTAAGCTCTCACCGCGCGAGCGCCGTATCGTGCGGCTGATGTCGCAGGGCTTCACGAACCAGGAGATCGCGGAGGCCACTGGTAGCACGGTCAAGACCGTGAAATTCCACAGCTCCAATATCTTCCAGAAGCTCGCGCTGCGGAACCGAACAGAAGTGGCCCTGTTCGCAGCGCGCTATGCCGACAGGCTCGAGTAGTGGCCGGCCACTGATCCATGACTGGGCGGAGCTGCCTCGCGCGCTTGCGGTCTGAACGTCTGCTTCACGCCAATGCATCTAGGTCTGCTATTGGCGCTACCCGAGCGCCACCCGCGCTCAGCATTTAGATAAAACCCTCGAAGATGCGGCATCTCTACGTAGGGATCTGCCATGGATATACGAGCATAGGGATGTGGTCCTGATCGATCATGGAACGACAGCAAGCCCTCTGGATCCAAGGCTAGGCAAAAAAGAACCCCCCGCCCATGAAGGCGGGGGGCTCTTCGACTAGAAGCCTAGAGCCGCCCGAAGCCACGAGAAACAGCCGCGAAGGCTGAACTCGAGACGCAGGCGCACGAACTCGCCCCCCGTCTTGCCGGCTTCGTAGGTGAACAATGCACGCATGCATCCTCCCACGTTTTGCGCGCAGCCCCTGGGGCAGTCGTAGTCGCGCAAAGGCCGACATGGTGGTTTTCGTAGCTTAACGTTTCCAGTGCTCTGGCAACCACCACGCACGACTGGACCGTGAATTCCGTCTTAGATCTGGGTGCCCGGCCTTCACTCCGCAAGCGCGCAGCAACGATTCAGTTCGGGCACCCCGGGTTCAGTGTTCCCGATCGCGCGGCGGGTTCGGGTCGTTGCCGCCGCCAAGGGTATCCTTGCTCCGGATCAAGCCGTCGCGGCCCTTGACGGTCAGCTCGCCGCCGCCGGCGTTGGTCAGCTTCTCCTTGCCTGAAGCAATTGCCTCTTTCTGGGTGTCGAACACGAAACCCTTGGAGGCGTCGTTGCGCTTATCGACCCACTTGTTGTCGGATGCCCGGCGGAAGACGGTGCGATCAGTATCTTTGCTCATGTTCATCCTCCTTCGTTGTCGACGTCGATGTCAGTTTCGATGACGGCACTCTCGACGAAGGCCCCGAGCTGATCGCGCAGCTCATTGTAGACGTCGTCGTCTTCGTCCCCGGTGCCAAGCGACAGGACAAATTCCGTTTCCATCTCGGGAACCTCGTCGGCGGCCGACATCCCGTAGAGATAGAGATCTCGCGCGTAGACCCGGGCATAGACGCGCAGGGCATCGCCATCGAAGCTCAGGCTCTGAAAGGCGTTATGGTGGTGTCGGATCGGGCTCCACTTGTGATCGAAGGTCCGAGCATCCGCTTCCGTGATCTTGTCGGTTTCGAGCGACCCAAGGAGGTTATGAAATTTCGGCATGCCCTTCGGCGTTAGGCCACGCTGACGCTGCACAGCGGTTGCGAGGCGCACGCTGAAATAGTTCGGCCCTGCGATGTCGCTGACCATCGGGTGCGGGTTCAAAACCGCGGTGAGGGTGCCAAAACCCTTCAGCTTGCCCGATTCACGCATGGACCGAGGAATGGGCAGCTCCCAATAGTAGGCAGCGCCCGGGCGCAGCGAGGCCTTCCATTGCAGCGTGACCACGCCGTTTCGGCACTCCCAGGGCAAGGAGCTGACGGCCGGCGTTCCGAAGCCAAGGGTATGGTTGTGCCCATCGCCATCGGCATTGTGCAGCAACAAGGCTTTGACAAAGTCCGGAGAGGCATCTCGCACACGGTGCATGGTATGCGCCGCAACCGCGGAGGTGAGCGCCGTCGAGAAGCTCGAGCCCGCGATAACGGTGCCACCGATCGCCCGCACATGTGAGAAGTGCGAGAGGTCAGGCTTGAGCATGCTGGCGGGACCAGGACCGCTGAGGCTGACCGGGCATTCGCTCCCCGGCGAACCGTTGGCGCTGTGAAGGCGGCCGCCGACGGTTAGCGCAGCTTCGCAGTCCGCAGGAGGCTGCAGGAGATCTCCTGGCTTGTTGCCGATCGAGACAACCGGCAGAACGCCGTGCTTGCGGGCCAGAACAGCAATGTCATGGCCCAACGGGCTGACCAGGTCGAGCTGGCACGGTTGCCGCTGATTGAGCGAGAAGTTCCAGACCTTGGTGCCCGGGTTCGCGGTCATGACGCCATCGAGGTAAGCGATGAAGTCCTGAGGGTCGACGAACGAGCGCACGCTATCCTTGGCGACCGCTTGAACGGTGCCGACCTGGCAGTAGAGCGGCGGGAGCGTGAGGTTGTTGTTCCAGTCGTGGCCCTGGACGATCAGCGACGTCACTCGGTTTCCGTGCAGTGTGTCGGCATCGACCGTGCGGATCAGGGGCGGCGCGCGCCAGGCTTCAGCCGGACGATATGAAGCGGCAGTGAGGCCCCCGTCGACCACTCCAACGATCGGGAGAGAGGAAAGGTTTGCCGGAAGTGGCCGGTCAGGCTCACGCCCCTCGCCCGGAGACGTCGATGTCAGCGGCTGGACCGGCTCGATGCGGTAAACGGTGCCTGAAGCTACCAGCTGCTCGAGCGCAGCCTGGCTGGGCACAATAACCGTAGTCCGGGCGCGGCGATGGGCGCGATACTCGCGTACCGCCAGGTTAATCCGATCGCCGGTTGACGCAACAGCCTGCAGGCTGCGCCGCATGAGCGCAGGCGCATCGCCTGGCATGTCGGTCGTGAGCCCGGCCAGCAGCGGCGCCGGCGGGATGATCACCCCATCCCGCAAAGCAGAAAATGATTGGATCAGGCTTTCCGCCGCGTCGCGGCCCCGCAGCGGCATAAGCCAGACGACAAATGCCCTGCCGGCGCCGGCTTTTGGGGCAGCGTCCCAGATCTCGGCCAGGTTGCAGCTGCCGGCCGTATCGTCCTCACTAAAGAAGCGGACGGATTCGACGCGGGAAATATCGACCTGCTCCTTGGCCACGTCAGTACGCTCGACCAGGCGGCCGAGATCAGTGAGCTGGTCGGCGCGGGCCTCGACCAGATAACCCGTGCGGTAGGGCGCGATCAGACGAGCGTCGCGCGTCGCCTGAAACAGGTCGTTCGGCGTCCAAGTGGGAGCCAGGGAGTCGTCGAACATGGCGGCATAGAGAACCACCCTGCCATTGAATTTTGGCCGAGCAGCTGACTGCGCTGCTAGCGTTCGCAGTTGCAATCCGAGCGCGCGGCGCTGCCTATCAAGGCGATCGGCCTTAATGCCAAAGGCGTTTTTGCCACCGCCGGTGATCCCCTCGGGTTTGGGGTCCTTTGTGAAGCGCAGGACCGGATTCAGAAGCGGGTTACGAGGATCAGCCATGTCCCGCCTCCTTCAGGTAGCGATAGACCATCTGCCGGCTCACGCCGACGATCTCGGCAATGTCGCCCGGGCGAACGCGGCCTTGGTCATGCAGAAAGAGGCTCAGGCTCTTCTTCTCGGCCGTGTCGAGCTCGCGGTTTTTGAGCAACTGCGGGCTGCCGGCGCGTGAGGACTGCACTGCCAGCAAGATCTGCGCGAGGCTTGGCTCCTGATGGCCGAGAACGGCGCGCCGGCGAACCGCGAGCGCGATGTTCTCGATGTCGGCGCCGCTTAGCCCATCCGATGCCCTTGCCAGAAGATGTGCATCATTCAGCTTGGTCTCGTCATCCTGATAAAGGAAATGCAGCCATAGGCTGCCCCGCACATCCTCGCTCGGCAGTCCAAGTTCGACCTTATATGGGAAGCGGCGCCAAATAGCCGGATCCAGCAGGTGCGGATGGTTAGTGGCTCCGATCGTAACGACGTCGTTGGGGAGCGAGTCCAATCCCTGCAGGACGGTGTTCACGACGCGCTTGAGCTCACCGAGCTCATGCCGGTCGTCACGCAGCTTGGCAATGGCATCCATTTCGTCCAGGAACAGCACCGCATTTCGGGCTGGGACGAACTCGAATATGCCGCGGATGTTCTTCGCCGTTTCGCCCAAGCGCGACGAAATCAAGGAGTCCAGCCGCGCCAAATAAAACGGTCGCTGCAGCATGGCTGCTATCGAGCTTGCGAGAAGTGTCTTGCCGGTGCCAGGAGGTCCGTACAGCAGCATGCTGAGCTGCGAGGACACCCCCTTTTCGGTCAGCAGGTGAATGTTTTTCGCATCTTCGACCAGTTGCGAGACCGTCTGTCCGGCTTCGCCAGACAACATCACCGGGGTGGTTGGCCACTGGCCTTCTTCAATGAGCGGCAAGCGGGACCCGGCGTCACGCGGGAGGGCCTCGGCATACCCTGAGGCCTGAAGCGGCACGCCGCGTTTGCGGAGAAGGGCCTGCAGGGCCTTGGCCCCCTCAAGATCCTTCTGTTCGGCCATCAGCTTGGCAATATTGGTGCCGATTCGGCGCACGCCGGTATAGTCCGCGGACATCGCGGCGTCGATGAGGGCTGTGATGAGTGATTTGTCAACTTGCATGGCGCCATTGTTGTGCAATGAACGCCATATGTCAACTGAATATCCAAATTTGTAAACAACCCATCATGGCGAGAGCTCAGCGCAGTTTCTGCAGCGGGCCTACCGATCGCGGTTTCAAGCTGCGATAGGTTCATTTCCCATAGCGTAGTCGTACAGGTCGCTTTTGGTGGCATTCCAGGCGGCGGCCGGCGCTGTGCTCGATCGCACACTATCGCTACCGCAAGCTTTCGACCGGTAGCGAAGCCAATCCCCTCATTTCGAACGTCGGCTTCCGGGCAGGCGTCGAAGTTCTGCTCTTGGCGCAGCGCAGCTCAACATCATTCGTGATAATATCAATCCGGATGCGGCCTCCAAAGGAGGACACGCTATGCCGATCGAACATCAGCAACGTGACGAGCGTCCCGCCTGGAACACGGGTCGCCTTATCGGGCCCAAGCCGCCGCTGAAACCTCGTCATATTTGGGCGATCCGAACGCGACTGCAGCATGATCAGCGCGTACGAGACCTCGCCATGTTCAATCTGGCGATCGACAGCAAGTTGCGAGGCTGCGATCTCGTTCGCTTGCGGATCAGCGATGTCGTGCTGGGCGGCACGGTCAGACTGCGGACCTCGATCATCCAGCAGAAGACAGGTCGGCCAGTGCCCTTCGAGCTGACCGACCCGACGCGGGAGGCCTTGACCGCTTGGCTCAGGCGTCGAACATCCGGCGATGCTGACTGGCTCTTTCCTAGCCGGAGCCATAAAGGCGATCACGTCACCACCCGCCAATATGGGCGCCTGCTCGACGACTGGGTTTCGCTGATCGGGCTCGACCCCGCTCTGTATGGGACCCATAGCCTGAGACGGACCAAAGTCGCGCTGATCTATAAGCGGACCGGCAACTTGCGAGCATGCCAGCTCCTGCTCGGCCATTCGAAGTTGGAGAGCACGGTCAGATACCTCGGCATCGAGGTCGACGACGCCTTGCTTCTCTCTGAACAGACCGACCTTTGAAGAGGCGCCTGGCGGCAGGGCTCACGCAGCCGCTGGGCGCGCCTTCGTGCTCGACGAGCCCGTTGGAGTGAATCTGCTTGAGCAACAGATCCGTCGTGACAGCGGCGCGGCGACTGGATTTCGGTGCAATTCCGAGCAATTCCGCACCACCTTTCGATGCACTAGATTCTTTCGCGAAACCGGGGACGGCGGGCGCGCTGAGGAGGAAGGAGACCGCTTCCGATGCTCAATTTAGTCCTGTTTCTCGCGTTGGTCGTATCGGTATCCGTTGTGATTGCTGTGCTCGTCGTCCGCTCCTTTCCGAGGGCGTCCGAAGTCCGCCGTCGTTTGCGCGCACTGTCGTTCATGATCATACCCTGGGGTCTTATGATCCTCTCGGGTCCTTTCGTGATCGACCATCATGCGGTCGGCACGGAAATCCGCGCATGGATGATAACCGGCCAGCTCACGTCCATGGCGCTTCTTTGTGGCGTTGCGGCAATCGGCATTGTTCGGGCGCGGGGTGCGAGGCGGTTCGCATCGGTGATCGGCGGCGCCAATATCATCCTGGTCTTCCTGTTGGTCTGCGTCAGCGTCACGATCATTGATCCCGGGTCCGAGCGAGGCCCGACGGCAATCAGAGAACAGAGCGCCGTCCACTCACAGCAGCCGGAGCCGATCCGAAGGCCATAGCGCACAGGGTCATGATCGATCGCGCAGGGCAGGATGCCGATCGCAATGCGATGCAATCGGCATCAATTGCCCGGGTCGGCACAGGCACGGCAAGATAGCCGTTCAAGGAGGCGGTGATGAGCGTTTGGAACGACTGGCTCGACCGGTTTCATGCCATCGTCGAGGATCTGAGGCACCCGAGGCCGACGGGCATGCCGGTGCCGGACCTTTACCCACCGGAGCCATACGATCCACCCCTCGGGCCGGACATCGTAGCGCTCGCCTCTTCTCTCGATTGGCGATCGCCAGACTTGCAAGGAGTGCTGCGCGGCGAGGATTGGCCCGAGGCGCCGGCTTCGGTTGTGGCGCTCTGTGAGCGTGCGAAACATTCCCAACGATTTCGCGAGGTTTGCGACGAATTTCGCTGCAGCCCCTCGCAGCTTCTCCTCGGCGCGCTGCATATGGTCGCCTTTGGGCGGATTCCAGATGCCTGGCAGGGGGCCGGCGTCTCCGGATTGCCGGGGCGGCTGTTCCCCATGCTCGGCCTGAGCTGGGCGGATTTCGCCGGGCCGAGGGACATCGCAGAGCCGGGCCCATCTCTCGGTTCGCTGCTGTTGGCCCTGGCCCCTCAGCTCGACTGGAGCGATCAGGCGTTGCGACGGGGTCTTGTGGATCAGGTCTGGACGCCGCAACCGATGCTGCGCGAGCTGGTCGATCGGGCGCGCGAGCGCGCCGATGCGACTCTGCTTTACGAGCTCGGCGTGGCCCTGCCGGCTCATACGCTCGTCCTCGCCTGCCTTGCCCTGCTGCGCTCGCTCGACGATCCCGCCATCGGCGAGTTGCCTTGCCCGGCGGCCGGCGGGTCGGTCGGGGATTTCCCGAATGCCGTCCAGACGGCCATGTTCCTGCTGTTCGATCTCAAATGGCCACCCACGCGGCTCGGCGCCCCGGTCGGCTTCATTTAAGCAGGCCCAGGCCCGTCTCTCAGTTCGGCAGAATCGCGCCAGGCCTGCCACGCTTGAGGAGGGCCGGGGAAAAGGTGCGGCCATCCTCCGACCTCGCCGAGGTCGGCAGGCGCAGCGGCTGGCGCCAGCCGACATCGACGGCGAAGCTGTCCTCGTCTGCGATCGGCGGCTCGATGTTCCGCACCTGTTGCCAGGTGACGTTGTGGCCTTCCTCTTCGAGATCGCCGTTGTCGTTGCCCGCCGGCTGCACCAGGCCTGCCGCAAGAACGATCGCCGCAAACCCCAGCAAGAATGTCGTCTCAGATCCGGGGGCACTCGCTTGGCTCAGCGCCACCCATCCCATCTGCGTTCCAGAAAAGACGAAAAACGTCCCGATCGCCAGAAAGAGCCAGCTGATCGCGCGCATGGGCTTGGCTTCCATGCTGAAGACGATGCGCGTTCCCTCGATGGGCTCCGTCATCGTGACATTCCTGCAGTCCGATCCAGAGGGCGCGGCGGCGCGAGCCGAGGCGGCGATGAGTTGTTCCGCCTCGACCTCAGTTTTCCGAGCGCGATGATCGCCATGCCTCGGCTAGCGCCGGGTGAAGCGTCCGCCCGTCTTCGGCCCTGGCGGAAGCCGGCAGCCGCAGCGGCTGGCGCTCGCCGATATCGACGATGAACTCGTTCTCGCCGGGGAGCGGCGGCTCGATGCGTCGGACCTCCGGCCAGGCGACGCGGCGGCTGCGGCCTTCCAGTTCGCCGAAGAGGTCGCCGGCCCCATGCGGTAGGGCGGTGGCGGTGAAGCCGTCCGCCTCGATCGTGGCGACTGGCCAGGCTGCTTGCTGGCCTCGGGCGCGCCAGGCCCCGATCGCGGCGGCGACGATCGCAAAGGCGACGAACGCGATAATCGCGCTCCAGCCCAGAAGCGTGAGAAAGGCCTTGAGGTCGAGATTGGCGCTCTTCGTCGCCGCGGCTGTCGCGGTCAGCAGGAGAGCGAAGACGGCCGCGCCCGCGAGCAGCACGCCGCCACCGAGCACGCGCCAGATCGGCGGCGCCGCCCTGACGACCGGAACGAGGAACGTCCCCGTCGCGGCACGGGCCGCCGATGAAAGCCCGGCCAGATAGCGCTCCCGGGCGGCGAGGAGCGTGGCGTACGGCGTCGCACCGGCCTCGCCGCGCGCCTGTTCGGGGATTTCGTAGACGGTCTTCTGAACCCCGTCCTTCTCCGCCACCGTCACGGGAAACAGGCCTGTTTCCTTGACCGGCCCGATCGCGGCGACGTCCCGCCAGGGCACGAAGCGGCGGCGGCGCGCTCCCAGAGGTCCGGGACCGGCATAGGGATAGGGGTCGATGAAGATCCCGCCGGCGGTGACGACGAGAGGCGTGATCCGCCTTGCGGTGGCATCCGGATCACGCCCGGCCCGCCATGCGTTGAGATGCATGGCGGTAAAGCCGAGGCCGGCCGCGAGCCCGATCAGTCCTCCGACGCCGCCGAAGAGCAGCGGGACGGCGTTCGACAGCGTCAAAGGCCTGGTCACGAGTTGCAACAGGCAGAGAATGGCGCCCGCGAGAGCGCAGACGCCAAGGATGGAAAACACGCCGATCGGGCTGCGAAAGGTTTTGCCCTCGACACTGAAGGCGACGCTTGGTTCGTCCATGTCATCCCCCGCATTCGTCGGGCAACGGGCGAGACATCACCGCCGCGCGCCTCGGTTTCGAGATTATCTTAGGCGAGTATCGGCTTGAAGGTACCGACTGTCCATGGACGGATGCCTCGACCTGACAACTGAGGTCGCCCCGCCAGCCCAAGCGAACTGTTAACCATTCGCAGAATTGTCCGTCCGGGACGGACGATTAGGGCTGGATCCGGCGGACGGCCTGGGCCATGAATGTCCCATCGAAGCCGGAAACGGGCGGGACATGGAACAGGACCTGACGCAGCACAAGGCCGAACGGGACGCCCGCGTCGACGGGCTGACCCGGTCGATCCTCACGGCGATCGAGCCGGTTATCGCGGCGCAGATCAGGCAGCAGATCGGCACGATCGTCGCGGATCTGATGCGTGACAAGCTCGCCGCCACGATGCAGTCGGTCATGGCGGACCTGCATGTCCAGACGCAACCCGAGCAGCAGGCCCGGAGGGCGCAGACCGGCTTCACCGGAACCTCGACCGCCGGCGTGATCGAGTTCGTGCGGGCCAACGCCACCAAGGCGGGCGTTTTGGGCTCCGAGATCCTCGACTACCTTCAGCAGCAGAAGGGCGTCGAGAACCGGGAGACCGCGCGCAAGGCGATCACCCGGACGCGCGAGATGGGCTTCATCCGGAAGGACGCCCAGAACCGGTGGCACGCCACCGATAAGCTGAAGGAATTGCCGTCCTAGACGGCTCAGAGATCGCGGTGTGGTGAAATGGTAGACACGCCCACCTGGGAGGTGGGTGAGCTCCGGCTCGTGGGGGTCCGAATCCCCCCACCGCGACCAGACGGAAACGCCCCGGCCGCAACCTTGAAGGTTCGCGCGACCGGGGCGTTTGCCCACCTGGGAGGAATCGTGACTTTCGCTCGAAGCGCGGTGCTTGGCAATTCGAGCTCGATCGTATGGTTTACGCCTTCTTGCGCTCCGATGCCGGGCGAACGAGGACGTTGTCGTTCTGGGGGTGCTTGGCGAAGGCTGCCCCGACCGGGCGATGGTAGAACAGGCGCCTCGCCTCGCCGGACGCGACAGCCGTCGCGAAGCGCTGCCCGTCACTACGCTTCGAGGTGTTCCACCGGAACGTGAACTCGTCCAGGTAGCGCTGGGCATGCTGCGCCGAGATCGACTTGTAGGTGCCGCGGATCGTGTTCTTGATCAGCGAGAAGAACGACTCGTCCAAGTTGGTCGAGGCGATGCCGTCGGTGAACTTCGACGAGTGGTCGACGGTCATGTGCACGTAGTCGGTTTTTTTGAGGACGCCGTAGCTGCTTAAAGTGTCGGTGACGATCGTCGACTGCGGGTGCACGTGCTCGGAGATCGCGGCCTTAAGCTGGAGCTGGGAGATGCCCGGGACGATGACGGTGCGTGCCTGACGCGTCGTGCGATCGATCATCGCCAGGACGATCTTCTTGCCCTCGGCGCCACGTCCGCGCTTGAACTTGAAGCCGGCGCGCCCCCGCTTCTTGCCGCCCTGATAGGCCTCGTCGACCTCGACGATGTGCCCGGGACCTCCGATCTTGCCGTTAAACTGCCCGATCGCTGCCTCGCGGATGCGATGGAGCATGAACCAGGCAGCTTCGTAGGATAGACCGAGGTGACGTTCGAGCTCCTTCGCCGAGATCGCGTTCTTGGCTCCAGCGAACATACGCATCGCGAATAGCCACTTCCTCAGCGGGATATGGCTTCGCTCCATCGGGGTCAGCGTGGTGACGGTGAACCGCTTCTTGCACCCGGCGCACTTCCATCGAAGCCGATCCGCGTTCGTGTCTTGGATTTCGTAGCAGCGCAGGTGTCCGCAGCGAGGGCAGTGAACACCCTCCGGCCAACGGACATCCCGGACATACGCGTGCGCCTTCGCCTCGTCCGCGAAGCAGCCGAACAGCGCATCCAGGGAATGGACATCAGCCTGTGCCATGTCCCGGACATGGGGCGGCCTACCGCGCGACGGAAGGGAACGCCTCCAGCCCATCGCGCGGCATGGTTAAAATACCCGATCCCAGAGCCAAGGCATTGATGCAGTTATTGAACGCCGGTCCCTATGGACACCGTCCATGGACAGTCGGTGCCTTCAAGCCGATACTCGCCTTATCTTATGGTCAGCCCCGCCGAAAAGTGGAACCGGACGATCGTCGCGGTGGGAATGCCGCCGCCATCGCCGGATCAGCCTGCCGGAATCTCGGCGCAGGCCGGACGCCTCAGCTTGGCGTAGCGCCCCAGCGCGCCCAGAAGCGACATCTCCTGCCCGCGGCTCGACCAGCTCCCGTCCTTGAGCTCCAGCGTCACCGTGTAGATCGGCCCTGCGGGCTGCCACGGGCTCCAGGCGCCTCTGGTCCCGTCCTGGCCGACCGAGATCTGGCGCAGGGCGGCGGCGCTGTAGGCCAGCGTTCCGCGCCAGGCGATCCCGTTGCGGCGGTCGATATCGGTCGTGATCTCGCGCCCGTCGAGGCGGACATCGGCATAGGCGATATAGAGCGTATGGCCGGAGGACGCTCCGGGCACAGGCGTCCCCAGGGTCGTGGTGAAGCCGCCCCGCGGTGGCGGCGAGACGTCGGCGGCGACGACATAGTCCTTGCCGCAGCGGGCCCGAAACGTCTCGAACTGCGCATTGGCCTGGCGCTGGGCTTCGAGGCGCGGCGAGGGCAGGGTCTGCGCCGAGGCCGCCAATACCAGGAGCGTGGCCAGCGCCGCGACCGAGGCCGCGGCGACGATGCGAATGCGAGAGAGCATGGGAACCTCCTCTTGCGGTGTCGGCGGCTCACCCGGCGAGCCGGGTGAGATATTTGTT
>JAESGH010000469.1_pt1 | contig 19454 bp, 19 predicted proteins | sample 9269641 | NCBI WGS metagenome assembly JAESGH01 (sample SAMN14515345, study PRJNA621665) | algae metagenome | isolation source: Phormidium tanganyikae FI6-MK23 and co-occurring heterotrophs from granitic... | place: USA: Fort Irwin, California | collected 1998-05-24
GTTCGCGATCCTGCCGACGAAGACGTCGCCTTCGACAGCCGTCAGGTTCATCCAGATATGTTCGCGCCCGCGGTCATAGGGAATCGCGACCTTGACGGCATGACGCTCGCCCGTGCCGGCGCGATAGAGCGCGAGGAAATCCGGCAGCGTCTTGCGCGCCTGCGCAATCGCGCGGTTCATCTCGCCGTCGGAGGAACGGAAATCGATTACCTGCGCCGCTGCGGGCGACGCGGCCATGAGCGCAGCACCCAAAAACCCCAGGCCACCGAACACCGCCTGCTTCTGCCGTTGAACCTGCATCCCGTCACTCCCGCCTGTCGCCGTTCCGATCAACTCACAAACGAGCCAATCGATCGAACGGTTGCATTGGTCGCGTCAGGGCCGGATTCCTCGGCTGGCCGGGTTTGGCGTCAGCTCTGTTGCTCGGGCTGGCTCGGCTTGACGATCCGGCTCAGACGATTGTCGGTGAACATGTAGATCTCGCGATTGCCCGGCTCGGAATAGAGCACCTGCACCTCGCGCTGGCCCCGGCCATTGTCGCCGATCAGGACATCGGTCGGCCGCTTGGCCTTGAGCCGGACGAGCTCGCATTCTGTGATGCCGACCGCGATCTCCTTCGGCAGCGGCCGCGTCGACGGGTCGAGCGAGACATCGGCGCTGCACTCGCCCTCCGGCGTCAGCATCGCCTCCTGCGTCGAGACACGGGCCGAGGCGCTGCTGGTACGGGTGCCGCGCTCATTGGACACGAAGGAGAATCCGCCCATGTCGACGGAGCAGCCGGCAAGCACGGCCGCCAAGGCAAGGGCAACAGGAACTTTCACGCTTTCTTCTCCCAGCGGCCGGTCTCGTCCTGCTGCCAATAGGTGGCGGCAACGCCGAGCGTTCGCAGTTTTTTCCAGTCTTCACGGGCCGAGGCGAGCGCATCGGGATCGTCGCCATCGAACATCAGGATGACGCGCTCGTAAGCGTCCAATGCGTCGGGAATACGGACTCCATCGACGCAAAAGCGGACTTGCGCGCCATTCGGGTTGTCGGAGGCCGTGGTGAGCACGATCGGGTTCGCCGCGGCATCCGGCTCGGCCGCCGTCGCATGCGGCAGGAAGGATTCATCCACATAGGTCCAGAGCCGGTCGTCGAGCGTAGCGAGACGCTCGCGGCTCGACAGTTGGACCACCGCCTTCCAGCCGCGGGCGAGCGACCGCTCGAGCAGGGTCGGAATCACCTGTTCGAGCGGTCGCGCCTGGAGATGGTAGAACAGGACTTCGGCCATAACCCATTTCGATCAAATCTTTGCGAGATTCGGCTGATAATCCGAATCAGCTTTCGTAATGATTCGCCACCAGCCGATCGAGCAGGCGCACGCCCCAGCCCGAGCCCCAGGAGCGGTTGGTCTCGCTGTTCGGCGAACCCATGCCGGTGCCGGCGATGTCGAGATGCGCCCAGGGCGTGTCGTTGACATGGCGCTGCAGGAACTGCGCCGCCGTGATCGAACCGCCATGGCGGCCGGCCGAATTCTTCATGTCGGCGAATTTGGAATCGATCATCTTGTCATAGGCGGGCGACAGCGGCATGCGCCAGACCGTCTCGCCGGTGGCCTTGCCGGCGGCCGTGAGCCGTTCCGACAACTCGTCGCTGTTGGAGAAGAGCCCGGCATTCTCCTGCGCGAGTGCGACCAGGATCGCACCGGTCAGCGTCGCCAGATTGACCATGAAGACCGGCTTGAAGCGCTCCTGAGTGTACCAGAGCACATCGGCGAGGACGAGCCGGCCTTCCGCATCGGTGTTGATGATCTCGATGGTCTGGCCGGAGAGCGAGGTGACGATGTCGCCCGGCCGCTGGGCCTTGCCGTCCGGCATGTTCTCGACCAGGCCGATCACGCCGACGGCGTTGACCTTGGCCTTGCGGGCGGCGAGCGCCTGCATCAGTCCGGAGACGCAGGCAGCGCCGGCCATGTCGCCCTTCATGTCCTCCATGCCGCCGGCCGGCTTGATCGAGATGCCGCCGGTGTCGAAGGTGACGCCCTTGCCGACGAAGGCGACCGGCTTCTCGCCCTTGGCGCCGCCATTCCAGCGCATCACCACGACGCGGCTTTCGCGGTGCGAGCCCTGGCCGACGCCGAGCAACGCCCGCATGCCGATCTTCCTCAGTTCCTTCTCGTCGAGAATCTCGACCTCGACACCGAGCTTGTCGAGCTTGCCGGCGCGTTCGGCGAACTCTTCGGGGAAAAGTACATTCGGCGGCTCGTTCACGAGATCGCGAGCGAACTCGACGCCGCCGGCGATGGCTTCGCGCGCCTTCAGCGCCTTCCTGACCGCGGCCGGGTCGGCCACGCGCAACGTCACGGTCTTCGGCTCCGCCTGGTCCTTGTCGCGGCTCTTGGTCTTGTAGCGGTCGAACGCATAGCTCCTCAGCCGCAGGCCAAGCCCGATCTCGGCGATCTCATCGGCGGACAACCCGCCTTCGGGCAAAGCCGCGACGATGTCGGCACTGCGCCCGTGGCCGAGCCTGCCGGCGATGGCACCGCCCAAAGCGGCGAAATCGAGCTTGCCGCGCTCGGATTCCGGCCCGGTCCCGACCAGGATCAGGCGTTCATAGCCGGCGTCCTCCGGCGCGAGCAGCGTCAGTCCGGAAAGCGCCTTGCCCTTGAATCGGTCGGCGGCGGCGGCCCGTGCGATCAGGGCATGAGCGCCCGACCCGATCCACTCTTCCGCGGCCTTGGGCGGCGCCAGTCTGTCCGAGACGAGGATCACCAGATCCTCCCCGGCAATGGCGTTCAGGGCTTTGACCTCAAGCTTCAGGCGCTGCGACATCGAAGGCTCACGAGTTGCGGGAAAGAGACTTGCGGGAAGCCGGCCGCCGAGGGCCAGCAAAGGCCACAAACGATTCCCGTTTGCGCCATGATCGAAGCTATACCATAGGGAGTTCGAGGCGAGCCGTCCAAGGGGAGCGCCTTCTTCAAGGACCGCAGGCCCCAGGACCATCACCGCGTGCGTTTCGGACTTCTCGACCGCTATATCCTGAAGCTCACCGCCGGCGCTGCGGTGATTCTGCTCGTCGGCCTCACCAGCGTGATCTGGGTGACGCAGGCGCTGCGCGAGGTCGACCTGATCACCGGCAAGGGCCAGACGGTCCTGATCTTCTTCACCGTCACCCTGCTCTCGCTGCCGGCGCTGATCGCGGGCATCGCTCCGGTCGCGCTGTTCATGGCGACGCTCTACACGCTCAACAAGCTCAACAGCGATTCCGAGCTGATCGTGATGAACGCGGCCGGCATCGCGCCGCGCCGGCTGACCCGCCCCTTCATCGCGCTGACGCTGATCACCTCCGCTTTGGTCGGCTGGATATCGCTCTCGGTGATGCCCGCCGGCTTCCGCTCGCTGCGCGACCTGATCACCTTGATCCGTGCCGACTTCGTCGCCAACGTGGTCAAGGAAGGCCAGTTCGTCTCGCTCGATTCGGGCGTCACCTTCCATTATCGCGAAAAGCAGGGGCAGGCCCTGCTCGGCATCTTCATGCAGGACCGGCGCGACCCCAACCAGCCGGCCGTCTACATCGCCGAACGCGGCCAATCCGCCGAAGCCGACGGCAACAGCTTCCTGATGCTGGAGAAGGGCACGATCCAGCGCGAGAGCCGCAACCAGAACTCCAGCTCGATCATCTCGTTCGAGCGCTATGCACTCAATCTCTCCGCCCTGACGGGCGATGCCGATGGGGCCGGCGGCGAGGATGGCGCCAAGGTGATCTACAAGCCGCGCGAGCGGACGACCTGGGCGCTGCTCAGACAGGACCCGAACGAAACCTACTATAAGCTCCAGGAAGGGCGTTTCCGGGCCGAGCTGCACAATCGGCTCTCGGCGCCGCTCTATCCGATCGCCTTCATGCTGGTCGCTTTCGCCATCCTCGGCGAAGCGCGCACCACCCGCCAGGGCCGCGCCGCCGCGATCCAGATCGCCATCCTCCTCGTCGGCGCGATCAGGATCGGCGCCTATGCCGCCTGGACCGCCAGCGTGCGCTCGCCCCTTGCAGCCGCGCTGCTCTATGTCCTGCCGCTGGTAACGATCCTGCTCGCGGCCCTCGCGATCGGCTTCGGCTCACGTACCCGTGTCTTCATCGACAGGCTTACGGAGTCGCTGATCGCGCCTTTCGTTGCCCTCACAGCCCGCTTCCGGCGTGCCTGATGCTACTATTCACGACCTTCGGCCGCTATCTGACGCAGCGCTTCCTGCGCGCGATCCTCAGCGTGTTCGGCACCTTCTTCTTCCTGATCGCGACGCTCGACTTCGTCGAGCTGATGCGGCGCGCAGGCGATTCGCCGACCGCGACGACGCCGAGCATCATCCAGCTCGCGCTCTACCGGGCCCCTTCGGTCGCCGAGCAGATCTTCCCGTTCGCGGTGCTGTTCGGCGGCATGTTCGCCCTGCTCAATCTCAGCCGGAAGCTCGAGCTGGTCGTCGCCCGCTCGGTCGGCATCTCGGCCTGGCAGTTCCTGCAGCCCGCGGCCCTGGTCGCCGGGATGATCGGATTGGTCTCGATCGGGATCTACAATCCGATCGCTGCCGAACTGAAGCAACGTGCCGCTGCTCTCGAAGCCTCCCTCTTCATCAGAACCGGACAGGTCGTCGGCAAGGAGGTCTGGCTTCGCCAACGCAGCGTCGACGGTCAGGCGATCATCCGGGCAGCGTCGGCGTTGCCGGACGGGGTGGGGCTTGCCCAAGTGGCCTTCTTCACCTTCTCGCCGGATGGTGGCTTCAGCGAGCGCATCGAGGCGAAGCAGGCAGTGCTGTATCGCGGCTATTGGGAATTGTCCGAGGCGCGCGTCACCTCGGCCACGGAAGAGCCACAGAGCTACTCGACATACCTCGTCGCGACGACGCTGGAGCCCGACCAGGTGCGACAAAGTTTCACTCCGCCCGACTCGGTCGGGTTCTGGTCGATGCCCACCGTGCTCGATCGGACCCAGAAGGCGGGACTCGACACGACGCGCTATCAACTGCGCTACGAAGCCCTCAAGGCACGGCCGCTGCTGCTGATCGCGATGATCCTGGTGGCGGCATCCGTTTCCTTAAGATTTTTCCGGTTTGGTGGTGTCACGAGATTGGTGGTAGGTGGCGTCGCGGCCGGGTTCATGCTCTATGTTGCGACACAGTTATCTGAGGAACTGGGCTCATCGGGGATCGTCAATGCCTCGGTGGCCGCTTGGCTGCCCGCGATCGTGGGCACGCTACTCGGCGCGCTTGCCCTCCTCCATCAGGAAGATGGCTGAGAATACGGTGGCTATGGTTAATTTTGGATTGAGTTCATGGCTTCCGGCGTAAGACGCATCACGCGCCTTGCAGCTGCGACCGCGTTGGCGACCACGCTCGCCCCGGTCCTCGGCTGGACGAGCTTTGCCTATGCCCAAGCTCCGGCGGCCAAGCCGCAGGAGCGCATGGTCGTCGATGCGCGCGAGCTCGTCTACGACAAGGACAACAACACCGTCTCCGCGGTCGGCGATGTCCAGATTCTCTATCAGGGCCGCACGATCGAGGCCGACCGTGTCGTCTACGACCGCCAGAGCAAGCGCGTCGTTGCCACCGGCAACGCCCGCATCACCGAATCCAACGGCACGGTGATCACCGGCGACCGCTTCAACCTGACCGACGACTTCCGCGACGGCTTCATCGATTCGCTGCGCGTCGTGAACACCGACAAGACCCGCTTCTCGGCGCCACGCGCCGAGCGTACGGACGGCGAGGTTTTCGTCTTCGACAAGGGCATCTACACGGCCTGCGAGCCTTGCGTCGACCAACCCGAGCGCCCGCCTTTCTGGCAGGTGCGCGCCGCCCGGATCATTCACAAGAAATCCGAGCAGATGATCTATTACGAGGATGCCCGGCTGGAGTTCGCCGGCGTCCCGATCGCCTATATCCCGTTCATGTCGGGGCCGGACGCGACCGTCAAACGCAAGACCGGCTTCCTGGCGCCGAAGTTCATCAACACCTCGGCGCTCGGCTATGGCGTCGGCTTGCCCTATTTCATCAATCTCGCGCCGAACTACGATCTGACGCTGACGCCGACCTATCTCACGCGCCAGGGCCTGCTCGGCCAGGCCGAGTGGCGGCACCGCTTCGTCAACGGCTCGTACAACATCCGCGCCGCCGGCATCTTCCAGCAGGACAAAGAGGCGTTCCTGAAGAGCCCGCTCGGGGCGGGCGACGACACCTTCCGCGGCTCGGTCGAGACATCCGGCAAGGTTTTCATCAATCCGCGCTGGAACTTCAGTTGGGACGTGGCCGCCGCGACCGACCGGTTCTTCTTCAAGAACTACCGGATCCGCAGCGAGAGCCTGACCGCGACGAGCTATCTGCAGGAATCGACCTCGACCGTCGCGCTGAACGGCCAGAGTCCGAGCGCCTGGTTCGACATGCGCGGCTACTATTTCCAGCCCCTGACCTACAACGACTGGCAGAAGCAGCAGCCGATCGTCGCGCCGGTCGTCGACTACAACAAGCGGATCCACAAGCCGTCGATGATCGGCGGCGAGTTGTCGTTCAACGTCAACATCACGCATCTGACCCGCGAGGCTGCATCCTTCAGGGAATTGCCGGCGCAAAAGACCTATCTGATCACGACGCCGAGCTATTCGCTGTACGATGGCTGCGCGGTCTATCAGAAGGGGCAGTGCCTGGTGACGGGCATGGCCGGTTCGATCGCGCGGGCGACCGCGGAGGTCGACTGGCGGCGCAACATCGTCGACCCAATCGGCCAGATCTGGACTCCCTATGCCTCGCTTCGGGCTGACATATTCTCGATCAATCCGAACACGACCAAATACTTCAACGCCCATGTCAGCACGATCGCAGACGCCTCGGACGAGGTGTTCGGTCGCGCGATGCCGGCCGTCGGCCTGATGTATCGCTTCCCCTTCGTCGCCTCGACGTCCTGGGGAACGCATATCGTCGAGCCGGTGGCGCAGGTCGTTGCACGGCCGAACGAGACCAACAGCCTGCGCGTCGCCAACGAGGACGCGCAGAGCCTGGTCTTCGACGACACCAACCTGTTCGAGTGGAACAAGTTCTCGGGTTATGATCGGGTCGAGGGCGGCAGCCGCGCCAATGTCGGCCTGCGCTACAGCGGAACGTTCGGCCAGGACAGCTATGCCAACCTGCTGGTCGGCCAGTCCTATCATCTCGGCGGCCGCAATTCGTACGCCAGCGGCGATCTGGTCAACACCGGTCTGAATTCGGGATTGGATACCCGCCGCTCGGACTATGTCGCCAAGGCGCAGTACCAGCCGTTCAAAGGGCTCCTGCTGCAGGCTGGCGGCCGCTTCAACGAGTCGACCTTCGAGGCGCAGCGCATCGATGGCTCCGCCGTCTTCAACTATAAGTTCCTTTCGACCTCAGTCGGTTACAGCCGCTATGAGCCGCAGCCCGACCTGGGCATCCCGCGTCGCCGGGAAGGTCTGAGCATCAGCCAGTCCTTCTCCTTTGCCCAGTACTGGAGCGTGCGGGGCAGCGTGCTGTTCGACCTCGACAAGTACAAATACGATCGCGAGCGCTATCGCGACGCGCTGGCAGTCTATGCAGCGAATCCGGCGGGCAGTGCGGCCCCGATTTATCCGAACACCGGCCCGTTCCAGACCGCAGGGACATCGATCGGTTTGCGCTATCAGGACGAGTGCACGATCTTCGACGTGTCCTACTCGCAATCCTATGCCGACCGCGCCGTCAGCGGCTCGCGGACCAACGACACCCGGACCGTGATGTTCCGTCTGGAGCTGCGCACGCTCGGCGAGATCAGCTATTCGCAGAATCTCGGCTCGAGCAGCTCCGGCGACGGCGTCGCCGCCAGCAACTGACGACGTTGCCGAGGCTGGCCAAGGCAAGCGAGAGGAGGCGCGCTTGAAGCCGCGCCTGCTCGCCCTGACGCAAGGCGATCCGGCCGGGATCGGGCCCGAACTCGCGCTCGCCGCCTGGCAACAGCGCGAGGAGCGGGCCATCCCGCCTTTCGCCTATCTCGGTGACAGCGCCCACCTATCCGCGCTGGCGCAACGGCTCGGACTGCCGATTCCACTGCGCAGCGTCGGCTGGGACGAAGCCGAATCCTGCTTTGCCACCGCGTTGCCAGTGATCGAGCTCGGTAACCGCTCATCTGCCCAACTTGGCATTCCCGACCCTGCCAACGCGGCCGGCGTCATCGAGGCGATCGAGCGGGGCGTCGAAGCGCTCGAGGCAGGACGGGCTGCGGCGCTCGTCACCAACCCGATCGCCAAGAGCGTGCTCTACGCCGCCGGCTTCCAGCATCCGGGCCATACCGAGTTCCTGGCCGAGCTGGCGGGGCGCGGGCGCGAGGCGACGCCGCGGCCGGTCATGATGATCTGGTCGGAAGAGCTCGCCGTCGTTCCGGTGACCATCCATATCCCGCTGGAGGCGGTGCCTGGGCAACTGACCACGGAGCTGATCGTGGAGACCGGCCGGATCGCGGCTGCGGACCTGCAGCGCAGATTCGGCGTGGCGAGGCCGCGACTGGCACTGTGCGGCCTCAATCCGCATGCCGGCGAAGACGGCGCGCTCGGCAAGGAGGATGCGGCGGTCGTCGCGCCGGCGATCGAGCAGTTGCGGGCGTTCGGCATCGAGGCGAGCGGTCCCTATCCGGCCGACACGTTGTTTCATGCGCGGGCGCGCGCCGGCTACGACGTGGCGCTCGGCATGTATCATGACCAGGCGTTGATCCCGATCAAGACGATCGCCTTCGACGAGGGCGTCAATGTCACGCTCGGCCTGCCCTTCATCCGGACCTCCCCGGATCACGGCACCGCCTTCGACATCGCCGGCAAAGGTATCGCCCGGCCCGCGAGCCTGTGTGCGGCTTTGCGGCTTGCGGCGCGCATGGCTGCGGCCGAACGCGGAGAGCCGGTGTGAGCAGTGAAACCGCCCAGGACGGGTTGCCCCCGCTGCGCGAGGTGGTCGAGCGTCACGGCCTGATGGCGCAGAAGGCGCTCGGCCAGAATTTCCTGTTCGATCTCAACCTGACCGGACGGATCGCCCGCGCCGCCGGGCCGCTCGAAGACCAGACGGTGGTCGAGATCGGCCCCGGCCCCGGCGGGCTCACCCGCGCCTTGCTGGCGAACGGCGCCGGGCGTGTGATCGCCATCGAGCGCGACCGGCGCTGCATACCGGCGCTGGCCGAAATCGCCGCGCATTATCCGGGACGGCTCGACGTGGTCGATGGCGACGCGCTGGCCGTCGACCTGTCGAGCCTGCTCAGCGGCGAACCGGCCCGGATCGTAGCCAACCTGCCCTATAATATCGGCACGCCGCTGCTGGTGGGCTGGCTCAGCGCCGAGCCCTGGCCGCCCTGGTGGTCGTCGCTGACGCTGATGTTCCAGCGGGAGGTCGCCGAGCGGATCGTGGCGAGACCGGAACAGCGTGCCGCCTACGGCCGACTCGCCGTGCTCGCCAACTGGCGCTGCGAGACGAAGATCCTGTTCGACGTGCCCAAGACCGCCTTCGTGCCGCAGCCGAAGATCACCTCATCGATCGTCCAGCTGGTGCCGCGCCTTGAGCCGGAGCCCTGTGACCGACGCTTGCTCGAACGGGTGACGCTCGCGGCCTTCGGCCAGCGCCGGAAGATGCTGCGCCAGAGCCTGAAAGCGGTGCTCCCCGACCCAGCGGCTATGATCGAGGCTTCTGGCCTGTCGCAGACGATGCGAGCCGAGGAGGTCCCGGTCAGCGGCTTCGTCGCGCTCGCCAACGCGTTTGCTCCACGCGGCTGATCAGCTGACCTGCTCGCTCAGCAGGCCCTCGACGAAAGCGGGCATGCCGGTGGCGCGGCTGCGCTTCAGCCTCTCTGCCGCCAGGATCGAGCGGACAGACTCATAGGCGGCGCCGAGATCGTCGTTGATGATGACGTAGTCGTAGACATTCCAGCGCGCGATCTCGTCGCGGGCGTTGGCGAGGCGGCGCGCGATCACCTCCGGCGCATCCTCGGCGCGCCGGACAAGCCGCGAGCGCAATTCGGCCATGGACGGCGGCAGGATGAAGATCGCGACGACGTCCTCACGCGCCTTCTCCAGGATCTGCTGGGTGCCCTGATAGTCGATGTCGAACAGGACATCGCGTCCGGCCTTGAGTGCGTCCTCGACCGGCTTGCGCGGCGTGCCGTAGCCATTGCCGTGGACCTCGGCCGATTCCAGGAGATCGTCGCGATCGCGCAGCTGGTCGAAGGCCTCGCGCTCAATGAAGCGATAATGCACGCCGTCGATCTCGGAAGGACGTCGTCCGCGTGTCGTCACCGAGATCGAGAGGTCGAGATTCGTCTCCTTCTGCGACAGCGTCCGCGTCAGCGTCGACTTGCCGGCGCCGGACGGCGAGGACAGGACCAGCATCAGGCCGCGACGGGCCGGACGGATGAGATCAGCCATCCCCATCACTCCACGTTCTGGACCTGCTCGCGCAGCTGGTCGACCGTCGTGCGCAGCTCCAATCCGATGCGCGACAGGCCGGGGTCGCCCGCCTTGGCGCAAAGCGTCGAGGCCTCTCGGCCGAACTCCTGCGCCAGGAAATCGAGCTTGCGGCCGATAGGCCCTCCCTCTGCGAGCAATTCGCGCAGGGCGGCGACATGGGCATGCAGCCGGTCGATCTCCTCGCGGATATCGGCCTTCACCGAGAGCAGCGCCGCTTCCTGGTGCAGGCGCTGCGGCTCCAGCGCGGTGCTGGCTTCCAGCAGCGCAGCGACCTGACCGGCAAGCCGGGCGCGGATCGCCTCGACGCTGCGGCCGGGATGGCTTTCAGCTTCGACGGTGAGGCGGGCGATGGTGTCGAGATGGCCGTTGATGATCGCCTCGAGCGCCCGCCCCTCGGCGAGCCGCGCCTGTTTCAAAGCGGTGATCGTCTCCGTGAGGGCCGCGAGCACGGGCTTCTCCAGATCGGACAAGGCGTCACCGTTCTCCTCGGAGACCTCGACAACACCGCGGATCGCCAGCAGGCCATCAAGCGTCGCCGGAGCAATGCCGGCCGGCAGCTTCACCTGGCTCGCGGCCTCGATCAGGGCGGCGAGCGCTTCCTGGTTGATGCGAGGGCGCGGAGCGGACGCTTCGCTGGTGATGGCGAGGCTGACATGGAGGGTGCCGCGGGTGAAGGCGGCCGAGAACTGCTTGCGCGCGGCCTCCGAGAAGCTGTCGAAGCCTGTGGGGACGCGGACGCGGACATCGAGGCCGCGGCCGTTGACACTGCGGACCTCCCAGGCGAAGGCGTGCGCCCCGAACGTGCCGGCCGCGCGCGCGAACCCCGTCATGCTTTCGATCGCCATCAGCCGCCGTCTTCCTTCTCGCGTTGCGGGCGGACCCTATTCAGGGCCAGCCTGCTCCACAAGCGCGAGATGTGGAAAGATCGATCAGGGCCGCAGCTGCGGCACCTGCTTGGGGCTGTTGAGATCGAAGCTCTTGTTCAGCAGCGGATCGCGCGCCGTGCCTTCCGAGGCGTCGAAAGCACGCGCCCTCGTACCTGCCGGGCCGCTCCCCGCGTCGGCCTGCCCAGCGGCGGCGCGGCGGTTGCCCGGCACGGGGAAGGTCTCAGGCTCAGCCGCCTGGTTGTCCGAACGACCGGTGCCCGGCGCCTCGGTGCGCTGATCCGGCCCCGGTGGCGGCTCGGCCCGGTCGACACCGCCATCGGCGGCGGGGCGGCCGGAATCGCGCCTTGCCGATTCGACCTGACGCCAGCGCGCGACGTTGCGGTTGTGCTGTTCGAGGGTCTCGGCAAACGCGTGGCCGCCACTGCCGTCTGCGACGAAATAGAGATCCTTGGTCCGCGAATGGTTGACGACCGCTTCCAGCGCCGCGCGGCCCGGATTGGCGATCGGGCCCGGCGGCAGGCCGTCGATCACATAGGTGTTGTAGGGCGTCGGCTGGGTGATCTCGGGGCGCGTGATGCCGCGTCCGAGCGTGCCCTTGCCGCCGACGAGCCCGTAGACGATCGTCGGATCGGATTGCAGCTTCATCTTGCGGTTCAGCCGGTTGATGAAGACGCCGGCGACGCGCGGCCGCTCATCCGCCCGCCCCGTCTCCTTCTCGACGATCGAGGCGAGGATGACCAGCTCCGCCGACGTCTTGATCGGCAGGTCGGCGGGGCGCTTGGCCCAGACCTCGTTGAGGACACGAGTCTGGTCGCGCGTCATCCGGTTGACGATGGCCTGGCGCGTCGAGCCACGCTGGAACTTGTAGGTGTCGGGCAGGATCTGGCCTTCGCGCGGCACCTGGATGACGTCGCCGACGAGCATGTCGTTCTGCTGCAGGCGGGCGATGATCTGCTCGCTCGTCAACCCCTCGGGAATGGTGATCGAATGCTCGACCGCCTTGCCCTCGGCGATGACGTCGAGAATGTCCCTTTGGCTGGCGCGCGCCTTGAACAGGTATTCGCCGGCCTTGAGGCTGGCGGCCTTGCCCGTAGTGTAGGCCGCAACCTTGAAGGCCCAGGGATGCTCGATCAGGCCCTCGCGCTGCAGCAGGTCGGCGATCTCGGTCACCCCGTTCTCCTTCGGGATGATCAGCACGCGATCGGCTGCAAGAGGACCCGGCGCCTTGCTGCGGCTGTCGAGATAGGCGATGCCGCCGCCGAGGGCGCCGGCCAGCACGAGAGCCGTGGTGAACAGTCCGCTGAGCAGCGCGATGAAGGGCGAGCGCCGGCGCTTGCGCGCCTTCGGCGGCGGGGCCGGCGGGGCGACAGGCTTCAGCGCCTCGTTGGGACTCCGCGGCGCGACGCGAGGCGGCTGACTCATGATGCTTTCGCCTGATTCCCTGACCTCACGACCGGCGAACCGGCGTCGACACCAGCCTGTCGGCCGGGCCGTGGCATTCTTGCACGACGGCGACGACAGGCTAGCGAAAATTGTGGCGAAAGCGCGCTTGTCCTCAGTCGACGAGGCGGCGCATCACCAGCGAGGCATTGGTGCCGCCGAAGCCGAACGAATTCGACAGGGCGATATCGACCTTCCGCTTCTTGGCCTTGTGCGGCACGAGATCGAGCTCGGTCTCGACGGACGGATTGTCGAGATTGATCGTCGGCGGCACGACCTGGTCGCGAATCGCCAGCACGGAGAAGATCGCCTCGATCGCACCGGCGGCGCCGAGCAGATGCCCCGTCGCCGACTTGGTCGATGACATGGCCGGCCGGTTCGGCGCATTCGCGAGCAGGCGCTCGACGGCGCGCAGTTCGATCTCGTCGCCGACCTGTGTCGAGGTGCCGTGCGCGTTGATGTAGTCGACATCCGAGGCGCGCAGGCCGGCGCGCTTCAGCGCCGCCTGCATGCAGCGATAGGCGCCGTCGCCGTCCTCGGAGGGCGAGGTGATGTGATAAGCGTCGCCCGACATGCCGTAGCCGACGATTTCGGCATAGATGCGCGCGCCGCGGGCCCTGGCGTGTTCGAGTTCCTCGAGCACGACGACGCCTGCGCCCTCGCCCATGACGAAGCCGTCACGATCCTTGTCATATGGGCGCGAGGCCTTTTCAGGCGTCTCATTGAAACCGGTCGAGAGCGCGCGGCAGGCGCAGAAGCCGGCAATGCCGATGCGGTTGATCGCCGATTCGGCGCCGCCGGCGAGCATGACCTCGGCATCGCCGAGTGCGACCATGCGGGCCGCATCGCCGATGGCGTGGGCGCCGGTCGAGCAGGCCGTGACGACGGCGTGGTTCGGGCCCTTCAGCCCATGCTCGATCGAGACATAGCCGGCAGCGAGATTGCTGAGGCGGCCGGGAATGAAGAAGGGCGAGAGCCGGCGCGGGCCGCGCTCCTTGAGCAGCAGCGAGGCCTCGTAGATGCCGCCCAGCCCGCCGATGCCGGAACCGATGGCGACACCCGTCGCGATCTGGTCCTCGTAGCTCTCGGGCTTCCAGCCAGAATCGCGCAGCGCCTGCGTCGCCGCGGCCATGGCGAAGATGATGAAATCGTCGACCTTGCGCTGCTCCTTCGGCTCCATCCAATCATCGGGATTGAAGGTGCCGTTCGAGCCATCGCCGCGCGGAATGCTGCAGGCGATCTGCGCCGGAAGGTCGGAGACGTCGAAAGTGGTGATCGGGCCGGCGCCGCTTTCGCCAGCCAGAATGCGCGACCAGCTCGGCTCGACCCCGCATCCCAGCGGGGTCACCATGCCCAGTCCGGTGACGACGACACGTCGCATCGGTCTTCCTCAATTCAGCTCCGGCGCGCACCAGCGCGCCGGGGCCAAGGCCTTGTCAGGCCGACTTCGACAGGAACTTGACCGCGTCGCCGACGGTCACGATCGTCTCGGCCGCGTCGTCCGGAATCTCGACGCCGAACTCTTCCTCGAAAGCCATGACCAGCTCGACGGTGTCGAGGCTGTCCGCGCCGAGGTCTTCGATGAAATTGGCGCCCTCGACAACCTTCTCCGGCTCAACGCCGAGGTGCTCGATCACGATCTTCTTCACGCGCTCGGCGACATCGCTCATGGGTCTTTCCCTCAAACCTCGAAAACACACCGCTGAATGCGACGCGTGGGTGAAAACTGATTTCCCGGCCCGGATCCTTCGCCTGGCGGCGGACCACGCCGGGTGTTCATGGCTGCACAAACGCAACAACCGGGCCGGCGTCAAGTCCCAAGAGCACGCGCCGATCAGATTGCAACGCAATCTGATCGGATCACGCGTTCTCCAACAAGAGCGTGGAGACGGATTCACCGATCAGGCTGATTCAGCCTGATCGGATCCGGCTCCAGACACCGATCGGCGCTTGGCCGGCAGGGTCATTAACACACTCGTAATGGGCTGGCGAGAGCGCAGCTCAAACCTTTAAGTGCATTGAAAGACCCAGCTAACCAGCTCAGATCATTGCCATTCCGCCATTGACGTGCAGGGTCTGCCCGGTCACGTAACCGGCTTCCTCGCTGGCGAGATAGGCCACGGCAGCGGCAACGTCGGCTCCCTGTCCGAGACGCCCCATCGGCACGTCGGCGAGAATGCCCTCGCGCTGCTTGTCGTTCAGCACATCGGTCATCGGCGACTCGATGAAGCCGGGCGCGACGACGTTGACGGTGATGTTGCGGCTCGCGACCTCGGAGGCCAGCGACTTCGACATGCCGATCAGCCCGGCCTTGGAGGCGGCGTAGTTGCCCTGCCCCGGATTGCCGCTCGTGCCGACGACGGAGCCGATCGAGACGATACGGCCATAGCGGCGACGCATCATGGTCTTCACCGCCGCCCGCGAGAGGCGGAAGGCGGCGGTGAGGTTGACGGCGAGGACGAGGTCCCAGTCCTCGTCCTTGAGGCGCATGAAAAGGTTGTCGCGGGTGACGCCGGCATTGTTGACGAGGATGTCGAGCCCGCCGAGCTTGGCCTCGGCCGCCGGCACCAGTGCTTCGACCGACTCGCGATTCGACAGGTCGCAGGGCGTGACCTCGGCCCGCTCGCCGAGTTCCTTCGCCAGCGCCTCAAGCGCCTCGACGCGGGTGCCGGACAGGGCAACGGTCGCGCCCTGGGCATGGAGCCGGCGCGCGATCGCGCCGCCGAGACCGCCGGTAGCGCCGGTGACCAGCGCCTTCTTACCCGTCAAATCGAGCATGATGCCTCCCTTGTCCCCGGCTTTGTCGCCGGTCAGCCCTTCTGGGCCTTGTAAGCCGCGATGTCGTCGGGCGAACCGATCGACGCCGCGGTTGTTCCCGCCGCAATGCGCTTGACCAGGCCGGCGAGCACCTTGCCCGAGCCGATCTCGTAGAACTGGGTCACGCCCGCCGCCGCCATCGCCTCGACGCATTCGCGCCAGCGCACGGTGCCGGTGACCTGCGCCACCAGCGAAGCGCGGATCGCCGCGGGATCGCTGAGCGGCGCGGCGCCGACATTGGCCATCACCGGCACGACCGGCGCCTGCATCGCGACCTCGGCGAGCGCCGCCTGCATGGCGTCGGCCGCCGGCTGCATCAGGGCGCAATGGAAGGGCGCGGAGACCGGCAACAGCATGGCACGGCGCACGCCGCGCTCGCCGGCAAGAGCGATCGCCCGCTCGACCGCCGCCTTGGCGCCCGAGAGCACGACCTGGCCACCGCCATTGTCGTTGGCCACCTGGCAGACCTGGCTCTGGGCGGCATCGGCCGCGATCGCGCGGGCCTGATCGAGCTCGACGCCGAGCAGCGCCGCCATCGCACCCTCGCCGGCCGGCACCGCCTTCTGCATGGCGTCGCCGCGGATGCGCAGCAAACGCGCCGCATCGCTGATCGAAAAGGTGCCGGCCGCGGCCAGCGCCGAATACTCGCCGAGCGAATGGCCCGCGACGAAGGCGGCATCGTTCTTGAGCGACAGCCCGGCTTCGGTTTCAAGCACGCGGATCGCGGCCAGGCTCACCGCCATCAGCGCCGGCTGGGCATTGGCGGTGAGGGTCAGTTCCTCGCCCGGGCCTTCCCACATCAGGGTCGAGAGCTTCTGCGAGAGCGCGGCATCGACTTCGTCGAAGACGGCGCGCGCCGCCGGAAAGGCTTCGGCGAGCGCCTTGCCCATGCCGACGGCCTGCGAACCCTGTCCTGGAAAGATGAAAGCCGTCGCCATGTCGCAATGGTCCTGAAGATCACGCTTGGTTAACAAGTCGGCCGCAGTCGCACCGTGCGGTGGGCCAAGTCAAGGCGTTTACGCGACTAAAGTCGAGTGACGCCGGCATTCTCCGGTGTTTTCCGCTTGCATGATAGGGCGTCCCGCTGTAACGACCGCCTCGGTTTGTTCGGCCGGGGGCTGAACGGACGGCGAAGCGATTCCCACCCAGGAAGCGTTTTGTAGGTTTCTCTCTGGAGAGCCGCCGTCCCGTGTCTCCGCCTTCGAAGAAATCCTGTCGGGCCTTTATCCAGGGCTCGGAGGGCTCCGCGTCGAACGAAACCGGTGAACGAAGAAAGGCCAATCATGGCATTGTACGAGCACGTTCTGCTCGCGCGGCAAGATGTCAGCGCGCAGCAGGTCGAGGCCCTTGTCGAGCAGTTCAAGGGCATCGTCGAGGCGAATGGCGGTTCTGTCCCCAAGGTCGAGTACTGGGGCGTGAAGTCGCTGGGCTATCGCATCAAGAAGAACCGCAAGGCGCATTATTCGCTGCTGAACATCAACGCTCCCGCGGCGGCCATCGCCGAGATGGAGCGCCAGATGCGCATCAACGAAGACGTGCTGCGCTTCATGACCATCCGCGTCGAGGAACTCGAGGAAGGTCAGTCGGTCATGCTGCAGAAGCGCGACCGCGACGAGCGTAGCGATCGCTTCGACCGTGGCCCGGGCGGCGACCGTTTCGACCGTGGCCCGCGTCGCGAGCGCCCGCGTCGTGAAGACGAAGCGACCGAGACCACCGCTGCGGCTGGGGAGGCCTGAGCATGTCGACTGCATCTGCTGGCGCCCGCCGCCCCTTCTTCCGCCGCCGCAAGTCCTGCCCGTTCTCGGGCGAGGGCGCGCCGAAGATCGACTACAAGGATGTGCGCCTGCTCTCGCGCTACATCTCCGAGCGCGGCAAGATCGTGCCGTCGCGCATCACGGCCGTCTCGGCCAAGAAGCAGCGTGAGCTCGCCCAGGCGATCAAGCGCGCCCGCTTCCTCGGCCTGCTGCCCTACGTCATCCGCTGAGCGGGTGAGAATTTTCCCGGCGGCGCCCTGCGCCGCCGGGCTTTCGATCTCACGTGAACTTTAGTCGCCAGGCGGTGAAAACCCGTCTGGTATGTTGAGGCAAATGCCTCTCACCCTGCCCTTTTCGAGCAGCGGGACAGCAGGACGGATATGCTTCCCATCGTTGGCATCGGCGCCGGGCTGGTCTCAGCCCTTCTGTTCACAGTGGTGATTACCGGATCGCCGCTGGCGCTGCTGTTGTCCTATGTCGCCCCGCTCCCGGTCTTCATCGCAGCGCTCGGCTGGAACCACCGCGCCGGGTTGGCGGCGGTCACCGCCGGCACGCTTGCCGTCACCGTCGTGCTCAAGCTCTCGCTCGGGCTCGCCTTCGCGATCGGCGCCGCGCTGCCGGCCTGGTGGATCGCCTATCTGGCTCTGCTCGCCCGCGACGACGGCCAGGGCAACAGCGAATGGTATCCGCTCGGACGCCTGCTGGTCTGGATCGCCACCGTCGCGACGCTGGTGACGGTCGGCGGCGCTCTCGCCATCTCGACCGATTTCGAGACCTATCACCGCGTCATGACGCATGGCCTGCAGCTCGTGCTCACGGGCGGCCAGGGCATCGGTCCGATGGTGAGGCTGCCGGCCGGTGTCGATGCCGGCGAGCTCGCGGCCCGGCTCACGATCCTCGTGCCGATCGCCGCCGGCGCTTCCTTCGTGCCGATGATCGTCGCCAATCTCTGGCTGGCGGCGAAGGCTGTGCAGCTCTCCGGCCGGCTGCCGCGGCCCTGGCCCTTCATCCCTTCGACGCGCCTGCCGGCGCGGGCGGTGGCTGGGCTCGTCGGCGGCATCCTGCTGAGCCTTGTCGGCGGCTTCGTCGGCCTTGCCGGCGCGGCCCTCTCCGGAGCCCTGATCGCCGCCTTCGGCCTCTCCGGGCTCGCCGCCGTCCACGATCTCAGCCGTGGCAAGGCCTGGCGGTCGCCGACCCTGTTCGCGCTCTATCTCGCGCTGCTGATCATGCTGATCACCGTCTTCCCGTTCCTCGCGCTGCTCGGCATCGCCGACGCGCTCATCGACCTTCGCCGGCGCAAGCCGCCGGCGTCGCCTGCTGCCTGAACCAACGCCTATTCACGACATCAAAGGAGAAGACCCATGGAAGTGATCCTGCTCGAACGCGTCGCCAAGCTCGGCCAGATGGGCGAGACCGTCCGCGTCCGCGACGGCTATGCCCGCAATTTCCTGCTCGCCCGCGGCAAGGCCCTGCGCGCCACCGAAGACAACAAGAAGCGCTTCGAGACCCAGCGCGCCCAGCTCGAGACCCGCAACCTCGAGCTCAAGCGCGAGGCCGATTCGGTCGCCGAGAGCCTGAACGGGCAGTCGGTCGTGATCCTGCGCCAGTCGGGCGAGTCGGGCGTGCTCTACGGTTCGGTCTCGACCCGTGACATCGCCGAGGCGCTGAGCGCCGCCGGCTTCACTGTCGACCGCAACCAGGTCACGCTCAACACCCCGATCAAGACGCTCGGCCTGCACACCGTCCCGGTCGTGCTGCACCCGGAAGTCTCGGTCACCGTGACCGTCAACGTCGCCCGCTCCGCCGAGGAAGCCCAGCGCCAGGCCGCCGGCGAGAACGTCACGGCCCGCGAGGAGTTCGACCTCGACGATCTCGGCCTCGAGGTCGGCGCCGCGCTGGCCGAGGCCGGCGACGACGACCGCTGAGCGCTTTCAGCGGCTTACGCGAGTCAATGGGCGCCGTGGCAACACGGCGCCCTTTTTCATGCGCTGTGGACAGCGTGCAGAGTTGACGGTATTAGGAAAGTTCCTGGTTTGTTCATGTTCATGACTCACCGGCATTGACCTATCCAGAGCCATGTCCAGCGCCACCGCCCTCGTCGCCCGCCTC
>JAESGH010000470.1_pt1 | contig 19358 bp, 16 predicted proteins | sample 9269641 | NCBI WGS metagenome assembly JAESGH01 (sample SAMN14515345, study PRJNA621665) | algae metagenome | isolation source: Phormidium tanganyikae FI6-MK23 and co-occurring heterotrophs from granitic... | place: USA: Fort Irwin, California | collected 1998-05-24
AAATTAGCACAGGCAGAAAACAGCGCTAAACACCAAGTCGGACAAAGGCTACAGCCGCATCTTGATTCACTAAGTTCTAAGTAATAGTTAGTGAAACAGTAGGAGCAGATTAACTAGGTCTTCTCTCCTCACAACGGTCAAGCACAATTCCGAAATTACTTAGGACGCTTAGTAAAGTGACCCTTCTCCTCCTTAACACCCGCTCCCTCGCTCTATAACAGAAGTATGGAACCAGAGCTAAGAGTCTTCCACCTCCACGCTGATCCGGGTTCTCTTCGCACTCACTCGCTTCCCAGCATTCTGGAGCAGTTCGCACCTCTACCTCAGTCTGCTGGTGATACCCCAGAAGCGGTGAGTGGCTCGATGTTTCTTCTCGCTGCCGAACAAGGCAGAAACTCTCTTTAACTTTCACAACTCTTCAGGTGACTATGAGATCTCTTCAATCTGTGGCAATGCTTTCGGGTCTCGCTGCCTTAGTTGTTTCGCCGCTGTTCCTTGGTGCTGGCGCTGCTTCGGCTCAAACGGCTCCTCGTTACGATCGCAGTTATGTCGGTGCTGGCATTTCTGGCGGTGTCCTTAGCGGTGGACGCGGCAATGATGACACATCCTTTGGCGGCAATGTGCAAGGTCGCTTTGCGATTCCGAATGCTCCTGTGTCTGCACGCGGTTCGGTCTTGTTTACAGGCGACAATAGTGCGATCGTTCCAACCGTGACCTACGATGTGCGGTTGAACGACAAATCGAACGTGTATGCAGGAGCGGGCTACTCGTTTGTGCAGAATGGCGGGGTGACCTCGCCGATTGGGAATCAAGATGCACCAGTGCTGACGGTGGGAGTGGAATCCCAAGTGGCGAAAGGTGTCGTAGTGTATAGCGATGCTAAGTATGGCATCAATGCGTATCGAGGCAGTGATGCGGGTGCGCTGAGTCTGCAAGCGGGTGTAGGACTAGAGTTCTAAGCGCGTATCGAGCAGACAAAGTGATGGTCTGAGCTAATAACTGAGGGACGGGGTTCTCACCTGTGTGAGAACCCTTTCTTTTGTCAGCGTCTGAGAGCGTGCAGGGAGCTATTGAAGTTTGCAGATGCAGTGGTTGATTGCACCTTTCTTCATTCATTCAGTCTGCACATAATACAGCCGTGTTACACACTCTGGCTTGAAATTGGTTCTACAGTTGTACTTATCAAAAGTGATTTCTTGACGCTTTAACAGATGACCTAAAAAGCTTGAAGTCCTCTTAATGAGCCGCTTTCACGAGTCCTAATAGCCTTGAGCTATAGCCGCATCAGCCTGGCTTTCTGCAGCTCACGCCTTTGGTCATGGTCTAGATCTGTGGATCTGACTCCTGAAAGCCAGCCTAGCAAGACGTTCTGGGCAAGGCATCAACAGGTCTAGAACACAACCTCAGCGATATTGCAATGCCCGATGAGGATAGGTTTAGCTTGATCCGAGCGATTCGGGCTTTCCCGGTTGAACAAGGCGGCAAGATTCCCGCGATCGCGAGAGATGAAGACCGCCACCGAGCGATTGAAGCTGGCTTTGATCGCTACCTCACAAAACCGCTGGACGCTGAAGAACTCATCAGGACACTGCTCGATTTACTTCAAGAGGAAAGGTAGGTGTTTCCGTCGCTTTTGGACCAAGAACAACGCATCACTTTGCAACGGGTTCGCTTCCAACGTTAATCTACAGCGCCTCCGGCTGATCGTCTTCTGTTTCGGCAACCGTCCGTTTTGTAGCAAAGCCGTTGAGAATCATATCTCGAATTAAGGACACCTCTTGATCCAGATTCGTTGCATGGTCTTCATATTTTGTTACGGCACTGGTTAAGTTGTAGTTCCTCATCCGTTCTGCCATCTGACGCGAGAACGTAACTTTTTCCTCCATTGCTCGCACAGCCGACCACAGCGCATTTTCGATGTTCTGAGTTTGCTCTGACAGAAACACATTCGCCGTAAAGGAGTGCCCGATGTGACAGCGAAACCGGAGTGGCTCTTCGGTGCCAATTTGCCAGATGCTGCCATTGCATTCAGGGCAGGTGTAAGTGGTTCGAGTCCCGATCGCTTCGACCTGCTCTAAGAACTCCTGGGTGTTCATTTGCTGTTCGGCAATCCTGGATTCGACGTCGATTTCTTCGGTCACGGGATACGCTTCCTCATGGTCAACGGGTTCCTGGGACAACTGTACGAGCAGATTTGAGATTTCTGTCAGCGGCAGGCAGTAATCGACCTTGACATACCGTAGGGCGCTCTTTGCCATGCTGGGATAGTCAGCTTCGTTCGGGTCTTGGACGATCGCCACCCCGCCCCGTTTTTTGATTGCCTGTAAGCCCACAGTGCCATCATCGAGATAACCCGTCAGTACGACACCGACCACCCTGGAACCATAGGCACGGGCGGCGGAACGAAAGAGCGCATCGATCGCGGGTCGAAAGCGGTTTTCTTGCGGTCCGCGCACAACGCGCATGACACCCTGATTAACTAACAAGTGATAATCAGGCGGTGCAACATAGACTCGCCCGGTTTGAATGAGCTCTCCATCGACTGGGTGGGAGGCTGGGAGAGAGCCGACATCGGCAAGAATTTGAGGGAGGATGCTGGGCTTATCGGCGGCAAGATGTTGAACAATGAAAATGACGGCATTCATATTACTCGGCAAAGCGCCTAAGACCACACCCAACGCTTTGAGTCCGCCTGCCGATGTGCCAATCACAATAATGTCGTGTCCGGGCATAAATTCTTTGGGAGTCGTTGTAAAACGAAAATAAAGTCCTTTACCAAAAAAGGCTGCGGCTCTGTTTCTTCCGTATTCGCTTCAACAGCATGAAAAAACAAAGTTCTATACTGTCAAGCCTTTGGAAGGCTTAAACTTCTGTATGGCATCGATCCGAGATACGTGTAAAAATTTATCATATAGGCATCAAAGCTTTGCTGGATAGGGTTTGCGGCGACCGAAATGAAAGCATTGACTGTTTGCTGGGCAGGCAGCTATTCGGTTATTTGTAGCGCTGAAGCTTAGATGAGCAGATTCCTCCGGTGGTACCCAAGGAATTCAAGGTGTCTGCTTCAATCACCCCCACTAATAAGTCGGTTAGTCTGGAAAGCTTCGCATTTAATATGTTAGCCTCTACAAAGTCCTCAATTAAACATGAATCCTTCCCGACAATATCGGCGCTAGCAACAATGCCATATCCATCTAAACCCTCTGGTGAGCCTTGCGTAACAACCTTCGATGAGTTTGTGCAATTGGCGGATTATTCCCTGATGGATACCTTAAATGCCGATCCTGATGCCACGGTCGATGGTGATGATCACCGGGCCCGCCAGGTTTTTTCTGGTCATTTCGTACCTGTGACACCCACGCCGCTTGCAGACCCAGAATATGTAGCTCATAGCCGCACTTTTTTTAAGGAACTTGGTTTGAGCGATGGACTGGCGCTTAATGAAAAATTTCGCCGTGTATTTTCTGGTGATCTCTCTGCTGCCCATGAGCCGATGCGTCAGGTGGGCTGGGCGACGGGTTATGCCCTGTCGATTTATGGCACCGAATATACCCAACAATGTCCATTTGGTACGGGTAATGGTTATGGCGATGGTCGAGCGATATCTGTATTTGAAGGAATCATCAATGGACAGCGCTGGGAAATGCAATTGAAAGGGGGTGGCCCAACGCCTTATCGCCGGGGTGCCGACGGGCGCGCTGTCCTCCGATCAAGTGTGCGCGAGTTTCTAGCGCAAGACTATATGCAAGCGTTAGGTGTGCCAACATCGCGCTCTTTGACACTGTATGTTTCTAAATCTGAGACTGTTACCCGGCCTTGGTATTCTCAAGACTCCTACTCTATTGACCCTGATGTTTTGGTGGACAATCCTGTGGCCATTTCAACTCGCGTTGCACCCTCCTTTTTGCGCGTTGGTCAGCTAGAGTTATTTGCCCGCCGCACTCGCAGCAATGCTCATCCAAAAGCATTAGAAGAGTTGAGCATGATAGTGTCGCACTTAATTGAGCGAGAGTACAAAAGCGACATTAATCAAAGCCTTGGTTTTGCCGATCAATTAGTTGAGTTGGCTAAGCTATTTCGCCAGCGTCTCACTTCACTGGTGGCTAATTGGCTACGTGTTGGTTATTGCCAGGGTAATTTTAACAGTGACAACTGCGCTGTTGGAGGCTTTACCCTAGACTATGGACCCTTTGGATTTTGTGAAAAATTTGACCCTTGGTTTCAACCTTGGACTGGTGGCGGCGAGCACTTTTCATTCTTCAATCAGCCCATTGCAGCAGAAGCAAATTATTACATGTTTTGGAAAGCAGTGAGACTGCTACTTACAGAAGATGCTGAAGCGTTAGAACAGTTCGACCAAGTAGACCGCGGCTTTTCAGAAGCCATGCAAAAACAAATCCAAAAAATGTGGGCGGACAAACTTGGCTTGACTGAATATCACCCAAAGCTATTTGAAAAATTAATGCAGTTAATGACTGACTCAGAGGTAGATTACACCATTTTCTTCCGCGAGTTATCCCATCTACCAGATGATATCTCAGCATTGAAAAAAAGCTTCTACGTGAAAACTTCACCACAACTCGATGAACAATGGCAATCTTGGCTAAAAAGCTGGCGCGACCTCGTCATTAACGATGGCAATTTGGCTGAGATATCAACAAAGATGAAACAGACGAACCCAAAATACACATGGCGAGAGTGGTTGATTGCCCCTGCCTACCAACAAGCCATGCAGGGTGACTATACTTTAGTAAAAGAGTTGCAAGAAGTCCTTAGCTATCCATATGATGAGCAATCACAAGACGTAGAAGATAAATACTATCGTCTAAGACCTAAGGCGTTTTTTAACACGGGTGGCGTGTCGCACTATAGCTGTTCATCTTGAATAGCTGCGTGTCTCGCAACTATTCAATACGAGCAGCTTTGTTCTTGAGCAACTGCTGAAAGCCAGGTTTGCAATGAGTTTGAGTCCGATATGATAAAAAATTTCACGTATCTCGGCTCAACCCCTGTATCTTCTGCGGTATACAACTTTAATTTACTGGTTAAGGACGGTCAGGCGCTAGAAATTGATTGTCGGTATCAGGAGAAGGGGCGTACATTACTTTTAAGTGCCTAGGCGGCAGTTGTCCAGCCTGAATCAAGTATGCAAAACTTCCATCAAATGCTTCGCAACGAGTGCTACGGTCAAGACTTGGAGCAACGCAAACGTTGGTATTCGCCTTCAGCCGAGGCGTACTATCAAGTTAGACCGCGCTATCCCCAAGCGCTCATCGATCACGTCATCGAAATCGCTCAACTATCTTCTAGATCGACTTTGTTAGAGGTAGGATGTGGACCCGCGATCGCCACCCCTGCCTTTGCCTTGTTGGGTTGCCCTATGGTTTGTGTTGACCACCTATTCGCCACATCTGAAGTTAGAGCTTGAGCAAAGACAACGGTTGTTTGAGGGCTTACGCCAGGTGCTAGCGCAAAAGGGGGATAGGGTTCACTTGTCTTATGTTTCAATGTTTCACATTGCCCAACGAGCTTAAATCCCAAGGGGGCTGAAACCCTGGCGAAGCCCACCAGTAAAGAACTTTATTTACAGTAAAGAACTTTATTTGCATTGATCAGCCGTTCGACTACTTCCAGTTTCAATCATTCTACAGTGACGGCATTTGCTTAATAAAGGTAAGTTCAACCGTGAAGTGAATCTGTCCTAGTGCATTTTCAACGGCGATCGTGGTTACAAATAAAAAGCAGCATCTTGATCAAGATGCTGCTTTTTTGTGAAGTGCGACGGGATTGTTGAGGGTGCGTAGTAATTCAAAATACTGGACTAATCCCAGAATTCTGGACTAACTGGCACATTCTATATGGTGTAAGGGTTTCAGCCGTTTTACCCTTTGGACTTCTGTCACAACGGCAGTTAATCAACAATCTTGAAAGCTCTGCTGTGTGATTGTTTCAGACTTTTTAGAAACGGCTTTGGACTAAACGTGGACTATCAGGGCTGTTTTTTTGCCAAGATTGCGTCTAAAATTTTGGGTACCTTGTGCCAGTTGAAATCACACGTTTAGATTCAGATTTAAGTTAACGACTTCTCTATTCATTCTTAAACAACTTCTATTCCTACCACAATCCTTGAAATCTTCCGGGTGCTAGTGCTATGTACCGCACCGTGTGCTGAATGGTTGTATGTCCCAAGTAGCTTTAGATCGTTCGCATATGGACGCCACGATTTGCCAAGTGCTACCCCAACGTTGGACGAGTTCATTCTCGCCGCTGAACGGTTTCCCGCTGCCGTGTCGCCTGATGTCGTCGATAGTGATAAATCTGAGCGATCGCCTGATGCTGCCGTCGCCAGCGTGACCACGACAGCACTTGCTGCACACTCGGCGTTTGCTGCCAGACTAACTGCCACAGCAATCGTCGCACTTCTAAAATCGTCAAGGGCAAGCACGGCGCAACAGAGGGAGAGGATTGAACCTGAGAACGCGCTATGAGATTTCGCCGCTGATTGCCTTCCGCCTGCGCTGCTCGCACCCGAATCACATTCAACACTGCATGAGCACAGATCGCCAAGGTGATATGCCGATACCATCCCGTCCAGGTTCGGACTTCGTATTCGTCGAGTCCAACCGCTCCTTTGCCGTCTTCAAATCCGGTCTCGATTTTCCAGCGGCAGCCCGCCGCTCGCACCATGGATTCTAGTCGCGTTCCATCTGGCGCATACACACTATAGTAATCCAACTCATTTGGAGCATCGATGCGCCGTCGTACCAGCACATAGCGGCTCCATCCAGCAGTGCCACCATTCACCCGCATCCAAATCCACTCGTACTCTCGTGCCCCTTTGGAACCTTTGCCACAACTCAGCCGTTTCCACTCCTCGGCGGGCCAACTGGCGGCTAATTCATCCACCCGACACTGCAATCGATCCACGCGGACTCGTTCATGACGCGGTATCGCGATCACGTAGGCTTGGTGCCGTTCCTCTAACCACCGTCGCAGTCCGTGATCAATCGCGTACAGTTCATCCGCTGTGACCCATTCCACCTTCACCCCAGCTTCAAATGCTCGTTCTAGCATCCGCAGTCCTAGCTGCACCTTTGTCGCAAACGCCACGTCGCTCGGCACTTGCGCTTGTGTGCGGCGCTCATCATCCTTCGCCCACCCGTTTGGCAAGTACAACTCGCGATCAATAAACGTGGCACTCTGGCGGGTGGCATACATCAAAAATACCCCGATTTGACAATTCTCGATTTGCCCAGTGGTGCCCGTGTATTGCCGTTGCACGCCGACCGACTGCTTGCCCCCTTTGATAAATCCTGTGTCATCGAGAATCAGCACGCCTTTGGGGTCGGCCAGATGCTCCAGGACATAAGCCCGCAAATCATCCCGCACCAGATTGGCATCCCATTTGGCTCGTCCCACTAGATGTTGAAATCCATACGGACTATCCGCGCCCATGGCTTCTGACAGTTGCCAGCAGTTCTTGCGGCTCAGTGTTCCGAGTAATCCTTGGAGATACCCTTTGGCATTCTCTCTAGCTTCGCTTCGGGCAAAGCGAACCCCAATTCGAGCCATGAAGCGATCTAGTTCTTGTGACCAACCGATAATGGTTTGATGTTCAGTCTCAAGTGAGACAGGATGGATTGTGTTTGGAGAGCTAAGTTTCATCTGAGTTGCGTTCAAATGACCACCCCAAAAGCCTACCGCCTCTCGATTTGATGATCTACAACTGTAGAGTTGGACTAGCGACCGTACTACAACCCCACTCAAACCCGCATTCTCTCGTTTCTGCTGTGGACGGGATGAAGTCCAAGATGAAATCGCTCAAACTCAACGATGAAGAGTGCTTGAGCTGTTCTCTTCACATCGGGACTTCTGCGGCCTGAGCAGACGATCTACACGGATAGAGTAGTATTTCAGCCCTGAAGATACTCTATCGAAACGTTGATTGAGTGTTTAAGCTCTGCGACTTCTACTCTCAAATTCAGTGCATCATTTCATGTTGCTATTACAGAATCTGCATAACTTAAATAGAATAAATTATAACAAGCTCAACATTATCTCAATTGATTGTTTTAAGTCATTTGAATCACCACTATTAGAATTAGTAAAAACTCTTCCAGTCTCCTCAGGATGATGTATTGCATTCCTAATGTAGACAGGTAGAGTCTCGCTTAAATTGGTACCAGCAGATAGAGTTATTCCGCCGTCTCTCCTTACTCTATTTCTTACCGTTACAAAGCTTCTTTTCTCTACATCTCGGCAAGCAAGAAAGCCGTCAATCTCATGAAATTCAAGACTCTCTTTTTTTAAAATTGCTTCAAATAATTCTATATGAAGTAGCTCGTCATAGAGATCAAAAGCAAGATAGTTTATGAGATTAATACTTGGGTTTTTTATACTGTTTGGATAATACCCAACTTGCTCGCCAATTCTCATCTTAGTTCTATCAACCTTAATACAAACACTTTCACCATCTTTGACTCCTTGTAATACGTATGGGGAGTGAGTGGCTATGATGAATTGAGTATCAAGATCTTTGAAAGTTTCTAATAGAATCTGGACGTATTTCTGTTGCCATTTTGGGTGCAGACTGGTTTCTGGCTCATCTATAAGAATTACAGATCCCCTTAAGTGGGTTAAATTTTTTAACATACCACCGATTCTGAACAAGATTTGCTTTTCGCCTGTACTTAGGCTGTTTATATCGCATTCGTTATTATTAGCATCTTCAAAAATAAGTTCAGTATTGTTTCTTAGGGTCTTAAATCTTTTTGAGCCATTGTAGATTTTATTCAAGGTATTTGTGAAGCGAGTGAACTTTAACTCTTGAGCGTCGAGATCCTTATGCAATATTCCCTGCCTTGATTTCTCAGCTATAAATGAGCTATCTTGATTACTTATATCGACTAATAATTGAGGTATTATTTGGGCTAGGTTTATAGATTTCTCCTTAGGCTCGTTATCATAATCAATAGTTTGTCCGGTCACAGTACTTATTTTTTCAACTGTAAAAGTTGTCTCCAAAGTATCGTAATAGAATGGAATTCCTTTAGTTGAGAGTCCAGTAGAGTAATTATTCTGGTTTCTTGTAATAATAATCTCCTCATCACTAACACAGATTGAAGCTTTAAATTGCTCCGGAGATTTGTTGTTTGTAATAAAACCAGCACATATCGTTTCTAGTATGCTAGTCTTACCCTCACCATTATTGCCTACTAAGAAAAATATCTTCGGGACGGAGGAATCTCTAGCTCTAAAAAATTCAATCCTACTGTTTTCTAGAAAAGCTGGATGCTCTATAAATTTTATTGATTGAATTTTCATAGCTTCTCTACTTGTGTTCCTGAATTAGGTCTCGGTTGCATAGTCGGGTGACGCTCAATCCTTACCCAACTAGTTGGAAACAGACTTAAACTTAACACTTCTTCAGTTAGGCAATTCTGTCACTTTTATTCATTGCCTATGAATTCAAGAACTTGTAAATTGCGGCTTTCACAATCTCCTTCAATTATTACCCTCTGTCATAGCCCTTTCTTACTTGAAATGAGCTTGGGGCTTCTGCTGTGCAAGACCTCACCGACGTTGACAGGTTGGCGACAACCAGGAATCTTGCCCACATAGCCGGTGCCTTCGGCTCTCGCGGAGCGAGTCCATACGTGTCGCTACATACATGATCGGAGCCGAAAGCTACATAGAGAAGGAAATGTATGTAGCTAACGTTTAGGAATAACAGGTTACGATCGTTTTCTCAGAGCAGGATTCTTGGCGATCGTTCCGCTGATCATCGCTGTCATTTAACATTTGATGGAATTGACTATTACCCCTCATTTGTCACTTTGGCAGGAGTAAAAGCTGAAAGCTTTGCTGTATCTACGTTTTGCTCTTTTGTCATTTTTGAGCCGCCACAACAGAAAACACTCACTGTGACTGGGTTTCAGAATTTGCTTCAGCGAGAGTGACAAATGAGGGATTACGGTGTGATTCCACAGTCGTGCTTCGTGTCACGCTTCGGCTGGCGATTCTGCTGCTTGAATTGCTGCTGCACTTGACACAGATGATTTTGTAAATCTTCGTTCCAGTCCTTCGCAGTGGGAGAATGGCGATCGCAGCTCGGCAGCTCTTGCCCGATTCACTGCGCCATCGATTCACCTGCCTCATCTCGGTCAAATGCCAGAACTACTTGGGGAATTTGCCGAAGTTGTTCGAGCGGTACGCTGCCTGAACCATCAGTCGAGAGGTACAGCATTTTTTGCTCTGCTGAGTGAAGAACTGCATAGGATAAAGCATCGATCTCTGATTCACACACGACCGCCTACTGCACCTCGCCCGATTGCGACGATTCCAGCATGAACCAACCCTCTATCCGCCGCGAGTCCCTTAAACGCATTCGATTGCCCCACCGTTCCCCCCTATCCCACTAACTATTCGCCAGAAGTTAGTGAGCTGGAAAAGGGGCTGAACTTGCTTTCTAGCTTAGCTTTCGGCATGATTCTGCTGGACAGAGCTAAAATTAGAGATTTTCAAACTGGCTAAGTTTGCGAGTAAGATGGCTAGAAGTTAGTGAGCCGTGAAAAGAGCAGTATGCCGTTTCAGAAAGGGCAGAATCCCAACCATCCCGCTGCGGGTTCAACGATCAAGGTGGAACCGATTCGAGACAAAAAAGCGATCGCTCGCATTAAAAAAGTATTAGCGGACCACCCCCGCGATTTGTGTTTGTTCACGTTGGGCATCAACACGGCGTATCGGGCAAACGAACTCTTGTCGCTCAAGGTGCGGCAGGTGCGATCTCTCAACGTCGGCGATGTGTTGGAACTGAAGCAGAGCAAGACGCACAAGTATCGTCCGGTGACGCTCAACGGCACTGCGATCTCGGCGATTCAGCATTGGCTAGAGAACAGTCAACTTCAGGACGAAGACAATCTCTTCACGGGGCAGCGGGGTTGTTTGACGGTGACGACGGTGAGCACAATGGTCAAAACTTGGTGCCAAGATGTGGGGTTAAAGGGAAACTATGGGAGTCATACGCTGCGTAAGACTTGGGGCTACTGGCAACGAACGGAGCGTGGCACTGCAATTCCGCTGCTGATGGAGGCATTTGGACACGCAACTCAGCGGCAGACGTTGGCGTATTTGGGAATTCAGTCGGATGAGATTGCTCAAATCTATGAGTTGGAACTTTGAAAAACTGAGTTTCTCAAAACTCATCCTGCGTTTGTTCATCAAGAGGCTACAAGTCGCGTTGTATGGAGCTTCCAGGCTTTGAGAAATGCCGCTTTTTGAGAATCTTTAATCACCGTTTTTGATAGAGATTTTACTCATAAGGTGCTATTTGGAATTGTCTCCACTTCTTCAATTGCACCTAACGCCTGAAGCGTCACCCTCTGAGCTTCTGTCAAACCTGTTGCCCCTGTAATCATTGTTCCTTCATAGGGACGGGGGCAACGAAGCGTTTTTAAACAAGCTTCAGTTTCAAGCCTCCAAGCCTTGATCGTTTCATCCTGGCTACTGCTCAAGAGAACTCCATGATTCAAGCCTGGGGTAAGCGACCATACCCAGTGCTGGTGCTGCTGGAGAATGGAGGTGCAGTCTCCGGTTCTAATATTCCAGACTCGGATGGTTTTGTCAGCACTGCTGCTAATCAGACGAGTCCCATCCACATTGAACAGGAGCGATAAAACTTGGCTCGTATGCCCCTCGAACGTTCTGATACACTGCCCGGTCGCAACATCCCATAGCTTGACAGCCTGATCGTCGCCCCCCGTTGCGAGATATTGGCTATCAGGACTGAATGCAACTGCCCAAACTCGATTCAGGTGTGCCTGTAAGGTCTGAAGACATTGCCCCGTCTTCGCATGCCAGAGTTGGATGGTTTGCTCATAGCCACCACTCGCTAACCAGTGCCCATCGGGACTGAACGCAAGCGATAAGACTGAACTGGTATGCTTTTTCAGCGTGTGTAAGCAATCGCCCGTATCAATATCCCAGAGTTTGATCGTATGGTCATAGCTCGCGCTGGCAATCTGTTTGCCCTTAGGATGGAAAGCGATCGCCCACACCCAACTGGTATGACCGTGTAGCGTCTTTAAGCAGTGCCCAGTATGTAGGTTCCAGAGTTTGATTGTACGATCGGTACTGGCGCTCGCGAGGATCTGCTCATTGGGACTCAAAGCGATCGACATCACCCGTCCGGCGTGTCCTCGCAGGGTGCGAAAGGGAGAATGGGGAGATGAATCAGCTAGGGTTTGTGGATTGAGATTCCAGAGCTTGAGGGTCTGATCTTCATGCCCACTCACGAGCAACTGATGAGTGGTGCTGAATGCGATCGCGTAAATCGAATTGCTATACCCTTGCAGCGTTTTGGTGCATTGTCCGGTCTGCATATCCCAAATCCGCGCCGTATAATCTTCGCCGCCACTTGCGAGCAGCGGTCGAGTCGGATGAAAGGCAACTGACCAAACAAAGTTTGTGTGTTTCTGAAGCGTTTGCAGGCACTGTTGGGAGTCGATACACCAGAGTTTCACAGTCTGGTCATAGCTGCTGCTTGCCAAGGTTTTGCCATCGGAGTTGAAGGCAACTGAGGTAATGGGTTTGTGATGTCCAGTCAGCGTCGCAAGACAAGTGCCAGTCATCACATCCCAGAGTTTTAAGGTTTGGTCATCGCTGCCGCTTACGAGTTGCTGTCCATCGGGGCTGAGTGCGATCGTCCTGACCCAATGCTGATGTCCGGTCAGCGTCTGGATGCACTGCCCCTGCTCGATCTGCCAGTGCCGAATGACGTGATCCTCCCCCGCACTAAAGAGCGTTTTACCGTTGGGATGAAACACGGCACTCCAAACGCAAGCCGCGTGACCCTGTAGCACCTGCACACATTGCCCGGTTGCTACGTTCCAGAGCCGAATGGTTTGATCACCACTGGCGCTGGCAAGCCATAGACCATCCGGGCTGAAGGCAACAGAGGTCACGATTCCGGTGTGTCCTTCCAACAGTTTGAGGCACTGTCCGGTAGAACGATCCCACAGCCGCACCTGATGGTCTTGACCGCAACTTGCTAGAATCGGCTGTGAGGGGCTGTAAGCGACACTCCAGACCCAACTGTTATGTCCAGTGCAAAGGGCAATCTGCTTTCCATTGGTCAAGTTCCAAATCTGGATGCTGCCGTTGGTGTCGCTGGTAGTGAGTTGAGTCCCATCTGGACTGAAAGCAACGCAGGTCACTCCGCCAAACGTGGAGGCAAAAGCACAGTTGATGAACTCAGCTTCAGCGAAATTTACTCGATGCAGATTCACGTCTTGCAGATATGCCTGCCGAATGCTCAAGTGAGAGAAATCGTACTCAGTGAGATCGGTTTCCAATTGACGAAATAGATTGAGAAGATTACCTGCTCCGTAATTGGAGCGATTCGCATTGTGAAGTCGCAGCGAGACGAGCAGGCGATTCAGTTTGTGTTCCAGTTGTTTGGGAGAGCCAAGTCTGATGAGTAAGCGATCGATGAGCGGTTGCAGAATCACCCGAATTTGGCTATCGCGGATGTAGTCTTTCGCTTGCGCTTTGATCAGGGCATGACTCAGAAATACGTTAGGCTGTTCTGCCACAATCTCATCTGACATCCGCTCAATCAGCGATTCGGTCACGGCTTCCATGATCACGGGTTGCTGGGTAAAGCCATTCGCGCTACTTTCAATTAAACTCCGCCAGCGCAAAGACTCCAGAACTGCCATCAATTTTGGCTTAGGCAGTTCTGTGACAAAATCTGCTTGCAGTTCTGTGAGGGTAATGGGTTCTCGGTGGATGGCAAGCCAATCCATCACAGCTTGCTCTAGGGGCATGAGGCGATCGTACTGCTGTTGCAGCAGATGACTCATGCCATTAAAGACCGTCGTTCTCTCGTCTAGGAATTGCTCAATATTGCCTGCAAACAAGTCCTGAATCGAGGTCGCTGCCATTTTGAGCGCCAACGGATTGCCGCGATAGTGAGCAATCAACTGCTCTAAGTCTGCCGGGGCACCGTGCAAGCCTTTGATTTCCAAAATTTGCTGTCCTGAAGCGATATCTAACCCACTGAGCGGAAGGACGCGGATGGGTAAGCAATCTCCCGCTTGGGTACTGACCTCCTGAGGCTTTTCTCGGCTGGTCAGCACGATACAACTCTGGTGCGCAATTTCGCCAATTCGTTTCAGCAGTTCGCCGTAGTCTTCACAACCGTCGCGATAGGTGCCTGCCCATTTGCCGCTTTGTAGTACCGCTTCAAAATTATCGAGAATCACTAAACAGCGCGATCTCCGAAGCAGTTCAATCAGGTGCGACAGTTTGCCGCCGATGCTGTCTGGAACGAGGGTATCTTGCTGCTGAGACAGGAATTGAATCAGGGTGGTGAGCAGATCGTTGATTGGGGGTGCATCTCGCAACGATCGCCAGATGAGGCAGTCAAATTCAGTTTGAATCGCTTCTGCAAGTTTGACCGAGAGCGAGGTTTTGCCCATTCCACCCATGCCGAGCAGCGTGACGAGTCGGCAATGGTCTTGCACGAGCCACTGCTTCAGCGTCGTTAGTTCCTGATCCCGTCCGTAAAAGATAGAAACGTCGATCGCATCTCCCCAATCCGTCCGAGGGAATGGAGAAACTGAAGCTAAAGCGATAGCGACGTGATTTTGCTGGGCGACTCGTTGTAGGACTCCAGCTAGATTATGTTTCGTGACTTTTTCACCGAGCGTTTTTGAGAGGAGCCGCCAAAGTTCAGCCCCGGTGTCTTTGATGTGTCCAGCATCATAATCAGATTCGCGGGCAATTTCTAAATAGGTCTTGCCAACCCAGGAGGAGCGAAACACAATTTCTTGAACTTTTGTCAACCGTCCTCGCTCTAGCAGTTGCTCAACGAGCGCAATTGCTTCTTCGATCGTCATTTTCTACTACAGGCGCATGAATTTCCCCAAATATAGCCTCTTCTCCAGAAGACTTATGTAAATCTACTGAAAAATTTCCGACTTTTTTCCTACCTTTCTCCGACCGACAACTTCTATCTCAGGTGGTTATGTTGTTTATAAGGTAGATTACAAAGCCCAGAACAGAAACACAATTCAAAAGGTAACGTGAATACTGCAAAAGTCTTTCCAATTGTTACTTTGTCTTTAATAACGATGTTGCTATGACAACGCCTGCGCCGCTCCATACTGATTCTAATGTTTGTTGCTTGCAGGCAATGAACGCATTCGCCGTAGATTGCGATCTAAGGAGGAAATGATGAGCTATAAAAAATTTGGTGCAACAGTTACCGCTACGATTCTTGGACTATCAACGCCTTTTGGAATCAAACCAGCCCAAGCACAACAGATCGTGCCCGTACAAATCTATTGGAATGTTGCACCTGGAAACGGTGCTCTCTACCTCAATATTTGTTCTGAGCCAGGAGTTAATGGAGATCGACGAACTGGACTGTGTGCAAACATTAACGTTCTTAACTCAAATGTTACTCGTGAGAGAGAATTTAGGAGGTTTGTAACTGACAGAATTCGAGCAGGTCAGACTTATCGGGTTTGTCTTGTAGCTGACAATACTCCAACGGGTGCAGGACGCTGGTTCACTTGCCAGGATTTTAGGGCATTTGTGCCTTCGTCTGGACAATCGATTGTCATCGATTTGCAACAAGCATCGCTACGATTCTTACGCCCTAATCCCTAATTGAGACATAGTTAAGATGGGCATTAGCTCATCCTATCGACCTGTGAGAGATCATAAGGAGGTCTACAGAAGTCAAATCGCGATCGGGAGTCAGCGTATGCTGAATTCAGTTGACGCAGTAGTTAGACTCCATTAGCTTTCATTCAGTAACAGCGGCTCAGGAGCATTTTTGAACGCACTAAGCTTGTTTACCTTTAATTCTCATCATTTACCTAAAACACATGAAACGCATTTCTCCTTTGTTCTCTGCATTCTCCTTTATCAGTGCTGCCCTTGTCTCTGGACTCAGCTTTGATAATTTACCTGCTATGGCTCAATCTGCTGGTTGTGGAAGTGGTTGGAATAACACAGCAGCTAAAGTCCTAACGCCTATTGCTTCTAATCAATTTAGAGTCGCTTGTGGTGAACACGATATTTGCTACGATACCTTTGGCAAATCGCAACAAGAATGTGATAAGGCTTTTCATAATAGAATGCTAAGTATATGTGCACGTGATCATAACACTATATTAGGCAGGCCTCTTAGAATAGCTTGTAATGGAAGAGCAGATGCTTACTACACTGCTGTGAGAGATCATGGGGCAGATGCTTATAGAAAGGCTCAGGCATCTGCCAAGGCTGGAGATGGATTGTATAAAATTGCCAACAATCCACCTATTTATCACTTGTATGGTAGCGGGCGTTCTGCCTGTTGGGTTCGTACTGCTCAAGGAGTAGAGCAGCGAGGCGGTTGGGGCAGCGTTAGAGTAGTCGGTGGCTCGTTACAAAATCTCGTTCGCGGCAGAGAGTATAAAGATAGATGTTGACCATCCTTTACTAAACAGCGTCTTACTCACTCAGACATATTGCTCGGATAACCGGTCTAACAGAGCCTGTGAACCCAATCGTTTAGAGGTAGTTGGTTAAGTCCAAAAATCTTTCGCGACGGGTTACGGGCATCGTTAGATCTCAGGGTGCAACTTGGTAAAGAGCTAAACCTTCAAGGAGAAAACAGTGAAGCATAAATTTTTGAGTTCAGCAATTGTCAGTGCCACAACTGCGCTATTGATGTCATCTCTGAGTTTTGTATTTGCAGATCCAGCCCATGCAGATTTTAATCTTTGTAACCGTGCTGCAAAAAAATATCTTGCTGCGGTCTCATGGAATAGTCGCGATCGCGGCGTGGTCTCAACAGGTTGGATTCAACTTCAGCCTGGACAGTGCAGCCCACCCATTCTTACAGGATCAGTTGCCAATGTGCCTATTGGAGTTTACGGACAAAATACTGGGGGTGGGTTTACTACTGGATCAGACCAACGATGTGTAATTCAGTTTCCCACTCAACCTTCTTGGACTCTTATTGGTAGTGATCAGAGATCACGTTGTACGGGCAAGGGGAGAGTAATGGTAGGTTTCGACGTGGTTCGTCCTGCTGGTTCTAATTTCACATACGAATTGTTTGATTAAGTTCAATGCTAATTTGCTACGCCGCCCTCTATCCAGTTTTGGGGAAAGTGTAATGTTTTTGACTGAACAAGCAGAGCAAGTTGTAGGGTTTGCCTTTGGTCTAATCGATCGCAAAGATGTGAAGGTTGGGCACATTGGAGGGATGTGGGTAGATCCAGCATTTCGTGCTAATGAAATTGATTATATGCTTGTTGCGGAAATTCTGACTTGGGTGCATCAACACGAGCAAAGCAGATTGGAGCTTTGGGTGACGGAGGGAAATGTCCAAGCGATCGGGTTGTATGAAAGAGTGGGTTTTGTAGACACAGGCAAACGTAATGTTCTGCCATCCAATCCTTCTTTGAAAATCATGCAGATGTCGTTGGAACTTCAAGCAAGCGCACCGCAGCCCAACACGGCATTGGAGCCGAATGATGAAAGGTGATTGATTGGTATGAGAGTTCAGTTGCATCGGCTCAACTTTGCCGTTAGCTGGCTTCGCTTGGGATTGAGTCTCAATTGGGATAAACGTTCTGTCTTGTGGCTGGTGTTTGAATTTGCATTGTCATGATGATTAAACAATTTATCTGAATCTATAAAATTAATGAAATTAGAGAGCTGCTACCTAAAGGCAAGAGACAATACACGAGATCAGCAAGGTTAATCAAATTCTAAAACTTTTCTAAGCGTGAAATGGCTTTATTGCTACCAGGAATGCAGGTAACTTTTCTCTTGGTCAAGGTCTTGGTTTTCGCGTTGTTCCATTCGTCATCAATTGAGTCATGCGTAGAATCATTGTTGTTTTAATTGTGCTCGTGTTGAGCGCGATCGTATTCATTCCCCCTGCTACGGCTGCCGAAGCCCTAACCCTGTCAACCAAAGATCAGACTGCACTGAAAGCATTAGGAATTAAGATCGCGGTTCCCACCTATGTCCCGACTGGCTACGCGGTCAAAAAAGTGGAAGTTGAACCTTGCTCTGCGGGAAGTCCGCGATCGTCCAAAGGGACGTGTCGATTTGGTCCTAGATACAGCATCTCCTATCGGAATGCGGTGGCGAAAGATAGCTGTTTTTTTGCCATTGAGGCAGTAGGCGGCGGTTTAGGTGGTCCTGCCTTTGAATTTAGAAAGCCATTCAGTACTTCCTTATTTGGTGAGGTTGCGGTGGAGTTTGGTAAACCAGATGGATCAGCTAAAGTGCCCTCAGCCGCGCAACTTAATTCACCACAGCCAGGTTTACGAAGCGACTGGGGAAGCGAAGATCGGCTAAAGTCAGGTCCGTTTTATCATGTGATCGGGCATCCTTTGAAGCCTGCGCCAGAGTGCGGGAATACGATTACTCCGAATGAAGTAATTAAAATAGTACAGTCTTTAACTTGGCTGAAGTGAGTCGATCGATGGATCTGCTATTGATTTGACAAAGTTGTTTTTGAATAGATTGAAGGCGAAATGCTGATGTTCAACTCACCTGAAACGCGATCGAAATCCATTAAAGCAAAGCTTAGTTTGTTGAGTTTAATTTGCATGGGAACTGTTTTTCCCCTCGTTGGATTCCCTCAAAAGACTTTGGCACAGCCCACCGCACTCCCCATGTCAATCTCTTTAGGAGATATCAACACCTTCTTCTTAATCGTGCCCGATCGTGATGTGAGTCAGTCAGCTTATGGCGGTAAACTGAGGCGGCGTGATGTTCATGTTGCCAAAATGTTTGAAGTGACTCAGCACTTCTGCAAAACGGAACCAAGCCGAGCGAGAAGCTACGACTGGATTTACGAAAAAAATGGAGGTAGTACCTCTCTGCCAGATACACGTAGGGGTATTTTTAGAATTAGCTGCGGCCTAGCGAATGATATTGCCATTGCTTATGGAGCGGGAAAACCAGAAAGTACAACCATAGATTACGACCGTAGACTTACTCCTAGATTTAGAACATACAGCATTCCAATCCTAAATATTACAGGGGGTAAAGTGGATACCTGGCTGAGGTTTATGTCAAGCTTCAAATCAGGTCGGTAGCACTGTTTAACGCGATCAGCGCACAATCTTTATCATAAAGTGACTTTACTACGTTTTTAGTTCCCTCAGTGCCGCTCACTTGGTCGTGGCATCTATCTAAAACCTCCCTTTTTGCGAAAGAAAACAGATAAGCGTAGTGCTACGAGAGAATGAGTTTCTAAGCGTCTCAAAATCCGTCTCGCAATCAAGCTTCCGTTACAGAACATTCTCATGAGTTTTGAGAGTTATTAAATGACAACCATG
>JAESGH010000471.1_pt1 | contig 19292 bp, 20 predicted proteins | sample 9269641 | NCBI WGS metagenome assembly JAESGH01 (sample SAMN14515345, study PRJNA621665) | algae metagenome | isolation source: Phormidium tanganyikae FI6-MK23 and co-occurring heterotrophs from granitic... | place: USA: Fort Irwin, California | collected 1998-05-24
GGAGCGGCTGCTCGCGGGCGCCATCGAGACCGATTCCGCCGATGCGCTGCACGAGCGCGGGGTGCGCTTCCACGAGACGATTGTCGGCGCGAGCAGCAACCCGTTCTTCCTCGATGCGATCAAGCGGCTCAATCGCGTGCGCCGCCTGCTCTCCTACCGGTCGATGCTCGACCGCAAACGTTACCGCGCGCAATGCGAGGAGCACCTCGCCATCCTCGACAGCCTCGCGCGCCGCGATCAGGACGAGGCTGCCGATCGACTGCGCGCCCACCTCGCGCACACGATCGAGAACCTGGCGCGAATCCGCCCGATCCTGTCGCGCTGAACGACGGCGTTCCTCCCGCAAGCGGGGGGCAGCGGGATTTCATTTGGTGATGGGCTCGCTCAGGCGCGAGGTTAACCCACGAGCGGCACCTAGTAATCGACACCGTTCCAGATTGATGTCGGTCGCGCTGATTTACAAGCGCACCGGCAACCTGCGTGCATGCCAATTGCTGCTGGGGCAGTCGAAGCTCGAAAGCCCGTGCGTCACCTCGGCATCGAGGCTGATGATGCTTTGACCCTGTCCGGGCAGACGGGACCTGCAACTCTACCGGCGCGGTGGCAGCCCACCGCGCTGGAACCTCTGAACATTTGTCCCGTGAACAAAAGGCTCAGATTTCCACGGACACTCAATCCACGAAATGAGCGCACGCGGCCGTGGACCAATCGCTGCTCCTGACTCAGCCTTCAGCCCGGTACCTACCGTCGGACACGCGCTTCCTGCCCATCGAAGAAGGCCTCGCAGGCCTCGGCGACGCGCGCGACTGAGGCGTCGTCAACGTCGAGATGGGTGACCCAGCGCAGGGTGCCGTAGCGCCCACTGGCGGCGATGCCGCGCTCGCGCAGGAACGTGGCGAAGGCGGCGGTGTCGAGTTCCTTGGGCGTCATGAACACCATATTGGTCCGGGCTGGACCAGCGCCGAGCGCGGGAAAGCGGCCCAGTACCTCCGACAGGGCCGCGGCGCGCCGGTGATCCTCGGCGAGCCTGGTGACGTTGTGCTCCAGCGCGTAGATCGCAGCTGCGGCGATCACGCCGGTCTGGCGCATGCCGCCGCCCAGCATCTTCCGGATGCGCCGTGTCTTCTCGATGAAGTCCCTGGGGCCGACGAGGATCGAGCCGATCGGGGCTCCGAGCCCCTTGGACAGGCATAGCGACACCGTGTCGAACTGCCCGGCGATCCAGGCCGCGTCCCGGTTGCTCGCCGCCGCGGCGTTCATCAGCCTCGCCCCATCGAGATGGGTTGCAAGACCGCGCGAGCGGGCGAGCCCGGTCGCAGCCTCCAGATAGGCGTCCGGCAGGGGAAGGCCGTTGAACGTATTCTCCAGCGCCAGCAGCCGCGTGATCGCGAAATGGAAGTCGTCCGGCTTGATCGCATTGGCGATGGCGTCGAGCGCGATCGTTCCGTCAGGCTCGTTGGGCAAAGGCTGCGGCTGGATCGAGCCCAGCACGGCAGCACCACCGCCTTCGAGCCGATAGGTGTGGGCCAACTGGCCGACGAGATATTCCTCGCCGCGGCCGCAATGGGCCATCAGCGCGGCGAGGTTGGCCTGCGTGCCGGTCGGGAAGAAGAGGCCGGCTTCCTTGCCCAGTCGCTCGGCGGTCATGGCTTCCAGCCGCTTCGTGGTCGCATCGTCGTCATAGACGGCGTCGCCGACCTCGGCCGCGGCCATGGCGGCGCGCATGCCCGGGCCGGGGCGCGTCACGGTATCCGAACGGAAGTCATCCACGATCATTCAACTGGGTCCTTATTGACCGTGCCGTCGCTCTCAAGCGCTCGTCGGGGCTGTCGTACAAAAGACGTTGGGTTCAGCATTCCGGCAGGTTGACCGCCAATCCGCCGAGGCTGGTTTCCTTGAATCTGGCGTTCATGGCCTCGCCGGTCTGGCGCATCGCCTCGATGCAGTTGTCGAGCGGCATGAAATGCGAGCCGTCGCCGCGCAAGGCGAGCGAGGCCGCCGCGACCGCCTTGATCGCGCCGATGCCGTTGCGCTCGATGCAGGGGACCTGGACCAGGCCCGCCACCGGATCGCAGGTCATGCCGAGATGGTGTTCGAGGGCGATCTCGGCGGCGTTCTCGACCTGCTCGGGCGAGCCGCCCAGCACGGCACAGAGCCCGGCCGCGGCCATTGCGGCGGCCGAGCCGACCTCGCCCTGGCAGCCGGCCTCGGCACCTGAGATCGAGGCGTTGTGCTTGATCAGCCCGCCGATCGCCGCTGCCGTCAGCAGGAAATCGGCGATCCTTGCGGGCTCGGCCCCGACGCAATGGTCGAGATAATAGCGCAGCACCGCCGGCACGACGCCGGCCGCCCCATTGGTCGGCGAGGTCACGACCCGGCCGCCGGCCGCATTCTCCTCGTTCACCGCCATGGCGTAGACGCCGAGCCAGTCCGAGGCGGCATGAGGCTGGGCGCGATTACTCTGGCGCTCGGCCGTGAGCTGCTGGTGTATCTTCGCGGCCCGGCGCCGCACTCGCAAGCCACCGGGCAGTTCGCCCTCCTGGCTCAGGCCCCGCTCGATGCAGCCGTTCATCACCGACCAGAGACGGGCGAGACCGCGCTCGACCTCGTCCGGCGCCTGGCGATGGCCCTCATTGGCGCGCTTCATCTGGGCGATCGAAAGCCCGCTCTCGCGCGCCATGCGCAGCATCGCCGCCGCATTGGCGAACGGATAGGGCCAGGACGAGCCTTCGGTGGCGGCCACCGGCGTCTCGCGCTCCTGCGCGGTCACCACGAAGCCGCCGCCGATCGAATAATAGGTCTCGAAGAGCAGCTCGGCCCCGGCGGAATCGCACGCGCGGAAGACGAGCCCGTTGGCATGGCCGGGCAAGGGCGGTCCGTAATCGAAGACGATGTCGACGGCAGGATCGAAGGCAAGCGGCGGCAAGCCATCGAGGCGCAGCAGATGTGTCGTTCCGAGCGCGTCGAGCTGGCGTTCGGCCGCGTCGGGATCGAGCTCGGCCGGCACCCAGCCGAGCAGCCCGAGCGCGACCGCCCGGTCCGTGGCGTGGCCCTTTCCGGTGAAGGCGAGCGAGCCGTACAGCGTCGCCTTCACCGCCGCCGCCCGGTCGCGCGACGGGTGCTGGCGCAGCAGGTTCAGGAAATGCCCTGCCGCCGTCATCGGCCCCATCGTATGTGATGACGATGGGCCGATCCCGATCTTGAAGACGTCGAACACGCTCAGGAACATCAAACGCCTCCAGCCGAACGCAATCCTACACGGCCGGCGAACACTGGCCATCTCCGCGATTGCTGCCGAGCCTCAGACCGAGATCGCCATGCCGTCGCGCTGCGGATCGGCTCCGCCCGAGCACAGGCCATCGACGATCCCGATCGCATGCAGGGCCGCGAAAGGGAATGTCTGGGCCGAGCGCCTGACGTCGTAGCCGGCGGCGGTGAGCTCCTCGCTGACGCTGCGGCGAATGCGATTGGTGATGTCGATCGCGTTCGAGACCGCCATGATCCGCGGCGCGGCGACGGCCTCGAAGGGCGACATGCCGAAATCGATCATGTTCATGATCCCCTGCGCCACCGCCGGCGCGACATAGCTGCCGCCGGGCGCGCCGATGACGATGCGGGGCGTCTCACCATCGAAGACGATGGTCGGCGCGGCGGAGGAGGCGCGGCGCTTGCCGGGCGCGATCGACGCCGCCCGGCGGGGGCGCGGGTCGAAGCGGCTCATCGTGCCGTTATAGATGAAGCCGAGCCCGTGGAGATGGCGCCGGAAGGGCTGCCGAGCGTATGGGTCAGCGCCACGGCGTTGCCGTCGCGGTCGATCACCGAGACATGGGTCGTCTGGCCAAGGCTGTTCGCTGGGATTGTCGCGATAGCGTGCCAGCCAGCGATCATGGGCGTCGCGCAAACTCGTGGCACTCGTGTTCGGTGAGCGGGCGCGGCCCGACTTTCAGATTCGCCCAGCGCGGCTCGACGGCAGCGAGCGCTTCAAGCTGCTTGCTCTTGGCCTCGGATGGATCGCGCGTGCCGAGGCTCAGCTTCTCCTCGCGCTTGCCGACGAGCTTCTGCAAATCGTCCGGGACGCGCTTGCGGAGCCAGTAAATGCCGGTCTTCGGATGCTTCCAGGGGCGAGACATTGCGAGAGTCATTGTGTACCACCCGTGTGTACCACTCGGGCGGCTGCAAGTTCTTGATTTGCCTAAGCTCTCTGGAAAATCAACCCCTTACGGGATCAATGGCGGACAGGGCGGGATTCGAACCCGCGATACGGTTTCCCGTATACACACTTTCCAGGCGTGCGCCTTCAACCACTCGGCCACCTGTCCGGCGCGCTGCTTATGGCGTCCATGCGCGCGACTTTCAAGCGCTAAAGCCATAGCTGCACAGGCTTGCGCGCGATTGTCCTTTGTCGTTGCAATGCGCCGGGTGAGGGGACACATCCGGGGTCGTCGGTCAGCGGATGCTTCGGATGAGCCGCACCGGGCCGTGCGTTGTGGGGATCGGGGGACGAATTGCGCTTTCTCGTCAGGATGCTGGGTTACCTCCTCGTCGCCGGTGGCTTCATCGCCCTGCTCACCGACGGTGCGCGCTCGATCGCCAATTCGCTCCTGCGCTTCACCCCGCTCGGCGAAACCGGGCTGATCTTCGTCGGCGAGCGCTTCCGCCTGCTGCAGCCTGCCGTCGAGCGCAATCTCCATCCCATGCTCTGGGACCCGGTCCTCGTAAATGTCTTCCAGGTGCCGACCGCAGCGGCCGGATTATTGCTCGGCTTCCTGCTGCTCTGGCTCGGCGCGGCGCCCAAGCCGCAGATCGGCATCGTCACGCGACGGTGAGGCGCTCCGCCTGCGGGCGGCGCTGTGCGCAAGATCCGCCTGGCGGGCGAGGGCTCGGCAAGATTGTCTAGGAAGAAGCGCCCACGCTGTGCCGGAAGGGACACGACCCGGCGCAGAACATGGGCCAGGGCAACGATGTCGTCGCCCGGTCGCGCTCCGGCATCTACGCTTTCGATGAACCCGAACGCCACGCCGGCCAGCATCGCGATCGGCCTCGTCATCGCGGCGCCGCTGCTGGGGCAGGGTGGCGCTCACGATGACCCGGCATCGAAGGGGCGGCTCGAAAGTCGCCCTCCGTCTCGCGCTGCCTTCAGCCGATCGGGTTGATGTCGCCCACCAGCCTGAGCAGGTCGGCCATGGTGAAGTCGCCGGCCTTGGCCGAGGGGAGGGTCGGCTTCCAGTCCTTCACCTGCCAGATGTAGGATTGCGGATCGCCATGGACGAGGCCGACGAAGACCTCGGAGACGATGGTCGAGCCGACGGGTCCGAGCCGTTCGCCATTGCCGCGAACCTGCGCTTCCTTGAGGATGTAGTACCAGAGCGGAGTCGCCTTATCGAGGCCTTGCTGCTTGGCGACCTGGCCGTCCGGCCCGCTGGCGATCTCGGCCGGGGTCAGCGGCTTCTTGACCTTCATATGCGCGGCCACATCCTGGCCCGAAGGCAGGCCGAGCATGACGCCGCGCTTCAGATTGCGGAAGGCGAGGTTGCCGCCGCCGCCCGGCAGGTTGTGCAATTCCTCGACCAGGAACGGGTCGAGCTTGCGGGTATGGTTGCAGGCGAAATCCGCAGTGCCGGCCGGCGTGCCGAGATCATGGAAGCGGCGCCAGTCGATGATCCAGTTGCTCGGCAGCACCGAGACGGGCAGGGGGCCGGTCGGTGGATTGGGCGCGAGATCGCCGATGATCTGCCCGGAGAGGCCGGTGAAGCCGAAGAGCAGGTCGAAGCCGATATCCTGGAAGACCCGGTTATGGCTGTAGGTCTGGCGCACCATGCTGTGGCCGAGCCGGTAGGCCGCCACTGAGAATTCGACCGGCATGTAGGGCGTGCGCTTGAACCGGTAGAATTTGCGGCCGTCATGCAGGATCTTGGCGACGATGCCGGGCTCGGTCAGGCGCTCGACGAAATCGTGCAGCACCAGCCACTGATAGTGCCAGGTGACGAGGCGACGCGCCTCGGCGAAGAGATCGGCCGGCGGCTTGGCGCCGGCGGCGAGGATGTCGCAGACCTTGTTGTGGAACTTCAGGAAGGCGAGGTGGGTCTGCGCCACCAGCAGGTTCTCGTCGTTGCGATGGTCGCCGATCAGCGCCATGCCCTCGGGCGAGCGCGGCAGGTCGTTGCTGAAATCGCCGGTGACCCCGCCGAAGCCGACATTGATGTTCTTGCCGATCACGAATTTCGGGCCGCGCGTCTGAAACTGCGGGCCATTGCGCTGGTAGAGCTGCGGCGAGCCGTCCGGCCCGAGCCCATAGAGGCAGTCTAGGTCGAGCCCTGGCGTGCGGAAATTCTCGACGCCGAGCGGGTCCTTCTGCTTGTCGCCGAGCGAGGTCAAATCGAGCGTGATGTCGTGATCGACGAATTGGCCGAGATAGGTGAAGCCGGCCGGAATCTTCTTGTTGTCTTTCAGCGAGTCGGCCGGATCGGCGTCGAGCATCGCCTCCGACAGCGCCTTGAGCTTGGCGTCGCTGACCGAGAGCGGCGGCAGCTTCGGGAACATCCGCCCGAACATGCCGGGATCGCGGTGACCCGAGAGCGCATCGAGCACTTCGCGGGTGGGGTGGCGGCCGGCGATGCCGTGGCCGGGCGTGACCTTCACCGCATTGGTCTTGGCGGTCGTCGCCTTGAGCAGTTCGACCGGCAGGCTCGTGCCGGATTTGGTCACCGGAGGCAGAGTCATCGTCTCAGGCATGGAAATCTCCTGTCGCGTTGGGCGCGATGCGCGCCTCAGGCGTTAAAAGATCGTCCCCCAAATCCCCACTGCCTTACGTTATCAAGCGCGCCCTATAGGTCCTCCTTTCTCTGCAGGTGTCGAAAAATAGAGATAATTCTTCCGAAAGCGGCTCTTGATGCAGAACTTTCAAATTTCTCTAATATGAAGAATTTCTCCAAGCAAGTGGATACAACTTTGTTTACAGATGAACACTATTAAATTCTACGAATAAGCCGCTTCAAACAAACGCCAAACAGTTCATTGCTGAAATATTCGGCGACAAACCCAGCGGCACGTGGTGCTGGGTGGTTGGTTCGGTGAACGAATAAAAGTTCTCCATATGTTCTTGCAACCTTGGCGAGCTTCCGTTAGCGTCATTGCACGGGGTTGGGGTGCGCTCGGAATGGTGACGCGGGTCGCGACGGTGGCGTTCGAGGGCATCGAGGCGCGCGCCGTCGATGTCCAGGTCCAGGTCACGCCGGGCGGCGTCGCCTTCATCCTGGTCGGGTTGCCGGACAAGGCGGTCGGGGAGAGCAAGGAACGGGTGCGTGCTGCGCTGATCGCCTCGGGGTTGGCGCTGCCGGCCAAGCGGATCACCGTCAATCTCGCCCCGGCCGACCTGCCCAAGGAGGGCAGTCACTACGATCTCCCGATCGCGCTCGGCGTTATGGCGGCGATCGGCGCGATCCCCGCCGATGCGCTCGCCGGCTATACCGTGCTGGGCGAACTTGCCCTGGATGGCTCGATCGCGCCGGTCGCCGGCGTGCTGCCGGCTGCGATCGCGGCCTATGGCCGAGGGCAGGGGCTGATCTGTCCGGCGGCGAGCGGGCCGGAGGCGGCCTGGGCGGCCGGCGATCTCGATATCCTCGCGCCGCGCTCGCTGATCCAGCTCGCCAATCACTTCAAGGGCACACAGGTGATGGCCCGCCCGCAGCCCGCCGTCGCCCGCCAGAGCGGGCCGCTGCCGGATCTGCGCGACATCAAGGGCCAGGAAAGCGCCAAGCGCGTGCTGGAGATCGCCGCGGCCGGCGGCCACAACCTGCTAATATCAGCTTTATTATTGTCGGTTGGTGCGAGTTAATGCACAATGTCTGAACCCGAGCAAACAAATGGCACGATCCAGGACCAATCTACAGCCGCCACCGAGCAAGCCTCTCGCGTATTCATACGTGCGCTTTTCGACGCCGGAGCAGGCTCGGGGCGAGAGCTTTCGCCGGCAGATTGAGCTGGCGCGCGCCTATGCGGCCAAGCATGGCCTGCATCTTGACGAGAGCTTCCGCGACGAGGGTGTGTCCGCCTTCAAAGGCCGCCACCGCGATGAGCGCGCAGCGTTGGGCGCGTTCCTAAGGCGCGTGGAAAGTGGCGACGTCGCCAAGGGGTCGTATCTCCTTGTCGAGAGTCTCGATCGCTTGTCACGCGAAGAGGTCGTCGATGCGCTGGAGCTGTTTCTGGGCCTGACCCGGAACGGCATCGTCATCGTCACACTGGCCGACCAGCGGGTCTATTCGCGAGCGAGCCTGCGTGCCGACCAGACGCAACTGATCATCAGCATCGTTGTGATGTCGCGCGCTCACGAAGAGAGTGCGATGAAGTCCAAGCGCGTCTCCGATGCCTGGGCAGCTAAACGCCAACGTGCCGCCGATGAGCGGCAGGCGATGACGGCGCGCTGCCCCGCCTGGCTCGAGCTCGTCGGTGGGCCAAGATCCGGGCGCTATGTCGAGATCCCCAAGCGCGTCGAGATCGTCCGAAAGATGTTTGCGGACACGATCGCCGGTATCGGACGCCGCACGATTCAAAAAGAGCTGAACGACAAGGAGGTGCCGACCTGGGGCATCGGCAGGAAGCGCAGCCAGTTCTGGCATGACAGCTATATCGCAAAGATCTTGTCGAACCCGGCGGCCTATGGACGCTATATCCCGCGCGGCAAACTCGCCGGTGGTTCGGATGCGACGGCGGAGGCGCCGATCGACGGGTATTTTCCGGCAATCATCGACGAGGCGACCTTTTGGGCGGCACAGGCTGCCTCAAAATCTCGCGGCTTCGGCAAGGGCACGCCAGGTCGCCGCAAGAACCTTCTGTCGAAGCTCGTGCGCTGCGAGGCGTGCAGCAACAACCTTGTCTTCATCGACAAAACGGTTCGCGGCGGCGGTCACAAGCTCAAATGCAGCCGTGCACATGCGAGCGCCGGCTGCGATCACCGGACGATGTACGACTACAAGCGCGTCGAGCTCGCGGTGGTGTTCGGTCTGGGCCAGCGCCGCAAAGGCCTGATCGCGGCAGCCACCGATCGGCAGAGCCAGGCAAAAGCCGCGCTCTCTTCGGCGCAAGCCCGCCGCGACGACCTTGAGCGTCAGCTCGACAATCTGATTCAACTCGTTCAGGCGTCCGGTGGCGGCAGCCGCCTCGGCAAACAGGTCCAGGCGCTCGAAGCCGCAGTCGACGCGGCCGACGATGAGATCGTGGCGCTGGACCGAGATTTCCGGCAATCGCAATCCGTCGATGTCGATAGCGCGACCGAGGGACTGCGGGCGGTCTATGACAGGCTCAACGCCGATCCCGACGATTTAGCCGTCCGCGCCGCCTTTCAGCAGCGCCTTAAGCTGCTGGTCGATCACGTTGTACTCGGCCCGAACGGATTTGTCGTGACCCACACCGACGGCTCGACCTCAAGGACAAGTTTCGCCGGTCCAGACCGTTAGCGGCGACGCTACAAATCCGCATTGCCGATGTGCTCTAACGGCATAAACTGAGCCGATCTATCCGAGACCGGCTGCGCATTGCCGGCTCGAAGCCCGCAATGGTGGGCACTCTACGCGCCGTCGCCGCTGTCGGGCTTTGGTTTTGCGCGGATACCGACGCCGCGCCCGTTCTCGAACAGGAACTCGACGCCTTGCTGTTCGAGGGCGGTTTGCAAGTCGCGAAGCGTGCGGTCGTGGGGGAGGCGGTCGCCTCCTTCAAAATGGCTGATCGTGCGCTTCGATACGCCTGTCAGATCGGCAAGATCCTGTTGCGACAGACCCAGCCAACCCCGCGCAGCGCTTATTTGCTGCCTATTAACCACAGTTGTACTTCAAAATTGCAATTGTGCATTTTATGAGCACAATAACTTCCGTGGACACGCCGTCCACGAGAGGAACCTTACGCCATGCATCACGCAGCCTCCAGCCTTGTTTCCGCCGCCGTCCCCGCCGTCCCCACGATCATGCCGGTCTCGCCGCCGCGGGCCTTGCCGGCCGATCTGCTCGCCCGGATCGAGAAGACGGTGTCGGGCGCGGGTTCGGCCGAGTTCGCGGTCGATCCGCTGCTCGGCCACAGCCTCAGCGCTGTGACGTCGTTCCTGACCTCGGTCGTCAAGCGCTCGGGCGCGGTGATCGAGGACGCTCTCTATGCCGCGCTGGTGCGCAATCGCCGTTTCCTGGTGATGCAGCAGGTGCGCATCCCGATCACCAGGGCGGCCGAGATGTATGTCCAGGAGAACGGTCCCGGACGCGTCGGCGAGCTCGCGCTCGCCAGCGACGGCGCGACCGTCCGGGTCGGGCATTTCGACATGATCGTGATCGACCAGCAGCGCTCGGTCGCGATGGTGATCGAGATCAAGAGGGGCTCCGGCATCACCGAGAGCAAGAAGCGCAAGGCGACCGAGCGCGATCTCGCCTGCGCCAGGCTCCAGCTCGCCTCCTATCTGCGCACGCTTCTGGGCATCAAGTTGAAGCACTATCGCTGCCACGTCATCGACTTCTACGGCCGGTCGGGGTTCCGCGACGAGCTGACCGTGACCCGCGAGGGGCTCGACAACCTGTTCGGCGTGCCGGTGATCCCGACCATCGACGCGGCGCTTTCCGCGCTCGAGGCCAGGATGGTCGCGCGCGTGCCGCCGATGCTGCAGATCGCGCAGGAGCGGCTCGCCGACCGCACGGCCGAACCCGTGCCCCGCCGCGCCGGCCGCGGCGCGCTGGCAATGCTGAGCGGGCGCCAGGCTGGTCCGGCCCTCGCGCTGAGCCCGCCCGCCTGATCTGACGGCGGCGCTCGCCGCCGCCGGCCTTCGTCTTTACCTCACCTTTGACCCGACGCCGGCCCAGTGCCGGCGATCGCTGGAGCTCGCCCCAATGACCGCCGCCATCCTTGCCCATCCCGCCACGACCCGAACCATGCCGCACGTAGCCATCGCCGCCTCGGCTTGCGAGGTTGGCGGCTCGGCCCCGCTGCTGCGGCTCTGGCGCAGCGTGCCTGCCGACGCGATCGCCGATCGCGACCGGGTCGAGCTGCGCGCTCTGCTTTGCGCCGTCACGCCGCTTCGGGTCGAGCACTGGCGCGAGGCGCTCGCCGGCGACCCGGCCGCCGCCGTCGCTGCGGCGCTGAAGCTGTCCGGGCTCGACGTGCTCGACACCCCGCGCCACGACCTCGTGATGTCCTTGGTCCTGCTGCACGCGCTTGCCGGCTCGGATGCAGCGCGCACGACGCTCGCCTTCGTGTTGCAGCGCCGACGCTATCTCGGCGAGGATGTCGAGCGGCTGATCGCTTCCTGGCGCAGGAGCGACCGCGCCGCGATCCGCCGCGCCTCCATCAAGGCTCTCATGGAGGCCCTGTCATGAGCGCCCACACCACTGCCGACGACGACGCGTTCATCACCGGTGTCGACAGCCTGTCGGATAGCGGCAGGGATGTCGCCACGACGCCATTGATTCCGCTCGACCTGCTCGCGCTGATCGCCTGGCACGAGGCCGGAGGCCCGCGCCTGATCTCGCGGATGAAGCGTGGCCAGGCGGTCTTGATCAAGACCCCCTCCGAGATCTGGTATGATCCGATCAAGGCGATCGTCGATCGCGAGAAGACCGGCGCGATCGTCTTCGAGGGCAAGCGCAAGGGCGGCGACAAGAAGCCGAGCGATGCCTTCGTCGTCGATCTCCTGCAGGACGGGCGTGGCGTAGTCGGGCTCAGTGTCGATGCCGGCCTGCTGCCGCCGCTGCTGCGCACCAGCGCCGATGCCGAGCTGATCATCCCGGCGCTGAGCCCCGCTTTGATCCGCCGGGCGATCGCCGGATTTTTTGGCAAGCGCAGCCCGGTCGTGAAGCCGGACGACATCGCAGGCCTCGACCTGATCGAGATCGCCGCCGCGATCCGGCCGTCCTCCAGTCCGCAGGCGAGCCTGCGCCGGCTGCGACAGGCGAGCGCGCGCAAGGCCGCGCCCGACGCGATCGACGACACGCCCTTGCTTTCCGAACTCTCAGGCCTCGGCGAAGCAAAGGATTGGTGTCTCGATCTCTGCGCCGCGCTCGATGAGGCTCGCGCCGGCACGATCTCTTATGGCGAGATCGAAAGCGGCATCTTTTTTGGACCGCCCGGCACCGGCAAGACGCTGCTCGCCCGCTCGCTCGCCAGGAGTGCGAGGGTCCCCCTCATTGCGACCAGCGTCCCGGACTGGTTCATGCGCAAGACCGGCCATCTCGGCGACGTCATCCAGCAGATCGACGAGGTTTTTGCGCAAGCCCTGGCGCTGGCGCCGAGCGTGCTCTTCCTCGATGAGATCGACGCCTTGCCTGATCGTGCCGTCGCCGATGCCCGGTCGCGGGAGTGGTGGGCAAGCGTCGTATCGGCGCTTCTCACCCGGATCGATGGATGCCGTGCCGCCAGGCGCGGGGTCGTGCTCCTGGCCGCGACCAATTTCCTGTCGCATCTCGACGCGGCGCTGACGCGGCCAGGCCGCTTCGACCGCAAGCTGCACGTCCCGCCACCAGACACCGCAGGCCTCGCCGCGATCCTGCGCGCGCATCTGAAGGGCGATCTGGCTGAGCTCGATCTTCTTCCGCTCGCCCGCCTGATGCCGGGCGCGACCGGCGCCGATGTCACCGCGATTGTCAAGGCGGCGCGTCGCTTCGCCCGCAGCGAAGGGCGCCCGCTCGACCTCGCCGATCTCCACCGCGCCATCCTGCCGGCGGACGGGCGCAGTGAGACCGAGCGTCGTCATGTCGCGGTTCACGAGGCCGGCCATGCCGCAGTCGCGCTCGCGCTCGGGTTCGAGGTCGCGCGGGTCTCGATCCGCAGCGAGGGCACAGCCGGCGGCGTGACCGAACACGCGATCCCCAGCGTCTCGACGCTCGCCGACATCGAGCGCCGCGTCCTCGTCCTGCTCGCCGGCCGTGCCGCGAACATGCTGACGGGCGCAGCTCCCGACACCGGCGCCGCCAGTGATCTCAGCGAAGCGACGAGGCTGCTCACCGCAGCCCAGGTCAGCTTCGGGCTCGGCGACGGGCTCGTTGCCCGCTCAAGCCCCGAAGGCGCAATCGCGCTGGTCGGGCGCGATCTTGCGCTCGCCAATACCATCGACGTTAGGCTCAAGAGCCTGATGCGGCAGGCGCATCAGCTCGTCGCCAGCGAGCGCACCCTGATCGAAGCGATCACGGAGACCCTGATGCGCCAGCAGATCGTCGATGGCGATGAGCTCGCGGCGATCGTCAATCGCAGAGGTGGCGAGGCGGACGGCTTGGCTCTCCCGTCTCGCCGCCAGCGACAACGAGGATTTGACGACATGTGATCAGCAACCACGCGCGCTGCCACAGCCGCCTGCGTGTCATCGCCCGGACACCCCGACAGCGGACGAGTCGGCGCACCGTCGCACATCCACACATTCGCGATTGCAGCGCATCGCGCTAACCGTCGATCCTAATGGAGACGCTCATGTCACGCCGCAAGCATGCCGACTGGCAGGCCGAGATTTATGACAAGCACGCCGGCTGGATCGCCGGCACCCGCCCGCATATGTCGGTCGGCGACGGCTGGGCGGATGTCGTCTCAAGCTTGTTCGATCGGATTTCTCAGGCGCTCGCCGGCGAGCCACCATCGACCAAAATCGTCATCATCGACATCAAGGAAAAATATGGCGAACTTCGTGTTGAGATCCTCGCCCCCGTCGGGCCTGAGACCGAAGCAGCGATCGATCAGGCGATCCTGCTCGCCGAGTTGCGTTCCGAATGCACCTGCGACGAATGCGGCGCAGCCGGGCGGATGAGGTCGACCCTTGGTCAATCCGCCTGGCTCGCCGTCAAGTGCGATGATCATCAAAGCGGCTATCCCCGCACAGTCGGGGAGAGGTCCCCAAAGCGTCGAATCAAGGATCGCTTTGGCCTCTTCGAGATCACCTACGACAGGGCCGCAGACAGCATCGCCAAGATCAGTGTCGCGGAGCGTTGAGAGGCAGAATAAAGCTCGATATCGCTTCCTGGAACCATGCAGCGGCCGCAGCGCGTTGCAGGCCACCGCCGACAGGTCGAGGCCGGGCCGAACCAGCTGATTTTACCACCGCTTGCGCGCGCTGCAGCCGGCCAGCCGCGCATTCAGCTCTGTAGCCTGTAGCATGTAGCCTACACCCTACAGGCGCTACATGGATCGGAGGGGGCTGGAGCGGTGAGTTAACCGTTCGATCGGGCGCGCCGTCAGTCGAACTTGGACGGCGGTGCGAATCGTGGTAATGTGTGTTATACATTCCTCACACGCGAGCCACAACCGCCATGCCGACCGACGACGACCAGCCCGAGATCAACCCGCCGCCCTTCACCGAGGGCCCCACCGATGACGAGCGCGTCGAGGAGCGCCACGTCCATGCCGCCTGTGACGCCCTGAACGCGAAGGGCAAGAAGCCGACCCATGACGGCATCCGCGAGCTTTTGGGCAAGGGCTCCTACACCACCATCACCGCGTTCCGCGCGACCTGGCGGCCGAAGTCGCTCGATCTTGCGCCACCCTTGCCGGAGAAGCTGATCGAGACCGGACACTCCTTCGCGGCCGAGTTCTGGCGCGAGGCGGTCCTTCAGGCCAACGGCCAGCTGGTCCAGGAGCGCAAGGCGGCCAGGGAGATGCTTGACGAGGCGCAAGGCGCGATCCGCGCGCTCGAAGCGCAGGTCGAGGTTGGCGAGGCGAGGCTCGCCGAGGCGCGCGGCAAGCTCGAGGAGGCGGCCGGCAAGCTGCGCGCCGCTCATCACCAGCAAACCGAACTGCGCGACAAGATCGTCCGTTGCGAGGGCGAGCTCAAGGTGCTGCGCCCGCTGATGGAGCGCCTGCAGCTTTCGGCCGGCGCGGGCGATGCCGGGGCTGCCGGCAGTCCGTGACGATCAGGCCGCGAAGCGCGGCGGCGCGCGGCCGCGCTCGATCGCGCGCGTCAGCCGCATCGCCTCGAACCGAACCATGCGCTCGACTGACGCCGGCCGCGGCTGCCGCTCGCTGAAGGTTCCGACCAGCCCGCCACCACCGCGCCGGCCATGCTCGGCGCGGCCATAGCGCGACTGGCTGCGGATGCTGCAGTGGCCAGCGCCGGCGGCGACCATCTCAGCGTTGGGAAGCGTCACCTTCCCGTCCGCGATGCACTGCGCGCGAAACGAGTTCGGCGAGACATTGCTGAAGCCGAGCCTCGCCGCAATCCGGCCCACCGCCTTGCGCAAGCCCTCCGTGCTCTCGACCGCGATCTCGATCGCGCCACCGGCCTCGTCGCACAGTTTTGCAAGATGCGCCGCAGGCGCCCCGGCCTGCGCGATGGCGACCAACACGCCCGACATGCTGAGCCCGTATTTGCCGCCATGGCTCTTCTGCGCGATCGTGAAGATCTCCAGGAACCCGTCGCGCTTGATGACCCTGACGCCGGGCGAGTACTGCTGGTCGCGGATGGTCTCGGCATACTCGCCGACGCGGCAGGTCGACAGGCACATCGCAGCGATCGCGGCCTTGTAGGGGCTGGTTTCCGGCGTCGCGGCGAAGACCTGCTCGCGCCAGTCGGCCGGCTTGTCTTTCAGGCTGTGCTTCTTCGAGCCGGCGCCACGGCGGGGCGCGTCCGGCTTGGCGCGGAACGGCGAGGCGGCGCGGTAGTCCGGATCGGCGCAGGGCGGGTGCGCCAGGATCGCCGGTTCGACCCGATCGAGGTACAGCGCCAGCGCCTCCGCAGTGAGGCTCGCAGCCTTGCGCTCTCCAGCGCGCGAACGCGCTTCGAGGTCGGCCTTCAGCCGCAGCAGGGTCTCGCGGGCGCAGAAGTGCAGCGCAGCCCGTGCCCGGTTGTAGCTTGCCGGACAGGCGCAGGCCATCGGGTCGTAGCAGCCCGCCCGGCGCATCCGCTCATGCACGCCACGGTACTGGCGCATCGTCCCTTCGGAGGGGGTTCTCTCGGGCAGCAGCGCCAGCAGACGCTCCATCCGGGCATGGGTTTCGACAAGGCTCGTCATGGCTGACCTCGACCGACGCCGCTGGGCGCCCCTTATTATCGGACGGTCGTTATCATCGAATCAGACGGCGCAAGGGACAATGGCCTGGCTCCACCGTCCGCGCGAGACCGACCTGACATCCTGGCCGGCGCCGATCCCGAAACGTCCCGTGGTCGATGCGATGACATCGAAGCTCAGGCCGTTGCGATCCCTGAACGCCTCGTAGGACGCCAGCGCGCCGGGCTCCGCCAGGACTATCAGCGCCTCGCTCTGCCGGCTGTGAAAATGGGCCCGCAGGCACCAGTCGACCCGTCGCCCATCGTAGCGCTCGCGGTCGCCGTAGGGGCCGACGATGATGACGAAGACCGGCCATCGTGGATGAACCCACCAGCACAGATCGAACGGGACCGCGAACCCGCCGACGACATAGCGTTCGACCTTGCCGCCGATCGCCGCAAAGCTCGCAGCGACGGCCTCCCGAAAAACCTGGTCAGCTCGCCTGTCCGGGCTCGGCTGATCGGCGCCGCTCGAACGCGCCGCCCGCTCCGCCTGCGCGATCGCGCGCACGCTGAGCTCGCCATCCGCCACACGCCGCGCCGCCACCAGCGCGCCCTGCCGATCGTGCCGTTGCCAGCGCGCGATGAACTCGACCGACGCCATCGGCGCGAGCCTAAGCCGCGAGCCCAGTTCGCCCGGTCCATCGAAGTCGTCGCGCAGAAAACGCACCGCAGCCGCTTCGCGCCGCAATGTCTGCGCCGCAACGCCAAGCGTCGCGGAAAGCCCCGCAATCACCCCGTCACGCTCGCCATAACGCGCAACAGAAACCGCAGCCAATGTCGCCTCGCCACGTTCATGCCAACCCGTCGTCATCATACCTAAATATATGAGATCGGTACGAAGATCATCTAAGGCCTATGGCTGCCGAAGTTCGCGTCCGCGCAGGTTGTGTAATTTCGGGGAGCGCTTCCCGTGGAAACGGCAGTGGAGAATCCGCTGCGTTTTTGGCCTGAGCCGGTGTGGGCACCGGGCCCGTTTGAGAAGGTGGAGTTGCGAGACTTCGACCTGACCGAAACGGAGAACCCGATGACCGAGGACAGATTAGCGCTTGCCGAGCTTCCCGCGAAGAGCGGCGACCCTGATTTTCTGCGCACGATCGCCGAGAGCGTGTGACCTGAGACCCTTTTCTCCTCCGTTCTGAGGGAGAGTCCTGGGTTTCATTGATCCGAGACCATCTGCTGGATCGCCGGAAGGTAGAGTTCTGGTCTTCGATCACGGCGGAGGGCTGGGTGTTCCGCCGGGATTTTGCAGCAGGATCGGTGGCTTGTTGCCGATGGCCCCGTGCGGCCGATCCTCGTTGTAGTATCTGAGCCAAGCCTCCATCTTTTCGGCCGCATCCGCAAGGGTCAGGAACCAGTGGGTGTTCAGGCATTCGCTGCGGAAGCGCCCGTTGAACGCCTCGATGAAGGCATTCTGCGTCGGCTTGCCGGGGGCGATGTAGTGCCACGCGACGCCGGTCTCCTGGCACCAGCGCAGGATCGCCATCGAGGTGAACTCGGTGCCGTAGCACATTGGGAAGAGGCTCGACCGTTGGCTGACGGCGCGCGAAGCCTTGCGTAGCGCAGCGCGCCGTCACGGCGGTCATGGCCGAGCAGCAGGTCTCTAAAGTGAAGTTGTCGAGACAACACCTTGGAGAGAGGCCGACCATGACCAAGCGCTTTTCTACTCCCACCGGCGTCGTGCTGGTAGCCATCGACATGTCGAAGCTCCGCCAGGAAGTCCTGATCGAGCGGCCGGAAGGCGGTCGACGCCGGCGGATGACCGTGATGGCGACCAAGCCGGATTACGACCGCCTGGCTGCGGACCTTGCCGCGATCGGGCGGCCGATCCTTGTCGGCTTCGAGGCGACCGGCAACTACCATCGCACGCTCGCCTATCGGCTGCTGACGGCAGGCTTCGAGCTGCGGCTGATCTCCTCGGTCGCGCTCGCCCGGACGCGAGAGGCGCTACACAACGGTTGGGACAAGAACGATCCCAAGGACGCCCAGGTCATTCTGCACATGCTGCGGATCGGTGCCACGCAGGTCTATGTCGACCCGTTGGCCGCCGGCATCAACGATCTCCAGGAGCTGTCGAAGACACACGAGACGATCTCGAAGGCCAAGACTCAGACCTGGCACCGTATCCTGACGCATTATCTCCCGCTGTATTTCCCGGAGATCGGCCGCTTCGCCGGCAATAGCCGCTCGGATTGGTTCCTGGCACTGATCGAGCGCTTCCCGACGCCCGGCAGTATCCTCGCGCTGGAGCGGGAAGCGTTCGTGACGGAGGCCTGGCCTCTGGTCGGCCGCAAGGTCTCCAAGGCGCGGCTGATCAACGACATCTACGAGACGGCCTGCTCATCGATTGCATTGCCCGTGCCGGAGGAGAGCACCGCGATCACGATGTTCCGGATGATCATTGCCCAGGCGCGGGGCCTGATCCGGGAGCGCAACCGGATCGAGGAGATCGCGCAGGTCACGCTGGCTGATCATCACGATTACCAGTTGCTGCGGCGGATTCCGGGAATCGGGCCGATCAACGCTCTGACAATCCTCGCCGAGGCCGGAGACCTGAGACGGTTCGGCCACCACCGCCAGTTCCTGAAGTTCTGCGGCCTCGACCTCGCTACCTGCCAATCCGGCACATTCCGCGGTCGGACTAAGCTGTCGAAGTACGGCAATGCCCGCCTGCGCCGAACGTTCTGGATGGCGGCGCAGGTCGCCGCGCGCCAATGTGACAACAGCTTCCGCGACAAGCTCGGCCGCTATGTTGCCGGCCACGCGGACGATGCCGATCGCCGTCGCAAGGCGATGACCGCGCTCACCGCCAAGATGGCGCGGGTGGCGCATGCCGTCGTCAAGACGGGGACAGAATACCGGCCGTTCCTGGAGCGACCGGGTGCCAGGTGGAAGGACCCCTCTCTGCAAGGGCCGTGAGGGCGCCAAAGGCGACCCTGTAGATAATGTTCGGGCCTTCCACCTGGGTGCGTATCTCGTCTTGAGGACGGTGAGGACCACGGCCGCGTCAATGCCGCTGGATCCTGTGTTTGCTATGGCTGGGAGCGATCCCGTTGGCGGTGGAAACCATCTGGATCAGCGTACTGCCGACGTCGGCGATCTGCCGGCGCGATGAGACCTGTTGGCCAAAGCCCAAAGCTGCTTCCCGACATCGGGCGTTATCTGAGCGAACATGTTCCGGCACACCGCGCAGGATAAACAGGTCCGAGAGCCCGTCGATGACATCGATCGCCTTCAACCTTCGATCGATGCGGATCGCCAGGCATTCATGCGTGAACTCGTCGATGATGTTGAGCATGCG
>JAESGH010000472.1_pt1 | contig 19075 bp, 11 predicted proteins | sample 9269641 | NCBI WGS metagenome assembly JAESGH01 (sample SAMN14515345, study PRJNA621665) | algae metagenome | isolation source: Phormidium tanganyikae FI6-MK23 and co-occurring heterotrophs from granitic... | place: USA: Fort Irwin, California | collected 1998-05-24
TCTTTGCATGGCTGTTCAACTTCAGACGTTGTGCCTCCAGGTATGAATACAAAGCGCAAAACTTTAAAGCCTTTCTGCTACTTGCCTCTGCCATCATCCTGATCAGATAATTTTAAGACACGCTCTACTTGTGCAAAGCTCGGATCCCTCCTGCGTCGGGCTGACAAACAAAGTGGTTCCACTAATATGCAACCATACATTTATACAGCGTTCCCTGATTTATAATACGCACAGTGCTACACAGATTTCCTGTGCCGTTTGCTGCAGCATCCTGAATAAACCCTTCGTTGCCCTTTGGCCCTTCGTGTCTTTGTGTTTCAAAAGACCTTAAGCCGGCTGCAAAACAAAGTCCCGGAATTCATTAAAATCTTCTTCCTTCATTACCCGCGGTATTTTGGCCTGGCCACCCAGTTTTTTAAAGGTTTCGCTCCAGTTGTAAAATTGCTCCACGGGCACGGCTTCCACTTCAAGCCCTTTCAGTGCTTTGGTGCGTGCCACTGCGTAGTTTTTATTGTTGTCGCACAGTTCCCGGTCAATTACTTCGGCTGCTTTGGTGGTATCAATATCACCACTGGTGCCAATAATCCACTTCATCACATACTGGTCGTTCTGAAAAACAGTGGAGGCAATAAATTCTTTTACCTCAATGTCGAAGGCGTGCTCCAGTTGTTCAATGGCGCTGTTCATTTTTTGCACCGACAATTGTTCGCCCACCACGTTGAGGTAATGCTTGGTGCGGCCGCTGATGCGGATCTCCGACCGCTTTTTATCCATAATGGTTACCGTATCGCCGATCATATAACGCCAGGCACCGGCAACGGTAGAAATAAGGAGTACATATTCTGCGCCTTCCTGCGCTTGTTCCAATGTAAGCACCGGTGCCTCTTTTTTTACCCTGCCTTCATCATCAATATTTTCTTCAACAAACGGCACAAATTCAAAGAACACGCCGTTGTTCAGGATCAGCGCCATGGCATTGGTGTCGGGTCTTTTTTGCGTAGCCAGATAACCCTCCGATGCGAGGTAGGTATCGATATAAATGAGCGGCCGTGCCAGCAGTTTTTCAAAGCTTTTCTGGTAGGGCTCAAAAGCCACACCGCCCGAGGTATACACCTGTAGGTTGGGCCATATATCGTGAATGGTATTGAGGTTGTTGTGCTGGATGATTTCTTTCAGCATCAGCTCCACCCAGGAAGGAATGCCCGAAATAGAGCCGATGTCCCAGCCGGGCGCTTCCTCGGCAATGCGCCGCACTTTCTCGTCCCAGTTTTCGATGGAGGCGATTTCGATGCCCGGTTTGTAAAACTTGCCAAACCAGCCCGGGATGTTGGCTGCACTAATGCCGCTGATCTCGCCTTCCTGGTGGTCAATTTCTTTAATCAGCGAAGTGCTGCTGCCCAGCATTAAAATTTGTTTTTCGAAAAAATCGGGTGGCAGGTCAAAGTTCTTAAGGCTCATTACCTGCTGCATCCCCGATTTGCGGATGGCGGCAACCATATCGTCGGTAACCGGGATGTATTTTTTATTGCTGGTGGTGCCGCTGCTCAGCGCAAAATATTGCTGCCCGCCGGGCCAGGTTACATTCTGGTGTCCTTCCAGCAGAAAGTGCCACCACTCGGCATGCAGCGTGTCGTAATCGTACACGGGCACAGCCTGCTGAAAAGCCTGGACCGGGTCGGGGGCGGCCAGGATGCCGGTAAAATTATATTTCAGGCCAAATGCCGTAAGCCTTGCTTTTTTCAGCAGTTGCAACAGCACTTTGCGTTGTGCTTTGGAAGGGTTGGGTTCGCGGCTTACCAGCCCGTTAAAATCGATTGCTTTTTTAATTACTCCGCCTAACAGGGCCATCTGTAAATGTTTTGCGCTTTAAGAATCAAGATTTGTACCCGACTTTTGGTGCACGCTAGGGAAGGAGCCAACCTTGGCCCGGCTTTAACGCTTTTGCAGGCGCTTTGCGCTGTTTTATTGGGGAAATGAAATTTATAAGAACAGCAGCAGCATGGCAACAGGCAATACAGCCTTCTTTACACAACAGCCTTAATCCCTACTTTTATAGCATGCCCCTGAATGTCTTACCTATTCCCCAAATGGTGGTTTCCTGGCTGGCCCGGTTGGCCATGGTGGTGTTGTGCTGGAACTACCCGGCCACTGCAGCGGCCCAAAAAGATACACTGGAGCTGGCCGATCCAACGCTGTTTTTTCACAAAGGCGTGTATTACCTCTATGGCACGGTGGAAGGCCGGTCTGCTGAAGGGTTCCTTGTGTATACTTCGGCCAATGGAAAAGATTGGCGCCTGTCTGCCCGCACACCGGGAGGATATGCGCTGCGCAAAGGCGACGCATTTGGCGACAAGGGCTTTTGGGCACCGCAGGTGTTTGCCTACCGCGGCCTTTTTTATATGGCTTATGTAGCCAACGAAGAAATTGCCATTGCCACCAGCAGCCACCCGGCCGGCCCATTCAGGCAGGCGGCCAAACAAGCGCTGGCAGCGCCGGTAAAACAGATAGATCCGTTTGTGTTTATGGATGATGACGGTAAAAAATACCTGTACCATGTGCGGCTCGACAGTGGCAATAAAATTTTTGTCGGCGAAATGCTGGACGATCTTTCCGGCGTGAAACCCGCTACAGTGGCGGAGTGCATCCGCGCAGAGGAACCTTGGGAAAATACCGCCCATGCACGCTGGCCGGTAGCAGAAGGCCCGTCGGTAATTAAACGCAACGGCCTGTATTACCTGTTTTATACGGCCAACGATTTTCGCAACCCCGATTATGCAGTGGGCTACGCGGTGGCCTCTTCGCCATACGGCCCCTGGAAGCGGTATAGCGGCAACCCAATCTTGACTAAAAAAACCGTTGGGTTCAACGGCACGGGCCATGGCGATTTTATACAACGCAACCGCAACAGCTGGTGGTATGTTTTTCATACGCACCATTCCACCCAAAAACCAACGCCCCGCAAAACGGCACTGATACAGGTGCAGCAGAAGGGAAATAAGGCCCCCTTTGTGGTGGCGCCTGCAACCTTTCGTTTTTTGACCGCAACGGAAAGATAACGCAGGCAGGACGCAAATTGTATCGAGAAGCGCCGCAGCAAATGATCAGTGAATCACTATTTTTAGACATGCGCTTGCTAAACAGGTAACATTATTGCAATGCTAGTATTTTTTAACCCCGAAATAAACCAATAATGCGAATTCCATTTGTAACAAAGTCTTTGATGGCGCTGCTGGCAGTGCCTGCATTTTTGCTCACCGCCTGCGGCAACAATGAAAACAACACCGGCACCGACGTTTCAACAGATACTTCTGCCATTTCCTCCACTGCCACCGATACTTCCGGCGGCACCGGCATGGCTGGCGGCGCAATGGCCACTTTAAACGGCACCCACCCCGATACGGCACTCAATGGCTCAGTGCGTTTTGAGGAAACGGGCGGCCGCGTAACCATGAACCTCGACATTACAGTGCCTAAAATGGCCAACAAAACCGTAGCGGTGCACATTCATGAGCACGGCAGTTGCGGCGATATGGGCAAAGAAGCACATGGCCACTGGAACCCCACCAAAATGCAACACGGCAAATGGGGCGAAGCACAGTTTCACCGCGGCGACATTGGCAACGTATCGCTCGACGCATCGGGCAGGGGCACCATGCAGCTCGACACCGACCTGTGGTCGATCAACGACAGCGACACTACCCGCAACATCATCAACAGGGCCATCATTGTACATGGCGGCCAGGACGATTATAAAACCCAACCCACCGGCAACGCCGGCTCCCGCCTGGGTTGCGGTGTGATTACGAAAATGTAATTTTTAATATACCCGCAAAAAGGCCGTTCCAAATGGAGCGGCCTTTTTGCATCCTGCGCTTTTTGGCAGCAACATCTTATTCCTGATTGGTTATAGCAACAACGGATGCATGCAACGCATATGGTTAACCGTTTTTTGGTGCAGCCTGTTTTTATTCAAAATATTTTACCAACCTACATCCAAACAAAAGCAAGGCACGTACATATGTTTTTAAACCTTAATCAACGCATATGTTCTTCCCGCAACTACTCCGAAACGGATTGCTTTGCTGTGCACTTGCCAGCGTATTTACCTCCTGCCAGAAAGAAGCAGGCGGCATCACCGGCGCTGCTGAAACGGTTGGCGCCAATAGTAAAAAAGGCGGTGCTGCCGCACTAAAAGGAACGCCTTTTTATGCCCTTACTGCGGCTAACGAGCTTGTTGGCTACCTGTCGGGAAACCCGCTGAAAGAAATGGATGTTGTATCCATATCCGGTCTTCAAGCCGGCGAACGGATGCTGGGTATCGATTTCCGGCCAGCCACCGGCCAGTTGTACGGTGTGAGCAGTGCCAGTAAAATATATACAATCAACATCACTACCGGTGCAGCAACTGCGGTAGGGGGTATGTTTACGCCTGCAATTAACGGCACTGAAGTTGGCTTTGATTTTAATCCTACGGTCGACCGCATCCGGCTGGTGACCAATACCGGCCAAAACCTGCGCCTGAACCCAATAACAGGCATGGTGGCTGCTATCGACGGCGGCATCAACCCAATGGGTGCCGAGGTAACGGCAGTGGCGTACACCAATAGCTTTGCTGGTGCTACTTCTACAACCCTGTACGACATTGATGTAGCTTCGGACCAATTGGTTATTCAAACACCGCCCAACAATGGCACATTAGTAAAAGTTGGTTCGCTGGGTGTGCAGGCTGTTGGTGAGGCTGGTTTCGATATTGCCCCCGACAATTCGGTGGCCATTGCAGCCCTCTATGGCCGCGGCCTGGAGGCGGGGCAAATGGAAGAAAGCAACGGCAATAAATACCGGTTTTATTATATCGACCTGGCAACCGGTGCTGCTACCAATGCGGGCAAAACAGACCGGGTAATTACGGGTTTGGCCATTCCGCCAATTCAATAAAAAACAACTGAAATATTTTTGGTACCAGTAGTGGTTTAGGTTGCATGTTCAACAAAAAGGGCACAGATGAATGTGCCCTTTTTTATAAATCCCTATTGAAAAATGCTGGCCGTATTTACAACCGGTTTAATTCTTCCGGCCCGGTGCGTTGTTTTACTTCTGCTTTTTGTCCCTTGCTGAAATTATAGCGCAGCGTCAGGCCAAAAGTGCGCCACCGCAGGTATTGGTCAAACTCGTTGATGTTGCCGCCAAAGTTGGCTGCCCAGTCGAACCGCCAGCCTTTGGTGATGTCGGTGATGTTGAGCGCCAGCTCAAATTTTTTGTTCTTGAAACTTTTATTGAACGCCAGGTCGATGCGGTGCATGGCCTTTTGATGATACAGCCCCGCAGCCGCAGGCCCGCGGTACAGCAGGGTGGCCTCTGCCCTAAAGTTTTTGGGCAAAAGTACCGTGTGTGCCGATTGCAAATAATAAAACAGCTGGTCGTTGATGATCTTTTCGCCACCCTGGAAAGTGGTGAACTTGCTATACGACAGTTGCGCCGTATTGCGTGTATCCCACTTTTTAGCCAGCTTTACGGGTATGATGGCAGATAAGCCTCCGCTGTAGCTATTGTCCACATTGCCGGTAGTATACACCGTTACGCCAGTGGCGGCATCCGGCATCGGCAGTTCAATCATCACGTCCTTAGTGTATTGATAAAACAATTGCAGGATATATGCTTTCTTAATGGTTTGGGTCAGGTTAAACAGGTCGGTGTACTGCGGCCGCAACTGCGGGTTGCCCACCGTCCAGGTGTATGGATCTCGGTACGAACGGAAAGGATTGAGGTTGCCGTAGTTCGGCCGGTTTAGCCGGCGGCTGTAACTGGCGCCGATATTATATTTCTCCGAGGCTTTGTGTTGTAAAAAAACGGATGGGAAAAAATCGAGGTAACTCCGTTTGTTGATATCGCCCGTGGTAAACGATTCACCCCTTGAGCCGGTTTGCTCGGCACGCAGGCCCGCCTGCAGCGTTGTTTTTTTACTTAAAGAGCCGCTCCAGTTAAGATAGGCTGCATAAATGTTTTCGGTATAATAAAAATGGTTGGTGCGCTGTGGGTCCAGCACCTTGCTGTTGTTGTTGAAATAAAACCGGAAATCATTGTCCGAAACCACCCGGCTTATCCTGCCGCCCGCTTCCAGCTTGCTCGTTTTGCTCAGGGCCTGGCTCCAGTCAATTTTACCCGAGTAAATATCAAAACCATTAGGCGTGTAGGTATACAGGTTGTCGGTGGTTTGCTGCCCGCCGGTGAGCTGTACAAAGCGGTTGTAAAAATGGCCATCGCCCTTATTGCGTACCCCCGCAATATCAAAGTCGGCCGATAGGGTAGAACCCAGCGTATCGAGCTTGCCGGAATAATGCAGGTTGAGTACGGCATTCTTTAATGTGTTCGAATTAAAGTTATCGGCATCCACAAACTGTGCGGGCACCTTGGGCTCATTGCCGATATAAGTTTCGGTCAAAAATTCGGAATGGGCCGTGTTGGTAAAATAAGAGCCGATAAAGCCAATGCTGTGTTTTTCGTTGATGGTAAAATCAGACCCGACCCGGATGGAGGGCGGACCTATGTTGTGCCAGTTGCCAATGGCCACCTGGTCGAAATAAGTGGTGCGGGCCGGCGTACGAAACACCCGTGTAAAAGTAGCTTCCCGGCCACCGCCGCGCCGGTTGAAGTCGGATACAAGGAACGTATTCCAGCGGCCGCTTTTATAATTGATGCTGGTGCCGGCACCATAAAAACTTTGTTTCAGGTTGGTGGAATAAGTGGAGTATACGCTGCCATTTACACCTTGCAATACGTTTTTCTTGAAAACAATATTGATGATGCCCGACGTGCCTTCTGCATCGTATTTCGCCGATGGATTGGTAATGATCTCGATGCTCTTGATGTTTTCGGCCGGTGTGCTTTCCAGCAGGTTGCGCAGGTCGCGGGCCGAAAGATAGGTAAGCCTGCCGTCGATCATGACCGTAATGCCACCGCGTCCATTGAGCTGGATGTTGCCTTCGGGGTCTACAAACACACCCGGCGATTTGGACAGCACGCTAAAGGCACTGTTGCCGGCAGCCATGGCCGTGCCCTGTACATTGATCACCATCCGGTCGGCCAGTTGGGTAATGGTGGGCCGCATGGAAAGCACATCTACATTTTCCAGTTGCACCGCTTCTTTTTTCAATACAATGGTGCCCAGTTGAAGCGCCGCACCAGGGCTGAGTGTAAAACTGTCGGTTTCCTTTTTGGTAAAACCTATGGCTGAAAGCTGCAGCATATAGGTGCCGGGTGCCGGTGCGGCAAGCGTAAAGCCACCCAGCGAATCGGTAAACGTGCCGGCTGCGGCGGTGCCCCGGTTTTTGGGTACAATAAGGCTGACATTGGTATAGTTTAGCGGCGTTCCTTTTTCATCCACCACCTTGCCCGAAACTGTTGGCGACTGGGCTTTTGCGGCAAATGATAAAAGCAGGGTAATACAGGCAAGGAGCAGTTTGGGCATGGGACAGGCTTTTGTTGTGTGTGTGGAGGCAGCAAGTAAAGGTTACGAAAACTTTCGTGTTGTGGCTGCCGTTCATCCGCTCATTGCTGCGTTGGTAACAAAAACGAACCCGTTTTGCCTCACCTTGTTGGCACACATCAACCTGTCAGACACAGCTAAGATTTTTCCGCAGTTGTCCATGCTGCTTTATACAGATTTTCGGCCCATACCAAACCCCGACACAAAGCCAACCTTGAAAAGAGCTAAAAGGGCCAGCCTACAACTTTCTAAAAAGCTGGTTTTAGAAAACAATTTTTTAGCTGCCTATACTAATAAAGAGTATCATGCCTGATTGGGTAGAATGGAGCGTACATTGGTACTTTGGATGTAATTGCACCTAAACTATGCCCGAGTACAATTCCGGATTAAAATCATTCAGTCAGGGAAGGCAAAAATTGCAGATTTAAAGTGTTAGCAGAAAATCATTTTTATGAGAAAAATATTTTTCTCCCTGCTTTTTTTATTGATTTGCTCCAACACAATTGGCCAGGATACAACAAATGCCATGCTTTCAAAGGAAGGCTATTTAAAAAAGAGTAAAGGACAAAAGGTCACAGCGTGGATTTTACTTGGTGTAGGTTCAGGGCTAATTGCAGGTAGTGTGGCAACACATAAGCAAACGACTAGTTTTACCTTCTTTCCTGCGCCCTACACCAAGAGAGACAATCTGCTTTCCACTTTATTGAGTGTTCCCGGATATGCCGCCATTATCGGAAGTATTGTTTATTTCGAGTCCTCTAGGGCTAACAAAAAGAAGGCCGCTACACGCAGCTTTAATAACCAGCAGATCCTGTTTCCTGTGAACAGGGCCATGGTTATGAAAACACAGCATTCACTAACACTAAGGATCAAGTTCTGATATCCCAACATTAATACGCAGCATGCAAAATGAACCTTATTTAACATCGATGAAGAACAAAAAAGTAGCCGGCTAATCACTGGGCGGGCCATGCTGCCCATGCAATAAAATCATTGCCGGTAAAGCTTTTGGTAATAGTAGTGATGCCGATAGGTAATTAATTAAAAGGCACAGACGATTGTGCCTTTTTTGTGCCCGTACATATGCCATGCAGCAATTGCGCAAGTTGATCGTCAGCAGTATGCGGCCCCTTGCGTCAGTATCAATTTACCGGTCTTTAAAGGCTTTTGGGGTAGTGCCAAATTTGGACTTGAATACCGTGGAAAAATAAGCCGGCGATGCAAAGCCTACCTGATAAGCAATTTCGGCAATGGTAAGGTCTTCGTGCTGCAGCAGGTATTTTGCTTTTTGCAGGCGTGCATTCAAAATATAATCGCTGGCGTTGGTGTTGAGCAGCGCTTTGAGCTTTCTATTCAATTGCACCCGCGATACCGCCATTTCTTTGCACAGGTCTTCTACGGTAAAGGCATCGTTGCCCAGGTTGGTGGCTACAATGGCCGAAAACTCGTTGATAAATTTGCGGTCGAGTTTGCCCACCGTCTGCGTTTTTATACCCGACGCCAGTTCGCCGGTAAAATGTTCCCGCAGCTTTGCCCGGTTGGCCAGCAGGCTGTTGACGGTTTCCTGCAAAAATGCGGCATCAAAAGGTTTGGTGATATAAGCATCGGCACCGGTTTTCATGCCGGTTACCTGCTGTTCGGAACTCGATTTGGCAGTGAGCAAAATAATAGGAATATGTGCGGTGCGGATGTCGTTCTTTAGCAGTTGGGTAATGGCCATACCGTCGTTTCCCGGAATAACCACATCGCAAATAATCAGGTCGGGAATGCGGTCGAAAGCAACCTGCAGTGCCGACTGGCTGTCGGCGGCTTCCAGCACTTCAAAGCGGCCCCTAAACTTCTGCATGATAAATTGCCTGAGGTCGGAATTGTCTTCCACCACCAAAAGGGATTGCTCCTGCGCCGTTGTCACCGTGGCCTCCTCCGTTCCGGCAGGGGTCAGTTGCAGGTCGGAAGTGTATATTTTTTCCTGCTCAAAAATGGGTTGCGCCCTGCCCGTTTCTGAAATGGAATCCTGCAGGTGGCCGCTGCCCAGGGGCAGCACAATGGTAAAAGCAGTGCCTTTTTCTTTTTCGCTGGCAATGCCGATGGTGCCTTGGTGCAATTCAATAAGCTGCTTCGAGAGGGCAAGGCCCAGCCCCGAGCCTTTGTAGTTTTCATGTTCGCCCTGGTAAAACACTTCGAAGGAATGCGCCAATGCTTCCTGCGACATGCCCACGCCGTTGTCTTCTATCTTGATCACGGCAGCCGATCCATCCTCTTTTTTATGCAGGCTAAGGTGGATCCAGCCTCCATCACCCGTAAATTTAAAAGCATTCGACAGCAGGTTAAACAACACTTTGTCCAGCATATTGGCGTCGAACCAGGCAAGCAGTTGCCGCTCATTGGTGATAAGTCGCAGGTCGATGCTTCTTTTGGCAGCAATAGATTTATAAGGCTGTACCATTTCCGCCAAAAAAGAAACCAGGTCGTGCTCCGCCGCCTGCACTTTCATTTTGTTGGCTTCAATTTTACGGAAGTCCATCAACTGGTTCACCAGGCGCAACAGCCGGTACACATTTTTTTGGATCAATTGCAGGCTTTGGTGGGTGCCCTGTTGCAGCTTGGGGCTGGCCAGCAGGTCTTCAAGCGGGCCCAGTATCAGCGTAAGCGGCGTGCGGAATTCATGGGAGATATTGGTAAAAAAAGAAACCTTGGCCTCGTTTGCTTCCTGTGCTTTTGCCGACATGAGTTCCAGTTGCTCTTTTTGCGCCAGGATCTCTTCATTTTGTTCGAGCAGCTTTCTGTTGATCTTCCGGTTTTCCCGCAGCGAGTATAGCGCCAGCCCGCCCAGCACCACCGACAAAATAAGCGACAGCGCCAGCACGTACACAAAGGTTTGCTGGTTGTTGTAAATGGCTTTCAGGTTGTCCATCATCGACTGCTGCCGCTCAATGGCCTTTTGCTGGCTCATCATCTTTTCGGCCTGGATGCGCATATACCGCACATTGGTGGAGTCGATAACGGTGGTGCCGATTTTATTTTCCCGCACAAAATCGCGTTTGGTCAAAATGTCCATGGCGGTGCGTATGGCGTCCTCGCCGCCCGTTGGGTACAGCATGGTGGCCGTGATGGTTTTATCGGCCACCAGTTGCATGCCTTCCTGCGGCAAGCCATCTACGCCAATAATGTGGGGTGGGCGCCGCCCCAGCCCTTTATAAAAGTCGGCGATCCGCACGGCCAGAAAATCGTTTTGCGCAAAAATCAGGTCGGCCTCGGGAGCCGGATTGAACAGGGCGGCCAGTTGCCGGTTGGTTTTGTCTTTAAGCAACTCGCCGTTTACCTGCTGTACCAGGGTCATGCGGGGAAAAGCCTTTAGCGCATCGGTAAAGCCCTGGTGGCGTTCGGCTGCCGGCGAGGAGCCGGGCAGTACCGTTATTTCCATCACCCTGCCGCCGCCTTTGAGTAAATGTGCGGCATATTCGCCCGCCATTTTGCCCACTTCGTAATTGTCGCCGCCAACATAAGCGGTATAAATCGGCGCGGCAATTTTTCGATCGATCACAATAACCGGGATGCCTTTTTTAAAAGCTTCTTCCACCACGGGGGTCAGCGGGCCGGCCTCGTTGGGCGAAATAATGAGCAGGTCGATGTTTTTGCGGATAAGGGCCTTTGTCTGTGTTATTTGCTTGGCGGTGCTGCCTTCGGCCTGCTCAAACAGCAGGGTTACATTGGGGTAGATGGAAAGCTCCCGTTTCATTTCGGCCAGCATATTGTCGCGCCAGGGGCCAACGGCGCACTGCGAAAAACCAATGGTAAAATTGGGTTCCTGCCGGCGGCCCGTACAGGCATGCAGCGCCAGGAGTAATAACCCCAAAAGTATAAACAACAGGTGTCGGCAAAATGTAGATGTCATAGTGGCAAGGCTCCGCGGGTGCTCAGGATTTTTGCAAAACCGTGCGGGCAGTTACCTGCACCTGCAGGAGGCGGTGTTATAAATATATAATAAGCCCCGCGGCAGATAAACCCAAGAGGGGGCAAAAGGGCCGCCGGATGTTACAAAATTGAAAATGCAAGTTACAAAATCAAAAGAGCCCGGAGAAAAACGTGCTTTCAAAAATACTTATGTAATTGGTATTGAGTCCATTGAAAAATTATTGCTCTTTTTTTGTTTTTAAATGTTTTTGATCTCTATTCGCTAGGCACTGTGCATGTGTACGGCGTAAGTTGGATGAAAATTTACTTGCCATATGCATCAGCGTAAAGTCTTCCTGTGGAGCATAGTAGTTGCTTTGGGCGGTTTCCTTTTTGGGTTCGATACTGCCGTTATTTCAGGTGCCGAACAAGCCATCCAACAATACTGGAACCTTACCCCGGTTGAGCACGGACTCACTGTTTCCATTGCCCTGATCGGCACCATCATCGGTTCCTTATTTGGGTCTATTCCCTCCGACCGGCTAGGCCGCCGCACCACGCTAATGATTATTGCGGCACTCTACCTGTTATCTTCCCTGGGCACCGCCATGGCCACCGACTGGTATGTTTTTTTGGTGTTTCGTTTATTAGGCGGCCTGGGTGTGGGCGCTTCTTCGGTAACGGCACCGGTGTATATTTCCGAAATTGCCCCGCCGCACCGGCGCGGCCGCCTCGTAGCTCTTTTCCAGTTCAACGTGGTGTTTGGCATCCTGCTTTCTTATTTCTCCAATTTTTTAATTGGCGAGGATGGCGCCAGCTCCTGGCGTTGGATGCTGGGGGTACAGGCATTTCCTTCTTTACTGTTTTTTGTTTTGCTGCAATTGGTGCCCGAAAGCCCGCGGTGGCTTATTTCCAAAAGAGGCAAGGTGGCCGAAGCCACCGCCATTCTTAAAATTGCCAACCCCGATGGATACGAGGAAGAAGTGGCCAGCATCCAGCGCAGTAAAGCCGACGAAGTAGCCAGCGATGCTGCCGGCGACAACAGCCGCCAGTTGTTTTCCCGCAAGTACAAGTTCCCTATTTTTCTGGCGGTCTCTTTTGCCTTGTTCAACCAGGTGTCGGGCATCAATGCCATTATTTATTATGCGCCCCGCATTTTTGAAATGACCGGGCTGGGCCGTTCCGCATCGTTGTTATCGACGGTTGGTATTGGGCTGGTCAATTTTCTTTTTACCCTTATTGCCCTGCAATTTATCGACCGTGTTGGCCGCAAAACCCTGATGCTTATTGGCTCGGTGGGCCTTATTACTACCTTGGGTCTGGTGTCGCAGGCATTTTACAGCCAGGATTTCAATGGCTGGGCGGTAACGGTGTACCTGCTGGTATATATCGCCTTTTTTGCTTTTAGCCAGGGCGCAGTCATCTGGGTGTTTATCTCCGAAATTTTTCCCAACCAGGTACGGGCAAAAGGGCAAACCCTGGGCAGTACTACCCATTGGGTAATGGCGGCGGTCATTGCGTTTGCTTTTCCTATGCTGGCCGAAAGGCTGGGCGGTGGCCATACGTTCCTGTTTTTTTCCATCATGATGGTACTGCAACTGCTTTTTGTTTGGAAACTAATGCCCGAAACAAAAGGCCGTTCGCTGGAACAGATAGAACGGACAATGATACTGCACTAGAGGGGTGCAGGTAAATGGAAAGCCGCCGCTTCAACCGGGTTGATCCTCACTGCAGAGAGGCCCAACACCGTAACCCGGCGCTATTCACCATTGCCCATTCACCATTCTCAACCGACGCTTCAAGCCTTCGGCCCCGCCGATGCTGCTGTGCACTATGCAAACGATTCTTCCATCTTTAAACTCCTTGCTAATGAACGAGTCAACCCAACCCCCGGCGGTGGTATGTTTCGGGGAAATACTTTGGGATGTTTTGCCCCACGCGTCGCTACCCGGTGGCGCCCCCATGAACGTAGCTTACCACCTCAAAAAGCTGGGGATAGCCCCGGCGCTTATTTCCCGCATCGGTACCGACGAACGAGGTAAAGGCCTGATATCGCTGCTTGAAGAAAGCGGCATTCCTACCGGCCTGGTGCAGACCGATGCCGTGCACGAAACAGGCTGGGTGCAGGCCACACAAAAAGCGCACAACGAAATGGCCTACGATATTGTGCAACCCGTTGCCTGGGATTTTATCCAGTGGCAGCAGGGCTTTACCCAGGTGCTGGCCGATGCCCGGTATTTTGTATTTGGTTCGCTGGCGGCCCGCAACGAAGTTTCCCGCACCACCCTTTTTCAACTGCTGGAAGCGGCACCCCAAAAAGTGCTCGACATCAACCTGCGGCCCCCGCATTTCAACAAGGACCGTATCGAGTCTTTACTGGCCAATACCGATGTGCTTAAAATGAATGAAGCGGAGCTGGAACTGGTAACGGGCTGGTACGGGCGGCAGGAAAACTACGAGGCTATGGCCCGTAGCCTGCAGGACCGGTTTGCCATTGCCACCATTGTGGTAACGCTAGGCGCCAACGGTGCGCTGGTGCTGCAAAACGGCCAGTTGTACCAGCACCCGGGCATTAGCGTGCAGGTGGCCGATACCATTGGTTCCGGAGATGCTTTTCTTGCCGGTTTCTTGACGCAACAATTATCCGGGGCCGGTATCCAGGAGTCCCTGTCTTTTGCCTGCAGCCTTGGGGCACTCATTGCCACCTACACCGGCGCCTGCCCTCCGTACGAACCATCAGAAATTAAAAAAATAGGGGATGGTGCGTCCCGCCAGTCTTTTGGATCTACTTCTGTTTACCAATAAAACGTTGATCATGCTAAAGTTTGTTTGCACGATAGCTGTTGTACTGGCCTCGTTTATAGCGATGGCGCAGCGAACGGTTACCGGAAAAGTCTCCGACGCCAACAATGTGCCGGTTGCCGGGGCTACTGTTATTGTAAAAGGCACTGCCGTAGCGGCAAAAACCGACGCCGAAGGCAATTTTTCTATTGCTGTTCCGGAAGGCGGTAGCCTGTTGGTTTCTTATGTGGGCCACGAAAATGTAGAAGTGCCTGTAGGTGCACAAAGCCAGTTGTCCATTTCACTAAAACAAGCCGGCGGCAACCTCGGCGAAGTGGTGGTGGTGGGTTATACGGCACAGAAAAAAGCCGACCTCACCGGTGCCGTATCGGTAGTGGACGTAAAAGAGCTGAAAAAAATGCCCAACAACAACCCGCTGCAGGCTATGCAGGGCCGGGTGGCCGGTATGCAGGTTACTACCGACGGGTCGCCCAGCGGGGGCAATGTAAATGTGCTGATCCGCGGTATTTCTTCCATCAATGGCAATGCGCCGCTGCTGGTAATTGACGGCGTACCTACCAAGGCGGGCCTGCACGAACTAAACCCCAACGACATTGAAACCATCCAGGTGCTGAAAGACGCCTCTGCTGCTTCCATCTATGGCTCGCGGGCCTCCAGCGGGGTCATCATTATTACTACCAAAAGGGCAAAACGCGGCGAGTTTCAGATCACCGCCAATGCCCGCCGCTCCTATGCCTGGTACCAAAACCGCATGCAAATGCTCGACGCCGAAGGATTTGGCCGTGCCGCCTGGCAGGCCAATGCCAACGATGGCAACCCCATTGACCGCTACCTGGTGTACAACTACGACTGGAACCGCGATGCAGCGGGTACGCCGGTGCTGAACAAGATCATCCTGCCCGAGTATATCGATGGCCCCAACAACACCATGAAGACGGCCAACACCGACTGGTTCAACGAAATTGCGCAAACCGCGGTGTACCAAACTTATGATGTGCAGGTGGCCCGGGGCACCGACAAAGGCAGCACTGTGTTTTCGCTGGATTATACCAGCAACGACGGCATTGTAAAAACCACCAATTTCCGCCGCATTTCGGCACGCATCAACACCGATTACCGGCTGCTGAACGACCGCCTGGTAATTGGCGAAAATTTTACCGCCAACACTACCCGCGAAGTGCAGGGCAATACCCTCAACGCGGCACTGCAGGCCTTGCCGGTAATTCCGGTGCGTACGGCTGACGGTGTGGGCTGGGGTGGCCCCTGGGGCGGCATGAACGACCGCCAGAACCCGGTGCGCCTGCTGGAAATGAACAAGCAAAACCACTACGACCTGGTGCGTCTGTTAGGCAACGCCTATGCCGACCTGGAAGTGGTAAAAGGCCTGCACCTGCGTACCAGCCTTGGACTGGATTATCAGAACTATACCATGCGCAACATGCAACTGCGCTATGTGTCGGGGTACCTCAACAACCCGCTGAACCAGGTAACCATGAACAACTGGAACAATACGCAACTGGTGTGGAGTAATACGCTGAACTATAAACGAGCCATGGGCAAGCACAGCCTCGACCTGCTGGCGGGCAACGAAGTGATCAACCAAACGGGCAACGACTTTTTTGCCAGCCGCAGGGATTTTGCTTTTGAAGACGAAGACTACCTGTACCTGGGTGCCGGTGTGGGACAAAAGGATAACGGTGGTGGATCAGCGCAGTTTCGCCTGCTGTCTTATTTTGGCAAGGCCAACTATTCTTACAATGAAAAATACTTGGCCTCGGTAACGGCACGCTACGATGGCTCTTCGCGTTTTGGCCGCAACAACCAGTTTGCCTTTTTTCCTGCATTCAGTCTTGGATGGCGCCTCAATAAAGAGGAGTTTATTGCCGATGCGCTGCCTTTTGTTTCTGATCTGAAGCTGCGTTATGGCTGGGGCCAAACCGGCAACCAGGATAATATCGACCCCACCGCCAACCGCACTTTGTACCGCGCTAACCCCGATGGCGGCGATCCTACATGGCGTACCCCCGATGGTACGGCCTACGACTTTTCCGGCGCCGGTTCCGGCACCTTGCCTTCGGGCTACCAGATCATTCAGCGGGCCAACGACGATGTGCGCTGGGAAACCACCACGCAATCGAATATCGGGCTGGACTTTGGTTTCCTGAACCAGAAAATTTACGGCACGCTGGATTATTTTGTAAAAACCACCGAAGACATGCTGATTCGCCCGGCTTATATTGCCGTGGTGGGTGAAGGCGGCAGCCGTTGGGTAAATGGCGCCAGCCTGCGCAACAACGGCATTGAATTGCAACTGGGCTACCGCGGCACCATTGCGGGCAAGGTAACCTTCGACTTTAACGGCAACTTTGCCACCTACCGCAACAAAGTGACCAAACTGCCCGAAGAAGTGGTGAACACTTATGGCGGCAACGGCACTACCGACAACATCCTGAACCGCCCCTGGGGATCGGGTTACGGTTATGTGGCCGATGGCCTTTTTACAACCGAAGACGAGGTGCTTAAATCGGCAGAACAACTGGGTAAAGGTTTAGGCCGCATCCGCTACAAAGACCTGAACGGCGACGGCACCATCAACGACCGGGACCGCACCTGGATCATCAACCCAACGCCGGATTTCCTGTACGGGTTCAACTTCAATTTTGGCTACAAAGGATTTGACCTCACCGTTTTCTTTCAGGGTGTGGGCAACCAGCAGATCAATGTGTTTGATGTAAAATCGCAATCCGATTTCTGGAGCCTCAACGAAACCGGTTCCAACAAAGGGTCGCGCCTGCTCAATGCCTGGTCGCCGCAAAATGCCGGATCCGATATTCCTGCACTTACCGCTACCGACCGCAATTTTGAGCGCCGTTTTTCCACCTATTTTATTGAAAACGGGGCGTACCTGAAACTGCGCAACCTGCAGCTGGGCTACACGCTGCCCCGCAACCTTACCAGCCGCCTAATGGCCAACAGCCTGAATGTGTATGTAAGCGGGCAAAACCTGTTCACTGTAAAAGCCAAAAACTTTACCGGCATCGACCCTGAAGCGGCAGGCTTTGGCTACCCCATTCCTACCATGGTTACCGGCGGCGTGCGGGTTTCCTTTTAAACAACACCCATCCACCAGCACAAAGCAACAAGTGGGCATTTGTGCCGGTGGTTTCCAAAAAAATGCAATCATGAAAAAGATATTTTCCTTTTTATTATTAGCGGCGGCCATGGCCTCCTGCAAAAAAGATTACCTGGAGGTGGAGCCCCGCGGAACATTGGGCGAAGCACAGGTGGCCAGTGGTACCGAGCAACTGGTAAATGCGGCATATGCTTCTCTGGGCAACGATCATTACGATATCCCGTGGAGCATGTGGCCTTATGGCGATGTGCGGGGCGGCGATGCTTATAAAGGCGGCCGCGATGAAGCCGACATCCAGGAATTTTATTTCCTGGAAATATTCCGCCAGGTGCGCAGCGATATCGGCCAGTTTGATGGCATGTGGTTTCAAACCTACGTGGCTATTTCAAGAGTAAATGCAGCTATCAGCAACCTGAATAAAGTTTCAGAAACTGATTTTCCCAAAAAAGGGGAGCGGCTGGCCGAAATGAAGTTTCTCCGCGGCCACTGGTATTTTCAATTGAAGCTCCTGTTTAAATACATTCCATACATTGATGAAACGGTGCCGGTGGCCGAGTATGAAAAGATCTCGAACCGGGCCCTGTCCAACGACGAATTGTGGGAAAAGATCGCTGCCGATTTCAATGCGGCGGTAGCCGGTCTGCCCTTGCTGCCTGCGGAAAAGGGCCGTGCCGGTAAAATGGCGGCTACGGCCTATTTAGCCAAAACAAGGCTGTACCAGGCCTACGAGCAGGACGAACAGCACAATGTTACCAACATCAATACGGCACGCCTGCAGGAAGTGGTAACACTAACCGACCAGGTGATCGCTTCGGGGCAGTTTGGGCTGGAAGCGGATTTTGGCAACAACTTCCGGCTGGAAACCGAAGGCGGCCGCGAAACGGTTTTTGCCGTGCAACTCTCCACCAACGATGGCTCCCCGTTTGGCCGGCTTAATTTTGGCGATGTGCTGGCAACCCCGCAGGGCATTGGCTGTTGCGATTTTAAAAAGCCCTCGCAAAACCTGGTCAATGCATTTAGAACCGACGCCGGCGGGCTGCCCCTGCTGAACGATTTCAACAACACCGACCTGAACCTGGCTGCCCATTCGGTAGATCCGCGTTTGAGCCATACCGTTGCCATACCCGGCCAGCCCTGGAAATACAATGCCAATGAACTGTACGGCGTAAACTGGAACCGCAGCCCCGATGTGTATGGTGTGCATGCATCGTTGAAAGAAAATGTGCAGCGCAATCAATACACGCAGGTAGGACCGTTTTACGGCAACCCCAAAAACCGCATCATCATCCGCCTGGCCGATGTGTTGTTGTGGAAGGCCGAAGCGCTTATTGAACTGGGCCGCCACGCCGAAGCATTGCCCATCATCAACCAATTGCGGGATCGGGCTGGTGCCAGCACCGGATTGTTGAAGCTGGCTAACGGTAATGCACAGGCGAATTATAAAGTAGCACCTTATGCTGCTGCTGGATGGACGCAGGCCGTGGCCCGCCAGGCACTGCGGTTTGAACGGCGGCTGGAACTGGCCGAGGAAGGCATCCGCTTTTTTGACCTGGTGCGGTGGGGCATAGCCGACCAGGTATTGAATGCCTATTTCGCCGGGGAAAAGGAAAAGCGCAACTACCTGAAAGATGCACAGTTTACCAAGAACAGGGATGAGTATCTGCCCATTCCACTCAGCCAGATCAGGTTTAGTAAAGAGCTGTACCAGCAGAACCCCGGGTATGTGCAATAGAGAATCGGATCGGCAAACGTGAAACGTCAAT
>JAESGH010000473.1_pt1 | contig 18629 bp, 19 predicted proteins | sample 9269641 | NCBI WGS metagenome assembly JAESGH01 (sample SAMN14515345, study PRJNA621665) | algae metagenome | isolation source: Phormidium tanganyikae FI6-MK23 and co-occurring heterotrophs from granitic... | place: USA: Fort Irwin, California | collected 1998-05-24
GTATGCGCCATATCGCTGCTGTCCCTCGGCCTCGCCCTGGCGCAGACCACGAGCCCGCCCGCCACTGCACCAACGACCGAAGCCTACGAGCCGAAATCCGGTCAGGCCGGCAAGGATGTCGTGTGGGTGCCGACGCAGCAGAACCTGGTCGACACGATGCTGAACATGGTCGGGGCAACCCCGGCGGATTACGTCATCGACCTCGGCTCCGGCGACGGGCGTACCGTGATCACCGCCGCCAAGCGCGGCATCCGCGCACTCGGCATCGAATACAATCCCGACCTGGTCGCGCTCTCGCAGCGCAATGCCCAGAAGGAAGGCGTGACCGAGCGCGCGACCTTCCGGCATGGCGACATCTTCGAGATCGACTTCTCGGATGCCACCGTGCTGACGCTGTTCCTGCTGCCCGAGCTCAACGTCAAGCTCCGCCCCACCATCCTGAACATGAAGCCGGGCACGCGCGTCGTCTCGAACACCTTCACAATGGACGACTGGGAGTCCGACGAGACCATCTCGCTGGCGGAGAACTGCGCCTCCTTCTGCCGCGCTCATAAATGGATCGTCCCGGCCAAGGTCGCCGGCACCTGGCGCCTTCCCGACGGCGAATTGCGGCTGAGCCAGAAGTACCAGATGCTGAGCGGTACGCTGACGAGCGGCGGCAAGCCGGTCGCGATCAGCGCGGCGAAGATGAACGGCAGTGAGATCACCTTCACCGTCGCCGGCCGCCGCTACACCGGCAAGGTCGAGAACAACCAGATCATCGGCTCGCACGAAGGCGGCGGCAACTGGACGGCGACGCGCAGCGCAAGCTGACGCGCATTGCTGGAGCATCCGACCGACAATGAGATGGATCATCGCGCCTCCGACGGGAGACGCGATGGTCTAGGCAGGCCGCTCAGTTCTTCAGCCGGTAGCCTGTCTTGAAGATCCAGGCGATCACCGCGATGCAGGCGGCGAGGAAGGCCAGCGTCATGGCGAGGCTGACCTCGATGCCGACATCGGCGGTGCCGTTGAAGCTCCAGCGGAAGCCGCTGATCAGGTAGACGACCGGATTGACCAGCGTCACCGCCCGCCAGAACGGCGGCAGCATGTCGATCGAGTAGAACGAGCCGCCGAGGAAAGTCAGCGGCGTGATGATCAAGAGCGGGATCGCCTGCAGCTTCTCGAAGCCATCCGCCCAGACGCCGATGATGAAGCCGAACAAGCTGAAGGTCGCGGCCGTGAGGATCAGGAAGAGCAGCATCCAGACCGGATGCGCGATCTTCAGCGGCACGAACAGGAAGGCGGTGGCGAGGATGATCAATCCGAGGATCACGGATTTGGTCGCGGCCGCCGCGACATAGGCGAAGACCGCCTCCCACCAGGCGACCGGCGCCGAGAGCAGTTCGAAGATCGTGCCGACGAATTTCGGGAAATAGATCGCGAAGGAGGCGTTGGCGATGCTCTGCGTCAGGAGCGAGAGCATGACCAGGCCGGGAACGATGAAAGCGCCATAGGGCACCCCGTCGATAGCCCCCATATGCGAACCGATCGCCGCGCCGAAGACGACGAAATAGAGCGAGGTCGAGATCACTGGCGAGAGGATGCTCTGCAGCGGCGTGCGCCAGGTGCGGGCCATCTCGAAACGGTAGATCGCCTTGATTGCGTGCAGGTTCATGCGTTCGCCCTCAGCAGGCCGACGAAGATGTCCTCTAGCGAGGACTGGCTGGTGCGCAGGTCGCTGAAGCGGATGCCGGCGTCACCGAGATCCTTCATCAGCGCGGTGATGCCGGTGCGTTCGGCCTTGGTGTCATAGGTGTAGACAAGCTCCTCACCCTCGGCCTGAAGCGCCAGGCCGTAGCGGGACAGGGCTTCAGGGACCGCCTCCAGCCGCGTCTGAAGATGCAAGGTGAGCTGCTTCTGGCCGAGCTTGCGCATCAGCTCGGCCTTCTCCTCGACCAGGATGATCTCGCCCTTGCTGATCACGCCGACCCGGTCGGCCATCTCCTCGGCTTCTTCGATATAGTGCGTGGTCAGGATGATGGTGACGCCGTCATCGCGCAGGCGCCGGACCAGCTTCCACATGTCCTGGCGGAGCTCGACGTCGACGCCGGCGGTCGGCTCATCCAGGAAGAGTATTTGCGGCTCGTGCGCCAGCGCCTTGGCGATCAGGACGCGCCGCTTCATGCCGCCCGAAAGCGTCATGATCTTGCTGTCGCGCTTGTCCCAGAGCGAGAGGTCGCGCAGCACCTGCTCGACGACAGCCGGGTTCTTCGGCTTGCCGAACAGGCCGCGGCTGAACGACACCGTCGCCCAGACCGTCTCGAAGGCGTCGGTGGTCAGCTCCTGCGGCACGAGGCCGATGCGGCTGCGCGCGGCGCGGTAGTCGCGGATGATGTCGTGGCCGTCGGCAAGGACCGTACCCGTGCTCGGATTGACGATGCCGCAGACGATGCTGATCAGCGTCGTCTTGCCGGCACCGTTCGGTCCGAGCAGGGCGAAGATCTCGCCGCGCCTGATATCGAGGTCGACGGCTTTCAGCGCCTGGAAGCCCGAAGCATAGGTCTTCGACAGGCCGGATATCTGGATGATCGGTTGCATGGGCGAACGCTATACTCGCAGCACGGCAAATGGGTGAAGGGGGGATGGTGCCGTTTCGCCCTGCCGGCACGACATCCCGCGGAACAAGAATGGCCGGGCGAGCCCGGCCATAGCAAGTCCTTCTACCAGTTCTTGTCAGCGCATGTCAGCGCATGAAGAACCAGAGCAGGATGATGATCGGGATCGGAACGCCCACCAGCCACAAAATGATCGAACGCATCGACGCTAACCCCTTGATTGCCATCGGATGAAGATGACGGGACAACGTCGTGGACCGGGCTGCGGTTCCGCCGCCGGCGCCGATCTCATTTATAGGCGATGCTGTCGACGAGCGCCTTCATCGCCGCGTCATGCTCCTTATGGCCGTCGAGCGAGGCCCAATAGGTCATCATGATGATCTTGCCGCTGGCCACGTTCGGATTGATCGCGATGTAGCGGATGATCGAATCATCGCCGTCCTTGCTCTTGGCCTTGAGCTCGGTGAACGACCAGGCCTTGCCGTTGACCTCCTGCTTCAGCGTCTCGGACGCGCCGGTGACGGTGACGCCCTCCTTCGCGAAATAGCTGTCGTGCTCCTTCTGCACCGCGTCGAGTTCATTGGGCGCGACCAGCTCGAACCAGAGATAGATCTCCTCGTCCGGCGTCCTGATCTCGACGCCGCGCTTGATCTTCGCGGTCGTCCAGGCGTCCGGCACCGTGACGACCGCGACTGGATCGGCCTCGGTGATCTGGAGCGCGCCGGCCATAGCCGGCAAGCCACCGAAACCGGCGAGCGCAAAGGCGAGCGCGAGGACGGTCTTTCGCAACATGAGCTTTCCCCCGGGATCAGCCAGCCCGCACCCCTGCGCGCGCCGCGATCCGCCGGGCGCGAGGGTGTGCCACAGCCCGCCGGGATGACAAGGCGGATGACCTGCGATTCAGCCCGGTTCGGCGGCGCTCGGATGCCAGAGAGGTTGATAGCCGTTCACAAGCGCCGCCAGAGACGACGGTGGCGTGACGACGGAAACCGGACCGACAGGCCGCGGCCGGCGCGCGACATAGCCAGAGGGCGACCAGAGCAGGGCCTTAGCTCCGCGCAGCGCGAGAAATTCGCCCGCGGGCTTTGCGATCATCGCTCCATCCGGCAGGCTCTCGGCCGCCAGCCGGTGCAGGCGCTTCCTGCGGCCGTCGCGCCGCTCTCCATCAAGCCGCTCGTCGATCGCGGGAAAGAGCGGCATCTCGGCGAGGCCAAGTCCCGCCACCAGCGCAGCCCGGTAGGCGTGCGCGTCGGCACGCCGGCATTCGACGCAAGGCCGGTGTCCGGCGGCGAGCGCCGTCACCTCGTCGCAGAAGAACAGCTCGGTGTAGTAGCGGCCCCAGACATCACGCTGCCGGCCCTTGAACGAGAGCACGCAGCAGATCCACTGCTTGGTTGCAAACAGGCGCGCCGGCAGCGCTTGCGTTGCCGGATCGTGGAACTTGCCACCGCGATTGCCGAACAGGAGACCCCGCGCCGGATCGGCGAAGAGCGAGCCATCGGGACGGATGCGGTTGGGCAGTGGCATGGCGTGAGCCTAGGCAGCGGCAGCACCGGATCATGTCACCAGAACGCGGCCCTTGCGACACCTTGCCGGACTCGCGACGCGCCAAGCTTTCCGGCAAGCTTCCAGTCGCGCGAAAGCCGAACGGCGCGCGCAAAAGGGGCTAGGCAGCATGGACCGGACCACCGAAAACGGCGCGCCGCCGCTGGTCGCGCATCCCTCACGCGGGGCCATCCTCGGCGAAATCCATGCCCGCCCCTTCGCGCCGCTGGCGACGCCACAGCGCCTGCTGCACTTCGCCTTCATGACCGACCAGGCGCAGGCCGCCGCCGATCGCGAGGCCCTCGCCCGCTTCTGCGCCGAGCGCGGCGTGCCCGGTCCGGCCGAGGGCGCCAAACATCATCGCACCCGACTGGGCGAAGCCAGTCTGCGCTGGGAGCAGCATAGCGAGTTCACGACCTACACCTGGGAACTGCCCTCACCCGGCACACTGCCTTTCCTGCCGGCGACCACGGTGCTCCCGCATGGCATGCTCGCTTTGCCGCAGCCGGGGCCGCATCTGGTGGCGATCGACCTGCATCTGCTGCCGGAAAGGGCGGCGCCGGAGCTTGAGAGCCTGTTCGATCCGGCGAGCCTCGCCGCCTCGCTGGTCGATGGCGAGGTCGCCATCGCCGCCACCGATTTTCGCGCCGGAGCCGACGGCTTCGTCCGCATCCTCGTCCTCGATCGCCAGCTCAACCCGGCCAAGGCCGGTGCGCTGGCGCAGCGATTGCTGGAGGTCGAGACCTATCGCGTGCTGGCGCTGCTCGGCCTGCCGGAAGCGCACCGGCTCGCGCCCTCCGTGCGCCGCACCGAAGAGGTGCTGGTGCGCATCGCCGGCACGATGATGCAGACCGACGGGCTCGCCGCCGACAACGCCCTGCTCGACGAGATGACCGCGATCTCCGCGACGATGGAGTCGGAAGCCGCTTCGTCGAACTATCGCTTCGGCGCCAGCCGTGCCTATGACAGCATCGTCGGCCAACGCCTGGAGGCGATCGGCGAAGAACCCTATGGCGGCTGGCCGACCATCGCCGCCTTCCTGTCACGGCGGATGGCGCCGGCGATGCGCACCTGCCAGATGCTGCAGCAGCGCCAGCTCGATCTGTCGCGCCGGCTCGCCCGCGCCGCCAACTTGTTGCGCACCCGCGTCGACGTCGCGCTCGAGCAGCAGAACCGCGACCTGCTCGCAGCGATGAACGACCGCACACGCTTGCAATTGCGCCTGCAGCAGACGGTCGAGGGGCTCTCGGTCGCGGCGATCGGCTACTATGTCGTCAGCCTGTTCGGCTATCTCGCCAAGGGCGCCAAGGATGCCGGCTATCTGCCTGTCGATGTCGGCATCGCGACCGCGCTGTTCGTGCCGGTCGCGATCCTCGGCGTCTGGCTGATGGTCCGGCGCATCAGGCGCGGCCACAGCGACGGCTAGCGCTGCACGACCACCTTCGTGCCGGTCCTGACGCGATCATAAAGGTCCATCACGTCGCGATTGGTCATCCGGATGCAGCCCGACGAAACCGCAGCGCCAATCGTGTCGGGCTCGTTCGAACCATGGATGCGGTAGAGGCTCGACCCCAGATAGATCGCCCGCGCCCCGAGCGGATTCTCCATCCCGCCTTCCATGTAGCGCGGCAGGTCGGGCCGGCGCTTCAGCATCGCTGCCGGCGGGCGCCAATCCGGCCATTCGCGCTTGCGCGAGACGATCTTGGTGCCCGACCAGCTGAAGCCCTGGCGGCCGACGCCGACGCCATAACGGATCGCCTGCCCTCGCCCGAGCACGTAGTAGAGCCGCCTCTGGCTGGTCGAGACCACGACAGTGCCGGGCGCTTGCCCACCGTTCCAGGGCACGACCTGGCGTGGCACCGGCTGTTCACTGAAGATGTTGAGGAAATCCGCGAGCCCGCGGCTGATCGGATTGGAATAGGCCGACGCAGGCGTAGCGAAAGCGAGAGTGACGGCAGTCAGAACAATGGCGCGCAGCATGATGATCCCTGCAACGCCCCCCGCCGGGATTTAACCGGAAGAGGCAAAGCAGGGTCAACCCCGGCTCAACCGCGCAGGCCGGCAGTGATCGAACGGCGATAGGACAGAGCCGCCGGAATCAGCGCCGCCAGCGAGCCGAGCAGCAGGATGAGCCCAACTTGGGCGAACTCCGCCGAGCCCAGCGCGAAGGAGAGCCGCAGACCAGTCTGCGCCTCGAACAGGCCGGAGACCGCCAGCGCCGCGGCAGCGCCGAGCCCAAGGCCGAGCGCGCAGCCGACCGCGACCAGCCCGGCCATGCCGAGCCAGACCACCAGCAACACATAGGCGCGCGGCGCCCCGAGCGCGCGCAGCACGGCATAGCGCCGACGCCTCAAGCCGGTCACCGCGACGAGCAGCAGGAAGATCGCCGCCAGGATCAGCACGGCATTGAGCAGCGACGCCACGCTCAGCACCTGCCCGACATCGCCGAGTGTGCGGTAGAGCCCGACCAGCACCTCGGCCGGGAAGAAGGCCATGGTTCCGCCCTGACGATAGCGCGCCCTGAGCGCATAGGCGTCGGCGACCGCCTTCGGCTTCACTACCAATGCCGGCACGCCGGGAATGCGCTGGCCGTCGAAGGGCGGGCCGAGCGCGGCGCCCTCACCGGCATGGCCGTTGCCGAGCCCGTGCACCTCCCAGACGCTCTCGACCGGCACCAGGATGGCGCGATCGAAGGGCGAGCTCAATCGCGGCAGGCGTCCGACCGCGACATAGGCATGGCCCTCATGGCGACGGCTCGCCTCCTCGTCATCGGCGACGCCGCGCTTCGGCCAGTGGCCGGCAACGGCATGCGACGGCTCGATCTTGTCACCGAGCCGGTAGCTGACGTCGGCGCCGAGAACCGCCTCGCCCTCGCGTGCGAACAGGCGGCCCTCGCTCGGCTGTACCCGGCCCCAGCGGCCAGCGAAGCCGAGCGTCGTGCCGATCACCGGATGGCCGCGAGCGATGTCGCCGAATGCAAGCGGCGCGACGGCGGCAACGCGCGGATCGCGGGCGAGCTCGTTGATCAAGCGCCCGTCAATCAGCGGCAGCGCCTCGGGCTGCAGGTAGATCGCCGACATCAGGAGCTGCGTCTGGCTGCCGGGCGCGCCGATCAGCAGGTCGAAATCATCGGCCGCCCGCGCCGAAGCCTGGCGCAGCGCCCGCTCCTGCGCGCCGATGGAAACTCCGATCGCCACCGCCAGCGCGACCAGCGCGACGATCGCGGCCGCCGTCCAGCGCAGCGCCCGCAGGTCGGCGATCACCATCGGCAGCGGGTTCATGCCGCTGCCTTCAGCTGCAGCGGGCCATCAGCGATCGCTGCGACCTGCTGCATCCGCGCCAGCAAGGCTTGGTCATGCGAGGCGCAGAGCAGCGTCGCGCCGCTCTCTTTGGCGACCTCGACCAGAAGGGAGCCGACCTCGGCCGCATGTGCGGGGTCGAGGCTCGCGGTCGGCTCGTCGGCGAGGATCAGCGCCGGTGCGTTGAACAAAGCCCGTGCGATCGCGACGCGCTGTTGCTCGCCGCGCGAGAGCACGGCGGCGCGCCGGCGCAGATCGGTCAACCCCATGCGCTCAGCGAGGAAAGTGGCGCGCGCGACCTGGTCGCTCGTCTGCCGCCAGCCCGAAAAGGTTGCCGGCAGGGTGATGTTGGCGAGCACGTCGAGCTCGGGCACGAGATGGAAATCCTGGAAGACGAAGCCGACCGTCTCGCGCCGCCAGCGATCGCGTGCCGCACCCGGCAGCGCGGAGATCACGACATCGCCCCAGCTGATGCTTCCGGCATCGGGCAGGAAGAAGCCGGCAGCGAGATGCAGCAGCGAGGTCTTGCCCGAACCGGACGGACCGCGCAGGCCGATCATTGCGCCGGGAGGGACGACGAAATCGGGAATGTCGAGCACCCGGAAGGGCTGCCCATCGCCGTCGCGATGGTCGACCTGGACATTGGAGAAATGCAGCGACTTGGCTCTTGTCGAGCCTCCTACTCGAGCATTCCCAAAGCCCTCATCCTGAGGAGCCATGCCGTCAGGCATGGCGTCTCGAAGGGTGGTCGAAGAGGCTCCGGGACCATCTGGAGCATCCTTCGAGACGCCGCTACGCGGCTCCTCAGGATGAGGGCTGTGAGTGTTCAAGCTGCCGCTCAGACACTGTGGAAGCCGGCCTCGACCAGCCTGACCTGACTGACGAAGCCGGTCTCGGCATCGGTCGAGGAGCCGATCTCGAGCCGGCCGCTGACAGCGACCTTCTGGCCGGCGCTGACCATCGGCGTCGCCGCACGCATGAACACGACGACGATGTCGACCGGCCAGTCGGCATCCGACTGGCAGAACGGGCAGATCGCCAGCGGCTCGCGCGTCAGCACGAAGAAATGGCTCTCCGGCTTCAGCGGCGGCGCCATGTAGCCGATCATCCGAACCGGCTTGCCGCGCAGCGAGGTCGCCCGGTCGGAGAACTGGAAGCCGAGCACGCCGAAGGATTTGTAGAGACCGTCGAAGGTCAAAATCTCTGCCTCGGCCGCAACTACGCGCAGCGAAACGGGCAACGCCGCGAGCCCGGTGAGGAGCCCGCGGCGGGAGAGTGCACGGCGCCCTGACGGGCGCCGGTCTGATGCGTCGCTTATCACTTGCCGCCGAGGGCCAGCGCTTCCGCCATGACGCGGAAGACGAAGGTGTTCGGCTTGTGGCCGCGGAAGCGCTCGGCGCCCGGGCCCATGGCGGTGAGCAGCACGTCGTCGGCCGCATGGACACCCGAGTTGGCGTCGAAGGGCAGGTTGCCCTGCTTGCGGGTGGCGAGCGGCCCGGTGCAGTCCTTCTCATTGGCGACGTTGGTCTTGCCGTCCGGACCCTTCACGGCCGGGACGCGCTCGCCATCCATGAACGGCCTGCCGGTATCGCAAGTATCGGGATAGCTGCCGAAGGAAACGGCGAGGCGGCGCGAGGTGTCGACCTTGGTCGGGTAGCCGTCGGCATCGCGCGGCCCGTAGTTCGGCGGCACCGAGTCGGCATAGGTGCCGAGCTTGTCGCGCAGCAACTGGCCCGGGCGATCATCGTCATAGGTGCCGATGACCGAGATCGGGTGGGCGTGGTCAGGCACGACGATGATCAGCGTGTCATTGCGGTCGCCGGCGAAATCCTTGGCAACCTTGACGGCGTTGTCGAGCATGATCGTGTCGAACACCGCGCGCTCCCAGTCGAGCGAGTGGCTGTACTTGTCGATGCGGGCCGATTCCACCATCAGGAAGAAGCCGTCCTGCGCGCCCTTCAGCATCTCGAGCGCCGCCTTGGTCTGCTCGACCACGTCAGGCTGATCCGGGAATTTCGAGATCGAGCCCTTCTTGGCGAGGCGCAGATCGAAGGCGCCGTCGATGTTCGAGGTGTTGTAGAGGCCGAGCATCTTCTTGGCGCCGCCGGCGACCGCAGCGTTCATCTCGGTCTTGGTGGTGGCGAGCGCGTAGCCGGCGTCCTTGAACTTGGCGATGAAGTCGAGATCGTCGGTGCGCTTGGTGCCCGGGGTCGACTTCGGCAGGAAGTTCGGTGAGCCGCCGCCCATGATCACGTCGGGCTGCACGTCGAAGAACATCTTGACGATGTCGTTGTAGTCGGAGCGGCGGCGGGTATGGGCGACCATCGCAGCCGGGGTCGCATCCTCGATCTCGGCATTGGTGACGATGCCGATCGCCATGCCGGCACGCTTGCGCTTGATCACCTCGGAGATGGTCTCGACCTTGGGGTGGTCGAGGGTCAGCGCGTTCTTGGCGCAGTAGATGCCGAGCGCGTTGACGCAGGACTTGTGACCGGTGGTGTAGGCGCTGGCGGAGTTGGCGCTGTCGGTGACGACCGAGTCGGTGCCCGAGGTCGAGATCAGCGCCATGTTGGGCATGTCGTCGATGGCGAGCTCGCCGCCATAGAGACCTTCCTGCCAACCCTTGGACAGGATGCGGGCGGCAGTGCGATGCCCGACCGAGAGGCCGTCGCCGACGAAGAGGATGACGTTCTTGGCCTTGCGCTCGGCCGTCGGGTAGACGGTCCAGTTGACGCTGGCCTTCTCATTGCCCTGCGTCGCCTCGACGACATACTGGCCGGCCGGCAGCTGGGCGCCGCGCAGCCACAGCGCCGAATGCTTCTGGCCTTCTTCGTTCTGGACGAACTGGACCTCGCGGCCGAACGCTTCGGCGACGGGCTTGCCGTTGATCGTGACCTTGACGTCGGCCGAGGTCGGCGCGTTCGGGAACTCGACCTTGAAGTCGAAGCGCGAGCCTTCGAGGATCTCGGCGCGGGTCAGCGGATAGATGGTTTGCGCCGTCGCCGGCGCCACGCTGGCGAGCATCGCCGCCGCCATCAGCCAGGTTCGCTTCTGCATGATCGTCTCCGCCCCGTGGGAAAGCTCGGTCGCGGAGCGTTAGGAGCGTCAGATGACACTATGATTACTGCGTCGCAGCATATATTGTTACGTTATAACAGATTATGTATTGCAGCGATGACTTCGGATTGCGCCTCCGCACGCGCTGTAGGCAACGAACTGTCGCAGGACCTGTGCTAAGCCCGCATCGCAATGGGAGACGACGCATGAGCACCGCGAGCGATGCCCGCTTCTGGGACCGGTCTTCAAAAAGCTACGCGAAATCACGAATCTCAGACCAGGCGGGATATGAGCGCACAGTGGAGCGGACGAGCGCCCTGCTGAAGCCTGATGACAGCGTGCTCGAACTTGGCTGTGGCACCGGTACGACGGCGCTGCGGCTCGCCGGCAAGGTCAAAAGCTATCTCGCCGCGGACCTCTCCGCCGGCATGATCGCCATCGCCCAGGAGAAGCTCGCGGCGAACCGGATCGCCGGTCTCACCTTCCGGGCAGCGACGGCAGAGGCGCTCGCCTCGGAAGCCATGCGGTTCGATGCGGTTCTCGGCTTTAATTATCTCCACATGGTCCGCGATCTCCCCGGCACGCTGCGCAGCATCCATGCCCTGCTCGTGCCAGGCGGCCTGTTCATCTCCAAGACTCCCTGCCTCGGCGACATGAACCCGCTGATCAAGCTCGCTTTGCCGCTCATGCAGATGATCGGAAAAGCGCCCCATGCCGGCGTCTTCAATGCACAGGAACTGAGCGACCTCATCGCGGCCTCGGGCTTCGAGGTCCTGGGCACGGAACGCCATGCGACCAAAGGCAAGGACAGCCGCCCTTTCACCATAGCGCGCAAGAAATAGCGCAAGCTGCTGGAGCCAGATGGAGCCTTTCGACCCGGCGCGCGTATCGATGCGGAGGTCTCGGGCAGTCGGGTCATCCTGACAACTGCTGACACCCGTCACCCCTATCAGCCTTGCCATCGCCCAGGGAAACGCCGAAAGGGACACGATCATGCTGACCTTCTACCACGCGCCGCAGTCGCGCTCCTTCTCGATCCTCTGGCTGCTCGAGGAGCTCGGCCAGCCCTATGAGATGACGCTGGTCGACATCCGCGCGCAGGACGGTCCGCCCGAGAGCTATCGCGCCATCCAGCCGCACAAGAAGGTACCTGCGGTCGCTCATGACGGCACCACCGTCACCGAACGCGCCGCGATCTGCCTCTATCTCACCGAGCAGTTCCCCGAGGCCGGACTGGCGCCGGTGATCGGCGACAAGGACCGCCCGGCCTTCCTCACCTCGCTGGTCTATACCGACGCCGTGCTCGACCCGATCATCGCGACGTCGGTCCACAAATATCAGTACGAGGCGCGCGGCTTCTCGTTCGGCTCGCATGCCGACACCGTCGCCAATCTCGCGAAGAAGCTCGGCGAGCACCCCTATGCCGCCGGCGAACGCTTCACCGCCGCCGACACACAGCTCGGCGCCGGCATCCATTTCGGCATGAATGTCGTCGGCGTGCTGCCGCGCCTGCCGGTGTTCGAGGCCTATATGGGCCGGATGATGGACCGGCCGGGGCTGCAGCGCACCCTGCAGAAGGACGGCACGCTCGAACCCGGCCAGGTGCCCTGAGGCAAGCTGCCCTGAACCGGGTCAATCCTCCTTGAAGCCATAGTCGGGAATGCCCTGCTCGTTGCCGTAATATTTATACGGCAGGAACTTGCCGGACATGGTGATCCTGACCCGGTCGCCTTTGGGGTTCGGCTCGCGCTCGAAGGCGATGTTGAAGTCGATCGCCGACATGATGCCGTCACCGAACTCCTCCTCGATCAGCGCCTTCCAGGCGGGGCCGTTGACCATCACCATCTCGTAGAAGCGATAGATCAGGGGATCGGTCGGCGGCATCGGCGTGCCGGTGCCGCGATAGGGCACCTCATTGAGCATGCGCTTCTCGGCTTCCGACAGGCCGAACAGGGTCGCGGCTTTCTCGGCGAGCGGCTTCACCAGCTTCATCTGGCCGAGCAGGGCGCCGATCACCAGCACCTCCGACATGCCGCCGATCTCGTTGGTGATCTGTTTCCAGCTCCAGCCCTTCTCGCGCTTGATGTCGAGAATCTTCTCGGTGAGCTCTTCGCGCCTCATCTCGTCCTCGCCAGTCGCAGCCGCCGAAGGCAGCGGTCGACGAGACTGCTAGCAAGGCATGGGCCAGAGCGGCCGGGAGGTGAGAAGCTGCGGGCGTCAGCTCAGCGTTGGCCGAGCCGGAACTGCTCCAGCGCTGCGATCTGCTGCGCGACCGGAGAAACCTGCGCGGCCAGCGAGATGCCTTCGAAATGACGGCGGCCGCGGAAGCGGGCGCGCTCGAAATTCGAGCGGCCATCGAAGGCGGCGTTGCTGAACCAGGCGCCGCGGTCGAAACGCGCGCCGGCGAAGCTCGCCATCTGCCCGAAGCGGGCCTCCTCGAAGCCGGCATTGCCAGCGAATTCGGCTTCGCCGAAATCGGCGGCGCCGGCGAAATTGCAATCGCCGAATCCGGCCTCGCCGGCATGGCGCACACCGCGGAACTGCGTCACGCCGTCGAAGCGCGAGCCGCGAAACCAGGCGTCGCCGGTGAATTCCGCCTCGACGAAGCAGGCGACGCCTTCGCAGCGCATGTCGCGGAACTCGGCGGTACCGTGCAGGGTCGCTGCGCCGAAATCGGCATCCCCCGCGAAATGCGCCTTGTCGAAGAAGGCATCGGCCCGGAAGCTCGCATCGCGGAAGCTGGCCGGCCCGTGGAAATGCGCTTCCGAGAACCAGGCATCGCCGCAGAAGGCGCTGCCGGCGAAACGGGCGGCCGCCGGAAAGATGATGCCGCCGACGTTGAAGTCGCCCTCGAAGATCTCATCGACCAGCGCGACATCGGCGAAGAGACGCCAGAGCGCGAGCAGTGGACCGTCGGCACCGATCCGACCGCTCAGCCGCAGCATCTCGCCGGCCCAGCCGTTCCAGGCCCCAGCGCCCTGGCCGAACCGCGCCAGCGTCGCCTCACGCCGCGCCGCCATGAAGGCGGAGGCCTCGGGCCCGGCAGCGCCAAAACGCGCCGCGCGCTGCGCCGCTGCGAAGCCGGCCTGATGCGGCCTTGCCCAGGAATTGAGCTGCATGAGTTCGGCGCGTGCATCGGGCACGAGCCGGAACAGGCTGGCCATGGTCGGATGACGCCCCGGTTAACGATTCATTAGCCATAGGCGAGCCGCCGAAATGGTTCAATCACTGCTTTCGTCATCTCTGCACCGGCGCTCCTGCTCCAGCGTTCGGAGCACCCGCGAGTTTCGTCGTTCGACGCAGTACACTTTTAACGTTACAGGCCGATAACCTTCTGTAGCGTAAGGCATTTGAAGTAGTTTCCGGGCGATCCAAGGCTGCATGTGCAACCCGGAACGCCAGCGCCGATGAACGCCTACCTGCCGTTGATCCTGTTCACGGTGCTGACCAATGCAGCGGCGCAGTTGATGCTGAAGCGCGGCATGAGCGGCGTGGGGCACCTCGATGTCGGCAATGACGGGCTGATTCCCACCGTCTTCCGCGTCGTCTTCAACCCGTTCGTCTTCGCCGGATTATGCACCTTCGTGGTCAGCATGGCCTCGCATCTGATCGTGCTATCGAAAGTGCAGATCAGCTACGCCTACCCGTTTCTGAGCCTCGCCTACGTCGTGGTCGCGGTTTACGCCTATTTCGTCTTCCAGGAGGATCTGAGCCCGGCGCGCATCGCCGGTATCGGCTTCATCGTCCTGGGCACCATCTTTATCGCACAGAGCTGAGGGACGTCATGGACCTGTTCGCCCGCTTCATTCTCCGCCTCGGCGCCCTCTTCGCTCCGGCCCAGCCGCAGCTGAAGCCGATCCCGGTGCCGGTGCGCCGCGCCGACGAGCGACGCTGAGCCATGAAGCACGTCATCATCGGCGGCGACGGCTTCGTCGGCTCGCATCTGGCGGCGGATCTCGCGGCCATGGGCGAGAATGTTCTCGTCTGCGACATCCAGAAGAGCGCCCACCCGCACTATGGCAAGGTGCCGTTCCAGCGCGTCGACGTCACCGATCCGGCAAGCGTCGCGGCGATCGCGCTGACGCCGGACGATCTCGTCTACAATCTCTCGGCTAAGATGTTGTCGCCGATCGTCACCCGGAAGGAGCGCCACGACTTCTTCTGGCCGGTGAACTATCACGGCACGCAGAACATCCTGAGCTGGATGGAGACGAACGGCGCGACCCGGCTCGTCCACTTCACCACCGACATGATCTACGGCCATTCGGTCACCGTGCCGCAGGACGAGGACCATCCGGCCAAGCCGCTCGGCGAATATGGCGAGAGCAAGCTCGCGACCGAGACGCTCTGCCAGGGTTATCGCGACAAGGGCTTCCGCATCCCGATCTTCCGGCCGCGGCTGATCATCGGCCCCGGCCGCCTCGGCATCCTGGTCAAGCTCTTCCGTTTGATCGATCTCAACCTGCCGGTTCCGATGATCGGCTCGGGGAACAACCCCTATCAGTTCATCTCGGTCTTCGACTGCGCCAGCGCCTGCATCGCCGCCTGGAAGGCCGATTTCCCGAACAGCGCCTATAATCTCGGTTCGGACGATCCGCCGCCGGTGAAGAAGCTGCTCGGCGATCTGATCAAGCATGCCGGCTCGAAGTCGATCCTGCTGCCGACGCCGGCTTCGCTGGTCAAGCTGACGCTCGACACGCTCGATGCGATCAACCTGCCGATCATGGACCCGGAGCAGTACAAGATCGCCGACGAGATCTGCATCCTCGACACCTCCAAGGCCAAGCGCGAGCTCGGCTGGACGCCGCGACACCGCGACGAGGACATGCTGCTGGCGGCCTATACCGAATACCGCAAGGCCAAGGACACGCAGAAAACGCACGAACCGAGGAGGAAAGCCGCATGAGCATGCCCGCCTACAGGATGGACGAGGCGGCTCAGCAGCCTTCGCGCCCGCAATTGCTCAGTGTCGAAGCCGCCAAGCAGCTCGATGCCCAGCAGGTGAAGGAGCTCTTCACCGCCCATATCAATCCGGGCCAGGTGCATTTCCTCAAGCTGCTCGGCTTCGACCGGATCATCGTCGACCGCGCCGAGGGCATGCACTACATCACCCGCGACGGCCGCAAGATCCTCGATTTCTTCGGTGGCTTCTGCTCGGTCGCCTTCGGCCACAACCATCCGCGCATCGTCGCGGCCCGGAAGAGATTCCAGGACGAGAACCGCCATGAGATCTGCATGGCGTTCATGTCGCAATACGCTTCGGCGTTGGCGAAGAACCTCGCCACCATCGCGCCCGGCGATCTCGACATGGTCTTCCTCGGCTCGACCGGCTCGGAGGCGATGGAGGCGGCGCTGAAGGTCGCCGAGCAGGCACAGGGGCCGGCCAAGTCGAAGATCCTGCACGCCGCCAACTCCTTCCACGGCAAGACCAAGGGCGTGCTCTCGGTCACCGATTCCAGCCTCTACCAGTCCGGGTTCAAGCTGGTCGAGAACCGGGTGAAAGTGCCCTTCGGCGATATCGAAGCGGTACGCCGGGCGCTCGAGAGCGATCCCAGCATCGGCATCGTCGTGATGGAAACGATCCAGGGCGGCGGCGGCATCGTCGAGGCGCCCGACGGCTTCTGGCGGCAATTGCGCGCGCTCTGCGACAAGCACGGCGTGCTCTGGGTCGCCGACGAGGTCCAGTGCGGGCTCGGCCGCACCGGCCAGTTCTTCGCCTTCGAGCGCGACGGCGTCGTCCCCGACGTGACCGCGCTCGCCAAGGCGCTCGGGGGCTCCAAGGCGGCGATGGGCGCGATGATCGCCCGGCGCGACCTCTACATGAAGGCCTATGGCAAGCCGAAGACGGCGCTGATCCATGCCCAGGCTACCTTCGGCGGCATGGGCGAAGCCTGCGTCTCGGCGATCGAAGCCCTCAACGTCCTCTATGACGAGGACCTGATGGGCAATGCCAAGCGCCAGGGCGATTACCTGATCGGGCGCCTCAACGAATTGCGCGCCAAACACCCGACCCTGCTCAAGGAGATCCGCGGCCGTGGCCTGATGATCGGCGTCGAGTTCCAGGACATCAGCGAGACCATGCCCTTCGGCGTCAAGCACATGGTCGCGCTGCTCGACGACAAGCTCAAGGGCTCGCTCTGCGGCTTCATCGGCGCGCTGCTGCTGAAGGATTACGACGTGCTCGTCGCCTTCACCGAGTACAACCGCAACGTCATCCGGCTCGAGCCGCCGCTGATCGTCACCCGCGAGCAGTGCGATGAGTTCATCACCGCGCTCGACGACCTGCTCTCGCGCGGCATCACCCGCATCGTCACCGACTATCTGCGCAAGGTCGCCGTCGCCAAGGGCTGAGCCGGGTCAACTACCCCGCTTGTCGAAGGGCCGGCTCGCGCCGGCCCTTTTGCTTTGGCCTGCCTCGCTCGTCAGCCTTGACAGCAAGGCCCAAGCCACCAACTCTATGACTATGACGACGAAGTATCGCCTCGTGTTCCGGGTCGCCCCGATCGCGGAATCCTAGCCCCGGACTCGGCCCGAGCGCGCCCCGAGTCCAGGGGCGCCGTCGATGCTGGTCCCGAGTGGAACAGCACGGCTTCCAAGGCGTCTCTTCCCAGAAGCACTGACGATTTGCCATTCGCGTTCTGGCGCCGCCGTCGCGCGCGTCATCGCAGGATATGAAGACCATGACCCAGTTGAATCAGAAGACCCATCGCAAGCCCAAGATCATTGTCGGCGAGATCGACCATGAGCGCCTGACCGGCCTCGCCACCACGGCACTCGAGCGCGTGCCCGAGGTTGCCGAAGAGCTGCTCGCCGAGATGGACCGCGCCAAGGTCGTCGCGCCCGGCAAGCTGCCGGCCGATGTCGTGCGCATGGGCTCCTTCGTCACCTTCGATTCCGACAGCGCGCAGCATCGCCGCGTCCAGCTCGTCTATCCCGGCGAAGCCGATATCGAGCAGGGCCGCATCTCGGTACTGACCCCGATCGGCGCGGCGCTGATCGGCCTTGCCGCCGGCCAGTCGATCGCCTGGACCGCCCGCGACGGCAAGAAGCATGTGCTGACGGTGACGGCGGTCGAGCAATCGGAGCCTGCGCTCGCGGCCTCGTAAGCCTGCTCAGGCGGCGGTCACCCGCCGCCAGAAGCTCGATGAGAAGGCTGGGTCGACATGGCGCGCGAAGTCGCGCCAATGCGGGAACGAGGCCTCGAAGGTCGAAGGCGACATGCGCGCATCCTTGTAGGGGTTGACCCGGCCGCCGGCCTCGATCGCGATGCGATCGAGCGCATCCAGGAGTTTCAGGGTGCGCTCGCCGCGATGCGGGAAATCCAGCGTCAGCGTTGCGCCGGGAATCGGAAACGACATCATCCCCGGCGAGGGCACATCGCCGAAGAGCTTGAGCACGGTGAGGAATGAGCTCTCCCCTGCCCTCAGCGTCAGCCGCAGCATCGCCTCGACTGCTTCGCGCGCGCTCGCCATCGGCACGGCGCACTGGAACTGGCGTAGTCCCCTTGGCCCATAGGCGCGGTTCCAGTCGCGGACCCGGTCGAGCGGATAGAAGAACGGGCGATAGGCGATGCGTCTGGGTTCGGGCGTCTGCGGCTGCGCGGCGCGATAGAGCGCGTTGAAGGCGCGCAGGCTCAGCCGGTTGATCAGCGGGAATGGCGGCTTGAGCGGGAACGGCAAGGTCGGCGCGGCTTTCGCCGGTGGCGCCTCGGAAGCCGGGGCGTGGTCGGCGCGGAAGAACACGCCGCGCCCGAAATGCCGGCCATCGGCCAGTGAATCGATCCAGGCCACGGTGTAGTCATGCGTGGCATCGGAGGCGGCGGCCATGGCGAAGAAGCGGTCGAGCCCGTCGAAATGGATCGCCTCCTGCAGCATCTCGGCGGAAGCGACCGGCATCAATTGCAGCTCGACGCGGGTGATCAGCCCGGTCAACCCCATCCCGCCGATCGTGGCGGCGAAGAGATCGGCATTCTGCGTCGGCGTGCAGGTCAGAAGCGATCCATCGGACCGGGCAAGCTCGAAGCTGCGCACATGCCGCCCGAAGGTGCCGGCGCGGTGATGGTTCTTGCCGTGGACGTCGTTGGCGAGCGCACCGCCGAGCGTGACGAGGCTGGTGCCCGGCGTCACCGGCG
>JAESGH010000475.1_pt1 | contig 18382 bp, 20 predicted proteins | sample 9269641 | NCBI WGS metagenome assembly JAESGH01 (sample SAMN14515345, study PRJNA621665) | algae metagenome | isolation source: Phormidium tanganyikae FI6-MK23 and co-occurring heterotrophs from granitic... | place: USA: Fort Irwin, California | collected 1998-05-24
GGACTTTGTATTCTGCTTCCAACTGTTGGAGATAGGCAATCAAGGCGGTTAATTGCTCAGACTCAATTCCCAGAAGTGAGCGGCTGCGATGGGGATAAGTCTGGATATAATGAGACAAGTTTTTCATGTGATGGTGAGCGATAAAAATTCCGTTCTACCATCTTTTTTCTGCCTAATTTAATTTTTGAATATGTCTAATACCTTGAGGAAGTGGTCGCCGCCGCAGGTTGTGAACTCTGGTATTTGCCCCCTTACTCACCCGACCTTAATCAGATCGAGCATTGGTGGTTTGTGTTGAAGAATTGGATGCGGCAACGGTGGGAAGAATTTGAGAACTTTCGCGATTGTGTCAATGCTGCATTCAGATACTGTCCTAACGTAACTCCGTAGTGCTCTAACAGATCAATCGACTTGTGTGTACACGGTAGACTTCTTAGCAGAGGGGCAAACAACACCGAACGGCTGGAACCGTATGGAATACCATATCCCCGCTGATGCAAAATTTACGGAGATCGGTACAACGAATCGTGCCATGCTCAAAACGTTGGACAGAACACGGATAGCTGCAAAGCTAAATCCTGAAACGAGCAAAGTTGCGTTTGATGTTCCACCTGTTGAAGACTCTAAGGCAGGATCGCTACCCGTTGTGTCGCAAGCCTTTATTGACTCGCGGATTCAAGCGATTTAGCTGCCGTTGAAATAGACCATCGAGCACATTGCCTGAGTCGAAGCACTGGAGGTATGAACTAGCTTTACTGTCTTTGCCTTACTGGAGAATTGCGAAGATGCTTGTAGATTAGGCATCTCTTGCCGACAACCTTGACAAAACCAATATACTCCAGTCCTACGAACATGACGAAGCAAACGACCAGAGCAGCAGAGGCAGTTACTCATCATGCATCTCTAAAGGAAAACATTTCTATAATACCTACCTTTCTCAAGAAAACCACACTAAATCTACCGATTTTTAGGAACTTACATCGCCAGTATCACATCCTTGAGAAAGGCTCCAATTTGTTCTCCTGAGTTTTTTTGCTCTTGTATCAGATGCAGCGTTGAGCGATCGTGAACCTGAACTAGATTTTGTTGACAAGGTTCTAATAAAGCCTCAATCACAGCCTGTATGATTCTTGAATCACTTGGAATTTGTTTGTGTCGCAAAACATTGATCCGAACGCTACGATCGAGAACCCAGCGAGCGCGACCTAGCGACATCGTTAGCAAGTCAAACGGCGACCAAATTGCAGTAAAGTTCAGTTTTTGCAGCATTTCTGATTGTTGGTTTAATTGATTGAGGAAGGAGCTATTTGGTCGAAGTTGTTGACAACCGATGTTAGAACGCAAGTAAACACACCATGAACCTGCATGAGGCGTGGAAAGGGTGATAAAGCGCTGAACTCGATCGATGCCTCCTAGAGCCTGAATGTAATACTGGCTAACAATTCCGCCCATGCTGTAGCTAATGATGTCGATCGTTTGCTGAGGTGAAAATGTTTCAGCGATAAATGGGCAATCTGCTCTGCTAGAAATTCTAATGTCGCACTACCGTCATTTGGAACTAGGTTTAAACCATGAACATTCCATCCTAATTCCAGAAGATCAGGCAACATTCTACGGAAAGCACAAGCACTGCCATCAATTCCATGAATTAAAAGAACTGGATTCTGTCGAGCAAGCCGAGTAGAAAAAATGGACATATCAAGCAATGAAACGAATGGTGGCTCTAAAGTGCTGTAGTTTTATCAATTTACAGTGCTTTAGAGAAGCACAAGCTATCACAGCATTTCTGAAAATACAGGTAATCACCATTACATTTATTCAACTGATTAAGAGAAACTTAATCAGTTGAATAAATGGTTAGAAATGGTCAGATCGTCTAATCACTTGAACACACGATGGTGATCAAGGTTGCAAAGAATAACAGAGTGAGTGTGTTTGAATGTAGCAACGCGAGTTGATCTAACATATTTTGAAAATTGAACATCGTGAAGGAACCGTAAGCGGTTACAAAAAGCTGAATCTCTACTATCAAAGTTGGCATCCAGAAGAATCGCCATCTGCGATCGTAATTTTGATTCATGGGCTAGGTATCATAGTGGGATGTTTAGCAATGTGATTCAGCATCTCGTTTCGATTGGATATGCAGTATATGGCTTAGATCTGCGTGAGCATGGACGCTCATCTGGACAGCAAGGACATATCAATGCTTGGGTTGAATTCCGAGAAGATTCTTGTGCTTTTCTCAAACTGATCGAAGCACAAGAATCAGACTGTCCGCGCTTTTTACTAGGTCATAGTTTGGGCAGCCTCATTGTTTTAGATTATGCGCTGCGATTTCCAGAAGCGATTGCAGGCGTGATTGCGATCGCACCACCGCTCGGACGGATTGGCGTTTCTCCAGTTAAACTCACGCTGGGATGTATACTGTCCCGCATCTTACCACGCTTCACACTCAACTTGAGATTTGATCACACCGCCATTTCTCGTCATCCAGAGTCTTTAGAGACGCTAGTTCAAGATTCGCTCTTACATTCCAAAAGCAGCGCTCGACTTGCGACAGAATTTCTAGCAACCGTGAGTTGGATTCAATCGCATCATAGTGATTTACGATCGCCGCTGCTGATTCTGCATGGAGGAGCCGATCAGATTGCTCTGCCTGAAGGAAGTCGCGACTTTTTTCAACAGATTGTGTTTCCTGAAAAAGACTATCGAGAGTATCCCAAAGGTCATCATGCGCTCCACAATGACTTGAATTATCAGGAGATGCTGAACGATTTAGAAGATTGGTTAGCGAAGCATCAGACTGTGAGGTCGATCGTTCAGATTCAGTAAAATTCTGCTACTTAGGTTTGAATGCTTGTCTCGACAAAATTCCACAACCAGAGTAAAATCCTTAGGGGATTTGGTGTAGCAGTTCGGATGTCAAATTTTACCCAGGCCGAACCGTTCGGGTGCATAATAAATTGTGGTGATGTTTTTGAAAATCAATACTATTTGAAGTTATTAGTCAGAAATTATATCTTGAAGAAGATCCTGCACCTCGATCGGTAGAAAGGATTATATTATCTAGTCAATCTTGTGTATCGTTAGATCGCTAAGTCTGCCCCTTCTCGCTCAATACCATGATTCTAGAACTCTCAGGTCGAACGAAATATGCGCTGATGGCGATGCTGGAAATGGCTTCCATCTACGACACTGGCGAAACACTTCAGATTCGCCAAATCGCAGCCGCCCAGGACATTCCCGATCGCTACTTAGAGCAACTCTTGGCGACGTTGAGACGGGGGGGACTGATTTCGAGTGAGCGTGGAAAAAAGGGAGGATACCTCTTAGCCCGATCGCCTCAGAAAATTACGCTTTTAGAAATTGTCAACTGCATGGAAGGCGGAGAAGCTTCATCGTCTGAGACAAGCGATGATTCTGAGGCTGTATCGGTGCAAGCAATTTCTCAAGTTTGGCAAAACGTGAAGCGAGCAGCCGATGATGTATTGGGGAAAAATAGCCTGCAAGATCTGCTAGAAAAACGTAACTATCTGCAAAATCCGATGGCAATGTATTACATCTAAAAATGTGGGGCTTGTGTTGATGCGATCAGAAAGGAGCGGCTGAAAAACAGTGCATCGATTCCGATGGTTGAAGGGAGTCACGAAACTGAACGACGAGATTATTCAATGCGGTCATGTCCATAAGAAAAGCATCATGACCGTGAGTAGACTGAAGCCATGCTAAGGTCGCATTCGGTATCAAAGTTGCAAGTTCTTCTTGTTCAATGGGTGGATATAACCCATCGGAACTGATTGCCACAATTAAGGCAGGCTGATGAATGCGCTTTAACACAACATTATAGTCTGCGTGGTGCGCGATGTCGTGACTATCCATTGCATGTGTCAGCGTGATGTAAGTATTCGCATCAAACCGATCGACAAACTTCTGACCCTGATGCCGCAGATAGTTCACGATCTCGAATGTTGCCTCGTCGGTCTGCCGTCCAAAGCGATCGGAAAAACTCGCCCAAGATCGATACAAACTCATTGCCATCATGCGAGCTGTGGCTAAACCTTGAGCAGGTTGCCGTGAATAGCTGCCGTTCTGCCAGTTTGGATCAGCATAGATTGCTTGTCGCTGTGCCTCACTCAGTCCGATACACCAAGCCGAATGACAACCTGAAGCAGCAATGATTGCGATCGCGCTAACTTTTTCTGGATATAGAATCGCCCATTCGAGTACCTGCATTCCTCCCAGCGATCCACCGATAACGAATTTCAGCGATCGGACTTGCAAGCCTTCGAGTAAGACCGCTTGTAATCGCACCATGTCGCGGATTGTAATTCTAGGAAACGTTGAACCGTAGGAAGTTCCAGTCTTGGGATCGATCGAGGTTGCGCCTGTTGTGCCGTAACAACTACCGAGGATGTTGCTACAGATGATGAAATCTAGATCGATATCCAGCGATCGTCCTGAACCCAATAAAGGTTCCCACCATCGATCGACATCGGCTGAACCTGTGAGCGCATGACACACTAACACCGCATTATCTCGCGCTGCATTAAGCGTTCCCCAAGTGCGATAGGCAACTTGCACACCAGATAGCACTTCACGGGACTCTAAAGCGAATGGCTCAGATAACTGATAGAACTGCGTTTCTGGTGAGATAAATTGCTGGTAGTTCATAAGACTTGCTCAAAGGCTTGCTCAAAGTCTGCTTTGATATCGTCAATATGTTCAATCCCGACCGAAACCCGAACAAGATCAGGAGTGACACCCGCCGATCGCTGTTCTACAAGCGTTAATTGTTGGTGCGTTGTGGAAGCGGGATGAATCACTAAAGTTTTTGCATCCCCAAGATTTGCGAGATGACTGGCGAGTTTGACATTGCTGATAAACGATCGACCCGCTTCGATTCCGCCTCGAATTCCAAAATTCAGCACTCCTCCAAATCCGTGCGTGAGGTATTTTTTCGCTCGATCGTGATAAGGATGTTCCGGAAGTCCGAGATAGTTCACCCACTCAACTTTAGGATGCTGTTTTAACCAGTGTGCAAGCTCTAAAGCATTGTCTACATGACGCTGAACTCTGAGAGAAAGTGTTTCTAGCCCTTGAAGGAATAAGAACGCATTGAACGGACTCAGACACGCACCTAAATCTCGCAGTCCTTCCACTCTGGCACGAATGATAAATGCAATGTTGCCAAATTGGCTTTGTGCGCCGAACACTTCATTGAAATTTAGCCCGTGATAGCCTGCAGCGGGTTCGGTGAATAGTGGAAACTTGCCGTTTCCCCAGTCGAATTTTCCAGAATCAACGATTACGCTCCCGATCGAAGTTCCATGTCCGCCAATCCATTTCGTTGCCGATTCCACAACGATATCAGCTCCGTACTCGATCGGACGCGCTAAGTATCCACCCGCTCCAAAGGTATTATCTACAATCAACGGAATGCCATTTTCATGAGCGATGTGAGCGAGTGCCGCAAAGTCTGGAACATTGAATTGAGGATTGCCGATCGTTTCAACATACAAAGCTTTGGTTTGATCGTCGATCGCGCTCCGAAAGCTTTCTGCATCATCCCCGTCTACAAATTTGACATTGATCCCCAATCTAGGCAGGGTAACTTTGAACTGATTGTAACTACCGCCGTAAAGGTAGCTTGTCGAAACAATGTTGTCTCCCGCTTGAGCGATCGTACTAATCGCTAACAGTTGGGCAGCTTGACCGCTTGAAGTTGCTAATGCTGCGACCCCTCCTTCTAATGCCGCAATCCGCTTTTCAAAGACATCGGTTGTCGGATTCATGATCCGCGTGTAAATGTTGCCGAATTCTTGCAGCGCAAAGAGTCGCGCTCCGTGATCTGCATCATCAAAAACATAAGAAGTTGTCTGATAAATCGGCACTGCACGAGCATTCGTTCCCGGTGCAGGTTCTTGCCCTGCATGAACTTGAAGCGTTTCAAAGCGGTGGGGCTGAGTCATGAGGAATCCTGAAATCGCAGAAAGTACAACAGCTTTATCAGTTAATAGTCAGTAAGACACGATCGCGCGCTCAGGCAATCAAGGAACTTTCCTAAAGCGATCGTGCTGTGTTTTCTAGAATGAACCAGGCGGCTCCTTTGGAGGTGGATCAGAAGGCAGTCTGCAAGCGATCAATGTTGATAGATTGGCAGAGCGAATCAAAGTTGCATCTACGATCGGAAAAGATGCAAGTATTCCAAGTGTAAACAAAGAGACGCAGACAGATTTCATCGTAGGTTTCCAAGTAAGAACAATCTAACTACGACAGTTAGAATTGCGGCGATACAAACGGAATCTGCCTTTTATGCGAGAGAAGCTAACGACTCGCAAATCAAACAAGTTCTACTTATATCGCCGTATTGCCAAATTTTTTGTAAGCCTAAGCAGCTTTCTCAGCACCCGTCTCGATTGGGAGATCTGACTGGCTATACTCAGTCCAAGATCCTTCATAAATCCGAACTTTCGGATATCCCAACAAGTGTTTCAGCACCACATATTGCAGCGTTGCCTCTCGCCCAGTGCTGCACGAAACAATTACATCATCCGCAGGCGTAATCTTTTTCGTTGCTAAAATCTGCTTAATCTCATCCAATGATTTCAACTTATGAAAGTTTCCTTCACTCGTCGTTGGATTGCCCTGCGTGAATGTGACCCAGGGAATATTACGTGCGCCTGGAATATGACCATTGCGCGTCCAGAGTTTCTCCTCTCCGCTAAACAATTTGGGCGGTCTCGGATCAATAAACTTTACAGTGGGCTGGTTCAGGAAGCCTCGAACATCTGCAAGCGTAACTCGAATCGCTGGATTGTCCTGAACGGTAAAGCGAGTCGGTGCATATTTGGGAAACTCCTGTGTCACAGGTTGACCCGATGCCTTGTAGCCTGAAAATCCGCCATCTAATACGGCAATCTCTTTCACACCCGATCGCTCTAATAAATAAGCAACCATTGTTGCCCCTAGAATGTCTCGTGCATCTGAATAAACCAACACACGGCTATTGTTTGAAACCCCTGCTTGTGAGAAAAGCTGTCCTAGCTTGGTCGTGTTCCAATACTGCACAGGGAGTAAGCCATTCGGACCGCGAAACGTGTTGTCTGCGATGTGGATGGCATTTGGCAAGTGACCTGCAAAGTATTCTAAGGGATTAATGCGAACATCCAAAACGCGAAGAGTACGATCGCTGCTATTTTTCGCGAGCCAATCCGGAGAAACGAATTGAATTGCCGTGCTTGGGGTTGCCATCAAGGGCGAAAACGAGAAGAGCGGAATCGCAACAAGGCTAACCAAAAATGCTGCTAGTAATGCCAGAATTTTTGGTTTCTTAAGTCTTGAGCGCAATAACTTTCTAATCATGGCGTTACCTGAAGTGAGGAAATGACGACAGCACTAAAGTTCGATCAGGTGGTCGTTAAAATACGGCATCTTGATCGAGTTTTAGTGTTGATATTTCTCAGAATTCCACAATTCAGGAAAAATCTCAAGTGGTGCAGCATCGAAAGTTTTAGAGTTTCAAGATTGATCTATTTCTTCAAGCCGCGCGCGATCGCCTTTTGCTCGACCTTATCCCTTTGAAGTGGAGGAAAAGCAGCAAAATTCAGACCAAACGCTGCAACGCGATCGGATTTCACTTACATTGGCTTATGAATCAAATCTGTCCTCTCGAAAGTGATGGAACAAAAAGCAAACTCAGCAAAATGATAAGGCTGATTACACAAACTAACGTCAGTGTTAGAAGGGGAGTAGCGCTATTCATCACTAATTCTCCTCATGAGACTCCTAGAAATTGAACAGTTCAAATCTTAAATTCTCCAGACTTTAGCCATTCCAATCAATTCTTGACTGCTCCAGTGCAAGGTTACATCTCGCTGAATATTGCAAATACAGATTTGAGTGACACCAAAGCTTTCCTGCACTAGACGAGCGATCGGTACTAGGTCTAAGTACAGCATTGGATCGATCGGAGCTTCTTGCTTACAGTGAATTAACAAGAGTGTTCCAGTCGTTGATTGAAGCAAAGAAATTTCAGCCTGTTCTAGCAGCATTGGTGCGATAGTTGGCAGGTCGTAGATGCTGTATTCATTCATAGCTTCTGACCTCTCTATGCTCTAAATTTCGTAGTGCCAGATCGCCTCAGGTTGCAGAAGCGTAAGCTGATTCGGCAATCGTTGCACTAAGCCTTGCTGTTCAAACTGCTTCAGAATGCGGGTAATCGTGACGCGAGTTGTTCCCAATAATTCCGCTAAATCCTGATGCGTTAGTCGCAGTTCAATCAATCGCCCCTGTTTCACCTCACGCCCAAACTTTTTTGATAACCAAGTCAGCAGCTTTAGCAGCATTTCTTCAACCCGACGATAGCTACGAATCAGCATAAATTCTTCAGCCTGCTGCACTCGTGCTAGGAGATAATCGAGGTCAGGAAACCACTCATCAGGGGAAAGGGGTGTTGCCTCGACCTCAGTTAAGCACTCAAGTTGATAGGGGTCGATCTTGGATAGATGCTGTCCCACGATGTCACCCGCACCACACAATCCCAACGTAACGGTTGAACCATCTTCGAGCCAAGTGAGCATTCGTACCACACCGGATTCAATCTGCCAGAGCGAAACCTGTCTAAGCGGAATCGGCGATCGACGTTTGAATGATCGAGTCTCAGCTTGAGCAAGCGATCTTGTAGAGAGATCTGCCTTAGCAGATCGAGGAATGAGGGGAAAGAGAGTGGATTGCATGGCGACCTTCGCATCAAGAGTTTAAAGTCGGCTACCTGAAACAATCTGGTACGATTGTTCGAGCAGAATTTACAAAGTACGAAAACTTGACCAATTTACCGTATTTGTTAAATCAGATACTAGCACGATCCCCAATTTTGTGAAATATTTAGTGCGAATTAGACAAAAAGTTCTGACGAACTCCTGTCCAGCGGAGTGAACGAGACCGAGCAATGAAGCGAGGCTGAATTACGTTCACTCGACTGGATTATTTTGCTGAAATATTGTCGATCGAGTTCGCCTGAGCAGGAATCACACTTACTAAAGTTAGAGATTCTAAAGTTAGAGATTGCGCTTCAACAGAATTGAACTTGTGCTTTGTTTGTAAATTCGTTTGCGAATTTAACGGAAGCAGCATTGAGCTAGAGAACTCCTTCGGCTCTGCGACAATCGGTCTAATGCTCTGTTTAGCAAGATACTGGTAAGAGAGTTGAACACTCACATCAGAGTTTGCAGCGGTTGGCTGGCGTAATAGCTTAACTAATTCTGAAAGTTGGCGCGACTGATTCTGCAAAGTAGAGGTATGCAGATCATCGATCTTCTGATGCAGGGCTTCAATCTCTTGAGCCGTGTGCAGATTGACTTGATGATTGATCTCAGCGCTTTCGCGGTCTTCCTCGGATTGACGGTTCTGGCTCATCAACACCACTGGAGCCGTCTAGGCTGAGGCAAAAGAAAAGAATAGTGTTATCTATATCATCTGGTTCGTTCGTTATGGTTACACTCTAGGCGGATGCACTTATAGAAGCAAGCGTTCTTTTTTCTTAAAACGATAACTAGAAATAATTGAATCGGCGCGAGCTGTTGCTAGATGAGCTTTAGCACTTTTTTCTCTGACAAATTGGCTATATAGCTACTTTCTCTTAACCTATTTTTAATCTAACCTTAATAGACCGCAAAACTGCAATGTAGAAATTCCTGCAAAGTCCAACTCTGACGAACTGCGCTGCAATACTTGATTTCATCTAGGAGTACAGATCAATGAGTGCAATGGTTCCTAACTCCAATGACTGGCAACGCATTGGCTTTAGACTCGTTTTAGCGCTGATCGTCGGTTGCATCATTGGCTTCAATGGACAACAGAGCGGTAGACCTGCTGGAATGAGAACATTCATGCTCGTGAGCATGGGAGCGGCAATGTTTGTGATGATTCCCTTACAAGCTGAGGGGGATAGCTCTTTTGCAACAAGTAACGCACTCAGCCGCACTATCCAAGGCGTTGCGACTGGAGTTGGATTTTTGGGAGCTGGGTTAATTTTGCATGATTCTTCTCGTAAGTCTTCGGTTCCAAAAGTGCGGGGACTGACGACTGCTGCTTCGGTTTGGATGGCAGCAGGGTTGGGAGCCGCGATCGGGTGCGGATTGTGGTAAATGGCGCTGATGGGAGCGGCATTAACACTACTGACACTCGGTGGGATGAAGAAAATTAATCGATCTATTAAGGTGCGCCTGCCTCGGCATCAGCGTGCCAAATCGTCGGAAAACTGCGGACGTAGATTCCTAATTTGCACGCGCTAGCATCGCACGTTGGAAAACGCTATCAGTTTACAGACCCAGATTGCTGCTATATAGTGTCAGGCTGTTTTGAGTCGTCAATTTTAAGCGAATCTTAAAAAGCAAATCATCTGCATCGATTCCGCTTGATTTCTCTAACTCTAACGTGGTAACTTGTTGTAAATAAAATACTAAAAATTGATCAATTAACCGTATTTAAGCAAAAAAAGGCTTATATCAGCGGACAGTTTGGCTAAGTGTTCTCCCAAAACGGTATCAAACGCGATCGAGAGTGATTTTATATTCTCGATCGCGTTTTTTTACAGGCTTCAAAATGCTAAGTATTTTTGAAGTTATAAATTCCCATAACTAGGTCAGTTTTGTGCAAATCGATTTTGTAATTTTGACTATATTTTGATTATATTTAGAGGTTTATAAATTCCCACAAGGCGATCGGATTCAGCGAAATTAGAATCTACTTTTGAGCCTGTTAAACCTGAAAAGCTCCTTCAGAGAAGAGATATAAGCTTCAATAAGACGTTGAATAATTTTACGGCTTTATAACATTTAGCTTTCATTAATCAGATTTATCGTTTTAACAAAAAAGACTACTTGCTTCTATCAGCTAATAGGAATACAGTGAAAACTAGATTATTAAAAATAGCTTTTGAATCGAGCAACTTGATTAATTCACGTCACACTATCTCACCTAGACTTTTCACTCACAGAAGGAACGCTCTTCATGACGACTGAGATTCCAATCCAGAGCGCACATGGCTTAAGGCGAGACTGCCTCTCTTATGGCGAAGTATTAGCGCAGTCGATCGCAGTCATTGCGCCAACCACGACTCCAGCCGCAAACTTAGGGCTGATCTACGCCGCCGCAGGAAACGGAACCTGGCTAAGTTTCCTCATTGGACTGATCGGCTTAGTCTTCATCAGCCTCAACATCAACCAGTTTGCACGTCGATCGGCATCCCCAGGATCGCTTTATACCTACATCGCTAAGGGTTTAGGCGTGTCTGCGGGTGTCCTCTGCGGCTGGGGCTTGATTTTGGCGTACTTGTTCACAGGCATGGCAGTACTCTGTGGCTTTGCTAATTTTGGTCAAATCCTATTGGCACACTTAGGAATTCGGACTCATGTGCTGACCTTACTGGCGCTAGGAACAACGATCGCTTGGTATGCCGCCTATAAGGACATTCAGCTTTCAGCAAAGGCGATGCTGTGGTTAGAGGGATTGTCGATCGGGCTAATTGCACTGCTCGGCGGGATTATTTGGGCACATCGAGGATTTGCGATCGACGTTCATCAACTCAGCTTACAAGGAACGATACCGGGCGGCGTTGCGATGGGTGTCGTGCTAGTGGTGTTCGGATTCTCTGGGTTTGAAAGCGCGGCTTCACTCGGCGACGAAGCTCAGAAGCCTCTGAAAACGATTCCAAAAGCAGTGATGCACAGTACGTTACAAGCGGGTGTGTTCTTTATTGTGATGGCATACATCGAAGTGCTGGGTTTTAGCGGTGTTGGAGATTTAGCAAAAAGCGAAGAGCCGTTGAGCTTTCTAGCAGAGCAAGCTGGAGTCGGGTATTTAGGCGTGTTAATCAGCGTTGGCGCATTGCTCAGTTTCTTCGCTTGCATTCTGGCTTGCATTACTCCAGCAGCGCGAATTGTATTCATGCTGGCGCGTCATGGATTGATTCACAATTCGCTAGGCTCTGCACATGAATCGAATTTAACACCGCATACTGCTGTAGCGTTGTGTTCTGTGATTACGTTCTTGATTCCTGCGTCGATGAACTTGTTTGGGTTGAAGCCATTTGAAAGTATGGGCTATCTCGGCACAATCTGTACTTACGGCTTCTTGCTTGTGTATATTTTAGTGTCGATCGCGGCTCCGGTTTATCTTTACCGTTTGGGTAAATTGCGGTTTAGAGATATCGTCTTTTCGGTATTAGGCGTAGGGTTTATGATGATCCCAGTACTGGGCACAGTTGGCATTCCCGGTAGCGATCTTTTCTCAGTCCCAGAAGCCCCTTACAACGTCTTTCCTTACCTGTTTTTGTTGTACATGGCAGTAGGCTTTGGTTGGTTCATGGTGCAACGGTTTCGCTCTCCCAAATTAGTTCGGCAAATCCAGCGATCGATTGAAGCCATTCACACAGGCTACGCTGACCTTGATTCTCTCCAATAAATATGATCAACGAACTGCTAAAAGCTTTTCCAACTGGCGTTGCTGCCTTTACTGCGACGAATCTAGATGACATTGTGATTTTGATGTTGTTCTTTTCGCAAGTCAACGCGCTCTTTCGACGAAGACACATTGTGGCGGGGCAGTATCTTGGATTTGGTGCGTTAGTGTTAGCGACCTTGCCAAGTTTTTTTGGGGGCGCATTGTTTCCCCGGCCCTGGATTGGACTGCTTGGACTTGTGCCAATCGCGATCGGTGCTGCCCGATTGCTAAATTCCAATTCCGAAGAATCCGACGATGAGCAACCGAATGAACCCTCCGAAAACGGATGGTTTGCAAGCTTTTTTTCCCCCCAGACCTACAGTGTGGCAGCCGTCACCTTTGCAAATGGAGGAGACAATGTTGGAATCTATGTTCCTTTATTTGCCAGTGCTACCTGGGAAAGCTTGCTAGTGATTCTCGCAACGTTTTTCTCAATGGTCGGCGTTTGGTGTTATGCCGCTTATCAATTGACTCGTGTTTCCGCGATCGCTGACTCTCTAACCCGGTATGGAAATCAGCTTGTTCCATTCGTCTTGGTCGGCTTGGGCGTGCTGATTCTGATTGATAGTCACACGCTCGAAGATCGCGGACTGACAGTGATTGCTTTGGTGTTGAGCAGCATGGGACTCATTCATCTCATGCGTACCGTTCGCGTTCCGACTTTCTCAGAAACTGAACACAATGAAATTTAGGAGAAACATAATGAACTGTTTTAAGGTGGTCTTAGTAACTCTAGTGATGCTGATCAATTTTGCAATTGCACCCGTCGTTCTAGCCGATCCGCCCAAGTTGACGACAACGCCCGAATATACTGAAGTGACAACTGCGATCGCAGATCTTCTCAAAGCAAAATCTGATCCTGAAGCTTCAGATCTCAGCCCAGTAGACATTGAGCAAAAACTCGGCGCATTGAATTTGCAGAAGTACATTTTAGAAACCGCTTCTAACTGGTCACAGTGTCGGAATGAAACGGGGCATACGATCGCTGTTTATGCTCACAAAGCGAAGAAAACACCTGTTCCTAGCACCTTGTACTATCTCGCAACTGGGCAAACCACGGATGATGATTGGAACTGTGATGCAGTTTATCTACCCGCAGGCGCAAAACTTGCAGGTCAACCTGAGCTAACTGAACCGATTGCCCTGCAATTTGTCAGCGGAACCCAACTGGTCGCTAAGACTAATCCGACTGGAGAAATCGAATTCAATCTGCCGCCTGCAAAAACGATCATCGCATCGGCTGATAGTTCGTTACCGATTCCAACAAATCTAACCCTAGCCAGTGTTGAAGCAACTACTCCAAATGCTCCAATCGAAGATTAGTAAAAACTGAGAAACTATGAGCGCAGAACTCCAGGAAAAACCGAGAAGGCTCAATACCAATCGAATTCGGGATCACCTCGCCAATGAACGGACTTATCTCGCTTGGATGCGAAGCGGTATCGCTCTGATGGGCTTTGGAGTGCTGATCGTGCGCCTGCGGATTCTGCGCCCGCCGATGGCTCCTCAACCACCCGGAGCAGGCTGGAAACTTGGACTTGCTTTTGCGATCGCCGGAATTCTATCTGTCTTTCTCTCCACTCAACATTACTTCGCTGTCCGTAACGACATTGAAGAAGACACTTACGAACCCGCAGATCGCTGGATAATTCTTTCAAGTTTGACGATCGTGCTGCTGGGATTAGGCGTAATCTACTATGTTTTCACCGTTCCGCTAGAACTCCTAAATGCTGTGGTGATTGAATGATGTCAAAGCTTGATGTTACTTCTCGATCGTTTCCGCAATTTCTCCGTCAGGTTCTGGCGGCTCGGTGGCGTACGCTGCTGCTGCTATTTCTAGGCGTTGTACTGCCGCTGACTGGAATTGAGCAACTAGCGATCGTGGTTTTGCAGCAAGGCGGTTTTGCCTGGGATCAAGCGATTTTGCTTGCAATTCACAGTACATCTCAGCCTCTACTCGATCGAATTGCCACCACGATTACGCCACTCGGTGTGTTTTACGGAGTCTTCCCAGTTGCAACGGTGATCTCGATCGGATTGCTTTATCGACAACGTTGGCGATCGCTAACTTATCTTCTAGTCACGCTGCTAGGAAGTGCTTTGATCAATCGCAGTGCAAAAGTTTGGCTGCAGCGCGATCGTCCAACATTATGGGAAACGCTTACGCCTCACACAGATTTCTCCTTTCCAAGTGGACACGCAATGTCAAGTATGTCGCTGGTTGCCGCTTTAGTAATTTTGACTTGGGGAAGTCGCTGGTGTGGATGGGCGATCGCGATCGGAAGTAGCTTTGTTATCACGATCGCTTGGACTCGCCTTTATTTAGGCGTTCACTTTCCCAGTGATATTTTGGCAGGCTGGATGATTTCTTTAGCATGGGCGATCGGGGTGAGCTTGATTATTCGCCCTCATCTCGAGTCTCCACGCGAAGAAACAACACTGTTACCCGACGAACTACATTCCACCCGCAGTTAGAAGGACAAGATTTCCTTGAATATCCTAGAATTTTCTCTCTTTGTTTGGTTTGGATCGTTTGTTGCTGGCTTCCTAGGGGCACTGACGGGACTAGGTGGAGGTGTCGTGTTAGTTCCGCTTTTAACTTCGGTGTTTGGCATTGATATCCGATATGCGATCGGGGCTTCGCTTGTTTCTGTGATTGCGACCTCTTCAGGAGCCGCATCAACCTACATCAAACAAGGGCTTACGAATCTAAGAATCGGAATGTTTTTGGAGGTTGCAACGGTGATCGGAGCGTTGATTGGGGCGTTGATGGCAACATTCGTCTCCGTGAAAATGTTAACGATCGTGTTAGCAATCACATTGTTATATTCAGCTTATTTAGCTCAACAGCCTCGATCTGAATTCTGCGAGACAGAAACTCCCGATCCGCTTGCGGCACAATTACATTTAAGTGGAACCTATCCGACTCCTAACGGCGCGATTGCTTACGAAGCTCAATCCGTTTCAACCGGATTCAGCATTATGGTACTCGCTGGGGCACTGTCTGGACTATTGGGAATTGGATCAGGCGGATTCAAAGTGTTAGCAATGGATCAAGCGATGCGGCTCCCGTTCAAAGTCTCTACTACAACCAGCAATTTTATGATCGGAGTGACTGCTGCCGCTTCAGCGGGTGTGTATTTAGCGCGGGGCTATATTGATCCAGGTTTATCAATGCCTGTGATGCTCGGTGTATTTCCGGGTGCATTGCTTGGGGCAAAAGTTTTAGTGGGCGCAAAAACTCAGGTATTACGAATTTTATTTAGTCTTGTACTGGTCGTGATGGCGCTGAAGATGGTTTATAACAGTCTGACGGGAGGCGTGTAGATGTATCAAGATGCAGAACCAAATGCAACTTCGATCGAGACTCAACCCCTCGCTCCATCCCAGGAGGCAGAGCTAGAACGATCAATTAGCAACCTACTTCAGTTCGGGGTTTGGCTTGCGAGCGCGATCGTTCTAATCGGCGGCATTCTCTATCTGATCCGTCATGGAACTGAACCTGTTGACTATCGAGTCTTCCGGGGTGAACCTGCAATTTATCGATCGCTTCCGGGAATTATCACCGCAATTTTAGAAGGTCATCGTCGAGGCATCATTCAGTTTGGGCTGGTTATCCTGATTGCAACGCCAATCCTGCGCGTGATTCTCTGCTTTATCACGTTTCTGCGCTGGAGAGATGTAACTTATGTCGCAATCACAGCCCTCGTGCTTTCTGGACTAATTTATAGTTTTGTCGGTGCGTATTTCTGAGCGATTACGGCTTTGATTTTTGGCTTGTTTCAATCAGTTGCTTGAGATCCAATAGTTTCGTTCCTTCGCCTCCCATAATGAAAGGTAAGTTTCCATTCCACTTTTCGATCGCTTGTCGCTGCAACAATTCAGGAGTCAAACTCTCGCGTAAGAGTTGTTGAGCCGCCGCTTCTCCTCTGGCTCGATTCGCGATCGCTTCTGCCTCTTTTACTGCTTTGAGTGCCACAAACTCAGATCGTTTTGCATCTTGTTCTGCAACCTGCTTCGCTTCTACTGCATCTCGAAATCGCTCTGAGAATTTGATATGCACCAGTGAGAGATCATCAACGGCAATGTGATAAAGCTGCAATCGTTGCGTCAGTGCTTGATCGACCTCTGCTTTTACAGCCCCACGTTCTGTAATAATTGCTTCAGCCGTATACTTCGCCATGATTGCCTTTAATACTTCCTCTACCGCAGGGCTAATAATTCGCTCAATTACTGCTTGCTTATTCCCAATTTGCTGATAGAGCAGATAGACTTCATCAGGAATGATGTGCCAATTGAGCGCGACATCTGCGTAGACATCTTGCAAATCTCTAGACGATGCTTCTGCTGAAATTTCTTGGCTTTGCACGCGAACGCTGAGGGTTTCAACGGTGTAGACGATTGGAATGATCGGATGAATGCCTTCAGAAAGTACGATTTCTTGCACTGCACCAAACCGCATCAAAACACCCCGCTCTCCAGCGTTGACAATAGCAAAGAAGCTTGAAAGCAATGCCAAACAGAGCAAAACTAGAACGATCTTGAATGCGACTTGAGAATCTTGAGGGTTCTTTTTCGACACTCTTAATGTTGGGAGATTAAAGTTGGAGGATTATGCTTTAGAATCCAGAAGCTTAGTCATCGGGAAACTTCAGGAGAACTTCCGCTACTATACAACAGATATGGCATAACACTTCCTCAATGCTTCAGACTATTCTCTCTTCCAATCAGCTTACGATATCTTTGGAATTAGGCACTGCGATCGCGACAAGTATCACTGCTTTCGCTGCCACAAATCTCGATGACATTTTGATTTTGATGCTTTTTTTCGCCCAGGTTGATCATAATTTACGCCCGAAGCATATTTGGATGGGTCAATACGTCGGATTTGGAGTGTTAATTCTTGCTAGTTTGCCTGGATTTTTTGGAGCGTATTTCATTCCCCGTCCTTGGCTTGGCTTACTGGGATTATTGCCAATCGCGCTTGGGCTAAATCATCTATTTCAAGAAGAATCAACTCCTCAAACTGTTAACCCAGAAGCTCTAGAACACAAGCCACAGTCTTTTCTAGCTCCTCAAGTTTATCAAGTCGCAGCAGTGACGATCGCAAATGGCGGAGACAATATTGGTATCTATGTTCCCTTGTTTGCCAATAGCACTCCAACTAGTTTAGTGATTACTGTGATTGTATTTTTCATTATGATTGCAGTCTGGTGTACGATCGCGAATTCATTGAGCCGTCATCCTGCGATCGCACAATTCATCACGCGCTATGGCGATCGCGTTGTTCCCTTTGTGCTGATTGGATTGGGAATTTACATCTTATTAGAAAGTAAAACCTACGAATTACTGAGAGTGTCTTAGCAACTTTAGCGATCGTGTCCTATGCAACCGTTCTAAATTAAATCTGATTGACTAAACTAACTGCATTCATGACCCTTAAATTTTATCTATAAAGTGTTGTGCTAAATTTACAACCAATCACACTACAAGCAGTCTTTAGATCGTTCTCAATCTATGGGATTCTGAGCCTTGAACTTGGGCTGGCTGTTCTGGTAGGTTTAGGGCTGATGTCTATTGGGCTAAATGGGGCAGCTTGGATTTTGGCGGGGATCGCATCGGGTGCTTTTGTCTTCTCAAGCTACCGGCTACTCGCGTATGATCCGATTCGCCCCAATCGCAACGTCCGAAAAGTAGGACAGCTAATCATTGGACTCTCGATTGGGCTATCGCTGCAACAAAGCAACTTAGAAACGGGAGCATCCCAAATGTGCAAGTGTCAGTAGGATCGCCTAAAGTAAAGGCAATCTGATTCAAGCACCCCTGCGATGACACCCGAACAACAAGCCCGACTTGATGCTTGCCTCGAAGAAGCGGCAAG
>JAESGH010000476.1_pt1 | contig 18275 bp, 13 predicted proteins | sample 9269641 | NCBI WGS metagenome assembly JAESGH01 (sample SAMN14515345, study PRJNA621665) | algae metagenome | isolation source: Phormidium tanganyikae FI6-MK23 and co-occurring heterotrophs from granitic... | place: USA: Fort Irwin, California | collected 1998-05-24
CTTGATCTGGCCCTTCATCATGCCGATGATTCGGTTCTCCGAGCCGGGCACATAGCTGCGCTCGCCGAACTGGATGCCTTCGCGCTTGGCGATGATGTTGCCGATGGCTTCCGTTCCCGTCGCACGGGCATGGAAGGTGATCGGCTGGCCGTTCATGTCCTTCCACGACTTGTAGGACTTGTCGGCGACCGGAAAGAAGACGAGCCGCGTTCCCTGGAAGAGCACGCGCAGCGGCGCCTTGCTCTTCTGGACGACGGCATAGGGCGTTCCGATGCCCAAATCCGCCTGGCCGTTGATCACGGCCTGAATGGCGAGATCCTCTTTCGAGAAATGCGTCACCTGATAGTCGACGCCTTTCTCCTTGGCGCGTTCGAGCGCGATGATCATCGCGAGTGTCTCGGTCGACAGCACGTCTCCAAGTGCCACCCTGACCTTGCTTTGCGCCTGCGCGGCCACGCTCCCGATCGTCAGGGCGGCAGCGACGGCGAACACGGCAGACAGCCTTCTTCCCAAGAGCTTCATGACCACTCCTCCCAGAGTTTCGTTTGGCCTTTTTTTGCGCGATCTGGTCGCAACCAATTTTATTTTGGTCAATGTCATGCGATGGATTGATCATGTCAAGGCAGATATTTCCCGCCGAAGCGGTCGAGTTTCTGGCCTCTCGATCCGATTGTTTCAACCAATATGAAAATGGTTGCAATCGCCATCCATCCATGGAATCAAGGCGATATCGCTCGCCACCGGTCACCGCATGATGGACCAGACAATCGATTCTCTACCCGACGCCGCCGTCTCGGGCGTCCTGACGCAGCTCTATGGTTTTCTTGCTTCCGCGAGGCTTCCTGACGATGGGCGCCTGCCACCGGAACGGGAGCTCGCCGAACTCCTCGGCGTCAAGCGCGCCGAATTGCGCAAGGGCCTGGCGGTGCTCGAGCGCGACGGCCAGCTCTGGCGCCATGTCGGCAAGGGCACATTCGTCGGGGCCCGGCCGCCGCAACTGGTGGACATCTCCGACCTGGCGCAGCGCAGCAACCCTGTGCAGGTGATGAAGGCGCGCATAGCACTCGAGCCGGAACTCGCCCGCCTCGCGACAATCAATGCCACGGCGGCCGAAATCGCCGCGCTTGCCGAGCTGAACGAGGCTTGCCGTACCTCGACGACATGGCGCGAGTACGAGGCGTATGACGCGCGCTTCCACCACCAGATCGTGGAAGCCGCGCATAATCCGATCCTGCTCGCACTGTTCGACACGCTGAACGCGGTGCGCCGCGCCGTCACCTGGGGGCGGCCGCGACCAAGCCATGGCAGCCCGCCAAGCGACCATCATAGCTTCGACGACCACGCCCGGATCGTCGACGCCATCGCTCACCGGGAACCTGCAGCGGCAGCAGACGCGACGCGTCGTCACCTTCAGAATGTCGAGGACCGGCTGGTCGGACGCTCGCCATGAGATGAAAAGAGCGTCCCGGAAGGGCCGTCTCGATTCAAGGCAACCCCTTCATGTCCGCAAGCCTGCCAAGTGGTCCGCTACGGACGTTCGCCGCATCTCCCAATGTGCCAGCCGACTGCGAGGCGCTTGACGGGTCGCCGCTGATGTTACGAGGCGCCACTAAGAATAGCCGCGCGCCCGTCCGCAACGGTTGGACCCGACCCGCTGCATTCCTCTCCTAATGTCCGCTTCCTGGCGACTTCCCAGAGTCCGCTCATGGCGCAGCGTAGCCACTCTCCTTCTTCGCTGGAAATGACCGCTTGGGTGGGAGGCCAACTTCAGCGGAGTTCCGAAATGCAGACTCTCCTAGCGCCGAGCAGGCTGCGGCGGGTATGAGATCGAGCTGGTCGGCGAGATCGCGCGCATGGTCGAGATGGCCTTGGGTGCAAACAGCAAAAAAGCCGCCCTCGGAAGGGCGGCTTTAAGCGTCGAAGACCGACGTTCGGTCATATTGTTTGGTTGCGGGGGCCTGAAACCACCGACAGTAAAATGCCAGCCACCTACCGCTACCGCCACAAGCCAAGCCTTTTGTCCCCATTGACCCGCGTCAGTTCCGCGCCAAGAGCGGACTTCGTGTGTTTCCCCAAGCTGACACTTTCGACGCCCGGAATTCAGGTGTCCTTTGGCTCACATTCGGATATCCGCCGCCGCTCGGCGGCCCCTTCGATATCGCGACTCGGAGGCAGAGCCGCTCTTGTCCGATCTGGTCCTTCTGCAAAGGGCGATCTTTCAGCTTGTCGCCGGCGGGAATGATTGGCTCGCCGCATTGATCATCCGAGGCGCGTAGGCACTGGGGATAAAAGCAGGTCAGCGTGGTCATGACCGTGGTCGGCGTCCTGCCAAAGGCGATCCGCAGCGGATAGAGCAAGGGCCTGTCGAGATCGAAAACGACGTCCTCGGCCTTGAGCGTGCCGCTCACCGGTTCCGTACTGGTGTCAAAAGCCAAATCCCGTTGCCATGCTCATCTTGTTGGCATAATGTATGCCAGACTGGAAGCGCGGGCGGCCATGCGCTCTGGAGGGAGGGACCGGGTCGTGAGAATCCATGAGTTCCAGGCGAAGCATCTTTTGGCTCGCTACGGCCTGAATGCGCCGGCGGGCGCCGTTGCGATCCGCGCCGGAGAGGCCGGCGAAATTGCCGGGCGGCTCGGCGGATCGGTGCTGGTCAAGGCGCAGATCCATGCCGGCGGGCGCCAGCGCGCCGGCGGTATTCAGCCGGCAGATGGCCCTGCTGCCGCCGAGGCCGTTGCCGGCAAGTTGCTCGGCAAATCACTAGTGACCGCGCAGACCGGGCCGGCTGGCCAGACGGTCCGGCGCGTCCTCGTCGAAACCGCGATTGGCACGGCGCGAGAGCTGCATATCGCTTTGCTTATCGATGCTTCCTCGGGCGAGGTGATGCTGATCGGCAGCGCCAAGGGCGGCGTGGATATCGAGGAGCAGGCGGCGCGCGGCGAAATCCGGCTCAATCGGCTCGGCCTCGGTTCCGGCGGCGAGGCGCGGGCGCAGGACGTGGCGGCCTTCGTTACGGCGCTCGGGCTCGACGGCGCGCTGCACGAGCAGGGCTGCGCGCTCATCGACAGTCTCCGGCGAGCCTTCATCGAGCTCGATGCGAGCCTGATCGAGATCAATCCACTGGTACTCACCACAACGGGCTCCCTCGTCGCGCTCGACGTCAAGATGATGCTCGACGACAACGCGCTGTTCCGGCATCCGGGACTTGCGGCGCTGCGTGACGAGGACGATACCAGCGCTGCCGAATTGCAGGCGCAGCGCCACCAGCTCAACTATGTCCAGCTCGACGGCACTATCGGTATCGTCGCGAATGGCGCCGGGCTCGGCCTCGCCACGCTCGACATGCTGGTCGCGGCCAAGGGGCGGCCGGCCAACTTCATGGACATCAGGACCACCGCGAACAGCCTCGACATCGCCCAGGGCTTCCGCCTGCTGCTCGACAATCCGGCGACGCGCGCGATCCTGGTCAACGTCCATGGCGGCGGCATGCAGCCCTGCGACACCATCGCCGAGGGGCTCGGCATCGCCTTGAGGCGCAGCGGCCGGTCGTTGCCGCTGGTTGTGCGGCTGGCCGGCAACAACGCCGATTTCGCCCGCTCGCGCCTGCGCAATTTCGGCTGTGCGGTGATCGACTGTCCGGACATGTGGACCGCCGCCTGGCAGGCGGTTGCACTATCGCAGAAGGGAGCCTGAGCCATGGCCGTCTTTCTGAACCGCGAGACCCGCGTGCTCTGCCAGGGCATGACCGGCTGGGCCGGCACCTATCACGTGGCAAGGATGATGGAATATGGCACCCAGGTCGTCGGCGGCGTGACGCCCGGCAAGGGCGGCCGCTCGCATCTCAACCTGCCGGTCTATGAGCGCGTGGCGGACGCGCGGCGCGAGACCGGGGCCAATTCCAGCATCGTCTTCGTGCCGCCAGCCAACGCCGCCGCCGCCATGATCGAGGCGATCGAGGCCGAGATGCCGCTGGTCGTCACCGTCACCGAGCGCATCCCGACGCTGGACATGGTGCGGGTTCGCTCGGCGCTGAAGGGCGGGCGCACCACCCTGGTCGGCGCCAATTCGCAGGGCATCCTGGTGCCGGGCGTCGGCAAGCTCGGCGTCATGGCCACCGGCAGCGAACGCCCGGGCGGCGTCGGCATCATCTCCCGGTCGGCTTCGCTGACCAGCGAGGTGGTGGCGCAGGTCACCGCAGCGGGGCTCGGCCAGTCGACGACGGTCGGCGTCGGCGGCGATCCCATCCATGGCATCGGCATGCGCGAATGCCTGGAACTCCTGCTGGAGGATGCCGATACCGAATGCGTGGTGCTGATCGGCGAGATCGGCGGCACCGAGGAGGAAGAGGCCGCCGAATACCTCGCTGGCGTTAGGACGTCGAAGCCGGTCATCGCGCTGATCGTTGGTCGTGAGGCGCCGCTCGATCGCCGCATGGGCCATGCGGGCGCGCTCGTCTTGAGCGGAAAGGGCGATGCTGCCGGCAAGATCAGGGCGCTGGAGGCCGCCGGCGTGCGGATCGCGCCCAGCGCCCATCTGGTCGGCGAGACCGTCAGGCAGGCGCTGGCCGAGCGTGGATAGCGGCTCACTCCCGCTTCGGCAGTCGGCCGCCGATCGAGCAGGTGATCTCGTCGGCGGCGCGGCGCACCATCGGGCCGTAGTCGTCGAGCTTGCGTTGGGTTACCCGCACCGTCGGCCCCGACACCGAAACGCCGGCGATCGCCTCTGCGTGCTCGTTGAAGATGGGCGCAGCGACGCAGCGCATGCCGAGCGAGCGCTCCTCGTCATCGAGCGCCCAGCCGTTCCGACGGCCGTCCGCGAGCTCGCGCAGCAGGTCGCCGAGATCGGTGACCGTGTGCTCGGTAAAGCGTTCGAGGCGCCGCAGCGCGCAGATCTGGCGCACGCGGTGCTCGGGGAACTCGGCCAGCAGCGCCTTGCCGACGCCGGAGGCGTGCATCGCGCTGCGGCTGCCGGCCCTGAAGAAGGCGCGCAGCGTGTCGTGGCTCTCGACCTGCGAGATGAACACCACCTCGCCATTGTCCTCGATGCCGAGGTTCACGGTCTCGCCGCTGGCCTCCATCAGCGCATGCATGGTGGCGCGGCCCATATTCGCGACGCGACGGTTGCGCAGGAAGGCCGAGCCGGTCTTGAAGGCGCCGACGCCGACCAGCCAGATACCGCGTTCCATGTCGTGCTGGACGTAGGCGCGGATCTCCAGCGTCAGCAGGACGCGATGCGCTGTCGATGCCGAGACGCCCGAGCGCCGGCTGAGCTCGCTGAGCGTCAGGCCGTCCTCTTCAGCGAGGATTTCGAGCAGCGCCAGCCCGCGATCAAGCGCTTGCACCGCCCCGCCAGCGATCGCCGGCTTCAGTGAGCGCGGTCGTCCGCGCCCTTTGCGCTGCTCGATCGGGTTCATGCGCATCTCCTGGGTCGCCGCCGAGACGATAGCAAACCACGGCTGGCTCGCGACGGTCAATTCGCGAGAAATATTTTTTCATAGCCAGTTTTATAGCCAGTTGAGATTATCATAACCTGTTGATTATATTTCAGAAAATATTTTCTGTCGCGTCTTGAAAAAATATTCTGGAATAAATTGACGAAGGCGCTCATCTGGAATTTGGTATGCCAGTACACGGTTTTCTCACGGGAGAACGGGCCATGCCGAAAATGAGAGCCGTCGAGGCCGCGATCAGGGTTCTGGAGCGGGAAGGTGTGACGCAGGCCTTCGGCGTGCCAGGCGCTGCGATCAACCCGCTTTATGCGGCGTTGAGGGGCCGGCAAAGCATTCATCACATCCTGGCGCGCCATGTCGAAGGCGCCTCCCATATGGCGGAGGGTTATACCCGGGCCAAGGCGGGCAATATCGGCGTCTGCATCGGCACCTCCGGCCCGGCCGGCACCGACATGATCACCGGGCTCTACTCGGCGATCGCCGATTCCATCCCGATCCTGTGCATCACCGGCCAGGCGCCACGCGCTCGGCTCTACAAGGAGGATTTCCAGGCTGTCGACATCGAGGCCATCGCCAAGCCGGTGACAAAATGGGCGGTGACTGTGCGCGAGCCGGCGCTGGTGCCGCGCGTCTTCCAGCAGGCCTTTCACATCATGCGCTCGGGCCGTCCAGGACCGGTGCTGATCGACCTGCCGGTCGACGTCCAGATGGCCGAGATCGAGTTCGACGACGAGACCTATGAGCCGCTGCCGGTCTACAAGCCGGCTGCCTCGCGTCGCCAGATCGAGAAGGCGATGGCGATGCTGGACGCGGCCGAGCGGCCGCTGATCGTCGCCGGCGGCGGCATCATCAACGCCGATGCCTCAGAGCTGCTGGTCGAGTTCGCCGAACTGACCGGCGTGCCGGTCGTACCCACGCTGATGGGCTGGGGCGCGATCCCCGACGACCACCCGCTGATGGCGGGCATGGTCGGGCTGCAGACCAGCCACCGCTACGGCAATGCGACGATGCTCGCCTCGGATTTCGTGATGGGCATCGGCAACCGCTGGGCCAATCGCCATACCGGCTCGATCGAGACCTACACCAAGGGCCGCACATTCGTTCATGTCGACATCGAGCCGACCCAGATCGGCCGCGTCTTCAACCCCGATTACGGCATCGTCTCCGACGCGAAGGCTGCGCTGGAACTCTTCGTCGAGGTGGCGCGCGAGCGGGAAGGCAAGGGCCTGCTGAAGAACCGCAATGGCTGGGCACAGGACTGCCGCGACCGGCGCGCGACCATGCTGCGCAAGAGCCATTTCGATAATGTGCCGCTGAAGCCGCAGCGGGTCTATGAGGAGATGAACGAGGCCTTCGGCCGCGACGTCTGCTATGTCTCGACCATCGGCCTGTCGCAGATCGCCGGTGCGCAGTTCCTGCGGGTCAACAACCCACGCCACTGGATCAATTGCGGCCAGGCCGGCCCACTCGGCTGGACCCTGCCGGCGGCGCTGGGCGTTCGCGCCGCCGATCCGGAGCGCGAGATCGTGGCCCTTTCGGGCGATTACGATTTCCAGTTCCTGGTCGAGGAGCTGGCCGTCGGAGCGCAGTTCAAGCTGCCCTACATCCACATCGTCGTGAACAACTCCTATCTCGGCCTGATCCGCCAGGCCCAGCGCGGCTTCGACATGGATTTCCAGGTCGGGCTCGCCTTCGAGAACATCAACTCACCCGACCTCGACGGGTATGGCGTCGACCACGTCGCGGTCGCCGAGGGGCTCGGCTGCAAGGCGATCCGGGTGAAGAGCCCGAACGAGTTCAAGGCCGCCTTCGCCCAGGCCAGGGCCTGGCTCAAGGAGCATCAGGTACCGGTTGTGATGGAGTTCATCCTCGAACGGGTCACCAACATCGCCATGGGCACCGAGATCGACAATGTCGTGGAGTTCGAGGAGGTGCTCGACCTGCCTCTGCCCGAGCCCGCACTGCAGCCCGCCCAATAAGCCCGATCAGTCTACGCCAGGGAGAGACCCATGCCTCGCTTTGCCGCCAACCTGACGATGCTGTTCAACGAACTGCCCTTCCTGGAGCGCTTCCAGGCGGCGGCGGAAGCCGGCTTCAGCGGCGTCGAATACCTGTTCCCCTATGGCTACGACAAATACGAGCTGGCCGCCCAGCTGAAGCGCTGGAACCTGACGCAGGTGCTGCACAATCTGCCGGCCGGCGACTGGGCGGCCGGGGAGCGCGGCATCGCGATCCTGCCCGACCGGATCACCGAGTTCCAGCACGGCGTGTTCGATGCGATCGACTACGCGATCAAGCTGGGCTGCCGGCAGATCAACTGCCTCGCTGGAATCGCGCCTGAGGGCGTCGAGCGCGCCAGACTGCATGAGACCTTGGTCAACAATCTGCGCTTTGCCGCCCATGAGCTGTCGCAGGAGGGCATCGCGCTCTTGGTCGAGCCGATCAACACGCGCGACATGCCCAGTTTCTTCCTGAGCAGCACGGCGCAGGCGCTGAGCCTGCTCGACGACGTCGATTCAAGCAACGTCTTCATCCAGTACGACGTCTATCACATGCAGGTCATGGAGGGGGATCTCGCCCGCACGATCGAGGCCAATCTCGACCGGATCGCCCATATCCAGATCGCCGACAATCCCGGCCGCAACGAGCCCGGCACCGGCGAGATCAACTTCCCCTTCCTGTACCGGCATCTCGACGCCATCGGCTACGCCGGCTGGGTCGGCTGTGAATACAAGCCCGCCCGCAGCACCCGCGACGGCCTGACCTGGCTGCCGGGACATCCGAAGGCTGCGTGACGGAGACGGTCGGCGCGTCAGTCGAGCAGAGGATACGAAAGCATGGCGAATATCGGTTTCATCGGCCTCGGCATCATGGGCCGCCCCATGGCGGAACACCTGATCACGGGCGGGCATACGCTGCACATATCGAGCCATCACAAGGCACCCGATGCAGAGCTGCAGGCGAAGGCGATCACGGTCCACCCGACGCCGAAGGCGGTCGCGGCGGCGAGCGAGATCGTCATCCTGATGCTGCCGGACACGCCGCAGGTCGAGGAGGTGCTGTTCGGCACGAACGGCGTGGCGCTCGGCCTGAACGAGGGGAGCATCGTCGTCGACATGAGCTCGATCTCGCCGATGGCGACGAAGGAGTTCGCGAAGCGGGTCGAGGCGAACGGCTCGTCCTATCTCGACGCACCGGTCTCGGGCGGCGAGGTCGGCGCCAAGGCTGCGAGCCTCACCATCATGGTCGGGGGGCCGCAGGCGGCGTTCGACACGGTCAAGCCGCTGTTCGAATTGATGGGCAAGAACATCACCCTGGTCGGCGGCAATGGCGACGGCCAGACCACCAAGGTCGCCAACCAGATCATCGTGGCCCTGACCATCGAGGCGGTCGGCGAGGCCCTGCTCTTCGCTTCCAAGGCCGGCGCCGATCCCGCCAAGGTCCGCCAGGCGCTGATGGGCGGCTTCGCTTCCTCGAAGATCCTCGAGATCCATGGCGAGCGCATGGTCAAGCGCGCCTTCAATCCGGGTTTCCGCATCGGGCTGCACCAGAAGGATCTGAACCTCGCGCTGCAGAGCACTCGCTCGCTCGGCGTGTCGCTGCCGAACACCGCGACGGCCCAGGAACTGTTCAACGTCTGTGTCGCCCATGGCGGCAAGGACTGGGACCATTCGGCCATGGTGCGGGCGCTGGAGATCATGGCGAACCATCAGGTCGCGAGCTCATAGAAGCAAGAAAGGGGAGGCCCGATGAAGATCTGCATCTACGGCGCCGGCGCGATCGGCGGCTATATGGGCGTGATGCTCAAGCGCGGCGGGCTCGACGTCTCGCTCGTGGCGCGCGGCGCCCATCTGGGCGCGATCAAAGCCAAGGGCCTGACCCTCGTCACAAAGACCGAGACGATCACCGAGCACATGCCGGCGAGCCGCGATCCGCGCGATCTCGGCCAGCAGGACGTAGTGATCATCGCGCTCAAGGCGCACCAGGCCTGGGAGGCGGCGGAAGAGCTGAAGCCGCTGCTCGGGCCGAAGACAGCCGTCGTCACCGCCCAGAACGGCGTGCCGTGGTGGTATTTCCACGGCCTGGACGGTCCCTATGCCAACCTGCGCCTGCGCAGCGTCGATCCGGGCGACCGGCAGTGGAACGCGATCGGCCCCGAGCGTGTCATCGGCTGCACGGTCTATCCGGCGACCGAGATCACCGAGCCCGGCGTGGTCAAGCACATCTATGGCGACCAGTTCGGCCTCGGCGAGCCCAACCGCAAGGAAAGCGAGCGGCTGACGCGCTTCGCCGATGCGATCGCTGCCGGCGGCATGAAGCCAAGGCTCTTCAGCGACATCCGCGACGACATCTGGCTCAAGCTCTGGGGCAATCTCTGCTTCAACCCGATCTCGGCGCTGACCCATGCGACACTCGACATCGTTGCGACCGATCCCGGTACGCGCTCGCTCGCCCGCAACATGATGCTCGAGGCGCAGCAGATCGGCGAAAGGCTCGGCGTCACCTTCCGCGTCGATGTCGAGCGCCGGATCAATGGCGCGGCGGGCGTCGGCGCGCATCGTACCTCGATGCTGCAGGATCTGGACAAGGGCCGCCCGCTGGAGATCGACGCCCTGCTCGGCACCGTGCAGGAGATGGGACGTCTCGTCGAGACACCGACGCCTTACATCGACGCCGTGCTCGGGCTCGTCCAGCAGATGGCGAGCGTGAGGGGACTCTATCCGACCTTCCCGCCCGAGGCGCTCGCCGGGGAGAAGGTTGCCGAACCGGCACAGGAGCGACCGCTCCAGCTGGCGGCCTCGTGACGAGAGGGACGGTGCCATGTTGAACACGACGATCGAGCGGATCGCGCGGGCGGAGAATGTCCAGGCGCGCGCGCGTTGGGTGCGCTTTGTCTTTGCGGGTCGCGAACGCTTCGGCACGCTGGTCGGAGGGACGATCGCGATCCACAGCGGCGACATGTTTTCCGGCGCGCGGCCGACGGGCGAGAGGGTGCCGCTCGCCGAGGTCTCGTTGCTGGCGCCAGCCACGCCGTCCAAGATCATCGCGCTCTGGAACAATTTTAACGCGCTCGCCGCGAAACTGTCGAATCCGGTGCCGGCGGAGCCGCTCTATCTGATGAAGGCACCGTCCTGCGTGGCGGGGCCGAGTGCCGCGATCGCGCGGCCGGCATCCTATGCGGGCAAAGTGGTCTATGAAGGCGAGCTCGGCATCGTCATCGGCCGCCGCTGCAGCGAGGTCACGCCGCAGCAGGCTGCTGAATTCATCTTCGGCTACACCTGCGTCAACGACATCACGGCGCTGGACCTGATCGCCGCCGACCCGACCTTCGCGCAATGGGTGCGCGCCAAGAGCTTCGACGGTTTCGGCCCCTTCGGACCAGTCATCGCGACCGGCCTCGACTCGCGCGACCTGACGGTTCGCACGCTGCTGAACGGGCAGGAGCGCCAGAACTATCCCGTCTCGGACATGATCTTCCAACCGCACGAGCTGGTCAGCCGGCTCTCGCACGACATGACACTGCTGCCGGGAGACCTGATCTGCTGCGGCACTTCGCTCGGTGTCGGCACCATGAAGGAGCCGGTCAACGCGGTCGAGGTGACGATCGAGGGCATCGGCACGTTGGCCAACACCTTCGTGCAGATCGGTTGATCGGCGCTTCAGTCGAAGATGTCGGCGTGCTGGTCGACGAAGTTTGCAAGGCCAAGGGTGTGCTCGCGCGATAGGCGCTCCGCGAGCGCGATGTCGCGTTGCTCGAGCGCCTCGATGATCTGCAGATGGTCGACGATGGAGCGGCTGGCGCGGTCTTCGCGCCCGATCGTCATCTGGCGGATGCCGCGCACATGCAGCAGCAGATTATCGGTCATCTCGACGAGCAGCTGCGACTTGCTCAGCCCGATCAGGGTCTGATGGAAGAGGAGGTTGGCGGACGAGTATTCGCCGACATGGTCGGAGGGCTTGTGCGCCTCGTCGAAGGCCTTGAACAACAGGCGAAGCCTGCCGATCTCGGCGTCGCTGGCGCGCTCCACGGCAAGGCGCGCGGCCATGCTCTCGAGCGCCGCCCAGGCCTGGATCATCTCGACGACCTCGTTCTTGGTCTTCTTCAGGACCATGATGCCGCGTCGTGGCAGCGACTTCACCAGCCCTTCCTGTTCGAGCATCGCGACGGCCTCGCGCACTGGCGTGCGGCTGACACCGAGTTGCTCGGCGAGCTGGCGCTCGTCGATCCAGGTCGGCTCCGGAGAGCCATAAATGTCCATGGTGATGATTGCCTGCTTCAGCGCAGCGTAGACCTTGGTCTTGAAGGTCGCCTCGGGCGCGAAGCGTTTGAGCTCGAGGCCCTGCGTCACGGCGTTGGATGTGGTGGTGGCGCTGGGGGCTTTCACGATCGCTGCTCCTGCATTGCTGCAGGGCATAGCGCCGGGGGCACGCCACGTCTACGCGGCGGGCGAGGTTGATTGCCGTAGCGGCAGCCGGAATGGAGGCCCTGTGTCCGGATGGTTACGGGCCTCGCTTGGAAAGGTCGGATCAACCGGTCGTCGGCAGGGGCCTCGCAGCCGGGATCAGAATGACCATTCGATCTCGGCGCAGCGCTTCTTGACGGCGACCTCGCCGCTGAGCAGCTCGACCAGCGTCTTTCCAAGCCGCGCCGGCGAGGGCGAGACCCGGATGCCGGCTGCTTCCATCGCCGCGATCTTGTCCTCGGCACCGCCCTTGCCGCCGGAGATGATCGCGCCGGCATGGCCCATGCGGCGGCCGGGAGGGGCCGTGCGGCCGGCGATGAAGCCGACCATCGGCTTGGCCCGTCCGCGCTTGGCCTCGTCCCTGATGAACTGGGCCGCGTCCTCCTCGGCCGAGCCGCCGATCTCGCCGATCATCACGATCGACTCGGTTGCGGGATCGGCGAGGAAGAGTTCGAGCATGTCGATGAATTCGGTGCCCTTGACCGGGTCGCCGCCGATGCCGACCGCCGTGGTCTGGCCCAACCCCTCGCAACTGGTCTGGAACACTGCCTCGTAGGTCAGCGTGCCCGAACGCGAGACGATGCCGACCGAGCCGCGCTTGAAGATGTTGGCCGGCATGATGCCGATCTTGCTCTCGCCAGCGGTGACGACGCCCGGGCAGTTCGGCCCGATCAGCCGCGACTTCGAGCCGGAGAGCATTCGCTTGACCTTGATCATGTCCATCACCGGGATGCCCTCGGTGATGCAGACGATCAGCGGCATCTCGGCGTCGATCGCCTCGCAGATCGCGTCGGCCGCGCCCGGCGGCGGAACGTAGACGACGGACGCGGTGGCGCCGGTCTTCGCGCGCGCCTCGGCGACGGTGTTGAACACGGGCAGATTCAGATGGCTCTGGCCGCCCTTGCCAGGGGCGACGCCACCGACCATGCGGGTGCCATAGGCGATCGCCTGTTCTGAATGGAAGGTGCCGTTCTTGCCGGTGAAGCCCTGGCAGATAACCTTGGTGTTCTTGTCGATCAGGATGGACATGTTCGCTCCCCCTAGATCACGTTGCATTGACGCTGTTTCGTCCCAATGCAGAAGGCGTGATCGTTTTAGTTGTTTTGAGCATTTCCTCTGCGGGAGATCTATCCCCGCGGTGTCACGCGGGCTCCTAGTTCTTGCGCACCGCCGCGACGATCTTCTGGGCGGCGTCGTCGAGGTCATCGGCCGGGATGACGTTCAATCCGGAGCCACGGATGATCGCCTTGCCCTCCTCGACATTGGTGCCTTCGAGGCGCACCACCAGCGGCACTTCAAGCCCGACGGTCTTCACCGCCGCGATTACGCCGCGGGCAATGACATCGCACTTCATGATCCCGCCGAAGATGTTGACCAGGATGCCTTTCACATTCGGATCGGCGGTGATGATCTTGAAGGCCGCGGTGACCTTTTCTTCGGTGGCGCCGCCGCCGACATCGAGGAAGTTCGCGGGCGACTCCCCATAGAGCTGGATGATGTCGAGCGTCGCCATGGCGAGGCCGGCGCCGTTGACCATGCAGCCGATCGTGCCGTCGAGCGCGATATAGGCGAGGTCGTATTTGGACGCCTCGATCTCCTTGGCGTCCTCCTCGGTCTCGTCGCGCAGTCTGTAGACGTCCGGATGCCGGTAGAGAGCATTGTCGTCGAAGGAGATTTTGGCGTCGAGGCAGCGGAGCTTGCCGTCCTTGGTGACGATCAGCGGGTTGATCTCGAGCATCGCCATGTCCTTGGCGGTGAAGGCCGCATAGAGCTTGCCCGTCAGATCCTCGGCCTGCTTGGCGAGGTCGCCGGAAAGATGCAGCGCCTCGGCGACGGTGCGGCCATGCAGCGGCATGATCCCCGTCGCCGGATCGACCGAGAAGGTCTTGATCTTCTCGGGCGTGTCATGGGCGACGGCCTCGATATCCATGCCGCCCTCGGTCGAGACGACGAAGGAAATCCGCGAGGTCTCGCGGTCGACGAGCATGGAGAGGTAGAATTCGCGGTCGATCAGCGAACCGTCCTCGATATAGAGGCGGTTGACCTGCTTGCCGGCCGGGCCGGTCTGGACGGTGACCAGGGTGTGTCCGAGCATCTGCTGGACGAAAGCCTTCGCCTCGTCGATCGATTTCGCCAGGCGCACGCCGCCCTTCTCGCCGGCCTCCGGCTCCTTGAAGGTACCCTTGCCGCGGCCGCCGGCATGGATCTGCGATTTGACGACCCAAACCGGGCCGCGCAGCTGTTTCGCGGCGGTCTCGGCATCTTCAGCCGTCAGCACAGGGAAGCCGTCAGGGACGGGCACCCCAAATTCCCTCAGTAACCCCTTCGCCTGATATTCATGGATGTTCATTGCGATCTCTCTCGGAGTTCGGGGAGAGCGACCGGCCCTTCCGAGGCGCCGGCCATTCGGAACAGAAGCCTTGAACGATTTGTCTGCGCGCTTTCCGGTCGACCATCGGTCGAACGAAAAGAATTCGCGCAAAACTATAATGTTGAGCCTGTTCTCATCGCAAAAGTGGTATCCACTTTTGCGGAACATGCTCTAGGCCGCTCCCATCCTGCTGGATGCGAGCGCCGGTCACGCGATGCGTGCAGCCTGCGCCGGACGGAGTCCGGGCGTCGGCGGAGTCGGGAGCCTGGCGCTCAGCCCTTGATCAGGCCGGCGGCGCGCGCCCATTTGTACTTGGCGCCAAGCACCTCGACCGGCGTCTCCGTGGTGTACGGATAGGCCACGATGCCGTGGTCGTAGAGCTTCTCGCAGGCCTTCTCGACCTCGACGTCGCCGACCAGCGAGGCGACGATCGGCTTGTCGATGCCCTTGGCGCGCGCCTCGGTGACGACCTCGATCATCTTGTCGGCGAAAACCAGCGGCGGGGTCACGATCGTATGCCAGTAGCCGAGGATGAGCGCGTGGATGCGCTCGTCATTGAGGCCGAGGCGGACCGTGTTCTGGTAGGTCAGCGGCGGCTCGCCGCCGGTGATGTCGACGGGGTTGCCGGCTGCGCCGAAGGGCGGGATGAATTTCCGGAAAGCCGCGTCGAGATCATCCGGCATCTTCATCAGCGTCAGGCCGTTGTCGAAGCAGGCGTCCGAGAGCAGCACGCCGGAGCCGCCGGCGCCGGTGATGATCAGGACGTTCTCGCCCTTCGGTGCCGGCAGGACCTGCACGCCGCGGGCATATTCGAGCATGCCGCGCAGCGAGGGCGCGCGAATGACGCCCGAGGCCTTGAGGATGTCGTCATAGATCTTGTCGTTGCCGGCGAGCGCACCGGTATGGGAGGCGGCGGCCTTGGCGCCATAGGCGGTGCGCCCGGCCTTGAGCACGATCACCGGCTTCTTCTTCGAGACGCGCTCGGCGACCTCGGAGAAGGCGCGGCCGTCCTTCAGGTCCTCGCAGTGCATCGCGATCACCGAGGTGTTCGGATCCTGCTCGAAGAAGGTCAGCAGGTCGTCCTCGTCGAGGTCCGATTTGTTGCCGAGGCCGACGATCGAGGAGACGCCCATCTTGGTCGAGCGGGCAAAGCCAATGATCGACATGCCGACGCCGCCGGACTGCGAGGACAGGGCCGCCTTGCCCTTGACGTCGAAGGCCGTGCAGAAGGTCGCGCAGAGGTTCTCCGGCGTATAGTAGAAGCCGTAGATGTTCGGCCCCATGATCCGGACATTATACTTGCGGGCGGTCGCCAGCAGCTCTTCCTGCAGTTCGGGTTCGCCTGATTCGGCAAAGCCCGAGGGGATCATCACCGTGCCCGGCACGCCCTTGCGGCCGACCTCGTCCATGGCGCCGTTGCAAAGCTTGGCCGGCACGGCGAAGACCGCGACATCGACCTGACCATCATAATCGAGGATCGACTTGTAGGCCTTGATGCCCTCGATTGTGTCGGCCTTCGGGTGCACGGGTACGATCGTGCCCTTGTAGCCGCCATTGATCAGGTTCTTCATCACCGAATTGCCGATCTTGCCGGCCTCGTTCGAAGCGCCGATCACCGCCACCGCCTTCGGGTGGAAGATGCGGTTCATCGCCTTGACGATCTCATCCTGGTCGGGGCGGAAGCGCTCCTTGCGCGCCTCGAAATTGCAGACGATGCGGGCGTCCACAGCGGTTGCGCCGGATTTCGTCGCGAAGACGGGGTTGAGGTCGAGCTCCTCGATCTCCGGGAAGTCGTCGAGCAGCGCCGAGACCTGGACGAGGATCGAAGCGAGCGCGCCGCGGTCGACGGCTTCGCCGCCACGCACGCCGTCGAGCATCTCCTTGGCCTTGATCGAGCCGATCATATCGAGCGCCTGCGCCGCGTTGACCGGCGCGAGGCGGAAGGTCAGGTCCTTCAGCACCTCGACGAGGACGCCGCCGAGGCCGAAGGCGACGAGCTTGCCGAAGGAGGGGTCGGTGATCGCGCCGATCAGCGTCTCGGTCGCACCGGTGGGCAGCATCTGCTGGACCTGGATGCCCTCGATCTTGGCGTCGGCCTTGTATTTGCGGGCATTGGCCAGGATCGTGTCGTGGGCGCGCCGCGCCTCGTCATCGCTCTTGACGCCGACGATCACGCCGCCAGCATCGGTCTTGTGCAGGATGTCGGCGGATACGATCTTCATGACGACGGGATAGCCCATGCCACCCGCCAGCTTGACGGCCTCGTCGGCCGATTTGGCGAGGCCTTCCTTGGGCAGCGGGATGTCGTAGGCGTCGCAGACCAGCTTGGCCTCGGGGGCCGTCAGGCTGGTGCGGCCGTCGGCCTTGACGCCGTCCAGGACCTTGCGGACCGTCGCCTGGTCTCGTGCGGTTTCGTTCGATGCAACTTTGAGTGCGGCTTGAGGTGCCATGACAGATTTCCTCCCGTGGAAATTCTCGAAGGTCCCGCAGTCACGTCGATCGTTTTCCGGGACGTCTGCTTTGGATCAATTGGCGTTTGGTATTTGGCATGCCAATCACTTCAGCTGTCAAGAGCTAGAATGCGACCGGCCAGTTTCTGCGGGACATCTCTACGGCTGTACGAACCAATCCGCGGTCGCGCGCCAGATTTATCAGCTCGAGGCTTCGGCAGGCCTGACGTCGAAGATGGGGCGGCGGTATCCGACTTTTCGGCGGCGCCGCCCCGCTAGGCCTGAAGCGACAGCAAGGTCAGTGCGCGCCTATTCAGCTGCCTCGCGCGCCATAGCGCCGGTGGCGCCGGACTCGGTGATCGCGGCGATCCGAGCCTCGTCGAACTTCAGCACGTCGCGCAACACCTCGTCGGTGTGCTCGCCGAGCAGCGGCGAGCGCTTCACGACGGTCGGGCTGTTGGAGAGCTTGATCGGATTGCCGACCGAGAGGTACTTGCCGCGCTTGGGGTGATCGACCTCGACCACGGTCCCGGTCTCGCGCAGCGACTTCTCCTCGGCGATCTCCTTCATCGACAGGATCGGCCCGCAGGGGATGTCGTATTCGTTGAGGAGATCCATGGCCTCGAACTTGGTCTTGGTCATGGTCCACTGTTCGATCCGCCCGAAGATCTCGTTCAGCCTGGGCAGGCGCGCCGGCGGCTTGGCGTAGTTCGGATCGGTCTTCCAGGTCGGTTCGCCGATCACGTCGCAGATCTTCTCCCAGACCGGCGCCTGGGTGATGAAGTAGATATAGGCGTTGGGATCGGTCTCCCAGCCCTTGCATTTCAGGATGCGGCCGGGCTGGCCGCCGCCGGAATCGTTGCCGGCGCGCGGCACGGCGTCGCCGAAGGGCAGGCCCTCGCCGAACTGGCTGTATTCCTTGAGCGGACCATGGTCGAGCCGCTGCTGGTCGCGCAGCTTGACGCGGCAGAGGTTGAGCACGCCGTCCTGCATCGCACAATCGACCTTCTGGCCGAGGCCGGAATGGGTGCGGTGATAGAGCGCCGTGACGATGCCGAGCGCCAGATGCAGGCCGGTGCCGGAATCGCCGATCTGGGCGCCGGTGACGAGCGGCACGCCATCGCGGAAGCCGGTGGTCGAGGCGGCGCCGCCGGCGCATTGCGCGACGTTCTCGTAGACCTTGCAATCCTCATAGGGGCCGGGGCCGAAGCCCTTGACTGAGGCGACGATCAGCCGGGGATTGGTGGCGTGGATTTTCTCCCAGGTCAGGCCCATGCGGTCGAGCACGCCGGGGGCGAAGTTCTCGACCAGCACGTCGCAGATCTTCACCATCTCCCAGAGCACTTCCATGCCCCTTGGGTTCTTGGTGTCGAGCGTGATCGAGCGCTTGTTGTGGTTCAGCATCGTGAAATAGAGGCTGTCCGCATCGGGCACGTCGCAGAGTTGGCCGCGCGTGATGTCGCCGCTGCCAGGGCGCTCGACCTTGATCACGTCGGCGCCGAACCAGGCGAGGAGCTGCGTGCAGGTCGGCCCCGACTGCA